>Ga0214473_10011020_pt1 | contig 10623 bp, 10 predicted proteins | sample RVTome_7_FD_203509 | JGI IMG/M metagenome (GOLD analysis project Ga0214473, IMG submission 203509) | Soil microbial communities from uranium-contaminated site in the Upper Colorado River Basin, Wyoming, United States - RVT98D197 | ecosystem: Environmental > Terrestrial > Soil > Contaminated >... | reverse complement strand
CAATGAGTTCCCGGTAACCGCGCTGGATAGCTGCCATGCATTGCTCAAACTCCCTCAGCAGGGCCGGATCACCGGTAATTGAGGGAGGGATGATATAGTCAAAGTTGGTCAGGTCCACGTACCGCTGACTCTGCTGCGAGTACGAGGCAATCCGGTGTCGTACCAACTGATGGGTCAAGGCCCGCGAGACCCCCGCGATGGCAAAGGTAAACTTCACATGCTCGAGCGGGCTCTCATGACCTGAGCGCATCATCTCCCTGATAAACGCTGCTTTACGTTCATCCCCCCCCGTGTCCGCAAGCGCCGTATCACCGGCCCACCCGGCGGCGTAACACTGTCGATACGCTGCATAGAGCAGCGCGAGCGGATGTTCGCTCATCTCCAACAGCTTCACCTGTAACCCGATTGGCGGCATGTCGCACCTCTTGCGCGCCATGGTACCGTAATTAGCAAAACTCTGCAAAGAGTTTATCGCGTTCAATTGCTCGCTGTCCTGCTCAAGACGAGTTTGCCGTTGAGTCAACACCCGACGCAAGGACTTGCAAGCCCCTGTCAATGGCGGTATGCTTATGTTCCATGAAGCGCGTCGTGGTGACAGGTATCGGTGTTGTCAGTCCCATCGGGATCGGCAAGGAAGCATTTTGGCGCGCGTGCGCGGCAGGCGAATCTGGCATCGCCCCCATCCGAGGATTTGAGGTCGGGCACCTACGTTCTTCGCTGGGATTCCAGGTACAAGACCCCGATTACAAACAGTATATGAATGCGGGCAACCTCCGCCGCATGGATCGCATCAGCAGGATGGTAACCGCATCGGTAAGGCTCGCCATGCTGGACGCCGGCCTGCGCATGGAAGCAGAAGACCCCGAACGGGTGGGGATGATGATCGGGACGGGGTTAGGGAGTTCCAAGACCGTCGACCTCTTTTTTCGCGACCTGGTGCGGCTCGGCCCCCAGGAGGTAGCCCCCCTCCTCTTCCAGACATCCGTCCCCAACGCCATCTGCAGCCACGCCTCCATCGAGTTCGGCATCAAAGGGATCAATACCACCTTCTCGCACAAAGAGGCCTCGGCAGAAAGCGCCATCGTACACGCGTGTGAGGCCCTGCGACGGGGGAAGGCCGATGTCGTTTTTTCCGGCGGCGGGGATGAGATCAGCGAACCGCTCTACACCGTCTATGCGATGCTGGGCGCCCTCTCTCCCCATCGGTCCTCCCCGCATCCGGAAGGCATGAGGCCCTTTGCCCGCACCAGAAACGGCATCGTGCTGGGCGAGGGGAGCGGCATCATGATCATGGAGACCCTTGACCATGCACAAGCACGCGGCGCCTCCCCCTATGCCGAGGTCATTGGGTATGGGATGGTCGGGTGCGCCGAGGGGGTCTGGAGCTATGAACGCAACGGCGCCTCTATGGCCAAGGCCATGGCGCGGGCCGTAGGAGAGGTCTCGCGCGTCGATTATATCTGCGCCGCGGCCAACTCCACGCCGACCTTAGACCGGGCCGAGACAAGGGCCATTAAGGAAGTCTTTGGCAACCACGCCGTCGAGATTTCTATTAGTGCCCTCAAGTCGATGATCGGAGAATATGATGCCTCAGGCGGGGTCAGGGCGTGCGCCACGGTTCTGAGCATCTCCCAGGGGATCGCCCCCCCCACGATCAACTACGATACGCCCGACCCTGAGTGCGATTTGGACTACACGGTTGAGGGCGCCAAAAAGAAGGAGATAGAGTTCGCCCTGCTCAATGGTTTTGCCAGCGGCGGTGCGCATTGCTCTGTCCTGTTCAAGAAATGCTCTTCGATCACCGGTTAGCACGCAAGCATGAGGTGAAAAAATGGCTCCACCAAGATCTTGAAGCAGGAGTTGCAGCAACAGGTCCTAGAAAGTATCTCGGGGAGCAAAAAAGCAGGTATTGAGACGTTCGTCACGCGGCCTTCTTGCCAGCAGGTCATCAGGCGGAGGGTCTCTGCCGAGCAATGCCCTGGCTCGGTTTGCCGGCTAGATTTTCACCAGGTCATACCCCCGCTGGCCCAGCCCCATTTCCTCGCCATACGCCAATTGAACGGTGCCGTCTACCTCGCGATGAACCGCACGAAATTTGTCTGCACCTGGCGCTAGGTCCTTGGTATAGGGGGAGAAGGGATTGCCGGGTTGCGCATTCACGAGGTCGATTGATGCTTGATCGATGGCCACGGGATCATCCGAGGCAAGCACCCCGACATCTCCCACGACCGGGGTGTCACTATTGCCGTAGCAATCGCAAAACGGGCTTACCTGAGTGATAAAACTGATGAAGGTCGTCTGCTTTTCTTTATTTTTGAGGGCCCCGACGGTGTATTCCACCATCTTGCGCTGAAAAACAGGCGCTGCCTCGTTCCACTGTATTTGGATGGCCCCCTCGGGGCAGATCACAATGCACTCGCCGCACTCCACGCAGCGATCGGGGTTGATAAAGGCCTTCTTGTCGCGCATCTCGATGGCCCCGTAGGAGCACCACGTGACACAGGTCTTGCATCCCACGCACGTCTTTTGCTTTATCGCGGGGCCGAGGGTGGAGTGCTGGCTCAGCTTCCCCTCCCGGCTGGCGCACCCCATGCCGACGTTCTTGATCGCCCCGCCGAACCCGGAGAGCTCATGTCCCTTGACGTGCGTCACCACGACCAGGGCGTCGGCGTAGAAGATGGCATGGGCGATGCTCACCTCTTGGTAAATCCGCCCTGCGATCGGCACGCGCACCGCCGCGTTTCCCATCAGGCCGTCGGCGATAATAAGCGGCGCCCCCACAGACGAAAAGACAAAACCATTTTCCTCTGCCGTGATCAAGTGAGAGACGGCATTCCCCCTGGAGCCGCCGTAGAGTGTATTGGTATCGGTAAGGAATGGATTCCCCCCCGCTGCCCGGACCCGTTCAACGATGCGGCGTAAAAAGACGGGGCGGACATAGGCGGTATTCCCGCGCTCGCCGAAGTGCAGTTTGATGGCTGCCGTCCCCTTGCCCTTGACCCGCGCGGGGAGATCCACCTTATCTAACAACTCTCCCACCTTATCCAAGAGATTCCTGCTGACCGTGGTCTGCAGGTCAGCGAAGTAAACCGTGCTCGCCATCGTGTAATCCTCCTCGCGCTTCGCGCGCCACATCCTCTATTCGCACTTACCGCACCCCTTGATATATCTCCTGCAGGACTTTCTCCGCACCCTGGGCCAAGAGGTCGGCGGCCAAACGTTCTCCAACCTCTTCGGGGTTATCTCCCTGGGCTGTTGCACGAAAGACGCGTGAGCCGTCGAGACCAGCCACCACTCCTTGCAAAAAGAGTGTTCCCCGTCGCACCTCACCCAGGGCACCGATCGGGACCTGACACCCGCCCCCCAGTCTACGCAAAAAGGCCCGCTCCCCTTCTACCGCCATGGTACTCTGCGGGTGGCGCAGGAAGGCGATTGCCTCGTTAATCTTCCCCTCCTGGCGACACTCGATCCCTAGGGCCCCTTGTCCCACCGCCGGCAGCATCACGTCCACGGGGAGATATTCAGTCACTGCCGCTTCCAGCCCCATCCTGCGGACCCCGGCAGCGGCCAGGATCACTGCATCGAGGGCCTCGGACTCCAATTTTTTGATCCTCGTATCCAGATTCCCCCGCAACGGTATAATTACCCAGCCGGGGTTTATTCTCAAAAGCTGCGCCTTTCGCCTGAGCGCGGAGGTCCCCAGCCTCGCCCCCGTGGGGAGGTCGGCGAGCCGACTCCCATCCCTGGCAATGAGCACGTCGCGCGGGTCCTCACGCTCGGTAATGGCCCCCAGGTGCAGACCCGCGGGGAGCTCGGTGGGGACGTCCTTCATGCTGTGCACTGCCAGATCGATTTCCCCTCGCTGCAGGGCCTCTTCGATCTCCTTGACAAAGATCCCTTTCCCCCCCACCTGGGCCAGCGGAACATCGGTGATCATGTCTCCCGTGGTCCGGATCCTGACCGCCTCTATCAAAATCTCTGGATACCGCTCAGTGATCCGCTCCCGCACCCATGCGGTCTGCTGCAGGGCAAGCTGGCTTCCTCGCGTGCCGATCGTGATCCGTTTCACTGCGTTAACGAAGACCTCTTTCTTAAAACATGTACTTAATTCCTCTACGAAACCACAAGACCCCCTCTTTGTCAAAGGGAAAGGCACGCAAATTGATTGTTGGTAACAAATGATCGAGGCTCGCTTTTTGCCGCCATCTTTGTTACGATGAGGTGCTTAAAGCCGATAACCGAAGACTTGGAAGATGAATACGCGCATACGTCTAGAACTTATCACGCCCGCGGTGGAGGATAACGCCCCTATCCCCAACCTCTCTCTCGCGACGCTGGCGGCCCTCACCCCCCCCGAGGTTGAGATTTCCTTGAGCGATGACCTTATTCGTCCCCTCGATTTGCATGGCGGCCTGCGGTCAGCGGACTTGGTGGGAATCACCTGCTCCACCAAGACCGCTCCGCGCGCCTACGCGATCGCCCGCGCCTATCGCGAGCAAGGCATCCCCGTGGTCATGGGAGGGGTGCACCCGACGGCGCTCCCCGACGAGGCCTTGCAGCACGCGGACGCCATCGTGCTCGGCGAGGCGGAAGAGAGCTGGCCCCGCCTGATCGCTGATTTTCGGCGCGGCAATCTCGCGCGCGTCTATCAACAGGCATGCTTCACCCCGCCGCAAGAGATCCCCCCGGCGCGGCGCGACATCTATTCGGCCAAAGATTATTTTCCGCTCGATTCCGTGCAGGCCACGCGCGGCTGTCCCCACCGCTGTGAATTCTGCTCCGTGCGCCGATTTTTGGGCGGCACCTATCGCTATCGTCCCCTGCAAAACGTCGTCGCGGAAATCGGCTCGCTCAAGCATAAGGTGATCATGTTCGCCGATGACAATATCGTGGGGCACCGCCGCTACTCCCGGCGCCTGCTCGAAGCGCTCATCCCCCTGCGCAAGCGGTGGATTGCTCAGGCCTCCCTGGACGGACTCAAGGACGAGGAAACAATCAGACTCATGGCAAAAAGCGGCTGCGCAGGCCTGCTCATCGGCTTTGAGTCGATCTCCGAAGCGAATATTAAATCGGCGCACAAGTATCAGAATCGGCCGGCCGATTACCTCAAGATCATCCAGATGCTGCATCGCCACGGCATCGCCGTCTGGGCTTCCTTTATGTTTGGCCTTGATCACGATGATATGGGGATCTTTGAGCGGACCGTGCGCTTCGCCATCGAGGCAAAATTTTTCTCCGTGGTCTTCGCCATCCTCACCCCCTACCCCGGCACCGCGATCTACGACCGCCTGAAAGCAGAGGGAAGACTGACGAACGAACGGTGGTGGCTCCTCGGCGACCAGGTGGCGCACGCCCCGCACTTCCACCCCAAGGGAATGACCAGAGAAGAGCTCAGGAAGGGATGGGAATGGGCCTGGCGAGAGTACTATTCATACTCCGCCATTCTCAGGAGATTTCAGTGGGAATACCGGCCCACGTTGGTCAATAAGGCCATCTATTTCCCCTTCAACCTCGTCCAACGCCGCTTCATTCATAAAAAAATCCTGGGGGGGCAGCGGTTGGGGTGGACCAAGTTCCCCTGGCAGAGCAGAAAGAGCAGATAAGGAAAAAGGAGGGAAGATGCCCATAAAAAGAAAAATATCCATTTTTAGATTACCTTTAATCTATCTCGCTCTTCTTACCGCGCTTTTTCTAGCCGGTTGCTTTGAGGGTGAAGTCGGCTCCGAAGGAGAGGTTCTTAAGAAATACCTGCCACCGGAAAAACTAAAAGAATTAGTTGATAGGCCGGATAGTTCCATCTGGATCATCGATGTCCGCCCTGCCTCCGCGTATCAAAAGGGACATATCCCTACCGCCAAGTCCTTTCCTTCTTCCGAGATCATCTCCCGTCTCAACGAGCTGCCGAAGGACAACTATCTCATTCTCTACTGCGAGACAGGCGGCCGCTCCCATGGCGTGATGACGGAATTGCAGAAAAAGGGCTACACCCGCCTCATGAATTGGGGGGGCGTTTCACGCTGGCCTTATGAATTAATGAAATGAGTGTCCCACTGTCTTATCCGGTATGCGGCTTGACTTCGTTGAACGGGGTATGTTAGCAATGAACAAAGTGATACTGGAGGTGGCGTGCGTGAAAAAGATATGTATCGGGCTCTTGCTCCTTGCCCTGCTGCTGGCAGGGTGCGGCGGCAGCGGTGACGTGAAGGGGTTCCTTCCCTCTTCCGTCAAGGCCCAGGAAGCCAAAATTACTAAAGACGGTCCGGCCCGTCTCTACGACGGGCAAAAGCTCTTCGACTACATGGACGGAGGGGCCGAGCTTTATTACGAATACGGCTTTGAACAAGCCTGCGTGCAACAGTACAAGGCCGCGGCGGGCAGGATCACCGCCGAGATCTATCAGATGGACACCTCCGGCAATGCATACGGTATCTACACCTTCGACAGCCAAGGAGAACATCCCGCTATCGGGCAGGATGCCGCCTATGCGCAGGGGCTCCTCGCCTTTTGGAAAGGAAGATATTTTGTGAGGGCCTTCTCCGATAAGGAGGGGGATAAGGAAGTGCTCCTTGCCCTCGGCCGGGCCATCGCCGAAAAGATCCCGCGGGAAGGGACACGGCCTGAAATCTTGGGACGGCTCCCCGCGCAGTGGGTGGCAAAGGATTCTTTGATCTACTTCCACGGACAGACCGCCCTGAACAACAGCTACTTTCTCTCCCACCAAAATTGCCTCTCCCTGGGGGACGGCGTTGAGGGGGTCATCTTTTACTATACGCCGGACATCAAGCCCCTGCGGGTCATTATGGTGCGTTACCCCGACCACCAAAAGGCTGCAGAGGCCTTTAAGACCCTCCGAGCATCGGGCGTTATCGCCGGGGTCGCGGCCAGAGAAGGGTTCATTGTGGGCAAGGTCAGGCGGGGGCACGCGGGTGCCCTGGTGACAGGGGACCTGTTATTCCTGGTGCTCGAGGGTGCGACAAGCGACCCCGTGATCAGGGCGCTACGCTCTATCCAGCAGCAAGGGAAGCAGAAGTGAGATGAAAGAGATGAGGCGCATAGTCATAGGGATCGCGCTCGGCGCGGCAGCCGGGGTGATCGGCGTCATCGCCTATGAACTGACAGAGCTACAAATCGCCGGGTGGTTGACTGCTGCCATCCTCCTCGGCGTCGCCTCGCAGCTTACCCCTCCGGCCACCGAGAAATGGTCCTGGTGGGGCGGCTTAGGGGGAGGGATCGTCCTGCTCTGCGGGGCCTTAAACATCGTCATACCATATCCCCGGTGGATCGCATGGCCCCTTTTAGGGGCGGTCTTCGGCTGCCTCGCGCCCCTCAGCGGAGTCAGGTGGCGTATCGAGGGGGGTGCCATCGGCCTCCTGGCTGGGTCTCTGGGTATGGGGGTGTTCCTCCTGGTCACCCAGATATTCCTGCCGTTGCTCAACCTGCCCCCGTTCTTTGACTATGAATTTGACGAGGTCGGCATGATCGTGGCAGGGGCCGCCATCGGGGGGGCGACGGCCTGGCTCAGGGGAAAAGGTGGTAAGAAGTCTCCAAAAAGCAAAAAAAGAGGAGTCAGCGCGCGTGGCAAAAAGAAACGATAACTGGCTATCCCGTCGCGATTTCATTAAATTGACCGCAGGGGGCACTGCCGCCGTGGCGGCCTTGGGCTCCGGGTGCTTTAAAGGAGCGCAAGGGCCGCGCGCCGGTATCCCCAATCCCTATATGCGGGGGGGGGAACCCCTCGTGGTCTCTGTCAAGGGGAAGGACCCGGAACGGATGCTCCGTGCCGCCCTCAAGGCACTCGGCGGCCTCACGCCCCTTGTCGGCACAGGGAACAGGGCGCTCATCAAACCCAACTTCATCTTCCGCCAACCATTCCCGATCACCACTGATCCGGAGATGATCTTTCTCGTGGCCCGTCTCCTGCGCGAGGCCGGTACCGGGGGGGTGGAGGTCTTTGACGCCCCCGGTACCTATCTTTTAGGAACAGATCGGGAGACCTTCGACTTCAACGACATCGCCCGCAGGGGGCGCGAGCAGGGAATTGCCGTCACCGTGGGCGACGCCGGGCGACGCCGAGAATATGTGAAGACCAAAAAAAGCGGCTGGCATGCCTACCCGGAGATCATCGTGCACAAGAAGATCCATCAAGCGTCGGTGATCGTCAACATGCCCTGCCTGAAACGGCACCACACCTCCTACCTCACCTGTGCGCTGAAAAACCAGTTTGGTGCCATCTATGGAGCTCAGCGCTGGGATTCACACATCAGGGGAGAAGGTATCCAAAAGGGGTTGAAGGGCGCCGACGCGCGGACCAAGGCTGCCTTTCGCGACGAGTCTCACTTTATGACCGCCTTGGCAGAGTTTGCCGATGCGGTGCGTCCGGAGATCTCGATCGTCGACGCCAGGGCCATTCTCACCAAAGGCGGGCCGACGCGCGGCAAGGGCGAGGTCAAGGAGGGGGTCAATCGTTTCATTCTGAGCGGGGATATGGTGGCCTTGGACACCTACTGCTCTCGCCTCATGGAGCAGTACGACACTACCTACACGACTGAGATGATCCGCCCCTACCTGCGCGTGGCCGAGCGGCTGGGGCTGGGTACCATGGACCTGAACAAGGCGAAGATCATCGAGCTCACGGTATAAGGTATAAAGCTATTATCGCGTGAACTTGTCTATTACATACCACTCGTCATCCAAGTCCGAGGCCGTGTCCACCAGCAGATGTATCAAAGAAAGGCTGGGAAAGCGTGCCTTGAGCCCATCGAGGTCAACTGGTTCGAATTTTTCCTTATTATTAAAGTATGCCTGAGGGGTCAGGGCATTGGATTCATAGTTTTCCTTTGTCCTCTGTGAGATCTTGTGGAGAGAATACTCCTCCAGGCAGTGGGTCTGCTGGATAATAAAGGGCTTGTTGTTCTTTGCCGCCACCTCCGCCGCCCGCTGTCTGAGCTTTTGGCTGATAAAGGTAGCATCCATGATGACCCCGCTCCCCTGCGCCGCAAGCGCGTTTGCCCGCGCGAACATGGTGTCATAGACCAGCGTGCGTTTGTCCATGTTCGCGGCCACCTTTTCATCGAAGATGTCTTCCCCCTTGAGCACCTCGAGGCGGATGAGGTCCGAACGCAACATCGCATACCCCCTCAAGCGAACGATAACCTCCATCGTCTCCGTCTTGTTCGTGGCAGGCAACCCGCAGGCGATCAAGACAGCATTCTCCGGGAGTTCCTTTTTCACAAACTCTTTAAACGGCACTTTCATAATATAATTCCTTTATGCTTTTCCATTACCCGTATCCTCATGCTTTGCAGCGACGATGCCGCCCTGAAATTTTTTATCGAGCGCTTCGCATCCCGGCTCCGTGTCCTTCCGCGGTTCGCTATAATATAAATTGTTCCGCCACCTCATCGGGAATCGCCACCTCCCCCATCATGACGGGGTGCTGATGGCAATCCGACCCGCCGGTGACCATAAGCCCCATGGCCCGGGCAAAGGCCCGGTATGCCGTCGCGGTATCGCTGTCATGCCGCGAGTGCCAGCACTCAATCCCATCAATAAACTCCAGCATGCCGTCGCCAATGATCTGCAGTTGCTCCGGCACCGCAGGGGCTAGGGTCACGAGCGAGGTCCCGTTCGGATCGCCGGGGTGGGCAAGGATGAGCTTGCCGCCGGCGCCGCGAATGAGTTGCGCTGCCTCCGCGAGGTCCAACGGCATCTTCGGCACGTCACACTGGACGAGGTAGCGGTCAAAGGCCTCCTGCCGCGTCTTTACCAGTCCTTTGCGGATCAGATAGGCTGCTATATGGGGCCTGCCGATGGCCCCCTCGACGTCGGCCTGAATCGCATCAAGGTCAGCCGCCGTGAACGCCGGCAGCCCTTCTTTGACGAACTCCGCGTTGATATTCTCCACGATCTGCTCCGCCCGGTGCCTCCGGTAATCCCGCAAGGCCGCGAGTTTTGCGATCAGGGCGGCGTTTGCAATGTCGAACTGATACCCCAGACAATCGAGCGAGACCGGTTTCCCTTTCCCGTAATCCGGATGGACAAAGGTCACGTTCAATTCCACGCCGGAGAGATACGCGATCCCGTACGAGCGGGCCAAGACAACGGCCTGCGCCTGCGCCTTGATGGAGTCGTGGTCGGTGATCGAGAGCAGGCGAATCTGTCTTTGCTCGCCTGCCTCGGCAAAGATTTCCTCCAGCCCCCAATGCCCGTCTGATCCCTCGCGTGAATGTATATGCAAGTCTATCTTCATCAATGTCCGCTTGCCATCACTACGGTCTGGGCATGAAACTCCTAGCTCTTGCCCTGGCAATAGGCAAGGGCGAGATCATAGTATACCTTGGCGCGCCGCACGATCTCTATCTTGGCCGCCTCATCGAGCGCCGGATCATCGAGCATGAAGGAGGTCACCTTGGCCCGCACATACGCCCGGTAGACCTTGTAGAATCGCAGGACCCCGGCCACAGTATCGTCACCTGCGGCCTCAGCATACGCCTCAGCAAAGACAGTGGCGAAATCGGGGTGGCCGCTAGAATCTAAATCCATGGCGAGAAACGCAGCGTCCGAGGCCACATCTCCGAAACGGAACCGCTCATTAAACTCGATGCAATCGAAGACGTAAATATG
>Ga0214473_10011019_pt1 | contig 10623 bp, 8 predicted proteins | sample RVTome_7_FD_203509 | JGI IMG/M metagenome (GOLD analysis project Ga0214473, IMG submission 203509) | Soil microbial communities from uranium-contaminated site in the Upper Colorado River Basin, Wyoming, United States - RVT98D197 | ecosystem: Environmental > Terrestrial > Soil > Contaminated >... | reverse complement strand
CACCGACAGGCCCAAGAGAGACCGACCCTTTTTCCTCAACATGGTCCATCTCCTTTTCTTAGGGATTTATTGGTCAGGGGCTGAGGCAACTCGTCACTCATCCACCGGATCCGCCTCGGTCAACCCTCTCCGGTCCCGGCAGGGAGAGCCGCTGGATCTTCTCTTTCCACAAGGCGGCAAATCCGTATTCGAAGAGCTCACAGGCATCTTGCCACCTTTCCTTATCGTTGAGCAGGACGGCGATCAGCCGATGGCCACCTCGCGAGGCCGAGCCCACCAGACACCTCCCGGCCTCCTCGGTGTAGCCCGTCTTGATGCCATCCGCCCCCAGACACGAACCCAATAGGCGGTTGGAGTTCCTGCAGGTCTTCGGTCGATGGAGGCCTTGCAGCCAGATGGCAACCTCTCTGTTCTTAACACAATCGGCCAGAAAGGGCAAGGACATTGCATATTGGCTCAATCTCACCACGTCCGAGGCGGTCGAATAATGACGGGGATGATCGAGGCCGTGGCAATTGCAGAAGTGAGTGTCAAGAAGTCCCAGGGAGAGGGCCTTCCCGTTCATCTCCCTGACGAAATCTCCCTCGCGGCCGCACAGGTGCTCAGCGGCGGCCACTGCCGCATCGTTGGCCGATCTAACCAACATGGCGGAGAGCAGATCCCTCAACAAGACCCGCTGACCAGGTCTCAGTCCCAGGGAAACCCCTGGAGTGGCGGCCGCCCTTCTGCTCACCCTCACCCAATCCTCCAGGCGTCCCCTCTCGGCGACGATGACCGCAGTCATCAGCTTGGTGAGGCTTGCTATGGGGCGCCTCGCCCGGGGATTTTTCTCCAGAATCACCCTTCCAGATCCTCCGTCAATGAGGAGCGCGGAGGAGGCGCTGACCTCCGGAGGGACCAGTTCGGGGGCCCAATCCTCGGAATCGGGGATCACCCGTTCCACCTCTGCCCAAGGCAAGGCGATGATCCCCCCTCCCACCTCCAGCTCGATGAACTTCTCTCCTGATTGCTCCAACACCCTCGCCTGGAGCGCGCTCCCATTCTTAAAAAAGACCTGATCCCCCAGGGTCGGGGAGGCCCAAGTTAGGAGAGCAGTGAGAAGGATCGCGGAAAAGGTCGAGATGGCCCTCAATGTGACCCTTTCTATTTCGACTTGGAGAGCTCAGCCAGCTTTTTCCGCGCCAAAGAGGCGGGCGCGCTGTCCGGGTACTTGGCAAGCAGCTTCCTCCACTCGGCGATTGCCTTCTCCCTCTGCCCGAGCTCCAGATAGCTCAACCCCACCTTGAGCAGGGCATCAGGGACCTTGTCACCCTGGGGAAAGCGATCCGGGACCTTCTGAAACTCCGCCAGGGCCCGTTTGAATTCCTTCTGGGAATAATAGGCCTCCCCAATCCAGTATTGGGCATTGTCAGTCAGTTCACTCTGGGGGAACTCCTGGGCGTATCTCTCGAATTCGAGGATGGCCTGTCCCATTTCGCCCGCCTTCAGAAACCTCATGGCCCGATTGTAAAGCTCCTGTGACCCCAAGGCCCCGGTAGGGGCAGGCTGGACTTTTTGCAGCGGCTCTGGTTGGGAAACAGGGGCACTGGGGGCCATCTCGGAGGCAAGGGGGGCGACTGCGGCGGGGGAGACTCCCGCCGGGGCTGCGGAGGGCGGAGCAGCGGCTGTGGCGAGAGTCTTCTCCAAGGGCGCCCTCATCCCCTCCAGGCTCCCCTTTATCTCTCCTAGGCTGATCTCCAAGGACTGCAATCGGGCCTGAATCTCTCCCATACGGTCGTTATTCTCCTTCAGCCTCTTCTCCATGAGATAATAGCCCGTCCTCTGCTCCTCGATGCGGGATTTCATTTCGATGTCCTCCCGCTGGAGCGTCCCGATCTGCCTCTGCTGGTCGGCCATCTTCTGGGAAAGCGTCTCGATCCTCTGCGAGGCACAACCCGAAAAAAGGGCCACGGCCACCAGCATGGCCAAGCCTGTCACTGTCTGATTCAGGGCTGATCTAATTCCGATCATCGCAGTACCTCCCAAATGAAGGTGCCTCCTCAGCTTTTCCCCGCCCGGCGCCAGAGGCCTTACCCTGGACTCGCTGCTGTGAGGGGGGGGAGAATTGAGCCTCTTTCACTTCCGATAACCGTAATGTCTTTACGCCTCCCTGTCAAGGGGGAAAAATGGGGCTTTATGCCGCAGATTGCAGCGGCTTTGATCGTCCAAGGTCTTCAGGAGGCCTTGCCGGGGAAGAGTTCTTCTTCCACAATCTGGCAGATGATATGCCCAAGGGTCATGTGGGCCTCCTGGATGCGGGGGGTGGACCGGGAGGGCATGATCAGGGCCAGGTCGCAGATCGGCGCCAGCCCACCTCCATCACCTCCGGTGAAGGCCACCGTCTCGATGCCTCGCTTGTGGGCCGCCTCCACCGCCCTGATCACATTGGCCGAGTTGCCGGAGGTAGAAATAGCGTAGAGGACATCCCCGGCCCTGCCCAGGGCCTCCAACTGTCGCGCAAAGACCTGGGAGAAATCGGAATCATTGCCGATGGCCGTCAGGATGGAGGTATCAGTGGTGAGGGCAATGGCAGCAAGGGCGGGGCGATCAAAGAGGAAGCGATTGACGAACTCGGCTGCCAGATGCTGGGCATCGGCTGCCGAGCCTCCATTGCCGCAAAGCAGGATCTGGTTCCCTCGCTTCAAGGCCTTTAGGGTCACCTCCACCACCTTGCCAATGTGCTCTAACTGATATTGGATCAGATCCTGTTTGACCGCCACACTTTCCTTGAGCAACCGCTCGATCAGGACCTTCATACCTCCCTCCCCGGGCCAAACGTCCCGCCCTCTCTCCGCAGAAGAGGACAAAGGGAACAAAGGGCCAGGCCGGGCAGACCCTCATCCCTCGGCAGCGCCCGGGCCGTCCTCCCCAACCTGGCCAGCTGAAAGAGAAGAACTATTCCTTCTTGCTCCGGGATGCCCTCTTGGGCCTTGGCCTCGTTTTGCTCCTGCCTTCCGATACCGCCGCGGCCTGGAGAGGCCGATGCCTCTCCTTGAACCTTTTTTCCCGCTTCCGATGAAGCTTCTTGATCTCCCGATGCGTCCTCGCCATCTCCCCATCCCATCATTTAGGCAACATGCAGACGGATATAGAGATTGCCCGACCTCCCCTCTCCAGACCTCAATCCCTTCCCTGCGACGCGCAGGCGCATCCCGGGTCTCACCCCCGAGGGGACCTGAAGGAGGATCTTTTCCTCTCGACCATTGCGGACAAAGGAAAAGACCCGTTGACAGCCAATGAGGGCCTCCTGGGAAGAGATGCTCAGATCACAGTAGAGGTCCTGCTGGCCTTTCTGGCCCCGCAAAACGCCCCAAAGACCGCTCAAAGAGTCAATGACTCCCCCCTTCCACCGCTTCCCTTGCTCCCTGAGCTGCCCCACCCAGAGCTGGAAGGGAGCGACCACCAGACCCCGCCACAACAGGGAGGATATCTTGACCGGCGGGGGGCCTGCATAGGAATCCCCGCCAGGGCTGCCGGTCCGATCCGCTCGAACGAAGCCGCCGGGAGGTGGAAAGCCGAATAGGGTCCCCTGGAAATAGTACCCCTGGCCTTGAGAGAAGACCCGGCGCAGGAACTCCTCATCGAAGCGCAGGCCAAAGGCCGCAAATTCCCGTCCCAGATCTGAAAAGAGATCCTGGGCACGGGAGTCGAAAGGAAAACCGGAAAAGGGATCCCCCGGCCGATAGGAGAAAGGACCCTCGGAGCTGTGAGGCCCGCGGAAGTCCCCTCTTCCAGGACGACCAAATTGTCCGATTTGACCTTTACCCATAAGACAGGCATAGGCTTCGCTAATCTCTTTGAAACGCTCCTCCGCCGCCCTATCTCCCGGATTGCGATCAGGATGGCAGGCAAAGGCCAGCCTCCGGTAGGCCCTTTTGATCTCCTCCTCGCTGGCCCCCTCTTGCAGGCCCAGGATCTGATAGTAATCGGAGTACGCTGCACCTTTCCTCTGCATAGCCTCCTCATTGCCTCTTTACCATGACGCTCTGTCCCAATGCCGAATGCCTTATTTCTTACCCTATTTCCCCAGGGGAGTCAATGGCCAATCCACTCGCTGGCCAATCCGCTCGCAAAATGAAAGGGGCTATCCGAAGATAGCCCCTTTTGCCCTCAGAGGTCGGGATCCCCGATCTATTCGATGGGGATATCCAGGCCCTCGAAGTACCAGATACGGGAATGGCCACCGGAGCCATTCTTGGTGTTCATGCAGGGCATGACGAAGGCGAAGCCCTTGGAGTTGGCCGCTTGCTGTAGGTCGCCGCCCACGTTCTCGGTGATATAGATGCCCTTGCCGAGCAGGGTCACATGGGTGATGTTGTTCTCCACATCGGTACCCTTGCCCCTCTGGCAGGTCATGGCGGCATCGATGCTGGTCACATCGGAGAGCGCACCCACGATGCCCTTATCCGCCAAATGCTTGGCCACATCCCCGCCGATGCCCGGGAAGTTGTAGGTCACCCACTCGCGGTGGATTCCGTTGTTATGCAGGGCCCACTTGTGCACCATATCCTGGGAGAAGCAGACGATGTCACCCTTGTTGACGGTGAGGCCGGGGTGCTTGCTCATCCAATCTTTAAACATCGCCATATTGAAGATCCAGTCCCCTTCCTCCGGGCCGTACCGGGAGGCATTGATGATCAGGCAGGGGGCTGCCCAGTGCTGCAAGGGCACCTTGTCGATGGTCCATTGGGCGCCCTCTCTCCGGTGGGACGGGGAATCGGTATGGGTACCGAAGTGCTCGTTGCAGTAGAGCTGCTGCCCATACCAGCCGTCATACTGGTAGTTGATCCAGGGATAGATCCCCCGGAAGTCATTGAGGCTGGGCACGCCGACCATGTTCCCGCCGAAGACGGCCGTCCAGATGTGCATCCCATTGCGGAGGTCGTTGGCCAGATCGAACATCGGGGCCGCCATGAACTTCTTCTCCAACTCCTTCATGGAGGCATAGGAGGCGGCCATCCCCTTCGACTTGGTGTCATCCAGGACGAAGACCCGGGTGGGGGCGCCGGAGCCCTGGTAGATCTTCATCGGTCCCAGGACCGCGAAGACCCACTTGTCGGCCACGGAGGGATCGAAGCGAATGTCCTCCAGGACCCAGATCAGGTTGCTGAACATGGCGCGATGGGCCAGGGGCTTGCCATCATCTGCCACCCTCTTATAGGTATCGATGGAGAGGACGTCCATGCCGAAGCCCTTGATCCGGCAATCCGCCATGTACTTGGCCGCGTCCTCGGTGATGCCGGGGAAGCCATACTTGATGAAGCGCTGGTTCTTGCCGGCGATATACTCATCCCAGTACTTGTCCCAGCCGGTCCACATGAAGATCATGGAGCGGGCCGCATCCCGCATCAGGTTACAGCCGGTCTTCTGCTCCCAGGCCTTCACATCGGCCAGGCTCACCTCGTAGCCATCCCGGTCCTTCACCCAGGGCCGCATGTCCATGATCACGGCCTTGCCGATGAACTTGTCCTGGGGGATTTGATCCAGTCGCCAGAAGCCATAAGGGTTATGGGACGGGCTATCCATGTGGGTACCGGTATGCTCGGTGAACTTGAGGTCATAGCCATAGAAATTGGGGCCGACTTTATCGTAGCACTCCGCTTGGGTCTTGCATCCGCCCCACATACTCATACCTTCCCATTTGCCGGCCCAGGCGGGCATCCCATTCTCGAACTTCTGGGTCAGGTCGACGATCTTGTAGGCCAGGGCCGTCCCGGCAAACAGGGAAACGACGAATATCGCAGTGACAATCAACAATGCTCTTTTCATGAATTCACGCTCTCCTTCCTCGCTGACTACAGGATCACAGCGGGGCCTGCCGATCTCTCTGGCGGCCTCACCATTACTCCAACGCGCCTATTGATCCTCTCTCACCTCCCTCCTCTTTGCCAAATTCCAGACAGGCAATTCCCCGAGGGCCCTCCCTCGAAAGAGAAGAATGGCCTCGCGGGACAGAAAATGGGATTTAGAGATCTGGTGTCCTGTTCGGAAAGCTTTGGATCAGCGATAGGGAAGGTAATAGCGAGCGAAGCCCCTATATCTCTGCGCTCGATTAATGATACCTTTGATCCCAATTGTCAAGGGAAATCTTAGAAGGGCCGGATGACGAGGTCCTTGATCCGCAACTGGAGGCTCTGATTGCCCTGATAGACGTTAATGAAGGGAGAAAAGGCCAGATCGACCCGGGGAAGGCGGCCCTGGAGTTCTTCGCAGAGCTCGCCCATGCCGAATCCGATCGCCTCCAACACTTTTCCCCTGTTCCTTACCCTCATTTTCAAGTGTCTCTCCCCGACCCGCCGGGGATACTTCATGACCTCCAATCCCCGGCTCGCCAGAATCGGCTCAGGGTTCCCCAGTCCGTAGGGCTCCAGCGCCTTCATCTCCGTCACCAACTTGAAAGAGAGATCCTCCAGCGAGACCTCTCCGTCGAGGGCGACCGGGGAGAGGAAATCCTCTTCGGACAAGAGGGCTTCCGCCTCTTCCTGAAATCGCTCGAAAAAGGCGGGGACCTTCTCCCGGCTAATGGTAAATCCCGCAGCCTGGGAATGGCCTCCGAAGCCTTCGAGGAGAGGGGCGCACCTCTCCAGAGCCTGATTGACCGGAAAGGCCGGGATGCTCCGTGCAGACCCCCTCCCCTTCTCGCCCCCCAGGGCGACGATGACCACGGGTCGGTGGTAGGCCTCGACCAACCGGGAGGCCATGATGCCGATCACCCCCACATGCCATCGCTCAGAGCATAGACAGATCGCCTTGGGCAGTTCCCCCATGGCCTCCAGCATGGCATTCGTCTCCCCGATCGCTGCCCTCTCTATCGCCTGGCGTTCGCGATTCAACTCCTCCAGCAGGCGAGCCAGTTGTGAGGCCTCAGAGGCAGACTCGGTGCAGAGGAGGCGAAAGGCCAGGTCTGCCTCCTTCAATCTCCCTGCGGCATTGAGCCGGGGGCCCAGGACGAAAGCCACCTGACCCGCCCCCAGAGAAGAGTGGGAGAGGCCAGCCTCCTCCAGCAGGGCGCGAATTCCGGCCTTGGGCGATCTCTGCAACTGCCTCAGACCGAACTGGGCGAAGACTCGGTTCTCGCCCCTCAGGGGCACCACATCGGCAATGGTGCCCAGGGCCACCAGATCGAGGTGCTCCTCCATATATCCTCCCCGCCCCATTGCCTCGGCCAGCGCCTGGCAGATCTTGAAGGCCACCCCGGCTGCGGCCAAGGACTTGAAGGGATAGGGACAGTCAAGGCGCTGCGGATTCAGGATCGCCACTGCGGAAGGGAGCTTCTCTCCAGGGAGGTGGTGGTCGCAGATGATCATGTCCATCCCCAGATCCTGGGCCAAGGCCGCCTCTCGTTCCGCATTGATGCCCTGGTCGACGGCGATGATCAATCCCACCCCTTCCCCCTTGGCCCAGCGGATCACCTCTTCTTTCATGCCATATCCCTCCCGCACCCGATCAGGAAGGTAGCGAATCAGTCTTCCTCCCAATTCCCGCAACAGGAGCCACAGCAGGGCCATTCCCGTGATTCCATCCACATCGTAGTCCCCATAGAGGAGGATCTTCTCCTGGCGCGACAGGGCAGAGCGCAGGCGGGCGACCGCAGGCGCCATATCCTGGAGCAGCTGGGGGGAATGAAGGTCTTTAAGGGAAGGAAAGAGGAAGGCTTGGGCCTGGGGAGGGTTTTTGACGCCTCGATTCACGAGGATCTGAGCCAGCAGGGGATGAATCTCCAACTCCCTGGCGATCTCCTGCGCCTCTTTCGAATCCCCCTGGGGGAGACGCCACCTTCTGCGCATGGGAGGCTCCGTGCCTATTTCTTCTTGCCAGTGGGCTTTACCTTCTTCACCCGCACTTGGCCAGGCCATTCCAATACGAGGGCACTGGCCACGAAGATCGATGAAAAGGTCCCCACAATGATCCCCATGGATATGGCGAGGGAGAAGTCCTGGAGGACCTCCCCTCCCAAAAAGAGGAAGGAGAGAGTCACCAGGAAAACGGAGAGGCCGGTGACGATGGTGCGAGAGAGGACCTCGTTGATGCTGGAATTGATCACCAGACCCAATGGGTCTTTGCGCCTGGCCCTCAGGTTTTCCCGGATGCGGTCGAAGACCACGACCGTGTCGCTGAGGGAATAGCCCGCCAGGGTCAACAGGGCGGTCACCAGCAGAAGATTGATCTCCTTTCCCATCAAATGAAAGACCCCAAACACCGCCAGGACATCATGGAAGGTGGCGATAGTGGCGGCGACACCGAACCGGAAATCGAAACGCCAGGCGATATAGATGAGGATTCCGATCATTGAGAGGACGATCGCCCAGGTCGCAGACCGACGTAGTCCTTTTCCGATCGCCGGTCCGATTTCGTCGCTGCCCTCCACCACGAAGGATCTTTCCGGGAGATTCGCCTTTAGGGCCTCCTGGATCTTGTCCAGCGTCCTGCTTTGCTGGGCGAATTCCTTCTTCACCCGGATGAGGACCCGCGAGCTATCCGAGAACTGCTGCAGATTGCTCTCCGGGATATTGGCCTTGCCCAGGGCCTCCCGCACGGATCCCACCTCCACCGGCCCGTCGAACCTCAATTGCACCGAGGTCCCTCCTGCGAAATCGGTGCCCAAATTGGCATGTCCTCGGAATACTTGAATGATGGCGAAGAGGCCCAAGAGCACTAAGATGCCAGAAAGGACAAAGGAATAATAACGCTTTCCCATGAAGTCGATCTTGGTCTTTCCCAGGATTTCAATCATCGATCCTCCCCATCTCTCCTCAAAGCCGGAAGCAAGAGCTCCATAATGGACTTAAAGTATTGCTGCAAACAATGCGGGCCAAACGGAGGGCCCTGGTGAATGATATCCTCAAACACTGATCCTCTTCATCTCCCATTTGGTGGTCATCCAGTCGAGGATGGTCTTGGTTCCGATCAGGGCGGTAAAAAGGTTGATCAGGATGCCCAGACTGAGGGAGACCGCGAAGCCCTTGATCGGTCCCGTCCCGAACTGGAAGAGGACCACGGCGGTGATCAGGGTGGTGACATGCGAGTCGACGATCGTAAGGAAGGCCTTGGTGTAGCCGCTATCGACGGCCGAGCGCCCTGTCTTACCCAGGCGCATTTCCTCCCTGATCCGCTCGAACATCAAGACATTGGTGTCCACGGCCATCCCAATGGTGAGGGCGATGCCCGCGATCCCGGGCAGGGTGAGGGTCGCTCGGAACCAGGTGAGGGCCCCCATCAACATGATTATGTTCAAAAGGAGGGCGAAATCGGCTACCACCCCTGAGACGCGGTAATAGAAGACCATGAACAGGACCACCAATGCGGCCCCCACCAAGGTGGCCCGGAGGCCCTTCTGAATCGAGTCTTGGCCCAAAGAAGGTCCCACGGTCACATTGGCAAGGATGTGAACCGGTGCCGGAAGGGCGCCCGCCCGCAACACGATGGCCAGATCCCGGGCCTCATCCATCGAGAAACGACCGGTAATCTGGGCCTTGCCGTTGGGGATCTTCTCGTTGATGCGAGGGGCGGAGTAGATGGTATTGTCCAGGATGATAGCCAGCCGACGCTCCACATTGGCCCCGGTGATCTGGGAGAAGATGCTCGCCCCCACCCGATCGAACTCGAGAGAGACATGGGGTTCGTTCATTTCGCTCCCGATTTGCACCTCCGCCGTGGTGATCGTGTCGCCGGTGAGGAGGGCCTTCTTCTGCAAGAGGAAGGGGAGCTTGCTGACATTCCCCTTGGAGTCGGTGGTCTTCTGGTACAAGACCTCGGTGTCGGGCGGGGGATTGCCCGCCATGGCCGCCTCCATCACCTTCGCATCCCCCATGCGCTCGTCCACCAGTTTGAATTCCAAAAGGGCGGTCTTCCCAATCAGCTCCACCGCCCGCTGGGGCTCCTTGATGCCGGGGAGCTGCACCACAATCCGCCGCTCCCCCTCCGGAACGATCTGGGGCTCGCTCACCCCGAACTGGTCCACTCGATTGCGAATCGTCTCCAGGCATTGACGAACGGCGTACTCCTGGAGGCGTTTCACTTCTTTCGGCTTTAAGGAGAGGAGCATCTCCGAAGGATCCCCGGTGGGCGATGCGTCCAGCACTCCAAAGTCGGAGATGCGCTTGGAGGCTGCATCTCGCTGCTCCGGCTGTCGAATCCGCAGCCGGATCTTATCCTGGCCCTCGCGCCCGATCTGATCCAGGCCAATCTTCTCCTTCTCAAAGGAGGTCTTGATCTGCCCTATCCATCTCTCTGTGGCATTCTCCACCGCCTTGTCCGCGTCGACCTCCAGGACGAGGTGGGTCCCCCCTTGCAGATCCAATCCCAGTTTCAACTTCTCATGAGGCAGGTGTTCTCGCCACCAAGCCGGGAAAGAGTCGAAGCCCGGAAGGGAGGGCAGCAGGTAGAACAGGGCCAATACGGTGGTAGCCGTTAAGAGGATGGCCCTCCATTTGATGGTCTTTTTCACCCTTTACCTCCTATATGGGGATGGAGCCCATCGGCTTTCCCTCCACCCTCCATCCCATTGAAAAATCTCCTTCGCCCCTGCATCAATCGATCGATCTTGCCATTCCCTCACTGAGTTTCTCAAGTCCCCCCCCCCCG
>Ga0214473_10011018_pt1 | contig 10623 bp, 9 predicted proteins | sample RVTome_7_FD_203509 | JGI IMG/M metagenome (GOLD analysis project Ga0214473, IMG submission 203509) | Soil microbial communities from uranium-contaminated site in the Upper Colorado River Basin, Wyoming, United States - RVT98D197 | ecosystem: Environmental > Terrestrial > Soil > Contaminated >... | reverse complement strand
CGGGTGGCACGATGATGGGTTTCTACCACCCGGATGGTATCGGGTTTTAGAAATTTTTTTATGAGGGCGTAATCTTCCTCTCCGCTCCCCGGCGCCTCATGGTCGTGATATCCCTTACACCCATGAAAGTGGACGCCAACAAGAAGGCCGCCGAAATTTTCTAAAAGTTCCTCCTGGTTCTCTATCCCCAGATTTTGCTGGGTCGTGGCATGGCCGATGTCGTGCCAGTAGCGTAAGGGGCTGCCAGTAAATTCCTTGAAAACGACTTTAAACTCCTCCAGGTTGGGAATGTCATGAATGTTGTACCGGTTCTCCACACCGAGGAGCACCCCCCTCTTCTCTGCCTCCCTGGCTAATCGGTCAAGGCTATGCATCGCTGCCTCAAGATGGGGTTGCCCTTTTCGGGCCCGAATCTTTTTTTGCTCCCGAATGAATTCTTGCGTCTCTTCGGTTTGGATTTTCCTTTGATCATAGAGCTTCAGGAAAGTTGCCATGGTATTTTGCATGGGGATCTTGCCCATATGCAGGACCACTGCTTTTACTTCCAACTCTTCCGCCCATTCCAGCGTACGCAAGGTATATTTTATCGCCAGATCTCGCTCTTCCTTATCGACTGCCGATAAGGAAAAAACATCGCCACTGGCTTTTTCTTTGGGAACCTCCTCGGGAACCGGGAAAAAATTATGCAAACTGATTACTAAGATCCGTCTCTCTCGGCAAAGAGGCAAAATCTCTTGCAACATGGGCGAAGTGATCCGGTATTCCAATTCTACCGCTTCCACCCCTAAGTCCAGGACAGCGTTCATAACATCAATCCCGCTGTTGGAAGCTTCCGATCGTAAAGAAGTTGATACCCCTAACATGTTTTTCCTCTTTTATCCTTGACCAATTCCTCCAGCCAGAACAGGTTCAGCTCAGCCAGTTTCCCCCTTGTGGGAACTCCCTCCTGCGGATCCCAGCCCATGGCTTCGTAATACAGGGTCAAGGCATCGGCAAATTCCTTGCGGTCAATGCCTTTCCCCTGCAGCGGCCCTCCTTCCAAGGGTTCAAAGAGTCGATCGGGAAGCGTATCGTCCTTGCGCCCGAAGCCCTCCCGCAGGTTGAATACCCGGGCCATAGTCACAGTCCGTTCTGCCACCTTTAGCAGTTCCCAGAGGCTCGTATCCCAGCCGGTGACCGCACCAACGAGTTCGGCCCATTTGTTAATGGGGAACGCCCAAACCGGCCCGGCCGTGAAGTTACAAATCCCCAGGGAGTTGAAAAGGGACCACACAAAATGCAGGTAAACATAATTGCGCACCTTTTGAGGCCCCAGGTCTCTGGCCGGTACTGGCTCCAAAAGACCCAGCGGAGCAATGCGGCCCAACATAGTTCCCGGCTGTACGAAAGGTGTATCATGGGGAGCCTCAATGTGATCAGCCCCTGTAGGGGAGAGGGCAAAGCTAAGCCCTTGTCCGGTCTTTCCCCGCGGGTCGTGCATGGGGAGTTCCTGGCCTTTGATATGCAGGGCAAATTTTTCAGCGCCCTTGCCGATCTTGGCGGCGGCCACTTTCACTCCATCGGCCAACAAGTCCCCCAGACCTTTCTTCCGGTGGGCAATCCATTCGATGCCCTTTACCATGGCTTCGGCATTGCCGAGCCGAAATTCCATACCTTCGGTATCGGCTCTGCTAAGAAGGCCCTTTTCAAAACATTCCATGGCAAATCCAATGGCCACGCCGACGGAGATGGTGTCCAGTCCATACCGGTTGCAGAGTTCGTTGCCTTTAGCAATAGCCGCCAAGTTATCAATACACAGGAGGGACCCGAGCGAACCCAGAGTTTCATACTCTGGCCCCCCATATTCACAGGAGGTGGCGTAAGGCCCCTCGGGAACTTCAACCGCCCGCTTACAGCGAACGGAGCACGCATAACATCCTTCCTCACTTTTCAGGATCGTCTCGGCCATCCGTTCGCCGCTGATCTTTTCCGCGCCTTCGAAGACGCCGGTGAAGAAATTTTTTGTGGGTAGAAGGCCCTGGGTATTCAAGGCCATCACCAGATTGGGCGTTCCCAACTTGCGCATCACTTTATTCGGGCCCCACTGGCTGATGAGTTCCGCCTGCAATTTGGCCAGTTCTTTCATTTTTTCCGGATCATGAAATTCCAGTCTTTCCTTCCCGCGGGCGGCGATGGCCCTTAGGTTCTTGGAGCCCATGACCGCTCCCATACCCGTCCGGCCATTGGCGTGTTTCAGTTCATTGATTACGCAGGCAAAGCGAACCAGCTTTTCCCCGGCCGGCCCTGCCTGGGCCACCCGGATCCGGGCATCTCCCAGTTCCTGGCGAATTTTTTCCTGGGCCGGCCCTGTCTCCAGCCCCCATATCTCTGTGGCCGACCGAATTTCCGTCTCTCCATCGTGGATCCATAGATAAGATGGTTTAGGAGCTTTCCCGGTAATGATTACCGCGTCAAAACCGGCAAATTTTAATTCCGGGCCGAAAAAGCCCCCGGCTTCTGCCTCGCCATATCCCCCCGTCAAAGGGGATTTGGCCGCCACCGTATAACGCACCATTCCGGAGACCGGGGCGCCCGTGATAACGCTAGCGGCGAAGATGAGAATATTTTCCGGTCCAAGCGGATCGATTCCTGGGGGAAGCTCCCGCAACAAATAATAGGATGCCAAACCTCCGCCGCCCAGATAAGTGCGATAGATGACCTCGCTGGGCTCTTCTACTTTTATTTCACCTGATGTCAAATCCACCCGCAAAATCTTTCCGTTGTAGCCTCGGGGCATTTGCTGTCCCTCCTTTATTTATCCCCTCAGGGAATTTCTTTTTTACCGGTTGATCCCCGGACAATTAGGTTATTAAGTTTCCCACCTCAGGTGGGACTGGGCCTACCGATGTTTTTAGAAATTCGCGCATAACTTCGGTTTATCAAAACAAATTTTTTACAAATAGGAACGGAACCAGGAGAAAAAAGTCCCCAAAGCCCTTTCGTGGAGAGGCCAGGCGGATTGATCCGCCTCGGTTATGGACGTGCACTCGAGTAAGTCCTGCCGGAATATTTCTTCCATATCGTTTCCCAGCTCCCGGTCCAGGATCCCGACACCACATTCATAATTGTAATTGAGGGAGCGGGAATCCAAATTGGCCGAGCCAACAATGGTCCAGTGCCCGTCAAATACCATTGTCTTGGCGTGAAGCACCCGGGGCTGGTAATGATAGATCTGCACTCCCTCCCGCAACATGGTTTTGTAGTAAGTGCGGCTCACATAGGCGACGACCCGCAAATCAGTCTGGCCGGGCAAAATAATCTTCACGTCCACACCCCTGCGGGCCGCCTTTAAAAGGACCTTGAGAAACTTCCTGGTAGGGATGAAGTAAGCCATGGTGAGGTGAATGGACTTCTGGGCAGCATGGACGCTGAACTGGAGCAACTGCCGAAGGGACCGCATGCTCTTCCGGGATGAAGAGAACAATGGAAGCACGTTTATACCTTGATCTTCTTCCCGACCCACACCCCTTGGTAAGGTTTCAATTTTTACCCCTTCACACTCTTTCCAGCTTTCCAGGAACGCTTTGAGCATGGCTCCAGCGATAGGGCCCTGGACCTTGACACCCGTATCCCTCCATCCGGCGAGTTTTTTTCGCCTGAATCCATAGTATTCATCGCCTACATTCAACCCCCCCGTAAAAGCCATCTGGCCGTCCACTACCACCAGCTTTCGATGGTCCCGGTGGAAATAAAGATTGAGGTTCATTAAGCGAAGAGGATGGAAGGAGCGAATTTCCACTCCCGCGGACTTTAAAAACTTCCAGAACCGTTCCGACGTTGAGATAGACCCAAAATGATCATAAATCAGGTAGACCCGTACTCCTTCCCGGCTTTTCCGGGCCAGCAACTCCGCCAATCCCCAACCGGTCTCATCATCCCGGAAAATGTAGAATTCCAGGCAGATCATGTGTTCTGCTTCTTGCACCGCCCGGAATACTACTTCGAAAGCGGAAACACCATCCTTTAAAACCTTTATGGAATGCCCGCTAAAGAACGATGTTTGAGCAACTTTTTCCAGGGTTCTTTGTAAAGAATTTTCTTCCATAGCTCTGGCCAGATTTTAAAGAAAGGAAAGGCGCATGTCAAACCAATTATTGGTGAACAGACCAGGTCTTCTCCAGAAAGGCGTTTCGGTGAAAGAAAAAAAGAGGGAGCGCTTTTAATAGAAAAGCGATGAAAGGATTTAACGCCTTCCATCGCTTTTCTATTTTTCTCCCAGAAGTGCCCCTCTTCAGGCTGGTGGGGAAAATTACACTTCCTTTACAGTTATGGCACCCGTAGGGCATACCTCAACGCAACTTTCGCAGCCCAGGCATTCATCCATATTGACGGGCTCGGACTTGCCGTCTTTGATCTCGAACACGTTGGCCGGACAAGTATCTACGCATTCTCCTTTCCCATCACATTTGTCTTTATCGACAGTTACTTGATACATGGCTCCCCTTTTTCACCTCCTCATTATAAATCATAAACTTCTCCCTCTCGACGTCTTAAATAATACCCGATCCGAGCCTTCTTGTTCATGACCCAGATCATAAAAAGCCTCCCCTTTCCTGGCCATCCTCGGGAGATGAAAAATATATATCCCTTTGCAAAAGGATGTCAACGGAAAAAAGGACCGTGCCCCCCTTCACTTTTCATTTTCGTTCATGATTTCAGAATGATGGTCAGGACCCGGCGGGGAGGCGTTGCGCGCCGGCCAAACGGCCGGATCAACCCCTCTTCCTCTCCCCCACTTTTCCTCCGCAAAAAGAGAGCGCAAAAAACATATGGATTGGCTGCAACGGCGGAAGTGAAGGGGTGCCAGAAAAAAAGACTTTGTCACCATTCCCCAACCCTACCCCCCTCACTCCGAGTTCCTTGTAATTTAATAGGGAAAGGGGTAGATTACAAGGAGGTCGGAAAGGAAAAATGGGGAGGATTCCCCTTCTTGAAGGATGAATCCGCCGAATGGGTCAGCGAAACCCAAGGAGTAGCCTTCTTTACCGGCCTTCCTCCCCTACTCTCTTCGATTCCCTCTTGCAAGGACTCTTCAGGTCATGAAGAAAGGATTCTGGAAAAATTTTTTTCAAGGATCTGGCGGAAAAAGGTTTGCTGCCTGGCAGGTCGAGCTCACTTCCAGATGCCCTCTCCGCTGCCGGATGTGCAATCGGATTGAATATGAAGAATTTTCCCGCGGGGATATGCGCTTAGAGGATTTTAAAAAGCTCCTTCCCTATCTCCAGGATGTTGAAGCATTGGTTCTGGAAGGATGGGGAGAATCCCTCCTCAATAAAAACCTAATCGAGTGTATCCGCTTGGCCAAGAGAGAAGGTCCCCGGGTCGGTTTTGTGACCAGCGGAAAAGGGTTGAATGAATCCTATATCGCCGAACTTCTCCACGTTGGGGTTGACTTTATAGGGTTTTCGCTGGCGGGAGCCACTTCTCAGACCCATAATGCCATTCGGGTGAACTCGGATCTTGATAATCTCCTCCAGAACATCCGGATTTTTCAGGAAAGGAAATCCCGGGCAAAAGTCATCCATCCCCGATTGCACATCGTTTTCCTCCTGCTGCAGGAGAACATCCGGGAAGTCCCGGCTCTTATATCGCTGGCCCGGGATCTTGAAATCGAGGAGGTCGTCCTGACCAACCTGATTCACGTGACGAATTCCTGGCAGGACGAGCAAAAAGTATTTGCCGAAAAAAACCCGGAAGAGTTTGCCAAAATCCTTAAGGAGGCAGAGGCGAAAGCTAGGGAAGGGAAAATCAAATTGCGGTGCCCTTCCCTTTCCTATCGGGAGGTAGCCGTTTGCGCGGAAGATCCTCTCCATAATTTATACATATCTGTTGAGGGAGAACTCTCTCCTTGCGTTTACCTCAATCCGCCTCTCCCCTCTCCGTTTAAAAGGATTTATCAAGGAAGGGAATTCTACATAGAAAAAGTTAATTGGGGGAATCTCTTTCACGAGCCTTTGGACAGAATTTGGAATGATAAAAAATACGTGGAATTCAGGGAAAATTGGACTCGCCGGAAAAAATATTTTGAGGAAATAGTAGCTGCCCTCTGGGAACGAGATCGCCTGAGAGGGCTTGAAACCGCCTCACTCCCAGATCCCCCCGCAGCCTGCCAGACTTGTTATAAAAAACTGGGGGTATAGCAGAGTATGGAAAGGGTTCATAATTTAATGCGCCCTTATCTCCCTACAATTCTAAGGGTTAGTTTGGCCCTTTTCTTACTCCTCTCCTCGGGCGCCATACTCTATACCACGGCCCAAAAAAATCGCTCCGCTCAATCCCTGGCTACCCAAGCTCTGGAGAGTACAGCCCTGGCTCTTTTTTCTTCCGCAGAAAATGCCCTGCGGGCCAGCGGAGATAAGGCCAGTGATGAAATCCGCCAGATTCTCTCCGACCGAGTCGTCGCCTATGCCTTGATTGCCGGCCAAGACGGGAAGGTTTTGTTCCACACGAACCCCCGCCTGGTAGGGTCTCATCTGGCCCAAGAAGAGATTAACTGGCCCTCCGGAACTGCTTCCGGCCACAGGATTACTCTGCGAACCGGACTGCCGGCTTACGAGTTCAACTATGTTCTTCACCGCCCGGATGGCGCGGATGAGCTGCTCCGCCTGGTCCTGCACACAACTCCTGCGGACCGCATTGTTTCCGGGGCCCGCCGCATGTGGTGGACCGTGGGAGGGGTATTGCTTCTTTTATGGGCGGTGGGAATCATGCTCGAGCGAGTCTTCACCCGCCAACTCCGGCTCCGGGAGGAATTGGGACGACGCCGGCAACTGGCTCTCATCGGACAAATGACAGCCGTCCTGGCCCACGAGATCCGTAATGCCCTGGGAAGCATTAAAGGGTATGCCCAGTGGGTGCACGAGAAAATGGAAGCACTTGACCCTAAAAAAGTCGGGCTGGCGGTCGTTCTTCGGGGCGTGCAACGGATTGAGATCCTGGTCAATGACCTCTTGCTTTATTCCCGCGAAGAGAAATATCACTGCGAACGCTTGGACCTATTGCCCCTGATTCAGGAAACTGTCCATGCTGGGGTTTCTTCCTGGCGAGGGAAGGTTGAGATGGAAATAAAAGCGCAAACCATGGTGATGGCCGACCGAGAAAAGTTACATCGCGCCCTCACCAACGGACTGCGGAATGCCATCCAGGCCATGGGAGATGAAGGGACCCTGAGCATCCAGACCCACCCCGACGGGCGCTGGATAAAAATTCGGATTGAAGACACCGGCCCGGGAATTCCCGCGGCGGAAATTTCCCGTTTGTTTACCCCTTTTCATACCACCAAGGCCGAAGGGACAGGCCTGGGCCTGGCCTATTCCAAAAAAGTTATTGAAGGAATGGCTGGAAAGATCGAGCTTGGCAACCGGAAGAGAGGAACAGGGGCCGTTTTGAATATCTATCTTCTTAAAGCAGGAGAAAATTGAAATGGGCAAATCCATCCTCATCGTGGACGATGACGAGTTGATGCGTTCCTTTCTCGGTACCGTGCTGAAGGAAGAGGGGCACCGAACCGAAGAGGCCGGAAACGGCCAAGAGGGTCTGTCTAAACTTCTGGCCGGAGAGTTCGACCTCGTGATTACAGACTTGCGGATGCCAGATTTTTCCGGCCTGGAACTGATGCGGGAAGGAAAAAAAGAAAAACCCGATATTCGCTGGATCATCGTGACCGCTTTTGGGTCCATCGGCAATGCCGTGGAAGCAATGAAAGCGGGAGCCTCTGATTATCTAACCAAGCCCTTTCACAACCCGGATGAGCTGCGCCACGTGATCCGGCGTGTTTTGCGGGAAATTGAGTCCGCAAGAACGATCTCTCTGCTCACCGAAGAGCTGGGGAAACAATTTCCGCCTACGGAAATGATTTTTCTGGGAAAGGAAATGAATTCTATTCACCGCCTGGTCCGGGAAGTGGCTCCAACCCCTGCAACGGTACTTATCACTGGGCCCAGCGGGACGGGAAAGGAACTGATCGCCCGGATGATTCACCAATGGAGCCCGCGCAAGGAAAGGTTATTCATGGCTATCCCCTGTGCAGCTCTGGCGGAATCCGTTTTAGAGAGTGAACTTTTTGGGCACGAACGAGGAGCCTTTACTGGAGCGGTTGCCACCCGCAAAGGGAGGTTCGAACTGGCAGACGGGGGGACTATTTTTCTGGACGAAATCGGCGAAATCCCTCTCTCCGTCCAGGTTAAGCTTCTGCGGGTATTACAAGAACGGGAATTGGAACGGGTCGGAGGAACCAAATCCATTCTGGTTGATGTCCGGGTCATATCGGCCACAAATAAAGACCTCAAAGCAGAGATTTCCTCCGGCCGATTCCGGGAAGACCTCTTTTATCGACTTAACGTCTTTCCCATCACCCTTCCCAGGTTGTTAGAGCGGCGGGAAGCGATTCTCCCCCTTGCCGATTTCTTCGTGGCCAAATTTGCTCAAGCCTTCGGCAGGAAGATTTCTGGTTTCACGGCCCCGGCCAAATCAGCTCTTATGGAATACGAATGGCCGGGAAACATCCGGGAACTGCAGAATATAATCGAGCGGGCGGTCATTCTTGCGGGCGGGGAGATCGACGTCTATCACCTGAATCTTGAAAGTACGAGTGAACCATCAACCTCTGCAGAAGGTCTATTAAAGATGAACGAACGGGAAACGATTCGTAAGGTCCTTGCCGAGGCAGAAGGAAACCGGAAGAGAGCTGCGCAGATTCTGGGAATTTCCCTCCGAACCCTTCAGTACCGGATTAAAGAATACGGACTCTGAAAGGGGCTGCAAACTTTGCATGCGAGGGTGCAACGATTGCATGACAAAAAGAAAGATTGCAATTTTCTTTCCTGGAGTAAAAAGGAAAGATACTGTAATCTTTAATGATTATAACTTTCCTCCACTTTGGCATCCCCTTTGCTAAATAGCAGGGTGTATGTAAACCAAAAAGGAGGAAAAGAAGATGAAAACAAAAATTGGAGCAGTGATTTTGGCCGGAACGTTTTTAGTGGCAGCCATTCCTATGATGGCCATGGCTGGCCCGGGTGGCAAGATGAACGGTCAGACTTTGCAAATCAAAACCCAAAGCACGCTACAGATAAAGACGCAGCAGCGCCTGCGGGATGGTTCTTGTATCGATCCCGTCAAGGCCAACTCAAGGACCCTGCTAAAGAATGGAAATACTTATGGCCCTGGCGATGGTACTGGAAATGCAGGTATCCGCCCCAAAGATGGAACCGGGTATGGTGCACCCTCAAATAGGTAGAGTTGTTCTCTCTGGTTGCAGCAGGGCGGTTATAGCAGCCCTGCTCTTCTTTTTCACTGGTTGTGCTGCCCTTCTTTTAATGGCCAAGCCCATCCAGGCGGAAGAAAAGGATATCGTGCTTCCGGAAAGCGGGATCCACTACCCGGGAGGGTTCGACCCGAATACAGTAGGTGAAGTCCACGGCAAAGCCTCTGGGTACTCCCAACCGGAAAGCGGGCCTGTCCGGTTTCAACTCATTTCAACAAAGGAAACTTATATCGTCCTGGTTTCTCCTGTATGGTACCGGAGAGACCTGGGCAGTAAAATCCCTGACGGGACAGAAATCCGGGTACAGGGCTCCAAGTCTCTCGGAAAAGACGGTAAACTATATATTATTGCTCAGAAGATAAAAATTTTTCCCTCCGGGGAAACCTTGGCCTTCCGCAGTGAGGACGGGTCCCCTCTCTGGAAAGGGGCGATGGGAACCCAGGGAGGATTCGGTTCACCATCAAGGGGAATGGGCGGAATGGGAAGTGGTCCTGGTGGCTCGGGACGTGGAAGGCGATAAATTCATTGGAACGCAGATTTTTGCCGATGTTAAAAAAAACGCTATGCGCATAGCGCTAAGCGCTTTGCGGATCTCTCTCTTCTCGGATTAATAAGGAGAGTATTAAGGCTCATGAGAAATAAAACAAAAAGTATTGGAATTAGTTGTTTATTTATTGGAATATTTTTTTTGGCTCACCCGCAGGCTTTTGCCGGATGGGAGACAGGTGTCAAAGCCGGGTTTGATTCCAACATTAACCGATCTTTAGAAGACGAAAAAAGTGACACTTATTTCTCCGGTTATATATCTTTCGCCAGGGAGGCAACTGGGGAATCGCGCCTGGACTGGACCTTAGCCGCATCTCTGGAAGGAACTCTCTTCGCCAGTTTCACCGACTTAAACTATGGAATGGTCGGCCTGGCCCCGGGTGTAACCTTTTTCCCCCACCCGGTTTGGAGCATCAACATTTCCCCCTTTGTCCAGGCCAAAGCCGTGCAGGATTCAGACCAATCTGCCATTGCCTTCGGGGGGAAATTGGGTTTCAAGCAACAAATCCGCGATAATCTTTACACCGGCCAATATTACATCTACAAAGATAGCCGGGCCAATGCGGATACCTATTCTTTTACGGAAAACGTCTTCGGATTGTTTCTGGGAGTAAATTGGACCCGGGCCCTCTTCACGGAACTCGGTTACGAATTCTCCCGGGGAGATTCCTACCAGGCGATCAGTAGCGCCTCTCCAGGGCCTTCCGGCAGGGGAATGTACCGCCGGTATTCTCCGGCCTTCGGCAGCGATGTAATCCGGGAAGATGTGGACC
>Ga0214473_10011017_pt1 | contig 10623 bp, 9 predicted proteins | sample RVTome_7_FD_203509 | JGI IMG/M metagenome (GOLD analysis project Ga0214473, IMG submission 203509) | Soil microbial communities from uranium-contaminated site in the Upper Colorado River Basin, Wyoming, United States - RVT98D197 | ecosystem: Environmental > Terrestrial > Soil > Contaminated >... | reverse complement strand
CCCAATTGAAGCAATGTGCCGGGAGTGCCCGTGTCTTCCTGGTAAACCGTTTCCACGGAGAGAATTCCGTGGCCCAATTGAAGCGAATCGAGTATTTTGTGTTCCTTGCTTTGGGAATGCTGGTTTCCACGGAGAGAATTCCGTGGCCCAATTGAGTTGGTGCCTGACATCCCTTATTTGCCTAACTGCTTAGCCAGAGAGTCCCGCGTGAGCGAAAAGCGGACAGCTCCGCTTGTCCTGCTTCATCCCGTTGGCGTTGAAGCCGCTGTTGTCGAGTTCGTAAACGATTCCCATGTCGACGAAAGCTTGAGGTCATCCGAACCGCCGGCGAGTAGACGACGACGCGCGTGCGAGGATTACTTCACTCGCGCCTTGATCCGGTAACATTGCCGCTCACTGACGCCCAACACCAAGGCTGCTCCCGCTATCGTCAGCTTGGCTCGAAACACTCTTTGAATTATCTCTAACCGCTTTTCTTCGTTCATCGTCAGGGTTGTCATCCCCACACCCTGACATAATTACGTTGCTATTGACCCCTGACAGAATCACTTTGCTACAATACCCGCGAGAATTTGCCTTGACAAGAATGAACTGACCCGATTATAAGCAGATTTAAATCACAGATTGCCCTGAACCTGTGGGTTCAGGGGAGCAAGGAGGGGAGAGTATGGAAGTCACACTTTTTTTTCTGCGGTGGATTCATTTCCTGGCGGGCGTCACCTGGATCGGAATTCTCTACTATTTCAATTTCGTGCAGACCCCGTTTTTCGCCGAGACCGAAGCCAACGTTCGCACCGGGGCGATTCAAAAGCTCGTGCCGCGCGCTCTGTGGTGGTTTCGCTGGGCCGCGATGTTCACTTTCTTGGCCGGCATTCTCATCTATATTATCGAAATGGGTAAGAGAGGGGGGGGCGGCCAGTTTTACAGCTCCACCTATGGCGTGGCGATCTCGGTGGGTGGGCTGATCGGAACGATGATGTTTTTGAACGTCTGGTTGGTCATCTGGCCCAAACAGCAGATCGTCATCGCGTCCGCCAATCAAGTCGCCGGGGGTGGGCAGGCGCTTCCCGCGGCGGCCGGGGCCGGGCGCCGTGCGGCGCTTACCTCGCGGACCAACGTGGTTTTCTCGATCCCCATGCTCTTTTTTATGGGGGCCGCCGGCCACTATACTTCTCTGGTTGGTCAGAGCAGCAACCGAGGGCTGTTCTGGCTTCTCGTTATCATCATTCTCGCCGCGCTGGAATACAACTCGCTGGTCGGAACCCAGGGGGCGACGAAGAAGCCTCTGGACTCCGTATCGGGCGCGCTGTGGAGTGGTTTTATTCTTTCGGCAGTTTTCTACGTGCTAGCGCTCGGACTGCTGAGCTGACTCGGCGCGCAGATAGACCGCAAGATAGGGAATCTCCGGTTCCAGAAACGGGAACTGCGGCATGACCTTGGTTGGGCGTTTGGGCGTGTAGTTGGCGGGATAGCCGTTGCGGAGGACACGAGCCTGGAGCAATTCTTTAGGTGATCCCTTGATGGCGGGGCCGATGGGGCCGTCTTTCGCCGGATCGTTGTTGTGGCAGGGGACGCAGTTGGCCACGTAGACGGCCCTGCCTCTTTGCCAGTCAGGATCTTTGGCGGCGGGGGATGATTGATCTGATTCCTTAGAACAGGCCGCGAACATTAGCACGCAAGAAAGCAATCCCAAGGGTATGACCGAGGTTTTCAAGATTTACGCTCTCTAGTTTGCTCTTTGCCGCGACTCTGCATCTACTGCCTTTTGCTGACTGTTCCTGGACCTGACAAAATCAACGCTACGACCGAACCGCTCGCTACCCCGCTGTTTCTCACGGGAATCCATCCGGAGACAAATTACGAGGGATCGCCGGCGGAGATTTGGCGCCGGCGCTTCAGTCAACGGCGCGAACTTTGGACGTTAGAGAAAGACGGGTTTGTATGTTAAAAAGTAACCGTTTTGGTGCGAAAGAGGGGAGTCGAACCCCTACGGGTATTACCCCACAGGATCCTGAATCCTGCGCGTCTACCAATTCCGCCACTTTCGCGCTGGTGTCGCAACCGACTAAAACCTTAATTTATGTAACGTGGGGCTAGAGAGTTGTCAAGATAACGGTCAAGCCGTAAGCAAAACGCCATGAGCAAGATTCTCGTCGTTGAAGCGCATCGGATGTTGCAGCAGGCCATCGCGCTCGCGCTCTTCCCGGATTATGAAGTTGAGATCGCGTCTGCGATTCCTGAGTCTTCGGCGTTAAAAGATTTCAATGCGGTGATCGTCGACTTGAAATCTTTGGGTGAATCCGCTGGAGGCGCCGAAGCGGCGATCCGAGCGGTCCAGAGTTGGAAAGTTCCAACCGTTTGGGTGCAAGGTTCCTCTCATGAACCAACGCCACAACGTGAAAACCTTATTCCCATAATCGCACCGATCGAGAAAGATGTTTTGCTGTCGGCTTTAGCGGAGTGTTTGGGTATAATTTCAAAAGAGAAACGGCTCGACAAGACAACCGGCTCCTCTAGAGCAAGAGATAACCAAGGCGACGCCGCGGCCAGCGACCCTTCGACTCGAGCCCCGGCCTTGGCCGGGGACTCTCGCTCGGGATTCCGCCCCACGGGCGTACCGGAAGGTGCCACGAGCTCGCCTGTGGGGATCCACAAGGCGGCCGGCTGCTCTAAAGCAAAGGATAACCAGGGCGGCGCCGCAGCGCCGGCCGGCGACCCCGAAGTCATCGAACTGTTGGACGTGGTCGAAGAAACGAGCGATGCTGAAATTCAACAAGCCCGACCGAAAAAATAACGCCATGGAACTAGCGAAAGCGTACTCGCACAAGGAAGTCGAAGGTAAATGGTACGGCCATTGGGTTGCCTCTGGAGCGTTTGCGCCGGCCGGCGGCACGGCTCCCTATTTTTCCGTAGTTATCCCGCCGCCCAACGTCACGGGCTCCTTACATATGGGGCACGCGCTCAACAACACGCTCCAGGATATTCTTTGCCGTTATAAGCGAATGGACGGTTACCGGGTTCTGTGGGTTCCCGGAACGGACCACGCGGGAATCGCCACGCAAAATGTTGTCGAGCGCAGGTTGGCGGAACAGGGATTGACGCGGGCTGAGGTCGGCCGCGCCAAGTTCATCGAGCGGGTGTGGGCCTGGAAGGAGGAAGCCGGCAACGCGATCCTGCATCAATTGAAAGCTCTGGGTGTTTCCTGCGACTGGCAGCATGAACGCTTCACGATGGACGAGGGCCTTTCCCACGCCGTGCGCGAAGCGTTTGTTCGGCTCTGGGAGGATGGGCTGCTCTACCGGGCCGAGAGGCTGATCAATTGGTGCCCGCGCTGCAAGACAGCCCTGGCCGACATTGAAGTGGTCCACGAAGAGAGCGATGGCCAGCTCTGGCATATCCGCTATCCGTTGGCGGATGATCCGTCCAAGGCCCTGATCGTGGCGACCACAAGGCCGGAGACGATGCTCGGCGATACGGCGGTGGCGGTTCACCCCGAAGATGGTCGTTACCACCCATTTGCCGGGAAAAAGATTCGTTTGCCGATTGCCGGGCGGGTGATTCCGGTGCTGGCGGATTCTTACGTCGATAAAGAATTCGGCACCGGGGTGCTGAAAATCACACCCGGCCACGACTTCAACGATTTCGAGATCGGCGAACGTTTCGGACTGGACAAGATCAGCATTTTCGACGCCGATGCGAAGATCGATGCCGAGGCGTTTTTGTCCCGCGGGGAACGGGGCGAATGGATCGAGCGCTATCGCGGCCAAGATCGCTTCGCAGCGCGCAAGCTCATCGTCGCGGAGCTTAAGGAAAAAGGCTACCTCGAAAAAACCGAGCCTTACCGGAATGCCGTCGGGCGCTGCTACCGCTGTCAAACCGTGGTCGAGCCTTATTTGACGCCGCAATGGTTCGTCAATATCAAGCCGCTGGCGGAGCCCGCCATGCAAGTGGTGCGCGATGGACGGATTCGCATCATTCCGGAAGGCTGGAGCAATTCCTACTTCGCCTGGATGGAGAACATCAAGGACTGGACGATCTCGCGGCAAATCTGGTGGGGCCACCAGATCCCGGCCTGGTACTGTAAGAGCTGCGATGCGGCGAACATCATTGAGGCCGGCGGCGGCGAATTCTTGCTCGGCAATGAAGCGCATCCGATCGTCGCGCGTGGCACGCCCCAGTCCTGTCCGAAGTGTGGCGGAAAAGAATTGGTTCAAGACCCCGACGTCTTGGACACTTGGTTTTCCTCCGGTCTCTGGCCATTCTCGACTCTGGGCTGGCCGGAGCAGACCGAAGATTTGAAAGCCTTCTACCCGACTTCGACGCTGGTCACCGGCTTCGATATTCTTTTTTTCTGGGTGGCGCGGATGATCATGATGGGGCTCAAATTCATGGGTGACGTGCCCTTCCGTGATGTCTACATTCACGCCCTGGTGCGCGACGAACAGGGACAGAAGATGTCCAAATCGAAGGGCAACGTCATCGATCCCCTCGACATCATGAACCAGTACGGCACCGACGCATTCCGCTTTACGCTGGCGGCGATGGCGGCCATGGGGCGCGACATAAGGCTCGCCGAAGAACGCCTCGCGGGCTATCAGAACTTTGTCAATAAGCTGTGGAACGCGGCGCGGTTCGTGCAATTGAATCTGGCGGGCGCCGATTTCAAGGCCGTTAAAATGAAAAATCGGTTCGAAGGTGAAAAGTTCAATTTTGCCGACCGCTGGATTCGCTCGCGATTGGCGACAACTATAGCGGAAGCCCGGGAGGCCATCGACGGGTATCGATTCAACGACTACGCCAACGTTCTCTACCAGTTTACCTGGCATGAGTTCTGCGATTGGTACATCGAGATGAGCAAACTGGCGCTCAACGGCGACGACGCCGAACAAGCGCGGCAGAGCCGAATCCTTCTGCGGGAGTTGTTAGAACAAATTCTTTTGCTGCTCCATCCAATCATGCCGTTTGTAACTGAGGAGATCTGGCAAGCGCTGGGCGAGAGCCGACCGAGTATTATGGTGCAGCCGTATCCACGCTTCGATGCGGCCTGGGCCGATGACGCGAACGAAAAACAGATGGAATTTTTAATGGGCGTAGTGCGCGCCATCAGAAATCTGCGTAGCGAAATGAATTGTCCGCCGGGGAAACAAGTAAAGGCCATTTTCCGCGGGTCGGAACAAGAGCTTTCGCTGCTTCGCGCTCAGGAGCCGTATCTGCGCTCGTTGGCCCGCGTGGGCTCGGCGGAATATTCGAGCGGCGACGATCGGCCCGAAGGCGTGGCCACCGCGGTGGTCGGGACCGCCGAGATCAGTTTGCCCCTCGGCGATCTGGTGAATCTCGACGAGGAACGGGCCAGGTTGACCAAAGAGATCCGCAAATTCGGGGAAGAGTTCGCGCGCGTACAGAAAAAGCTTACCAACAGCGATTTTATTAGCAAGGCCAAAGAGGAGGTCGTTCAGAAGGAACGGGAGAAGGCGGGCCAGTATGAGGAAAAAATTCGTACGCTCAACCAGAGCCTGGCGCGTATCGAGAAAGCCCAGTCGGAAAGGAGCTGATCGCGATGGATATTCACGTCAGTCCGCAGATCGAGCGGTTGATCCGCGATGCGTTGGATGAGGATATCGGCGCCGGCGATCTGGCGACGATGGCGACGATCTCGGCGGAATGCCAGGGAAAAGGGCTTTTCCGCGCCAAAAAAGACGGCGTGGTGGCGGGCTTGGTGCTGCTCGATCGAATGTTTTATTTCATTGATCACAGGGTGGCGGTGCATTTGCTCACCCAGGACGGCACCCAGGTGAAGAATGGCATGGTGGTCGCCGAAGCGGTCGGGCCGGTGCGCGCTCTCTTGCTCGCCGAACGGACGGCGCTTAACTTTCTCCAACGGCTTTCGGGGACGGCGACGCTGACGCATAAGTACGTCGAAGCGGTCAAAGAGTTTCCCTGCAAGGTGCTCGACACAAGAAAAACCACGCCGGGGCTGCGCACTCTGGAGAAGTACGCGGTGCGCATGGGTGGCGGCATGAATCATCGCATCGGTCTATACGACGCCGCTCTGGTCAAGGACAACCATATCGAAGCGACCGGTTCGATTGCCGAGGCGGTCAAAGCGGTGCGCCGCCACGCGCCGTTCATGGCCAAAGTGGAAGTCGAAGCCGGCAGTCTCAAGCAGGTTCAGGAGGCGATCGACGCGGGCGCCGACGTCATCATGCTCGACAACATGACGCTGGCGCAGATGGCCGAGGCGGTGCGTTTGATCAATAAACGCGCCTGGGTGGAAGCTTCCGGCGGCATTACCCTGGAGACCATTCGGCAAGTCGCGGAGACGGGGGTCGACTTTATTTCCTCAGGCGCGCTCACGCACTCGGCGCCCGTGGTCGATTTCAACATGAAGATCACGATGAATGGCTAGGGATCCCGACAGAAGACCGGCGGCGGAGGTTCAGAATAATCCGCTGAGCTTGGACGAAATCCAAGGCGCGCTTGGAACGAAGCGCCTTGGCACCAAGTTTCACTACTTTGAAGAGATCGATTCCACCAACAGCTGCGCGCGGCGCCTTGCTGACGCGGGCGCGCCCGAAGGCGAAGTCGTGATCGCCGAGCGCCAATTCGAGGGACGGGGCCGCTTGGGCCGGAGCTGGGAGTCGCCGCCGTATTGCAATCTCTATTTCTCGCTGCTTCTTCGGCCTGCGCTCGCGCCTGTCCACGCACCGCAAATGACCTTAATGGCGGCGGTCGCCTTGGCAGACACGGTGGCAGCGTTCGTTGTTGAACCGCCGGTGATCAAATGGCCCAACGATATTCTGCTCCAGGGCAAGAAGGTGGCGGGAATCTTGACGGAGTCGTCCTGCGACGCCAAGCACATCGAGTTCGTGATCCTCGGCATCGGCGTTAACCTCAACTTTCCTTGCGAACGGATGCCGGCAAGCATACGGGATCGGGCCACTTCGTTGATGGAAGTCGGCGGAAAAAGCTTCAGCCGGGAGAATTTCCTCCGGCGATTGATTCAAGACCTCGACAGATGCTATGGAATTCTCGAGGACTTCGGATTCGACGCCATCGCGCCCCGCTGGGAAGCCTATTTCGCTTTGCGCGGCAGGCGGGTCAGGGTAGAGATGGGCGACGAGGTTATCAGCGGCACGGCGACGGGGATCGACGGGGACGGCGCGCTGCTTCTCGAAGCCGAAGATGGCGTGATACGCCGGGTGCTTGCCGGAGACGTTATTCCTCTCGGCGATTGAACTTAGATATATGCTGCTCGCGATCGACATCGGCAATACCAACATCGTTCTCGGGCTTTACGTGAAGCGCCGGCTGATCACCCACTGGCGGCTGCGGACCCAGGCGGAGCAAACCGCCGACGAATACGGCGTCACCATCTCTCAGCTGATCGCGGCGAAGGGGATTCGCTGCGACCAGATCCGCGCGCTCATCGTTTCCTGCGTCGTGCCGCCGATGATGAGCATGGCCCATGAGCTCGCGCTCAAGGTTTTCCACGTCGAGCCGCTGATGGTCGGTCCCGGCATCAAAACCGGCATGCCCATTCTTTACGACAGTCCCAAGGATGTCGGCGCCGACCGCATCGTCAACGGCGTCGCGGCGTATGAAAAATACCGGGATGCCTGCATCGTCGTCGATTTCGGCACGGCGACCACCGTCGATCATATTTCGAAAAAGGGGGAATACGTCGGCGGCGCGATCGCGCCGGGACTTTCCATCGCGGTGGAGGCGCTATTTCAACGCGCCTCGAAGCTGCCCCGCGTCGAGATTGTCAGGCCGAATGAAGTCGTCGGCCGCAACACGGTCCAATCGATTCAGTCGGGCATTTTCTTCGGCTACGTCGGTCTGGTCGACGGCATCGTGCGGCGGATGCAAAAGGAAATCGGCGCGCCGGCCAAGGTCGTCGCCACCGGCGGACTGGCGCCGCTGATCGCTTCGGAGTGCACCAGCATCGATGAGGTGGACGAATTCTTGACGCTTGAAGGGCTCCGGATCATTTATGACAGGAATTCACTGCAGGAAGTAAGAGCAAGAGCGCAGAAATAGCACAAGGAGGGATTCCATAACTATGGCTGCAGCGGAACTCGACAAACTTCGTAACGTCGGTATTCTGGGTCAGGGAGGCTCGGGAAAAACTTCTCTGGGCGAAGCGATGTTGTTTGCCGCCGGGGCGAGCCCACGGCTCGGGCGGGTGCAGGACGGGACCACGGTACTGGATTACGAGCCGGAAGAGATCAAGCATCATGTTTCGATCTCGACGGCGTTTCACTCCTTGTCGTGGAAGAAACATGCTCTAAGCCTGATCGATACGCCGGGTTACGCGGCGTTTTTGGCCGACTCGATCAATTGCATGCGCGCTTTCGGCAGCGCGGTTTTTATGCTCAATCCATCGGTCGGCTTGCGCGTGGAGTCGGAGCGCTTATGGGCCAGAGCCAATGAGAACCGGATCAGCCGCCTGCTCTTTGCCGCCAAAATGGACCACGAACAGGACAACGCGTCCGAGCGTATCAACGCGATGCTGCAAATCCTCGAAGCCAAGGGAGTCTATCTCCAACTGCCCGTCGGCGTCGAAGCCGGCTTCAAGGGAGTCGTCGATCTGCTGGCGATGAAGGCTTATATCTACGAAGGCGACAGCGGTAAGTTCGCCGAGAGCGAAATCCCCGGTGATTTGAAAAATGCCGCGGCTGAGGCGCGCCAGCAGTTGTTGGAAAACGTTTCGGAGATCGACGACGAGTTGTTGGAAAAATATCTCGACGGCAAAGATCTCTCCGTGGAGGAAGTGAAAAAAGCTCTGCGCGAGGGCACGCGCCAGGGAAAACTCTTTCCGATCCTTTACGGTTCCGCCACCCGCCAGATCGGCATCGCGCAATTACTGGACGCCATTGCCGATTACTTACCGGCACCCGCAGAAGAGGGCGAAATAGAGGGCAATAATCCAGTCACCGGCGAAGTCGAGAAGCGGCCTCAAGACCCGTCGGCGCCCTTCTCGGCCTACGTATTTAAAACCATCAGCGATCCCTTCGCCGGAAAACTCTCGGTGATGCGCGTCGTTTCCGGCAAGATCGCCTCGGATATGACGTGCTACGTTCCGAACAAGCAAGCCAAAGAAAAGGTCGGCCATATGTTCCGCCTGGAGGGCAAGAAGCAGGATGGGGTCAAGGAAGCTTCGGCCGGCGAGATCGTGGCGGCGGCCAAGCTCAAAGAGGTTACCACCGGCGATACGCTGTGCGATGAACGGGCGCCGATCCAGTACGATGGCCCGGCGCGCTTCGCCCCGGTCATCTCTTTCGCGCTGGAGCCCAAGACCAAGGCCGATGAAGAGAAGGTGCCCCAGGGCCTGCACCGGATGATGGAAGAGGACCAGACCATCGAGCTGCATCGCGACGAGGAGACGCGGGATTTTATTCTTTCCGGCATGGGACAGCAGCATATCGAGATCATCGTCGAGAAACTCAAGCGCAAATACGGCGCCGAAGTCGTTCTCAAAGCGCCCAAGGTGCCCTACAAGGAAACCATTCGGGGCAGCGCCAGCGCCCAGGGGCGGTTGAAAAAACAGACCGGGGGCCGTGGCCAGTTCGGCGACACCTGGATCAAGGTCGAACCGCGACCGCACGGCGCGGGGTTCGAATTCGTCGACGAGGTTGTCGGCGGCGCGATCCCGCGCAACTACATCCCGGCGGTGGAAAAGGGCGTGCGCGAGGCGATGGCCGGCGGTTACCTGGCCGGCTATCCGATGGTGGACGTGCGGGTGACGCTTTACGACGGTTCCTATCACGATGTCGATTCCTCCGACATGGCCTTTAAGATCGCCGGCTCGCTGGGTTTCAAGAACGCCGTCGAAAAGGCGAAGCCGGTGCTGCTCGAGCCGATCATGAATATGGAAGTCACGGTGCCCGACGAGTGCATGGGCGACGTGATCGGCGATTTGAACAGCCGGCGCGGCAAGGTGCTGGGCATGGACACCAAGGGTCATAGCCAGGTGATCAAATCCAGAGTGCCCATGGCGGAGGTGCTGAAGTACGCGCCCGACCTGCGCTCGATCACCAGCGGCCGGGGAGAATTCCAGATGGAGTTTTCCCACTACGAAGAAGTGCCGCCGCACCTGTCCGAGAAAGTCATCAAGGAAGCCAAGGCGCGCAAGGCCGCCGAGCAAGAGGGCGAGCACAAGGCGTAGCTGGTCGGCGATGGAGCAGTCCTTCGATCAATTCAACGCGGCGCTGCTTTATTGTGACAAGTGCGGCAAGGCGATGCCCGTGAGGGAGCGCTTGCTTCTCGTGCTTCCCGACGGTGAACTTTACGACTACACCTGTCAGGGTTGTAACAGTTCGGTGGGTTCCAAGACGGCGCGCGCTGGTCCCAATCAAGCATTGCTGAAAACGAGGTCTGGAGAATAATCGGATGGCGATCATCGATGCCGATGCGCATGTTTTGGAAACCGAGCGCACCTGGGACTACATGTTAGAAGCTGAGCGCTCCATGAGGCCGCGCATCGTGGCGACACCCGGCGATACGGCATCCGGCGGCGAATCCTGGCTCGTGGACGGAACCACTATCGGTAAGGCGCGCAACGTCGGCCACGAGACGCCGAAGGAAAGCCGCGAGATGGATAATATCCAAGCGCGCCTCAAG
>Ga0214473_10011016_pt1 | contig 10623 bp, 6 predicted proteins | sample RVTome_7_FD_203509 | JGI IMG/M metagenome (GOLD analysis project Ga0214473, IMG submission 203509) | Soil microbial communities from uranium-contaminated site in the Upper Colorado River Basin, Wyoming, United States - RVT98D197 | ecosystem: Environmental > Terrestrial > Soil > Contaminated >... | reverse complement strand
CCGGCATGGCCCTCGTGATGCTGATCTACTGCCTGGCGAACCTGGCCTACTTCTTCGCTGTGCCCTTCGGCGAGATCGTCACCTCGAACTCGACCGGGTTCCGCGACGCGCTGCCGGTGGCCACGAAGGCCGCGCAGACGTTCCTGGGGGACTGGGGCGGCCGGGTCGTGTCGATCGCCTTCATCCTCTCGACGCTCGGGGCGCTCAACGGCTCGATCCTGTCGAACGCGCGCGTGCCGTTCGCAATGGCCCAGGACGGGGTGTTCTTCGCGAGCACGGCCAGGCTGAGCCCGAGCACGCACGTGCCGGTGTGGTCGATCGTCGTCCAGGCGACCTGGTCGTGCCTGCTCGCCCTTTCCGGGACCTACGATCAGCTGACGGACTGCGTGATCTTCGCTTCCTGGATCTTCTACGGGCTCGTGACCTCGTCCGTCTTCGTGCTGCGGCGCAAGCTCAAGGACGCTCCGCGGCCGTACAGGACACTCGGCTACCCGCTGGTGCCCCTGGTGTTCGTGGCGACGGCCGCATGGCTCGTGATCAACACCCTCGCGCACCGGCCGGTCGAATCGGCCGTAGGTCTGGCGCTGATCGCCGCCGGGCTGCCCTTCTACTTCCTGTTCCGGCGGCAGCGGCGGCAGCGAGAGCTGGCGGGCGGATAGCAGGGGCCCCTGTTCCGACGGGCCTGCGTGCCGCGGCTCACGCAGGCCCGCCCCGTTCCTCGTCAGCTCTCGACGAGTGCCTTGCGGACGGGCTCGGCCCTGACGTCGCTCTCGAGCTTCACCTGGTTGTCGACGCCGAAGGCGAGCGTCCCGCGCGCGATGTGCCCGACGAGCTGCTGCTCCACGGCGCTGCCGACGACTCCCGTGAGCGTGATCTGGCCCTTGTCCACGATGATCCGGATCGGGGGGTGGACCCAGCTCGCGTACTGGACGAAGCGCTCGTCGCCGTAGATCCGCCGCGCCAGTTCGCGTCGCAGCCGGTCGTCGAAGCTCGAGACGCCCTGGACGCGGATCTCGCTCTTCATGCCCTTGAGGCCGGGGACGGCGGCCACGCGGCTCTCGATGTCGGTCTTGCGGTAGGGCTGGTTCACGGAGCCGCGCAGGATCACGACTCCGCCCTCGACGCCCGCTTCGATGCTGTCGTACACGGTGTACCAGGCGTAGCCCAGGATCTCGTCGACGACGTCCGCGCGGATCTCGGCGTCCCTGCGCTCGACATCCGGCACGACCCGCAACTGGTTGACGACCGACTTCGATTCCTTGCGCGCGGCGCGCTCCGCAGCGAGCGCTGCGTCCAGGCGCGACGCCGCGCCGTCCAGCGTGACGGCGCCGTTCTCGACGCTGACCCGGACGTCCGCCGCCTCGTACACCTTCGCCCGTGCCAGGCGCTCTTCGACCTTGCGCTTCGTCTCCGCGTCGTCCGCACGAGCCGTCGCAGCGCCGAGCACCAGGCTCATGGCGGCGAGCGCCACGAGCGAGCGGCCCGACGCACTCCGTCGACTGCCGTTAAAGCTTGTCATGCTCTCGACTCCTTGGCTCAGGCCCGCGTCGCCCCCGACCGGGCCTGCTCGGAGTACGAAGCAAACCGTCTGCCAGCCGTGATGCCGCTCGCTCGCCTGACAGACTGGGTGATGTCGCGCACGCTCGCCGCGCTGCGTCGCCCAGGATGGACGGTCTCGCCCTCGGGTCGTCCGCTGCCGAGGACGCCTGCGCACCTGCGCTCGCGCCGCGATCAGTTGTTACAGAAGGTCAACGAGGTTGCGGCCGCTCCTCGATGCGGTAGAGGTGCGACTCGGTGCGGAGGAAGATCGCACGGCCGGCAATCGCGGGCGTTCCCATGACACCGCCCTCGCCGAGGCTGGCCCGGCCGAGCGCGCGGTACTCGCGGCCGGGCGCGAGAGCGAGCGCCGAGCCGTCCTCGGCAAAGAAGTACAAGGCGCCGTCCGCGAAGAGCGGGGAAGCCGTGTGGGCGGCCGCCCCGGTCCGCTGCTGCCAGACCTCGGCTCCCGTCTTCGCGTCGAGACAGGTCACGACGCCGCCCTTGTCGGCGACGGCGTAGATGAGGTCTCCCACCAGCAGCGGAGACGGGCTCGAGCCGATGCCCCGGCCCGCCCTCCAGGCCACGTGGGTGTCGGTCACGTCTCCCTTCCCGTCCGGGCGGATCGCGAGCAGCTCCGAGGGGCCGCGCCCGCTGCCGACGTAGAGCAGCCCGTGCGCGAAGAGCGGCCGCGTGGCCGCCGAGTGCGAGGCGTAACGGACGCGCCACAGCTCGCGCCCCGTCTTCGGGTCCAGCGAGAGCACCGCCTTCGCCGCCTGGCTGACGAGCTGGGCGCGGCCTCCCGCCTCGATCACCACCGGTGTCGCGTACGCCTTCTTCATGTCGCCGTCGTCGGTGCCGAAGTCGTAGGCGCGGTCGGACTTCCAGACGCTGCGGCCGGTGCGCTTGTCGAGCGCCACCGCGTACTGCAAGTCGTAGCCGTCGAAGTGCACGACGAGCAGGTCGCCGTAGAGCATCGGCGACGAGCCGGGGCCGCGCCAGTGGTTGCACGGAAGGTCCCGGCGGGCCCAGATCGTCTCTCCCGTTCCCGTGTCGAGCGCGGCGGTCCCGTAGCTGCCGAAGTGGACGTAGACGCGTCCCTCCTCGATCACGGGCGTGGGCGACGCGAAGCTGTTGAAGCGCGCCGTGTCCTCGGGCTTTGCCACCTCGAAGAGCTTGATGTCGTGGATCACGCGTCCGCTGTCCCGCTCGAGCGCCAGCACCGAGAGCTCGCGTCCGTCGCGCGTGGCCGTGGTGAGCCAGACCCGATTCCCGAGCACGACGGGCGACGACCAGCCGCGCCCGTGGATGGCCGTCTTCCAGGCGACGTTCTTCGTCTCGCTCCACTCGCGCGGCAGGCCGGTTGAATCGGAGTGGCCGGTCCCGGCGGGACCGCGGAACTCCGTCCAGCGGTCCTCGCCAGCGGTCGAGCCGCCGAGCGCGAGACACGCGCCAAGAGCCGCGATCGAGCGTGTGGTTCTCATCCTCGGTCCCCTCCTGAGCAGCCCATGCCACCGGCGCCGAGCGGCGCTGTGATCTCGTACGAGCCCCAGGCGGCTGCCGCTCTCGAGGGTCAAGCTGCGGGATTCTACCGCGCCGCTCAGGGCCGGATCACGAAGCTGCGGCCCTTGCCGCACGGCTCGCGCGCGTCATCGGCGTAAGGCACGACCTTCCAGCGTCCGTAGAGCCCGCTCGTCATGATCGAGGTGCCGGCCACCGGGAGTCGCGCCTTGTAGACCCTCTTGCGGGACGCGCGATCGAGCGGCAGCTCCAGCATCTGGTAGAGGAATCCCCCGGGCGTGTAGACGTGGAGCTGAAGCCGGCGCTCGCTCTTCGAGCGCCAGTGGAGGCGCGCCTCGAGCTCGAGGTCCACGATGCGGGTCGCCCGGAAGCTGTGCCGGCGCCGCGGGGCCTGCGGCGAGCGGATGTCGGACACCTCGCACGTGACTGCGGGCTCTGGACGAGGGTGGGTGCCGGGCGATCCCAGCGGCGCGAGCGCGAGGAGCGTGGCGACGAGCGTCAGCATGCTCAAGCTCACGGCAGCGGCACCTGGACCGCGTAGAAGACGCCGCGCACGCTGCCGACGTGGACGAGATTGTTGCCCGTGTCGTAAGAGGGCGCGCCGACGACGAAGGCCCCCGGGTCGTAGTCGAGCGCGATCGACGTGAGCGCACCCCCGGGGAGCGTGAGCTGGTAGAGCCGGCCGTCGTCCCCGCCGACGTAGAGGTGCGTCGCGCCCGGGCGCAACAGTGGGGGCGACGGGTTCGGCACCGACACGCCCCCCGGCCACAGGACCGTCAAGACCGTGCCCGTCCCCGGGTCGTTGAGGCGCCAGACCTTGGTGCTGGTCGAGACGTAGACGTCGTTGCTGCCGCGGTCGGGGAACACGAAGCCGCGGACGGGCCCGTCGCCGAGCGCGGCCGTGCGGACGTCCGGCAGGCTGCCGGTGTCGGCGTTCACGGACTTCACCTCGCCCGCGTCCGTCCCGACGTAGATGCGGCCGTTGCGCAGCACCGGGCTGCCGCTGATGTTGCCGACGTTGACCTTCCAGCGCAGCGAGAACGCCACCGGCCCCGGCGGTCCCAGATTCAGGCACCAGAGCGTCTCCGGGGCGGTGCCCTGTCGGCTCGCGAAGTAGACGCGGTTCTGCAGGTTGCGCGAGTAGTCGACGACCGCCATTCCGGTGATGGGCCCGATGCCGGGGGGGCCAAAGGACGTGATCGGGGTGCCCGCCGCCGGGTCGAGGGCGTGGAAGACGTTGTTGTCGCCCGCGCTCGTACCCACGAGAATCGCATCGTGCTCGCCGCCGAACGCCGCGAAGATGCCGGCGGGCGCCCCGTTGGCCGTGGTGGGTGACAACGGAGTGCTCCAGGCGACGGCGCCCGACTGTGCGTCGACGGCGTGGGCACGGCCGTCCTGGGTCGTCAGGTAGAGGCGCGCGCCGAGGCCCAGGGGGATCCAGGGGTTGCGGGCCTGCGACGGGGATCCGAAATCCGCCGGGTTCCAGGGCGGAGGTCCGGATGGCCACGCCCCACCACCTGCCGTGCGCGCCATCGCGTGCACGTCGCCTGAGTTGTCGACCGCGAATACCGCCTCGAACCCGACCGTGGGCGGGGCGACGCCGGTCGTGCCCGTGCCGGTGGTGTACTTCCACTTCACGCGACCCGTCGCGTCGAACGGCCGGCCGATCCCGGAGACACCGGCGGAAGCGACGGGACCGGCATAGATGGCCCAGGCCGTGTAGCAGTAGGAGATCCCGGTATTCAGGCCGGTATGGTCGTGCGATCGCGGCTCTCCCGGCGCACCGAACGGCGCAAAGAGGTTGATCACGCCGAAGGACGTGCCGTCCGGGAGACCCGGGTCCGGGGGCGTGCAGCCGAGGCCTCTGTTGAAGCGGAAGCGCAGCTCGGCGGGGCTCCCGCCGACCGGGTTGACCCACTGCAGCCGGTTGAACCCGCTGGCTGCCCCGGCGGCGCCGCCGGAGACGATCGTGAACGCGGTCACGCCCGGAAAGGTCGGGCCGTCGTCGTCGAGAATCGTGCCCACGCCCCGGCTCTGTCCGAGCAAGGCCCCGACGGGCGCGCTCAGGTCGACATGGAACGTCTCGTTCGGCTCCGGTGTCACGTCGCCGGCCACGAGCACGGTGAGCGTTTCCGAGGTGTCGCCCGCGACGAAGTCGACCGTGCCTGAGTTCGTCGCGTAGTCGCCGGGAGCGACGGCCGTACCGTTCGACGTGCTCCAGGAGGCCTGGGCCGGCACTCCGCTCGGGCTCGAGAGCGTGACCGTGAAGATCGCATTTGCCGTGCCCGCGTTGCCCTCCACGACCCGCACGTCGTCGATCGACATCTGCGGCGGAACGTCGTCGTTCAGGATGGTACCCTGGCCCTGGGCGTCCGTGATGACCCCGAACAGCGGGTTCGAGAGGTTCACGACGAAGGTCTCGTCCGCCTCGAACTCGAGGTCTCCCACCACAGGTACGTCGACCGTGAGCGAGGTCACGCCGGGCGCGAAGATCACCCGGTCGGACGCAGTCTGGAAGTCGCCGTCGACGAGCGTCGCCGTCCCGTCGGCGGCGACCCAGTCCACCTCGACCGTCTGGGTGCTCGGGAACGACAGCGAGATCGTGAAGCGGGCGTTGGTCGTCCCGGCGTTGCCCTCCGCGAGCGAGACGTCGTCGATCGTGATGTCCGGCGGCAACGCGAGGTGACCCCACCAGGTGCCCCAGAAGTTGGCGGGCTGCGCCGCGTACTCCTGGATCGTCCACAGGTCGACGTCGTTCACCGGATCCACGACCGAAGCGCTGTAGTCGCCCCAGCGGTTCACGGAGCCGGTGAAGATCTTGTAGTAGCTGGCGAGACCCTCCCTGAGCGTGGCCACGTCCCCGAAGGTGCCGGGCGCGTCCGTGGACTTGCGGAACGCGTAGCAGGCGCTGGCGAAGCGCGTGCCGGCGAAGCAGGAGAAGCCGAGCAGCGCGTCGCCGAGCTTGTTCACCGCGATGCTCGGGAAGGCGTAGAAGTTGGCACCCGTCGGGTCGTCGATGCGGCCGCTCTGCAAGACGCCGCCCGCGGTCGAGAGCTGCCACCACTGCACCGACGCGCGCCCGTCGGGGGCCGGCGTGGAGGAGAACACCGTGTGCGTGGTCCAGAGCGTTCCGTTGCGGTAGACGAGGTTCTGGATGCGCGCGTCGTTGGTTGCGATCTTCTGCACGCTGCCCAGCTGGGGAGCGTGATCGGCGACCGGCGGGGCGGACTGCCAGGCAGGGCCGATCGGGAAGCCCACGACCGAGAGCGCCTCGCTGCCGACGCTGCCGCTGATCTTGCTGAGCCGCAGCGCACCGGCGCCGGAGTTCCACAGCTCGACCAGGAACAGGTCGTTCTGGGTCATGTCGTAGGTGAGCGCAGGCGCCTGCGTGAAGCCGTTCACGTCCTGGATCAACGTGAAGGGCGCCGAGCCCGCGTAGAGCGTGGCGCGGTCGAAGACGTAGATGTGCGAGCGCACGAACGTGTGGGGCACGGTGATCGTGAACATGTTCAACTGGACCACCACCCACTTGCTGTTGAAGCCGATGCTCGGGAAGTCGGCCCAGAGTGTGTCGCCGCTGTCCGCATCCACGCCGTAGAGGTCCCAGACGCCCGTGGGGTCGCCCGTCTGTGTGGCGCCGATCAGGATCGCCGAGCTCACGCTGCGTGCGTCGTCGCAGGCCACCGTGATCCAGCGATCGGCAAAGGGGTCGTAGACCACCCGCGGGTCGAAGGCGCCGCTCCCGCCGCCCACCGGGGTCCAGAAGCCGTTCAACGACCGGTCGGCGATCGCCAGCGTGCCGTCCCGGTTCTGGATGCGCACCTGGCTGTTGAGCGTCACCATCAGGTGGCTCGGCCCGACGGCACCGTAGGTGTCCGGAGGAATCACAGCGTTGGTGTCGGGCAGCGCCCCGAAGTCCTCGGTGATCGCTGGAGACGGACCGAGCGGCAAAATGTCGCGCGCCGCCTCGCGTTCGACCGGAGCCGCGGGCGTGAGGGCAGCCGGGGGCACAGCACCCGCCCGGTCCCGCGGAGGCGGCATCGGCGGATGGATGGCCTCGGGCTGCTGGGGAGCGAGCGCGGCGGGAGAGGCAAGTGGCTGGCGCAGATCGATCGTCCCGCGCCGGGTGGGCTCGCCTCGCACTCCGGTCAGTGGTTGACCCGGGTCGTCCTGGCCGGCTGCCCGGGCGGCGAGCGCAAGGGCCAGAGCGATCGCCCCCGGCTCGACGCGCCACCTCATCGGGTTGGTACCCGCCGATTCAAGCGCCCAGAGGATAAGGCCTGTCGGGTCGCGACCGAAATCCGGGTGGCGCCACGACCCGCCGAGCCCTAGCTTGGGGAGATGGATCCCGCTTCCAGCATGAGGTATTCAAATGTCTGATTGGCCGGCGGCCATCCGCCTCGGCGTTCGCTCGCTCCGTCGCGATCCGGGCTCGAGCGCCGTGGCGGTCGCGGCGCTCACGGTCGGGATCGCGGCGTGCGCGACCGTGTTCAGCGTGGTGGACGCCGTGCTGCTGCGGCCGCTGCCGTTCCGGGACCTCGATCGGCTGGTCGCGATCTGGAAGGCCGACCCGGCGCAGCCCGACGCCTGGCGCTTCCCGGCCGTCGCCAACTTCCTCGACTGGCAAGCGGAGTCCGCCTCGTTCGAGCTCGTGGCCGCAGGACGCAACCGCTCCTACACGCTCACGAGCTTCGAGGCGGGCGGCACGCCGCTGATGCAGGAGGTGTCCTGCGACTACTTCCGGCTGCTAGGAGTGCAGCCGGTGCGCGGGCGCGCTTTCACCACCGAGGAGTGCCAGCAGGGCGGCCCCGGCGCGCTCGTGCTGAGCGACGAGCTGTGGCATCGGCTCTTCGGCGCGGACCCGGAGGTCGTGGGCAAGACGACCGAGCTCGACGGCCGCGCGTATCCGATCGTCGGCGTGATGCCGCGTGGCTTCGACAACCCGGTGTTCGGCATCGACGTGCGCGTGCAGGCCTGGCTGCCGATGCAGCTCCCGGCGCTCGGCCTCGACCGTCGCTCGAGCGAGGCGGTGGTGCTCGCGAGGCTCAAGCCGGGCGTGAGCCTCGAGGCGGCGCGCCACGAGATGGACGCGGTCACCGCGCGGCTGCGGCAGCTCTACCCCGAGGCTTACGAGAATGCCGCGGGTGTCGTCGTGCCGATGGCCGAGCGCCTGACGCGCCAGGCGCGGCGACCGGTGCTGCTGCTGTTCGGGGCCGTGGGGTTCCTGATGCTGGTGGCGCTCGCGAACGTCGGCAACATCGCGCTCACGCGCGCGATCGAGCGCCAGCGCGAGATCGCCGTGCGACGGGCGCTTGGCGCCGGCCCCGGAGCGCTCTTCCGCCAGCTGCTCGCCGAGGGCCTCGTGCTCGCCGGGCTCGGTGGCGCGCTCGGCCTCGCCTGCGTTCCGCTGGCGCTGCACGGTGTCGACCAGCTGCTACCGCGCAGCCCCCAGTTCCCGCGCTTCCGCCTGGAGTTCGACCTGCCGGTCGTGGTCTTCGTCGTGGGCCTCACGCTCCTGGTGTCCGTGCTGCTGGCGGTGGCTCCCCTCGGCCACCTCTTGCGCGGCCGGCTCGACCAGGGCCTGGGCGTCGCGGCGACCCGCGCGACGGCGGATCCCCTGCGTCGCCGCCTCCGCGGCGGCCTCGTCGCGTTCGAGGTGGCGCTCTCGCTCGTGCTGCTGATCGGCTCGGGCCTGATGCTGCGCAGCCTGGCCGGTCTCTACGGCCTCGACCCCGGCTTCGACGCCGAGCGGCTGCTGAGCTTCCGCGTCTCGACCCGCGGGCCGGCGTACCAGACGGGCGCCGCGCGCGAGGGCTTCTACTCTCGCGTCTTGCAGGGCCTGCGCGAGCGGCCCGAGGTCGCGAGCGCGGGCGCGGCGACGATCCAGCCGTTCCTCACCCAGTTCGGGGCGGCGCCGGTGCGGATCGAGGGCCGGCCGGAACCGGCGCGGGGGCAGGAGCCGAGAGTCCAGCCACGCCCGGTCCTGCCGGGCTTCACCGAAGCGCTCGGCATTCCGCTCGTGGAGGGACGCACGATTGCGGAGTCCGACGTGGCCGGCTCGCTGCCGGTCGCCGTCGTCAGCCGCGCGCTGGCGCGCCGCTTCTGGGGCGAGCGCAGCCCGATCGGAGAGCACCTGACCCTGCTCGACGTGAGCCGGCCGGTCACGCGGCGCATCGTGGGCGTCGTGGGCGACGTGAGGAGCGACCAGTGGCCGCCGGTCCCGGTGCCGACGCTGTTCGTGCCGTTCGCGCAGGAGGCGGCTTCGACCAGCATGCTGTTCGTGGTGCGCAGCCGTGGCGCCAACCCGCTGTCGCTACTGCCGGAGGTCGAGCGCACGGTGCGGGCGGTCGACCGCGGCATGCCGGTGTACCAGGTGCAGACGATGCAGCAGGCGCTCTCGGTCCTGGACGCTCAGCGCGTGTTCTTCACTTGGCTGCTGGTCGCCTTCGCGGCGCTCGCGCTGGGACTCGCCGCGTCGGGACTCTACGCGGTCGTCTCGTACCTCGTGGCGCGACGAACGCGCGAGATCGGCGTGCGCATGGCGCTCGGCGCGCGGCCACGCGACGTGGTGCGGCTCGTCCTTGCGGACGGCGTGCGCCAGGCCCTGGTCGGGATTGGCTTCGGGCTCGCGGTCTCGATCGTGCTCACGCGCCTGCTCGAAGGGCAGCTCTACGACGTGCGCGCGCACGACCCGATCACCTACCTGGTCCTGAGCGCGGCTCTCGCGCTGCTCGCGGCGGCGGCGAGTGCCTTGCCGGCGCGCCGGGCGGCGCGTACCGATCCTGCGCGCGCGCTCACCGTGGAGTAGGACTCGCCCCGGGGCGAGTCGGGGCCCGCCGCGGGCCTCAGGGCAGCTTGCGAGCGAGCGTCAGGCCGTCGGCGACTGCGAGCATCACGGACTCGACGCGCCGGTCGGCGAGCACCAGCTCGTTGAAGCCGCGGATCGCGACCACGTCCTCGCCCTGCTCCTCGGGCCGCACGACCTCGCCTTCCCAGAGCACGTTGTCGACCGCGATCAGGCCCCCCGGGCGCAGGCGGCGCACGATCTCCTCCCAGTAGACCGGGTAGCCCTTCTTGTCGGCGTCGATGAAGGCGAAGTCGAAAGGTGGCTCTTGCGGGAGGCTCCGCAGCGTCTCGGCCGCGGGGGCGATCCGCAGCTCGATCCTGTCTGCGACGCCGGCCTTCGCCCAGGCCCTCCGCGCGATGGCGGTCCACTCCTCGCTGACGTCGAGGCAGAGCAGGCGTCCGTCGGGAGGAAGGCCGCGAGCGATGGCCAGCGCCGAGAAGCCCGTGAACGTCCCGACCTCGATCGCCCGACGGGCGCCGATCGCGGCCACCAGGATGCGGAGCAGCGTCGCCTGGTCGGGTGCCACCTGCATCACCGCCCAATCCCCGAGCCGCGCGGTCTCCTCACGCAGCTCGCGCACGACCTCGTCGTCGGGCGAGCGGTACGCCACCAGGTAGTCGTAGAGCGCGTCGTCCAACGCCGTGAACTTCGGCTTGGGAGGCATCCGTTGCCGGGATTGTAATATCCGAGGGCAAGCTATGGGCCTCGAGGACTGGGCG
>Ga0214473_10011015_pt1 | contig 10623 bp, 6 predicted proteins | sample RVTome_7_FD_203509 | JGI IMG/M metagenome (GOLD analysis project Ga0214473, IMG submission 203509) | Soil microbial communities from uranium-contaminated site in the Upper Colorado River Basin, Wyoming, United States - RVT98D197 | ecosystem: Environmental > Terrestrial > Soil > Contaminated >... | reverse complement strand
TTCGCGTTTGAGATGACCAGCCGCAGGTTGGACGGCACATTGACCACCGGAATACTGCATGTCTACATTCCCCTCAATAACGGAAAGCCCGATTATGGGAGGGTGATCATCGCCAGTACGGACATCAGCCAGCGCGTGAACACCGAGAAAGCCCTGCAAGCCAGTGAAACCCACTACCGCGAACTTGCCGACAGCATCACGGATGTCTTCTTCGAAATGGATGGTGATCTTCGCTATATTTATTGGAATAAGAGCTCCGAATCACTAACAGGTATTACGGCGAAGGATGCGATCGGCAAATCCATCCGCCAGATATTTGGAGAGTCAGAAGAACAGGATAGAATCGAGAAGATCTATAAGGATGTTCTCAGGAATCGCCAGCCCAAAACCTTTGAGACAAGTCTCAGCCTGGGGAACCACCTATACATATTCGAGATCAATGCCTATCCATCCACACACGGTGTTTCAGTGGTCGCCAAGGATGTCACTGACCGCAAAAGGTCGGAAACCATCATGCAAAAGCGCTTTGAACTCATGGAGTATTCCGCCCATCACTCCCTCAATGAGGTCATGCAAAAAGCGATGGATGAAGTGAGCCAATTGACCGGCAGTATGATCGGCTTCATGCACTTTGTCGAAGCGGATGGAAATACCCTGGGCATGCAGACGTGGTCCACCAGCGCGCTCGAGCAATTCAGCGTGTCTGCCAGCGAGGGTACGCATCTGCCAGTGGATCAGGCCGGGGTGTGGGCGGATGCGGTCCGTGCGCGGCGTTCGATGATCCATAATGATTACGCCTCCCTGCCACGCAAGAAGAGCCTGCCTGAGGGTCACGTGAAGATCATTCGTGAAATGGTGATTCCCATCATCCGCAACGAAAAGACCGTGGCCGTCCTGGGGCTTGGCAACAGGCCGAAGGACTATACACAACGCGACCTGGAGGTCGCCGAACGATTTGCTGATTATGCCTGGGATATCACCGAACGCAAACAAATGGAGAGGGCGCTTGCCGACGAACGTAACCAGCTGGCAAGGCGTGTGGAAGAACGTGCCGCCGATCTCATCCGTGCGAACACGAACCTGGCGCGCGCTTTGCGTGTGAAGGATGAGTTCCTTGCCAACATGAGTCACGAGCTTCGTACACCGCTCAATGCCATCCTGGGCCTTTCCGAGAGCCTCGGAGAGCAGATCGCGGGTCCGCTTAATGAAAAACAGCAGAAATACATTACCACCATCAGCGAGAGCGGCCGTCATCTGCTGTCCCTGATTAACGATATTCTGGATCTCGCAAAGATCGAAGCAGGTCAGATTTCCCTTGATATTAACAGGGTCGATATTCAATCGGTCTGCGAAGCCAGCCTGCGCATGATCAGACAACTGGCACAGAGCAAGCGTCAGGATGTGACGCTGGAGATCGATGATGACATTGGCCTGATCTGGGCGGACGAACGCCGACTCAAACAAATGATGGTTAACCTGTTGAGCAATGCGGTTAAATTTACACCGGAGGATGGAAAGATCGGGTTGGAAGTTCATGGGAATAAGAACGAAAACGAGGTGATGATCACGGTTTGGGATAACGGGATCGGCATGAAAGAGAAGGATTTATCACGTTTGTTCCAGCCCTTTGTACAATTGGATTCAGGCCTTGCCCGCGAAACAACCGGGACAGGTTTGGGCCTGGCGCTGGTCGCACAGATGGTGCGTCTGCATGGCGGCAGTGTGAGAGTCAACAGTCATCCTGAACAAGGGAGCCGCTTCACCATCGTCCTGCCCTGGGAACCCGCATTGGCCATCGACCCGGCAACCAAGATGAAGGTCACTGGCAAATTCCGCGCCGTGAAGCTTGATGCCAATAATAGACCGACCATTCTGCTGATTGAAGATACCGACGAAGTGATTATGATGATCAGGGATTATCTGGAACTGGCCGGGTATCAGGTAGTCACCGCCAAGGACGGTGTCGAGGGCATTACCCAGGCCCAGCTCATTCACCCGGACCTGATCCTGATGGATGTGATGATGCCGCGTATGGATGGTCTGGAGGCCACGCGCACACTTAGAAGTGACCCCGAATTCGAAGAAACCCCAATTATTGCACTGACAGCCCTTGCCATGCCGAGTGACCGGGAACGCTGTATTCGCGCCGGGATGAATGATTACATGAGCAAGCCCGTCAACCTGAAAGAGCTTGTGAAAACCATTCAACGTTTCGTTGTGAACAAGCAGGAGGCAAACTCCTGATGAGCACAGTATTAATTGTGGACGATGATCCCAGCGCCCGAGAAACCCTGATAGCCATGCTGGAAAGTGAGAGTTATCGTCTGGAAATCGCCAAGGATGGCTTCCAGGCGCTTCAAATCATCGGTCATATCCAGCCGGATCTGATCCTGCTGGATGTGATGATGCCCGGTCTGGACGGATTCGAGGTATGCCGCCGCATCCGTTCCACGCCTCAACTGGCTGAGGTGCCAATTCTGATCCTCACTGCCCTGGATGATCGCGGCTCCCTTCTGCAGGGCATCGAAGCTGGCGCTGACGATTTTCTCACCAAACCAGTGGATCGCCAGGAACTGGTGGCGCGGGTACGCACCATCACCCGCTTGAACCGTTACCACACCTTGATGGAACAGCGCGAAAACCTGAGCAAGATGGCAGAGCGTGTGATTGCCGCACAGGAGGAGGAACGTCAACGCATTTCGCGCGAACTGCACGATGATCTCGGTCAGGCGCTGACCACGCATCTGCTGGCCTTGCGTACTTTGCAGGAGGATCTATCCAGCCCGGCGACAGAATTATTTGAGCACCTTCAGGCTCTTTATGATCAATCCTACGAAATCTTGGCAAAGATTCGTAGGCTTGCCAGGGACTTACGCCCACCGGTTCTCGATACACTTGGATTGAAATTAGCCATGCAAACGTATTGCACTGAGTTTACCCGCCGTACAAATTTGCCGGTGGTGTTCGAAACGGATCAATCTCTGCCCGCGCTGCCTGATGTGTACAACATCACGCTGTACCGAGTATTGCAGGAGGCTCTGACCAATATCCTCAAGCACGCACAGGCCAGCCAGGTATGGGTGGATTTAGGTATGGAGGATAATATGATCACCCTGACCGTTCAAGATGACGGACACGGTTTTATCACAGGAGGACCACCCTCCAATGGAATTGGTCTGGCTGGCCTGCAGGAAAGGTTGACCCTGGCAGGAGGAAAACTCAACCTGAGCTCTACACCCGAACGAGGCACCATCCTGTCGGCACAATTTCCATTATCCAGTGATCATGGGGCACGAGAGCTGGCATGATACGAGTACTGATCGCTGAAGACCATTTGATGGTGAGAGCAGGCATCCGCGCTTTGCTGGAAAAAGCAGGCGATATCAATGTCCTGGATGAGGCCTCCAATGGGCAGGAGGCGGTAGAATTGACCAGAAATCTAAAACCGGACGTGCTGATTATGGATATTATGATGCCGCGTATGAATGGCATTCAGGCTGCCGAAAATATTCGGGAGCTGAAACTTCCCACAAATATTTTGCTGCTCTCCATGTATTCCGACGAAGGACTGGTACATCAGGCTCTTCAGTGCGGCGTGAAAGGCTACGTTCTGAAATCCTCAGTAAGTGAGGAATTAATCCGGGCAGTCCATGCAGTATCAAATGGGCAGACTTATTTGAGCAGCCCTATTTCAGAGATTGTTGAAAGTGTCGTACATCCGTACCCTGCCGGGAAGGATGGCGATCCGCTTTCAAATCTCTCGCCTCGCGAAAAGCAAATTCTCCAATTGATCGCAGAGGAACATACGAGCGGTGAGATTGCCAGGATGCTGGTCATCAGCGAAAAAACTGTGGAGAAGCACCGCGCCAGGTTAATGGAAAAATTGAACGCCCGAAATCTTGCGGGCCTGGTGCGCCTGGCAGTGAAATACCGTCTTGTAGACCGCGATACGTAGCCCGGCTTTTCATTGCATTGAGAGACTGGCACTCGAAGGTTGAATATTCTTCATGCTGCACGGATGTCATTAGAATGAGTAACTGGAAAAATTACGTTATCAAAGGAGTAACTTATGACCAGTACGGTCCTGATCGTTGATGATGAATACGCCGGACGTCAAACCCTCCAGTCAGTGCTGGAGGGGGAAGGTTATCACCTCGAAATGGCAGAGAATGGCTGGCAGGCGATTGAAAAAGCCAAAGCCCTTTTGCCGGATGTAATCCTGCTGGATGTAATGATGCCAGGCATGACCGGTTTCGAAGTCTGTCAGCGTATTCGCAATGATCCCCAGGTGGCGGAAATTCCCATTATTATTCTTACCGCACTGGATGATCGCGAATCCCTGCTTAACTCATTGAAAGCCGGGGCGGATGACTTCATATCCAAGCCTTTTGATCGTTACGAATTACGCGCCCGATTGATTGGGATCACACGCCTCAACCGCTATCACAAGCTCGTGCAGGAGCGCACCAAGCTTCAGGAAGCACATTCGCAACTCCTCGGGGCTTATGAAGCAACGATTGAAGGCTGGTCCCGGGCAATGGACTTGCGGGACAGGGAAACCGAGGGCCACAGCCAACGTGTAGCCGGACTAACCGTACAGATGGCAATGGCAATGGGCATGAACCCTCAAGACTTGGTCCACGCGCGCCGCGGCGCGCTCCTGCATGACATGGGCAAATTGGGTGTTCACGATTCCATTTTACTCAAGCCTGATAAGTTGACCGATGAAGAGTGGACCTTGATGCGCCAGCACCCACAGCTGGCTCATAATATGCTCCATCCCATTGAATACCTGCGTCCGGCTCTCGATATCCCTTATTGTCATCACGAGAAATGGGATGGTTCCGGCTATCCGCGCGGTTTAACGGGTGATGAGATCCCTTTGGCCGCGCGTTTGTTCGCAATCGTAGATGTTTGGGACGCGTTGACATCCGACCGCCCGTATCGACGCGCCTGGACAAATGAAAATGCCCTGGCCTATATAAAGGAACAATCCGGAAAACATTTTGACCCCCAGATAGTGGATTTGTTTTTCAGCGTAATCAAACCTTGAAGACTCTTCCGCATTTGAGCTACGTGTGGGCAGGTTACGTATAGGGTTGAATTTTCCGATACAGACATCAACGCTCCATCGCGATAAGAGGAATGGCCCACCGCCGAGGCTTGTACTGCCAGGGTGTCGAAGTGATGGCGGCTCGAGTAAGGAATCGGCCAGCGACAGTCAGGATAATTGTGATATGTCTTTGGAAAAAGAATTTCATGGCCCTAACCTTGGATATGTTCTGGAACTCCATGAGCGGTATCGGGATGATCCCCATGCGGTGGATGAGGCGACGCGGAAGCTCTTCGAGCAATGGTTTCCCGCCGGGACAGAATCCGCGTCTCTTCCCACCGGTAACCTGCTCTCATTAACCGGAGCCGCCAACCTCGCCCAGGCGATTCGATTGTACGGCTATCTCTCAGCCAATCTGGATCCACTGGATGACGCGCCCGCGCAGAATCCATTATTGACTCTTGAGTTTTACAGTTTACAGAAAGAAGATCTGCTTGATCTACCTGCGGATATTTTGAATGCACCGGACCGGCAGGGTGGGAATGCTGATCAGGCAATGGAATTTTTACGGTCCGTCTACTGCGGAACAATTGGATACGATTACGGGCACATCCGCATCCCTGAAGAAAGGGATTGGTTATACCAGGCCGCTGAAACGGGTCGCTATCGTCCGCCGGGACAACCACTGCATGATAAAAAATTGTTGGAACGATTGGCTCAGATCGAAGCCTTCGAAGTTTTTCTTCATCGGCTCTATCCCGGAAAAACCCGTTTCTCCATCGAAGGGCTGGACATGCTCATCCCCATGCTGGATGAGATCATCGACTCATCGGCGCGCGAAAGGATCTGTGCCATCTTGATAGGCATGGCGCACCGCGGACGCTTGAACGTACTTGCACATGTACTCCAAAAACCGTACAGTCAAATATTGGCAGAGTTTACTGACCCGAAGGGCCGTGCCACAACCTGGGACGAACTCGGCTGGACCGGCGATGTCAAATATCATATGGGAGGATACAAGACGCCGGAACACGGCAGGGAAATTGACATGCTCATCCATATGCCAGCGAATCCCAGTCACCTGGAGCAAATTGACCCGGTCATCGCAGGCATGGCCCGGGCCGCCAATACAAAAGCGGATGATCCCGGTCCCCCACGCTATTTTGACAATGCGTCATTGCCAATCCTGATCCATGGAGATGCTTCATTTACGGGGCAGGGTATCGTTCCTGAAACGCTTAACTTCTCCCGTGTCCCTGGGTATGTAACGAGTGGCACTCTGCATATCATCGCCAACAACCAGTTGGGGTTTACCGCCACAGAAGGCGAATCGCGCAGCAGCCTGCACGCCAGCGATCTGGCGAAAGGATTTGAAATTCCTGTGATTCATGTTAATGCAGATGACCCGCAAGCCTGCATTGAGGCCGCGCGCACTGCTTTCGCGTATCGACATAAATTCCACAAGGATTTTGTGATCAACCTGATCGGCTATCGCCGCTACGGTCACAACGAAGGAGATGAACCGCGTTTTACCCAACCCGTGATGTATCACAAGATCGATGAACATCGCCGCGTCCGGCAATTATGGGCTGACAGATTGGAAAAAGAAGGACTGCTCGATCAAGAACAGTCTGAGGAATTATTGCGGGCATTTCTAAAGAATTTACAGCAGGCAAATGATCAACTTGACGCAGAAAAGGCTCTGGTCGAGCCGGTTCCTGAAATTCCTCCGCGCGGCGCCGCGCAAAAGGTCAAGACCGCTGTCACGCTCAAGCGACTCAGGGATTTGAATCAGGCACTATTGGATTTCCCCACGGATTTTCATCTCAACCCAAAATTGGAAAAGGCTGTTGAAAATCGGCGCAGCTTATTGGATAAACCAGGTAGCGGAAAGATCGATTGGGCGGCAGCAGAGGAATTCGCCTTTGCATCCATCCTCGAGGATGGGATTCCGATCCGCCTGACGGGCCAGGACAGCGTGCGGGGAACCTTCAGCCAGCGCCATGCTGCTTTCTATGATGCGGAATCAAATCGAGCTCATATTCCATTACAAACCATCCCTCAAGCCAGAGCTTCTTTTGAAGTGCTGAACAGTCCACTCAGTGAGGCTGGGGCGATTGGATTTGAAGTGGGCTACAACATTATCGCGCCTGAACGGCTGAATATTTGGGAGGCCCAGTATGGTGACTTTATCAACAATGCACAAGGCATTCTTGATGAGTTCTTGCTCTCAGGACGCGCCAAATGGGGATTAACGCCATCCCTGGTATTGTTGTTACCGCACGGAAACGAGGGTCAGGGCCCGGACCATTCCAGTGCACGCATCGAACGATTCCTGGGATTGGCGGCCGAGACAAACGTGCGGATTGCTTATCCTTCGACTGCGGCGCAATATTTCCATTTGTTACGGCGGCAGGCACTGCTTCTAAAGACGGATCCTTTGCCATTAGTGGTCTTTACCCCAAAAGGATTGCTGCGTCATCCGCTGGTGGCTTCCTCCCCACAGGAATTAACAAGGGGCGACTGGCAACGCGTAATAGATGACGTAAATTTGCCTGGGAAAAGGACGGAGGTGCAAAACCTGATCTTATGCAGTGGACGCATCTATATGGATCTTATGACAAGCAGCCTGCGCGGGGAAAATCACGATGATGCCATTGTTCGGGTCGAGCAGCTGTATCCTTTCCCGAAACAAGAGCTGGAGGATTTGCTGACGGAATATCCCAGCCTTGAACGCCTGATCTGGGTGCAGGAGGAACCGCTCAATATGGGCGCCTGGAACTACCTGCGGCCACGTTTACGCGAGCTGACTGAAGATCATCGTTTGCAATTACATTATGTTGGACGGCCGGAGAGTTCCAGCCCGGCGGAAGGTTCTTCGACATTATATCGAATCAACCAGCAGGAATTGATCGAACAGGCTTTCAAATTTGACCAACAGACGCGTCTTAAGAGCGTGGTTAAAGAGCGAGGTTGATATGACTGTAAAGATTTTAGTCCCGGAATTGGGAGAGTCGGTGCTTGAAGCAACGGTCTCACATTGGCTCAAAAAGGAAGGCGATTTCGTGAACGTGGGTGATACGCTTGTGGAGTTGGAGACCGACAAGGTGAATCTCGAAGTAGGAGCCAAAAACCCCGGCATACTGGCGCGCATCGAAGTGCCCGAGGGTGCAGATGTCAAAGCGGGTGAGGTATTGGGGACGATTGATGAGAAGTCAGAGCAACCACCAGCGTCTTCGCCGGAAGCGAGAGTACCACAGCCTGAAAAAGCCGAAGAACAGCAGGAGGCCGTTCGCACAGATGGACGGGAGTTGCAACGGCAATCAACGCCGCAGCTCACCCCGGTCGCATCGCGTTTGGCGCGTGAAAATAATGTTGATATTGATCTGTTGACCGGGACAGGGATCGAAGGTCGAGTGACCAAAACCGACGTGGAACGGTTACTTCAGGAGCAGGAACAAGCAAAGGGCAGCGGGAAGCCAGCTCCGGCTGAGCCCCGGCCGAGGGAAGCGGAAAAGTCAGCCCGTGTAACTCCGTCGCAGCCTGAAAAGCAAGCAAGTGTGACTCCATCTCAACGTCAGGAAGAACGAATGCGCATGTCACGCAGACGACGGACCATTGCCCAACGTTTGCTGGAAGCAAAGCAGAATACTGCGATGTTGACTACATTCAATGAAATTGATATGAGCGCTGTGATCGATTTGCGTAAACGACGCAATGAAGAGTTTCAGAGGCGTCATGGGATTAAGTTGGGATTTATGTCTTTCTTTGTCAAGGCCGCGATCAGCGCCTTGAAAGCATTCCCGCAGGTCAATGCTGAGATTGATGGTGAAGAAATCGTGTTCAAGCGCTATTACGATATCGGCATGGCAGTTGGTTCGTCGGAAGGATTGGTCGTCCCGGTGATACGTGACGCCGACCGTCTTTCATTCGCAGATATTGAAAAGCAGATCAAGGATCTTGTTGCAAAAACCGAACAGGGAAAATTATCCATTGAGGATTTGCGCGGTGGAACATTTACCATCACCAACGGGGGTGTGTTTGGTTCACTGCTTAGCACGCCGATCTTGAATCCCCCACAAGTTGGTATTTTGGGTTTACATAAAATCGAAGAACGACCCATCGCGCTGAATGGTCAAATTGTCATCCGTCCGATGATGTATGTGGCGCTCAGTTATGATCACCGCATCGTGGATGGACGTGAGGCGGTCCAGTTCCTGGTTCATATCAAGCAACTGCTGGAAGACCCGGCCTGGATGCTGGTGGAGGGGTAAAACATTAAAACCTGGCCGACGTACCGGAGATACATATTTGAATGCCAAGCACATAAAAGAACTGTATCAATATGTAAATGGCCTTAGCAGGGATCGTCTCAATATCTTGAAAATTGCGCTCAAAACCTTCTCTGAGACCCGGGCCGCTGAGTCTGCCGCCAGCCTGGCATATTATGCTATTTTTTCGCTTTTCCCTTTGCTCCTGCTCTTCATTGCTGCGGGAAGTTACTTTCTGGACAGCAGGCAGATGTATGAGACCGTTACAGAGCTGGTGCAACGAACCGTCCCCACCTCAACGCAGGTTATCAGCGAAAACCTGCGTGAAGTGCTCGATGCGCGCGAAACAGTTGGGATGATCGGTCTGGTGACCTTGTTATGGTCGGCTTCCGGTGTGTTCACCAACCTGGCCTACAATATTAACCTGGCATGGCCGCGCGCCCGCAGGCGCAGTTTCCTGCAAAGACGCTTGCTGGGCGTGAGAATGATTGGCGGACTGGGCGGATTGCTTATCCTGTCCATCATTTTGGATTGGCTTTCCAAACTGCTCTCATTTATGAACATCGCCAACGTATCATTCTACAACTTGAGCTTGTGGAGGCTATCCTCAGGAGTGGCTTCCTGGCTGACGGTTTTTCTGCTGTTCCTTGCCCTGTATCGCTGGATTCCGGCAGTCTACGTCAGGTGGAGAGCGGCTTGTTGGGGGGCATTGTTCGCAACCACAGCCTGGAAAATCGCGACTGCAGGGTTTGTGTGGTATGTTACAAGCGGCCTCGGCCGCTACCAGTTGGTCTATGGCTCACTGGGAGCGATAGTGGCTTTGTTATTTCTGATTTATCTTATTTCAATTATTACGCTCTTCGGCGCACATCTCAGCGCGGCGGTCGACGGTTGGCTGGACGAGAGAGTAAGGGCATCAGCTGCACAGACCCTCGAAAGGAAGGTTACAGATGGACACACTGAACCGAGTTAATTTGCAGGAATTGATCGAAGTAACGGGAAAGGAAGTAATGTAAAATGAACCGGACCATGGACGATCTATAATCCAGGAAACAAATGACAAAGCAGATCGAAAGCATGCCCAACCGTCCCGGCTTTTGGAGAGGGGCGGTGTTTGGAACCGTGATCGGGATGACATCCCTGCTCACGTACCAGTATTTCAGCGGCATCCTGCGACGGCCGCGCCTGATATCCAAAGCAATTCATTTTATCGAGGACCAATTCGAAACCCAGGAAGCCCTGGCGCTTTTCATTGCGACTGAAAACCTGCGTTCCGCCATTCAGACCCGTCATTTGACG
>Ga0214473_10011014_pt1 | contig 10624 bp, 7 predicted proteins | sample RVTome_7_FD_203509 | JGI IMG/M metagenome (GOLD analysis project Ga0214473, IMG submission 203509) | Soil microbial communities from uranium-contaminated site in the Upper Colorado River Basin, Wyoming, United States - RVT98D197 | ecosystem: Environmental > Terrestrial > Soil > Contaminated >... | reverse complement strand
CATCTTATCCGCGTCCAGGTAAGCCACAACATCTTCGGGGAGTCCGTGAAAATCAAATACGATATCTTTTCCCTGGAGCTGGGTCTTGGCCAGTTTGATGGCGTTCTCGACAAAAATATTGGGAGAGACGAGGCTGAAGCGAAAAGGCTTGGGACGCGCATAGTCCAGAAAATCCTGGATGACATTGATGAGCTTATCGGTCTGAAAGAGGATTTCCTGGAAGATTTCCTTCCGCGGGTCGGCCGCGGGCGTGGACTGGTTAATGATCTCGAGCGCGCCCTTGATCCCGGAGAGAGGATTCTTCAGTTCATGAGCCAGGCCGGCGGTAAGCTCTCCGAAAACCGCCAGGTGCTCCGCCTTGTCGATGCGCTCCCGGTAGAGATCTTCGATTTTCTGATTGGCCAGACGGAGATTTTCGACCATCCCGTTGAAGCTTTTGGTTAAGCTCCCGATTTCGTCGTCTTTGATGGCTTGAAGCCGGACGGACAGGTCGCCTTCCTGGACTCGTTTCATCTCGTTCTTCAAGGTGGTGATCGGACGATTGATGAGCCGCTCGAAGAGGCGGAGGATGACGACCGTCAGGACGGCCAGCGCGACCACGGCGAGAATAACGCCCTTCATCTGGCTCCGCCGGATGACTTCAGTGGTCTCCCCGTAGTCCAAATGGACCTCGAGAAGGCCGTTGAATGCCCGCTCCGAGGCATGGCAGGCGAAGCACTCGGGCCGGTTCTCGACGAGGATCAGGCTCTTAATCGTGTGCTCCCGCCGCAAAAAAAGACTCCGGTGTAAAATCGGCTTGGCCAGCATCTCCGCCACCATCTTCCGCGTCTCGGGCGGAATCCTCTGCTCGCTTTCTTCGGGCGCGGTCGAGGCGAAGATCCGGCCGTCTGTCGTCAGGATGCGGATGCGCCGGATGGCGCTCGTCGTCGCGATCAACTCGTGAATCTTGGCCTGGGTATCCTCGATCCGGCCGCATTTCTTCAGCATGAAGACCGAGCTCTTGATCAGAGATCCAAGAAGGTCGGCCTTCTGGACGCTCAGGTCTTCGAGGATGCGGCGCTGGGTCGCGATATACAGTCCGCTGATGATGACCGCAGACATCACGCCCAGGACGAGGATGTGGAGGATGACTTTCGTCCGGAGCGTCCACTGGCGGAAATTCATATCCCCACAATTCCTATCATATTTATAAAACTTGGGGGTCATTATACCCCAAGGTTCAAGGGGAGACAAGGAGAGCTCGGGGGTCCTCGCAAGGGGAGCCTCGCTTTTGATGAAACAGGTGACAGCCGCCTCGTTCGAATAAAAAAGGGCGGCATCTTTCGATGCCGCCCTGAAAATCGTTGAGAAGAAGCGAAGCTCTCAGCGCCAGGTATAAGCGCTGACATTTCCTCCGACGTGCTGGATGGAATCCACAAGGAGCTGGGCGATATAGCGGGCGTTGTGGACGAATCCATGGGGCTCTTTAACCGAAGCCTGGTAGTTGTACGCCGCGCGCAGCAGCTTGGCATCAAATTTGAAAGCGTTAGCCGATGTCGCTTCGCTCGGATCGAGGACGCCGTTCCCGTTTAAATCCTTGAACCAATATGGGTATGAAGAAGAATCATAGAGGATGCCCGTCGGGAACTTGGCCAGAGCATAAATCTGAATCTGTGCGTATAGGGGGGCCTGGAGGCCAGCGAGCTCGTCTTTGAGCGACTCCCTGGTGTTTCCATCGGCATCATAATCGGGGATATTGCCCGGCCGGATCTCTTCGAAATCGAACATTTCGGGATCGCTCCCTTTATGAGCCTGGGACACATCCTGGCCGTGGCAGGGAACGCAGTTCTCCTTTTTCGGCTCGGCGACATTGTGGTCCCGCATCGTCCAGTTGTGCTCCTCGGCCGTGACCGCCGCGCTCATGTGGCACTGGACGCAGGTATTGAAGCGCCCGCCGTGGTTGGTAAAAGGCTGACGGCCGGCATAAGTCTTGCCGGCGAATTCGTAGCCGCCCTTGACCTCGGTCCCGAAAAAGACCGCCGCCGCGGGGAAATAATGGATGTTCGAGAAGCTAAGGTTGGTCGAGTTGGGGCTAGCGTTGATCTTCGTATTGACGCTGACCGTGGACTCCCGGCCTTGATGACAGGCCATACAAAGGTTGCTCCCGTTGCCAGCGAGGTTCGCGGTCAAGCCGGAAGGAAAAGTAATGATCGGTGCCGGGAAGAGTTCCGGAGGTTCGGTATGGCAGGTCGTACAGAGCATGCCGTTGGCGACGGGTTCTTCCTGCGCAACACCCGTGGTGAGGTAATTTTTCAGTCCCGTAGCCGAGTGACAGCGGGAGCAGGTCGCGGGGACCTTATACGTCGCCGAATCGTCCCAATCGCGGTAGGGCATGCTGCCCCCGTTGAAATGGCCTTCGTCGTTCCGGCTCAGCGAAACCAGGTCGGTTGGGACCGCCAAGCTTTTATTGAGGTCCTCCATAGAATCATACAGGAGTTCAATGATGTATTTCCCGTTGTGGGCGAAATTATTCGGATCTTTCGTCGCGACCTGATAGTTGTACGCGGCCTTCAAAAGACGGACGGAAAAGGCGTTATAGCTCGTCGTTTCGTCCGCGTCTTTCGTGCCATTGCCGTTCGTATCGAAGAACCAATAAGGATTATTGAGGGGATCGTAGACAATCGGCTTGTTGAGGACGGCCCGGGCATAGCGCATGATCGTGTCGAGCGCCTCGGCCATGATGTCCTGGATCTCGTAGTACATCCCTTCGGTGATGTCGCCGTCTCCGTCGTAATCGACCTGGGACCCGACGTAACGGATGTCCTTGGGGTCCGTGATGCCCGTGTGGCACGTATTGCAGGCTCTGAGATTGACCTTGAGGGAATGGGGGTTGTGGCAGGTGATACAGGCGTTGTACCCGGTGATATGGGAAAACCGGGCGTCGTATTCGTGGTCGGCGTATTCGTATCCGCCCTTGACGACCGTCCCGAATTGGCTCGCCGCAGCGGCGTAATAGTGGACGTTCGAGAATGAAAGTTTCGTGCTGGATGTGTCTTCGTTCGCGACGCCGGAGCTCGCGATCTTCGTGTCGATGGTGGCCTTGGCCGCGCGCCCTTGATGGCATTCCATGCAAAGCGCCTCGGGGCCGAGGTTGTTCACCGTCACTCCCGAGGGGAACGTCACCGAGGTCCAATTCCGGAGAATCCCGCTATCTCTGTCGGTATGGCAGACTTCGCACTCGACGGTCGTGCCGATGGCGGCGGCGGCGTCAACGACGCCAACAGCCGACCCGTCGGCCCCGACGAAATCCTTAAAGCCGGGCGTGCTGTGGCACTTGGCGCACGAGGCCGAGACCTGGGGCGGATTGTCCCCGTTCCAGTGAACGAAAGCCTCGTCCGTCCGGGCCGCGTGACCGGACGTTTCCCAAAGCCGGAGCGCTTTGTCTTTTTTATTGTTGACCGCGGCCGTGCCCCGGGAGCTGGTCAGGACCAGGCTCAGAAAAACGGCGGCCGCGATCAGGCTGATGAAGAGAACTGGGATTTTCTTCAGCATCTTTTTCTCCTTGATTCGTCCTTATTGCCAGCGATATCCGAAGGAAATTTCCAGGATACTCGCCGAGTAGTTGTTGAACCCGGAATCGGTCTCCTTGAGACCCATGTAACGGTACGCCAGTTGGCCGAGGACGCCGGCAGCGAAGGTGTGTTCGAGATAGGCGCGGACCGTCGTCCGTTCGATCGGCCAGGAGCCTTGATTCGTCAAGCGGTTCATGTAGGCTCCGAGCTTCCAGCCCTGACTGAGAGTTCCGGCGATGGAGGCTTCGAAGAGGTTCGACCTCCCCTCATAGGCAATCGTCCAAGAGAAAGCGCCCCCCGGTCCGGCGAAGGACGGTGGATATTCGATCGAGCGATCGCTGTCATGTTTCACTTCAATGAAGGAATAACCGAAAAAAGCGTCGATCCTGTCGTCGCGATATCCCAGCCGCAGGTTGAACTGGTTGTTCGAAGATTTCCAGATGTCCGCGAACGGGTCGCTCGCATAGAGAATCCGGAAGTTGACGCCGCCTTCGATCTCGTTCCGGATCTTGGCCATGAGATAGCTTGCCGAAGCGCTGAATCCCTTGAGCTCGTAGCGGGCGGTGAATCGAAGGCGGTCGAACTGGGTGGGCGAAATGAGGGTGTACGGATCGTCCGTGTTGCCGCGCTGGTAATCGAGGGTGAATTTTACGGTCTTGAGATTCCACTTGACATTGCCGAAAAACCCGTTCCTGACCGTTTCTTCGGCATACGTGACGGTCTCGAGGTTGTCGAGTTTCCGTTGCTCGTTCCGGTAACCCAGGGTGAGCGCCAGGGCAGGCGAGAATTGATATTGAAGACCACCCTCGATGCCCAGGGTCTTGAATCCGAAGTCGGCCGATTCCGGCGTCGATCCGACGGTCAGCGTCCCGTCCTGGGAGAAGGTGTTGTAGCGGACGGCGCCGACAACGGCCAGCTTGGTGAAGAGAAGATAGGTGGCGTCAAAATCATAAAGTTGGATATCGCGCTTGAATGTTCCGCTGCCGGCGGCGCTTGTGGCGAAACGGCGGTCGAGATAGTCGATCCCGATGGCCTCCTCGGTATATGCGAGATGGGTGTCTTGCTTGCTCATCCGCGCCGAGCCGCGGATAAGAAGGCTGTCCAAGGGCCGGGCGTTGAGCCGCAGGCTGTGGACGTTGGTCTTGAAGTCATAAGGTTGGTCGAGCTGGAAGCTGTTGAGAGCGGATGGAAGCGTCGCTCCCGCCCCGCCGTCGGCGTACCCGGGAAGGAGAAAACTGTTGGTATTTTCATAGTCCTGCATCCGTTCCTCGAAGACCAGGGCATAACGGGGAACATGAAGGTCCAGGCCGAAGGCGACCTCGGTCAGCTTTTCGGAAATAGGCTTGTCGAATTCGAATTCGGTGCGTTCGATATCCAGGCTCGTCGTGCTTTCGCCGCGCTTCGTGTAGCGGTCGAAACTCATGAAAACACTGACCGGCTTGGCCAGGGTCAAGGTCAGCGAGCCGCTGTCCGCGACGCGGTCGAAATCGAACCGGTGGAGGTCATAGAGGACTTGGGGCCCGATCTGATGGAGATCGTCGTAGAAATACGTCGATTTCCTCCGGTCATATTTGAACTTGTACAATCCGGACTTCTGGATGGACAGGCTGATGGACTCGAAGGGATCGCCGCCAAAATTGTAAACATTCAGGTCAACCCGGTCGAAAAGCTTGCTCAGGCTCTCCGGAGCGGTGTAAGACAGGTTGAAGTTGAAGAGGCGGGCGCCCTTTTCCAGGTTGTAATCTTCCTTATATTTATTATAAGCGCCGCCCGTGTCCACGAGGCGATAGCCGAAGAGGAAGTTGCCGGTGAAGTTCTTTTCCGTTTCCTGGGCCTGGAGCGCCGGCGCGGCCAGGACAATCAGCAGGATGGTCCCGATGGCGAAGGATTTGCGCATCGTCTCTCTCCTATTTGATGAAGATTCTGCTCAAGTTCGATCCGTGGATGGTCGAATGGCAGGAGGTGCAGTTGGTCGTCCTGGAATCGAACCCTTTGTGAAAAGCGGGCGCGAACGTGTGGCAGCTAAAGCACAGGTCGGAAATGCTCTGGGTGATGAGGAGATGCCTGTTCGGCGAACCGTGGGGTTCGTGGCAGATGGTGCAGCCTTCGACGCGCGACGAGCCGTGTTCAAAGAGGAACGGCCCGCCTTTGTCGGTATGGCATTTCAGGCAGGCTTCCTGCTTGAAGCCGCCGAGCCGCTCCCCTGTCGCGGGAGCGTGCGGATCGTGGCAGGTGGTGCAGGTGAGGATGCCTTCCCGGAGCCTGTGGCGCTCGCTGAAGTTGAACTTGGCCATGACGTCCTCGTGACAGGAGGCACAGGACTGGGCCGCGTCCACTTTGAGGAGGGAAGCCGTGCTTTTCGCGGCGTGAATGTTGTGGCAGGACGTGCAATCAAGATTCGCCTTGCCGTGCGGGCCGGCGAGAAAATGCGATTGGTCGTCAGCATGGCAGGCGAGGCACGCTTTCGTTTTGGCAGTCGGCAGATCGGTCGTTTTGTAGGCGAGAATATTCGCCCCGCCGCCTTCGTCGACGTGTTTATTCGCTCCGACATGGCACGAGGCGCAGGCCGTTGCGCCGGCGGCCTTGTGGGGATTCCGGTCGAACGCTTTGGCCATGTCTTCATGGCATGCGGCGCACGCGATTTGTTCTTTGGCCGTTGTCTGGGGGACGGGCTTAGCCGCGACGAGCGCTCCGGCTATGCATACCGCGAGGCCTGCGAGACCGATGAACTTGAAGCCGAACGCGACCGTTCGAACTGGTTTCAATCCTTGCACGTTAAACCTCCTTCAAGGGATCTTTGCTGCTTTTATCCAAACTCAATGCGTTTCGGACGAGCATCTTGATGTCCTCCGCGGCGAACGGTTTCTCGATGATGCGAGAGATGGGGCAATCCGCCAGAGTCCGCTCCGCGTCATCCTTCGGCATTGCCGTAAGGATAACGAGCTTGGCGTCGCGTTGGCCGACCATGAGATCCGAAAAAAAGGCCTTGCCCCGGTCGCCGCAAACTTCCAAATCGGCCAGGATCAAATGATAGGGATGGGCCGAAGCGAGTCTCAGTGCTTCGTCGGTGCTGGCCGCGACGTCGACCTCGTGGCCATCTCCGGACAAGATCTGGTGGAGAGACCACCGGATCAACTTTTCATCATCCAAGATTAAAACTTTGGACATTTTTATTAATTAGATCGTATATATAGGCATTTTTCATGCCAACCAATAATTTTGGATTAATATCTTTCTATCTTTATTAATATCAATTACTTAATATTATTCACGAGCGAAAAAGCATAAATCGGATATGGGTGAAATGACCCACGCTTGGGTGATTTCGCGCACCATTTCAACCCAAGGATTACCAAGATTAATTCTTGAAATCTGTCATGCGATCAGCCGCAGAAAGTATTCCCGAACGTTCTATCGCCACCTGAAAAGAGATGCAACTTCAGTTATCGTCCGTTTTGACTTTCTTCAAAAAAATTGGATAGAATGACTGCGCTTAGATTGAAGACAAAGGGAGTGCAGGAATGAGAATTCGCGTTTATTTTCTCCTGTTCGCTATCCTGGTGTTCGCTGCGGGGCTTTCGGCTGAAACCTGCCTTGAATGCCACAAGAAGACGACCCCCAATATTGTCTCCGACTTCGAGCTCAGCAAAATGAGCCAGAGCGGGATGACCTGTTCATCCTGTCATGGCGAAAATCACGCCTCGGCGGCCGACGTCGCCAAAGCGCAGATACCGACGCCCGAGACCTGCGCCCCATGCCACCCGGAGAAAGTCAACCAGTTCAAAAAGGGAAAACACGCAGTCGCCTGGGCGGCGATGAAAGCCATGCCGACCGCGCACGCTCAACCCGTGGCCATGACCGAAGGGATGAAAGGCTGCGGCGGCTGCCACAAAATCGGGCTCAAGACTGACGAGGAGATGAAAGACCTGCGCAAGACCGGGCCGGGATTCGGGCTGGCCTCGTGCGACGCCTGCCACACCCGCCACATGTTTTCTCTTAAGGAAGCGCGTGAACCCCAGGCCTGCCAGACCTGCCACATGGGTTTCGACCATCCTCAATGGGAAATGTACTCGGCCTCGAAACACGGGGTTCGTTATTTGCTTAAACAAATCAAGGTCATCCCCGAAACTTCGGCCGGCCCCAAATGCCAGGATTGTCATATGCAAGAGGGAAATCACGCGGTCATGACCGGCTGGGGATTTCTCGCCGTTCGCCTTCCTCTGCCCGAGGATAAACAGTGGGCCTCTGATCGCGCCGCCATCCTCCAGGGATTGGGGGTATTGGACCCGGACGGCAAGCCGACCTCCCGGCTCGAGGTCGTCAAAGCCGCCTCCGTCGCCCGGTTGACCCAGGAAGATTGGCAGAAGGAAAGGGACAAAATGCTCGCCGCCTGCAACCGCTGCCATTCGCTGAATTTCGCGAAGGGCGAGCTCGAAAAAGGCGATAGGATGATCCAGGAAGCGGATCGCCTCATGGCCGAAGCGATCCACATCGTGGCTGCGCTTTATAAAGATGGCATTCTTCCCAAACCGGCGGGCTACGCCTATCCCTTCCCCGACTTGCTGACGTTCCACGACGCGCCGACCGAGATCGAGCAGAAGCTCTTCGTCATGTTTCTCGAGCACCGGATGCGGACGTTCCAGGGAACATTCCACGCCAATCCCGACTATGCCCTGTGGTACGGATGGAGCGAAATGCAGCGCGACCTCCGGGAAATCCGGACGATCGCCGTCGAGCTGCGAAAAAATCGCCGGCCTTGAAAAAATCGGTTGCCAAAATACGCGTAATCCTATATAAATTATAGCCTTTAATTTTTCCCGGCCCAGCCGGGAAGGCGGGATGCGGATGAAATCTTTCATAAAATTTTTCTCCTCGGTCAAACTGGCTATCGTTCTGCTCATCGTCCTGACGCTGGCCTCCGTCCTCGGAACGCTCATCCCTCAGGGACGGACGGTCGAAGAATATGCCGCCCGATACGGTCAAATTGCGGGTTTTTTTTCCCGGATCCAACTCACCCATCTCTATCACTCAATCTGGTTTCTAGCTCTCCTTGGATTTTTCGCCCTGAATATCGTGGTCTGCACCCTGACCCGCCTGGCCCCGAAATTCCGCCGCGCTTTTCGCCCGCACGTTCAGGCCGACGCGAAAGGCCTCCAAGCCCTCAAGCTCAACGGCCGGCTCAAAAAGAACGCCGCTCTCTCCGAAGCGAAATCCGACCTGGTCGGGCTCCTGAAGGCGGCCCATTACCGCGTCCGGGAAACCGCCGAGCCTCCCCGAACCAGCCTCCTAGCCCGGAAAAAAATCTGGGGCATCTTCGGGTCGGATTTCGTCCATCTCGGTTTGCTCGTCATCATCGCCGGCGGGATCGTCAGCGGCCTGGCCGGATTTCGAACGGAGCTGGCTTTTAATGAAGGCGACGTCGTCCAGGTGCCCCGCGCCGGTTTCGAGCTCCGCCTCGACAAATTCACGACGGAATTCTATCCGGACGGAAACGTCAAGGATTGGAAGAGCGCGATGAGCGTCCTCGAACAGAAACGGCCCGTCCTGTCCAAAATGGTCGAGGTGAATCACCCCTTGTCCTACAAGAGCTTCAACTTTTATCAAACGAGCTACGGCTGGAACTGGGATAACCCCGCGGTCGAGCTTTGGGCAAAAAAAACCGGCGACGCCGCGTTCGAGAAAAAAATGAAGCTGCGCCTCGGCGAGCGCGCTCCTCTGGGGGATAAAGAGGAAACGATCGTGGCCGTGGCCCGATTCGTCCCGGATTTCGTCCTGGGCGAAGGGAATGAACCCCAAACCCGCTCCCTTCAACCGAACAACCCGGCGGCCCTGGTCGAAGGATTCCGAGGAAGCGAGAAAATTTTTTCGGCATGGATCTTCGCCAATTACCCGGATTTTTCGAAGATCCATGGAACGAAGGACACCGATCTGGCCTTCGAGCTGAAGAGCTTCGAAGCCCGCCAATATTCGGTCATCGAAGCGGCCCGGGATCCCGGGACGGCGCTGATCTGGGCCGGCTGCGTTCTGGTTATGGCCGGACTCGGCCTTGCGTTTTACTGGCCGCCCTGGGAAATCAAGGCCGTCCTCGAAGAAGCCCAGGGCAAGACCGAGCTCGTCATCGGCGGCCTGGCGACAAAGAGCCGGGACGCGTTCGCCGCCGAGTTCGAAAAAATCATAGCGTCTTCAAGGAGATCGAAATGACCGAATCGACTCTTTTCACCCTGGCTTTCATCCTTTATATATTCTCCGCGTTCTTCTATCTGGCCTTCCTTTTTTCAAAGAAAATGGGCAGCGCCCGAACCGGCTCCATTCTGGCTTGGGCCGGGCTCGCGGTCCACGCCGCGGCCCTCATCGCCCGGACGATCGAGAGCGGGCATGCGCCATTCACCAACATGTACGAATCGCTCTCCTTTCTGTCCTGGGCGGCCGTTTTGGCCTTCGTCATCATCGACTTCAAATTCAAGATCCCGAAGATCGGCCCGTACCTGATGTTGATCGTCGTCGGCCTGGTTGCCCTGGCCTCGTCCCCGCTCATGCCCAAGACCGCGACCCCGCTTGTCCCGGCGCTTCAGAGCTACTGGCTCTGGCTCCATGTTTCGGTAACCCTCCTCGGCGAAGCGTTTTTCGCCGTGGCCTTCATCGCGAGCATTAGGTATCTCGCGGCCGGGGACCCGGCGAAAAAAGAGCGGATGGATTCGGTCAGCTATCGCTGCGTGGCCGTCGGCTTTCCCTTGTTCACCCTGGGCGGTCTTGTCTTCGGCATGGTCTGGGCCTACAAAGCCTGGGGGACATACTGGAGCTGGGATCCCAAAGAAGTCTGGAGCTTAATCACCTGGTTCGTGTTCGCTCTCTATCTCCATACCCGGATCGTCATGGGTTGGAAGGGAAAGCGGTCGGCGATCATCGCCCTCGTCGGCTTTCTCGCCGCCCTGTTCACCTATTTTGGGGTTAACTACCTGCTTTCCGGCCTCCACAGCTACGCCTAACCGAGAAATCGCCATGCCCGAGGAACCGATCGTCCCGCCGAAAGCCAAGAAGCGCAGAAAGTGGCTGAAGATCCTGCTCCTGGCCTT
>Ga0214473_10011013_pt1 | contig 10625 bp, 9 predicted proteins | sample RVTome_7_FD_203509 | JGI IMG/M metagenome (GOLD analysis project Ga0214473, IMG submission 203509) | Soil microbial communities from uranium-contaminated site in the Upper Colorado River Basin, Wyoming, United States - RVT98D197 | ecosystem: Environmental > Terrestrial > Soil > Contaminated >... | reverse complement strand
TCCCAAGCTGGTGATCGAGGACGGCGCCTTCTTCCAAGGCGACTGCCGGATGGGGGAGGGGCCGGAGGGCCCCCGCGCCGCGGGCGTGCCCGGACCCCGAGAGTAGGACGCGGGGCCTCCCGCGGGGCACGGACATAGAATGCTTCTTTGTATACTAAAGCACCGCGTCCCCGGGAGAGATCCCCGGTGAGCGAAGGGAGCGAGCGCTTCCGTCGCCTCACCGAGCGGGTGTCGGGCGCGGGCTGAGCGAGCAAGCTCGGGCCCTCCGAGCTCGCCCAGGTCCTGGGCGCATTGCCCCGCCGCGCGGACCCGCGCGTGCTCGTGGATTACACCACGGGCGACGACGCGGGGGTCTTCCGCCTGGACGCCCGGACCGCGCTCGTGCAGACCGTCGATTTCTTCACGCCGGTCGTGGACGACCCCGGGGACTTCGGGCGGATCGCGGCCGCCAACGCCCTCTCCGACGTGTACGCCATGGGGGGGCGCCCCATCACCGCGCTTTCGATCGCCGCGTTCCCCGAGCGTGAGTTCCCCGAGGAATGGGCCGCGGCCATCGTCCGCGGGGGAGCGCTCACCCTCGGCGAGGCGGGGTGCGCGCTCCTCGGGGGCCACTCGGTCCGCGACCCCGAGATCAAGTTCGGCTACGCGGTCACCGGTCTCATCGACCCCGACCGCATCCTCACCAACGGAGGGGGACGGCCCGGCCAGGTCCTGGTTCTCACCAAGCCCCTCGGGACCGGCGTCGTCTCGACGGCGCTCAAAGCGGGCGAAGCCCCGCCCGCAGTGGTCGCGGCCGCCACGCGCTCGATGGCGAGCCTCAACCGCACGGCGGCCGAGAGAGCGCTCGCCCGCGGCGTGACCGGCGCCACGGACGTGACCGGCTTCGGGCTCGTCGGCCATGCCGCCGCGCTCGCCCGGGAAAGCCGCCTGACCCTCGAGATCGACGCCCCGGCGCTCCCCCTTCTCCCCGGCGCGCTCGACCTTTCGCCCCGCTTCCAGGCGGGCGGCCTCAAGGCCAACCGACTCGCGTTCTCCCCGCTCGTGGAGTTCGAGGGCGACCCGGGCGACGCGCTTCGGCCGCTCCTCTTCGATCCCCAGACGTCGGGAGGCCTCCTCGTCCTCGTGCCCGAGGACGAAGCCGAGGCTTTCCTCGGCGAGGTGGAGGGCTCACGGGCCATCGGCCGCAGCCGCCCCCCGGGCCCGAAGCCGCTGATCGTACGGGGCTAACGCCCGCGGCCGGCTTTGACCGCCTCAGAGGGGAAATGGTATCCTCCCGCGCTTTACGTGGAGGCGCTCCCGGGCCGCGGGAGGCCACAACCCGCACCAATGGACGCGAGAGAGCGAGAGTGAGCGGCATCCCCCGAGCGCTCGTCCGGCGTTACGCGCGGGCGCTCGTGTCGGTCGCGACGCAAGGGTCAGCGGACGAGGCCCTCGCGCTCCGCGACGAGCTTCGCGCCTTCGCCTCCTTTCTCGAGGGGAACGTCGAGCTCCGCGCGACGCTCCTGCAGCCCACGCTCCGCCCCGGACCGAGGCGCAGGGTCGTAGCCGCCCTCGCGGAGCGGACCCGGGCTTCCGATCTGCTGCGCCGGCTGCTCCTGCTTCTCGCCGACCGCGACCGTCTCTCCATCCTCCCCGCGCTCGCCGAGGCCTACGCCGAGCAACTGAACGCCGAGCGCGGGGTCTTGACCGCGGAGGCGGTCTCCGCGGTGCCCCTCGGTGCGGCCCAACGCCGGGCGCTCGCAGCGGCGCTCGGGAAGGCCACGGAGGTCGAGTCGCGGGTCGACCCCGCGGTCCTCGGGGGGCTCCTCGTGCGGGTGGGCGGCAAGACCTACGACGGCACGGTGCGCACGCGGCTCGCCACCCTGAGGCACAGGCTCGCCGGCTCTAGCTAGACAGGAACGGGGAAGGACGCGGCATGGAGATTCGCGCCGAAGAGATCACGAGGATCCTCCGGGAGCAGCTCGGGGGATTCACCGCCCGGATCGACGTCGCCGAGGTGGGCACCGTGCTGAGCGTGGGCGACGGGATCGCCCGCATCCACGGGCTCGAGCGCTGCATGGCGGGAGAGCTCCTCGAGCTGCCCAAGGGCGTCATGGCGATCGCCCTCAACCTCGAAGAGGACTCGGTGGGCGCCGTGCTCCTCGGCGAATCCAAGGAGATCCGCGAGGGGGACGAGGTCAGGCGCACCAAGCGCATCATGTCCGTCCCGGTGGGCGAGGCGATGGTGGGCCGCGTCGTGAACGCGCTCGGGCAGCCCATCGACGGCAAGGGGAAGATCGCCACCACCGGCTTTCTCCCCATCGAGCGGATCGCCCCGGGCGTCGTCGATCGTCAGCCCGTCAAGGAGCCGCTCCAGACCGGCCTCAAGGCGATCGATGCCATGGTCCCGATCGGCCGCGGCCAGCGCGAGCTCATCATCGGGGACCGCCAGACCGGCAAGACCGCGGTCGCGGTCGACACGATCATCAACCAGAAGGGCACGGGCGTCGTCTGTATCTACGTCGCGATCGGGCAGAAGCTGTCCACCGTCGCGCAGGTCGTCCGCACCCTCGAAGAGTTCGGGGCGATGGACCACACGATCGTGGTCGCCGCCGGGGCCTCCGACCCCGCACCCTTTCTCTACATCGCTCCCTACGCGGGTTGCGCGATGGGGGAGTTCTTCCGCGACAACGGCAAGCACGCCCTCTGCATCTACGACGACCTCTCGAAGCACGCCGCCTCCTACCGCGAGATCTCGCTCCTCCTGCGACGTCCGCCGGGGCGCGAGGCCTTTCCGGGCGACGTCTTCTACCTCCACAGCCGGCTGCTGGAGCGGGCGGCCAAGCTGAACGAGAAGAAGGGCGGGGGCTCGCTCACCGCGCTCCCCATCATCGAGACCCAGGCCGGCGACATCTCCGCCTACATCCCCACGAACGTCATCTCGATCACCGACGGCCAGATCTTCCTCGAAGCCGACCTCTTCCACTCCGGCATCCGGCCCGCGATCAACGTGGGGAACTCCGTCTCGCGGGTGGGGGGCAGCGCCCAGGTGAAGGCGATGAAGGGGGTGGCGGGGCGTCTGCGCCTCGACCTCGCGCAGTACCGCGAGATGGCGGCGTTCGCGATGTTCGCCTCCGACCTCGACCGGTCGACCCAGGCGCTGCTCGCGCGCGGCCAGCGCACGACCGAGATCCTCAAACAGGACCAGTACCAGCCGATGCCCGTCGAGCAACAGATCGTGGTCATCTTCGCCGCGACGAACGGCTTCCTCGACACCCTCCCCGTGCCCGAGTGCCGCCGCTACGAGAAGGAGCTCCTCTCGTGGCTGGACCGGAACCAGGGCGGCCTCCTCAAGGCGATCGCGGAGAAGAAGGACCTGAAGGGCGGGCTCGGGGACGAGCTGAAGGCGGCGCTCACCGACTTCGCCTCGGTCTTCGTGCCGGCCGACAAAGCCCCGGCCGCCTGACCGCCCGACCATGCCCGCCCTCATCGACATCCGGCGCCGGATCCGCAGCGTGAAGAGCACGCAGCAGATCACCAAGGCCATGAAGATGGTCTCGGCCGCCAAGCTCCGCCGCGCCCAGGAAGCGATATTCGCGGCGCGCCCCTACGCCCGGAAGATGCTCGAGGTGTTGAACGGCCTCGCCTCCCGAGCCGACCCCGACGCCCACCCCCTCCTCCAGCACCGGGGCCACGAGAAGTCGCTCCTCGTGGTGGTCACCGCCGACAAGGGCCTGTGTGGCGCCTTCAACGCCAACATCATCCGCACCGCGAGCCGGTTCCTGGCCGACCGCGCCGGCCACGAGGACGAGCTCTCGCTCGTGGGGCGCAAGGGGCGGGACTTCTTCCGCCGGCGGGCGGTTGCGGTGCGCGTGGAGAGGGTCGGGGTCTTCCAGGCGCTGCGCTACTCGACGGCGCGGGCGATCGCCGGCGAGCTGATCGAGGCCTACACGAAGGGCGAGGTGGACCAGGTCTTCCTCGTCTACAACGAGTTCAAGAGCGTGATCCAGCAGCAGATCGTGGTCGACCGCGTGCTGCCCGTCGAGCGGCACGCGCTGCGGCCCCACGAGCCGGCCCTCGACTATCTTTACGAGCCGGGTCCGGAGCGGATCTTCGCGGAGATCCTCCCCAAGCACGTGGAGGTGCAGGTGTGGAAGGCCCTCCTCGAGTCGCAGGCCGCCGAGCACGGCGCCCGCATGAGCGCCATGGACTCCGCCACCAACAACGCCGCGGAGATGATCGACCGGCTGACCCTCTACATGAACAAGGTGCGCCAGGCCGCGATCACCAGAGAGATCATCGAGGTCGTCTCGGGCGCGGGGGCGCCCTCGTAGGAGAGCAGGCACCCACATGGCAGCTGCGAATCAAGGCCGCGTCGTCCAGGTGATCGGTCCGGTGGTGGACGTGGAGTTCGACCAGGAGCTCCCACCCATCTACCAGGCGATCCACATCCAGGATCCGGGAGCGGACACCGGCCAGCCCGTCGACGTCATCGCCGAGGTGCAGCAGCACCTCGGGGACAACCGCGTGCGCTGCGTGTGCATGCAGCCCACCGACGGCATGGTGCGGGGCACCGCGGCGGTCGACACCGGCGGCCCGATCACCGTCCCGGTGGGCACCGCGACCCTGGGCCGCGTGCTGAACGTGGTCGGCGAGCCGGTTGACGAGCTCGGCCCGGTCTCGGCCGCGAAGCGCTACCCGATCCACCGGCCCGCACCCCCGCTCGTCGACCAGTCGACCGCGCTCGAGATGTTCGAGACCGGTATCAAGGTCGTCGATCTCCTCGAGCCCTACCTTCGGGGGGGCAAGATCGGCCTCTTCGGGGGGGCCGGGGTGGGCAAGACCGTCATCATCATGGAGCTCATCAACAACATCGCCAAGAAGCACGGCGGGGTCTCGGTCTTCGCGGGGGTCGGGGAAAGGACGCGCGAAGGCAACGACCTCTGGCTCGAGATGCAGGAGTCGGGGGTCGTGAACATCAAGGACTTCGAGAAGTCGAAGGCCGCGCTCATCTACGGGCAGATGACGGAGCCGCCCGGCGCCCGCGCGCGCGTCGCCCTCACCGGGCTCACCGTGGCCGAGTATTTCCGCGACGAGGAGGGGAAGGACGTGCTCCTCTTCATCGACAACATCTTCCGTTTCACCCAGGCCGGCTCGGAGGTCTCGGCGCTCCTCGGCCGCATGCCCTCGGCGGTGGGCTACCAGCCCACCCTCCAGACCGAGATGGGCGAGCTCCAGGAGAGGATCACCTCGACCAAGAAGGGGTCGATCACGTCCGTGCAGGCCATCTACGTCCCGGCCGACGACTACACCGACCCGGCCCCCGCCACCACCTTCGCCCACCTCGACGCCACCACCAACCTCTCGCGTCAAATCGTGGAGCTCGGGATCTATCCCGCGGTCGATCCCCTCGCCTCCACCTCGCGCATCCTCGACCCCCGCATCATCGGGGACGAGCACTACGGTGTCGCCCGGGCGGTGAAGCAGGTCCTCCAGCGGTACAAGGACCTCCAGGACATCATCGCGATCCTGGGCATCGACGAGCTCTCCGAGGAGGACAAGCTCACGGTGGCGCGGGCGCGCAAGATCCAGAAGTTCCTGTCCCAGCCCTTCCACGTGGCCGAGCAGTTCACCGGCATCCCCGGCAAGTACGTGCCGCTCAAGGACACCGTGCGCAGCTTCAAGATGATCGTCGCGGGCGAGCTCGACGAGCTGCCCGAGCAGGCCTTCTACATGGCCGGCCCGATCGAGGACGTGCTCGAGCAGGCGAAGTCCCTGGAGGGTTAGCACCGGCGATGCCGCTCCCCACGAGGCTCACGCTCGAGGTCGTCACCCCGGAGGGGCTCCTCCTCCGCGACGAGGTGGACGAGGTCGTGGCCCCGGGCGGCGAGGGTTACTTCGGCGTCCGACCGGGCCACACCCCTCTCATGGCGACGCTGGGCGCGGGCGAGCTTTCGTACCGCAAGGAGGGGGAGTGGCGGCGCCTCGCGTGCTTCTCCGGGTGGTGCGAGGTCCTGCCCGACCGGGTCAACGTGCTGGCCGACATCGGCGAGCGCGCCGAGGACATCGACGTGGGCCGCGCCGAGCAGGCCCTGAGGCGCGCGGCGGAGCGGATGAAGGCCATCCGCGACGAGGAGGGCTACGCCGAGTCCCACCTCGCCTATGTCCGCGCGGTCACGCGCCTCGCGGTCGCCCGCCGGGAGCGGGGAGTCTGAGCGCCCGAGCCAGCCCGGCCCCCCTCGCCCCGGGGCACCCGCGTCCATGATCGCCACGGTGGCGACGCTCGTCCGCTACCGGGCCCTCATCCAGAGCCTGGTCTCCCGCGAGCTCAAGGCACGCTACCGCGGAAGCGTCCTCGGTTTCCTCTGGAGTTTCGTCAACCCGCTTCTCCTGCTCCTCACGTACACCTTCGTCTTCACGATCATCCTCCCGAACCGCCAGGTCGACATCCAGCCGTATTTCCTCTTCCTTTTTTGCGGCATCCTGCCCTGGACGTGGCTGCAGGGATCGCTCGCCGAGTCCTGCGGGGTCATCATCGCGAGCGGGAACCTCATCAAGAAGGTCCTCTTTCCGGCAGAGGTCCTGCCCACCGTGACCGTTCTCGCCAACCTGGCGCATTTCCTCCTGGGCCTGCCGATCTTGTTCGCGTTCCTGGCGTGGAAGGGCAAGCTCGCCTGGACGGCCGTCCTGCTGCCCGTCCCCATCTTCGTCCAGCTCGTCCTCTCCCTCGGCCTCGCCCTCTTCCTCTCCGCGCTCACCGTCCACTTTCGCGACATCCAGAACATCGTGACCCACGTCCTGCACCTGTGGTTCTTCGCGACGCCGGTGATCTACAGCTACGCGGCGATCGACGAGACCTCGCTGCTGCGCCAGGCCCTGCGGCTCAACCCGATGACGCACGTCATGGTCGTGTACCAGCAGGTCCTCTTCTACGGAGCGATCGATCACTGGCGCGGCCTGTTCCTCGCCTTCCTCATCGGCATTCTCTTCTTCGGCGCGGGTTCGTTCCTGTTCGACCGCCTGCGCGACACGTTTCCGGAGGACGTGTGAGCACCCCCGTGATCGTCGCGCGCGACGTGGCGAAGGTCTACCGGCGGTTCGTGCACAAGAACCAGTTCAAGACGCTCAAGAGCGCACTCCTGACCGGCAGCCTCCTCTCCGACCTGCGGCCCGAGGAGACCTTCACCGCGCTCGATCACGTGTCGTTCGAGGTGCCGAGGGGCTCGACCTTCGGGGTCATCGGGGAGAACGGGTCCGGCAAGTCGACGCTCCTCAAGCTGGTGGCGGGCATCACGAAGCCGACCCGTGGCAGCCTGGTCGTGGACGGCCGGGTGTCGGCGCTCATCGAGCTGGGGGCCGGATTCCACCCCGAGATCTCGGGTCGCGAGAACGTCGCGATCAACGCGATCATGCTCGGCCTCACCCGCCGCGAGCTCGACCGGCGCTTCGGCGAGATCGTGGCCTTCGCCGAGCTCGAGGAGTTCATCGACGCGCCGGTGAAGACCTACTCGTCCGGGATGTACATGCGGCTCGGCTTCGCGGTGGCGATCCACGTCGAACCCGACGTGCTGCTGATCGACGAGGTGCTGGCGGTCGGCGACGAGGGCTTCACCCGCAAGTGCCTCGACAAGATCGCGGAGTTCCGCGCCCGGGGCAAGACGATCATCTTCGTCACCCACAGCCTGGGCCTCGTCGAAAAGATGTGTGACGACGTCCTGTGGCTCCGCCACGGCCGGACCGCCGACCGCGGCGACCCGAAGCGGGTGGTGGACGCCTACCTCACGTACGTGGCGGGGGGCGAGGAGGCCCGCCTCAAGGCTCGGCACCTCGCGGCGGCCGCCCAGGCGGCGGGGCAGGAGGGGGCACCGGAGGAGACCGCGGCCGAGGTAGAACCCGGCGCGGGGGGCTACCGCCCGGGCCGCTGGGGCAGCCGGGAGGTCGAGATCCGGGGCCTGCGCTTCCTCGACGCGGCGGGTCGCGACCGGCACGTGTTCGTGCCTGGCGAGGCGGTCACGATCGCACTGTCAGTCGGGGCCGCCCGCCAGGTCGAAGACTTCGTCTTCGGCGTGGGGCTCTTCTCGGCCGAGGGGACGAACGTCTGGGGCACCAACACCGACATCGAGGGGTTCCTGCCCAAGAGGATCGAGGGCGCGGCCGAGGTGCGCCTCGAGATCGGGAGTCTGAGCCTCGTCGAGGGCACTTATTCCGTCGACGTCGCCGCCCACAAGCGGGACGGCACACCCTACGACTACCACCGCGGCCTCCACTCCTTCAAGGTCAAGAGCCGCGTCAAGGACGTTGGCCTGTACCGCCCCGGGCACCGCTGGGGCTTCGCGGGCGGCGTCTCGCTCGATGCGCCACCGCCGCGTCCCGAGCTGGACCTCTCCGAGGAGACGTCGGGCTGAAAACGGAGGGGGCGCGGGGCGCTATGCTGGGATGATGACCGCAGCCCGGCCGGGCGGACCCTCTCGCGTCGCGGAGCTCGCCGTCGAGCGCCGGGCCTGGGCCCGCGAGGGCCGAAGCGTCGTGCTCACGAACGGTTGCTTCGACCTCCTCCACGCGGGCCACGTAGCGCTTCTCGAAGCGGCCCGCCGCGAGGGCGACCGTCTCGTCGTGGCGCTCAACAGCGACCGGTCGGTCCGAGGAATCAAGGGCGGGGGCCGGCCCATCGTCCCGGAGGAGGAGCGGGCCCAGGTACTCCTCGCCCTCGAGGCGGTCGACCGCGTCGTCCTCTACGACGAAGAGACCCCGATCGAGGTCGTCCGCAGGCTCCTCCCCGACGTGTTGGTCAAGGGCGCGGACTGGGCGGAAGACGCGATCGTCGGACGCGCGGAGGTCCTTGCCGCGGGGGGGCGCGTGGTGCGGGTCGCCCTCGCTCCGGGGCGCTCCACGTCCGCGATCCTCGAGCGCATCCGGCGCCCGTGAACGACCGGGGCGTCGCGGCATGGCTCTCTCCCCTCGAAGGGCTCGCCGCCCTTCGGCAAGCGCGAGAGAGGCTCGCCACCTCGAGCCCGGTCGCGCTCTGCGGGCTCACCGGCCCGGCCCGCCTCCTCGTGCCGCTCCTCGTGGCCGAGCCTCCGCTGCTCGTGGTGATGCCCCGCGAGAGGGACGTCGAGGAGGCCGCCCGGGACCTGCAGACGCTCGCCGCCGAGGCCGGAAAGACCGGCGCGATCCTCGCCCTCCCCGCGCCCGGCCCGCCTCCCTTCCGCGGGTTGCCCCGCCACGCGGATGCCTCCGCGCGGCGGGCGGCGGCGCTCCTCACCGCGCGGCGGGGCGGCCTGCGCGCCCTCGTCGCGTCGCCGGCCGGGCTCCTCCGGCCGAGCCTCGCGCCGCGGCTCCTCGAGACGCGCGTCGTGAGCCTGCGCAGAGGTGACGAGATGACGCCCGAGATCCTGCTCGAGGCGCTCGACGAGGGGGGCTACGTACGGGAGGACCCGGTCACCGCTCCGGGGCAGGTGGCCCGGCGCGGGGGCATCGTCGACGTCTTCCCCTCCGATGCCGAGGAACCCGTGCGGATCGAGTTCTTCGGCGACACCGTGGAGGGCCTGCGTCGCTTCGATCCCGACACCCAGCGCGGCACCGGACAGGCGGACGCCCTCGTCACCCTCCCGCTCGCCGACGTCTTCGCCACGCGCTCCGTGCTCCAGGCGCTCTCGCCCCTCCTCGAAAAGCGCTTCGCCGGCCGCCGGGAGCTCCCCGGCTTCCTCGAGTCGATCGCGCGTGGCTTCGCCCCCGAGGGCCTCGCCGATCTCGTCCCGCTCGTACCGGGGGCGTGTGTCCCGCCGTGGGAGCACCTGCCCCCGGGGCCTGTGGTGATCGTCGAGCCCGAGGCCGTGCGCCTCGAGATCGCCACCTTTTGGTCGCGGGCGAAAGAGGACCGAGAGAGAAGGACGGACGGCCTCTTTCCCGAGCCCGCGGAGATCCTGGTCAGCCCCGAGCAGCTCGAGGCGCGTCTTTGCGTCCCTCCCGCCCTCGGCGTCTCCGAGATCGACACGACAGGCTCCGCCACCCGCGTCGCCTCCCGGCTCGCCCCCACCTATGCCGGCGATCTCCGCCGCCTCGCGTTGGACCTGCGCGCGGCGCGCGGGACGACGCTCGTCCTCCTCGGCAACACCGGCCGCGCCGACCGACTGGCCGACGTCCTCCGCGAGGACGGGCTCGCCGTCGGAGACACCGCCCGAGTCCTCACCCACGTCGGGGCCCTCAGCCGAGGGTTCGAGCTGCCCGAGGCGGGACTCACCGTCCTCGCGGACGGCGACGTCTTCCCCGAGGAGGTCCACCTCCATCCGCGCGAGCGGAGGCGGGGGCTGCGCAGCTTTCTCTCGGACTTCCGCGACCTCAAGACCGGGGACCTCGTGGTGCACGAGGAGCACGGGATCGGCCGGTTCCTCGGCCTCGAGACGCTCGAGGTGGGGGGTGCGCAGCGCGAGTTCATGGTCCTCGGCTACCAGGCGGGCGACAAGCTGAAGGTGCCGGTGGAGGCCTTCGACCGCATCCAGAAGTACGCGAGCGCCGAAGGTGCGCGGCCCCAGATCGACCGGCTCGGCAGCGGTCACTGGGAGAGGACGAAGACCCGCGTGAGGAAGGCGATGCGCGACATGGCGCAGGAGCTGCTGCGGCTCTACGCCGAGCGCCGCGCTCGCCCC
>Ga0214473_10011012_pt1 | contig 10626 bp, 12 predicted proteins | sample RVTome_7_FD_203509 | JGI IMG/M metagenome (GOLD analysis project Ga0214473, IMG submission 203509) | Soil microbial communities from uranium-contaminated site in the Upper Colorado River Basin, Wyoming, United States - RVT98D197 | ecosystem: Environmental > Terrestrial > Soil > Contaminated >... | reverse complement strand
ATTCTTGGTATCTTACTCAATCCAACAATCTTTCCATCAGGGATGTATGCAACATGCACCTTACCATAAAACGGAAGTAGATGGTGCTCACAAAGACTGTAAAAGTCAATATTCTTTACCAAAACCATTTCGTCATACTTTTCATTGAATATAGCATCATTTAAAAGTTTCTTTATGTTTTGCTTATAGCCGGTAGTTAAAAATTCGTAAGCTTTACCTACCCGCTTCGGAGTGTTTAGCAATCCTTCTCTTTTAGGATCTTCTCCTAATTCAGTAAGCAATTCAACAATAAATTTTTGAATTTTTTCTTGATTCATATTTACTCTCCTCGATACTCAAAAAAATTATTTTCGGTTTCAGATAACTTGACTGCATACAATTTCCCATTTGGAATTTTATCAACGAGGACCCTCCAAATTGCCATAGTTACATTTTCCGTTGAAGGAATTATTCCTTTCATAAAATCAGTTTCAATGTTCAGATTTTTGTGATCAACTTTTGTTAAAACATGTTGTTTTATGATTTCTTTTAATTCGGCAATGTTAAGAACAAAACCTGTCTCCGGATTGGGTATGCCAGCTACCACAACTTCGAGTACATAATTATGTCCATGCCAGTTTGGATTACTGCATTTTCCAAAGATCATTTGGTTTTCTTCATCTGAAAATCTTGGATTGAATAATCTATGCGATGCGGCAAAAGTTTCGCGCCTTGTAATGTATACCATAATTTATGCTTTCAATGCTTCCATCACTTCTTTGTTGTGATCATCAACTTTTACTTTTGGGAAAATCTTTTTAATAATTCCTTTTTTATCGATAATGAATGTAGTTCTAACGACCCCCATATACTTTTTGCCGTACATGCTTTTTTCCTGCCAAACACCATATTTTGTTAATACATTTTTTTTCTCGTCACTAAGCAAACTAAATGGTAATTTATACTTACCAGCGAACTTTTTGTGTGATTCGACCGAATCAGGACTTACACCAAGAATTACCGCATCAAGTTTAGAAAATTCCGGAAATTCATCACGGAAATTACAAGCTTCTTTAGTGCATCCGGATGTATCATCCTTAGGATAAAAATAAAGGACCACATCCTTACCTTTTAAGGAATCAAACGATATAACTTCACCATTCTGATTTTTTAGCTCAAAACTTGGTGCTTTTTTACCTTCTTCCATCATTATATAACCTTTCTGTTATAATACTAAAAAATGTTTTTAATACTTTGGAATGTATATATCAACATCTCTGGACCAGGCATCAATTCCACCTTCTAAATTATATACATCCTTAAACTCCTGCTGAAGCATACATGCACAAGCATAAAAACTTCGATGACCATGATGACAATAAATTAAAAATGAATCGGCTGATTCAAATTTCAAAAGCCACCCGGGAATTTTCTTAACTGAATTAATCGAGAATTCTCCAGTTTCACAAAATTATACTCCCATTGCTCTCGAACATCAATTATCTGTAGCAAATTATTATTATCAATAAGCCGCTTTGCTTCCCACGATGAATTAGAATTGAACATGAACTTTCAATCAGCATTTTTCTAATTTCATCATAGTTTAATTTTCATCAGGTGCAAAACATTCTTTGGAATATTTGATCTTTTAAATCCTCTAATGAGATAGTTTAGAAAACTTTATATCAAGCTAGCAATCCGGGGCTATTTCACCGATTTTCAACAAAAGAATTCTCCGAAAAAAAGAATTGAGTTGATTAAAACTTAATGAATTAGTTAAGTACATTCAAGCAAATGAAATCAATAGCTAAAACACCGTAAATGCTTAAAAGCTCAATATGTCTTGAAGAATATTCTGATGTGGTGTTTAAACAAATAGATTTATGTTAAAGTAGTCCCTTCTTGTTGGTCCATATTCTGAATCCCACTTCAAGCTGTTGAAATGAATCAATAGCAAAAAGAATCGGCTGCAGATGCCATACGTCGTATTCCTGTTTCACGATACGATCCGGATCAAATGGAATAACTTTAACGTTGTCGGAAAGTGCATGCGTAACTTCTCCTTTGGATGAAATGATCCCTGCCCCATAGATTCGCATTCCTTCAGGTTTTTTAATCAGCCCGAATTCAACTGTGAACCAATGCAATGTTTCGAGTTCCTTTCTCGTTTCACCCTTTGCATTTAGAGCAGCTTCGCCAATCATCTGATAGAACGAGGCAAAGTTTGAATCAGTTAACAAAGGCATATGACCAAACATATCGTGGAACAGATCAGGAGCCGGTGTGTAGTCTAACTCTTTTTTTTCTCGAATATAATCTGTTGAAGGAAATACTTTTCGTCTAAGCATTCCAAAAAAATCCTGCTCGTGAATTAATCCCGGAACACGGGCAACTTTCCAACCGGTCGTTTTATAAAAAATATTACTTAGAAGTTTCAGCGAAGGAATTTTATCGCTCGAAAAGTTGAGCTTGCGTATTCCATTTATGAACTCTTCACAAACTCTATTAGGTAATAGAGCCATTTGTCTCTTGAAGAGAGATTCCCAAGTTTCATGATCTGATTGCTGATAATCCGGGTATTTAATCTCGTTATGCTCGGGAACCGGTTCATTTAACTTTTGAGGTATACATCTAGGATCAATCCCTTCTTGGACAGCTTTTTCATAAGCAGATAAAACTTTTTCATTCTTGTTTTTATTCATTAGCAAAATACCAGTTTTATTTCTAAAGATTTACAAGTTAATCCGATTGAAATATAAAAACTGGTATGGTGATTTCAAAGGTAAGAAAATAAAAATAGCGGCAGTGTGATCTGCCGCTTTTAAAGAGGTGGGAAATTCTTAATTACAACGTTTTACGCCATAAAAGCCATTATTATAAGCAGCGAATATTAATGACAGCTTATGAAATTCGTACTTTAATCGGTCAAATCTTTTAAGCGAACCAATGTATTCAGGAGTATATTTCAGGAATAGTTCGTCGGCTTTATTGTACGCATCAAAGACTTTAGGAGGTACGGTTGCACCAGTCCGCGCATTTAATCTTAGAGCTATATATTGACGAGCAAGAGTATAATACGCATTGCTAATCCATTCTCGCGTCGATAGTGCCTGGTAGTGGGTTTGACCAGAAGAAAAAAATTCAGTGTCTTCATTAAAATTCTCTGGACTCATACCCCAGGTAGGATCATATGTTTTTGGACCATATTTTGAGTGTGTTTGCCAATAGTAAGCTGATTGGACACACCCAGTAACCTTTTGAAGATCTGATCCAGAACTATTTGTAACGTCTTGGGTTGCATTCCCATCATTTTTCTGGATTAAACCTTGTGAATCAGTCGGGCCATTTACATCTACTTGATTCTGACACCCAACTAGCACTATTCCAAACAATAATAGGAATAGCCAATTTAGATGATTTCTCATCTTTACCTCCATGCATTGTTATTTGATATATTGTTTACCCTTCCTTCGGCTACACATATTGTGCCTTAAAATAATTTTAATATTTAGAAAAAATTAAACATTCGTATAGAGAGCAAGTTCAAAATAAAATACTTTATCATTATGAGAAGATAAAAATATTTTTTTCCGATGATTTAGGTGGGAATTTGAAAAAAGATTCGTTAAGCATTTTGCTAAATAATATTCACCTCTTCGTGCAATTCAATTTCAAATAATAATTGTACCTCTTCCTTAATTTTATTTTTAAGTTCTATTATTTCCTCAGGTTTACCATTTCCATAATTGACGATAACAAGTGCTTGTCTTTCATGAACACCAACTTTCCCAAATCTCTTTCCCTTAAAGCCGCATTTTTCAATCAACCAAGCTGCCGGTACTTTTATTATTTGCTCTGAAATTTTATGACCGGGTATTGTACCAAACTTGCTTTTTATCGAATCGTATTTTTTAATTGAAATTTCCGGATTTTTAAAAAAGCTTCCGGCGTTCCCAAGTTTATCCGGATCTGGAAGTTTACTCATTCTTATTTTGCAAATGATGTCACTCACATCCTTAATAGTGAAATTATTTTTTTTGAGTTTTGATAATTCTTCTTCAATAGAATCATATTTTGTATTTAGCTTGGGAGTATTGTCCAATCGTAATGTTACTTGTGTAATGATAAATTTATTTTTTAATTCTCTTTTGAATATGCTATCACGATAACCAAAATCACATTCGGTATAGTTGAAATTCAAAGCTTTTAAATCGTCTATGTAAATTCCTGAAAGCGAATAAAAAACATCTTTTAATTCCTGACCATATGCACCAATATTTTGAATTGGAGCTGCCCCGACTTTTCCCGGGATTAGTGATAGATTTTCAATTCCCCCAAAATTATTATTAATACAAAACCGAACAAGATCATGCCAAATTACTCCTGCTTCAGCCGAAACAAATGCGTGATTTTCGTCTTCAGAAGAAATAAAAATTTTGTTTGAGATCTGATTTATTACTAATCCTTTAAAATCCTGTGTGAAGAGAATATTGCTCCCGCTGCCAATTATCAATTTTGGTACTTCTTTATATTGTACTTCTGAAAGCAGTTGCTGTATTTCATAGTCTTTCTTAATTTCAACATAGTACTTACACGAGATATCAAGTCCGAATGTGTTATGCTTCTTTAATGAGTAGTTGGAGTAAATCTTCATATTAGAGACTAATTACTTATGCGTAAAAATAAATAAATTGATGCTTACAATTACATCTCTTTCATTATCAAACAGTAATTTACAATTTTTTATTAAATTGATGCGAAAATTTAGTTTTTGCCCGGATTACAAAAAAAAAAAATTTCGGAAGGACTTGCAGAACCAATAATTCGTATTTACTAAGAAGGAAATACCAGATCTAATGTCACCGATATACTTGGGCATGAAACAAGTTTAATCGAGAATGAATAGCATGAAATCTGTAAAAATTATATTCTCATCATTCCATTAATACTACAACTAATCGTTTCAAGTATGTTATTCACTTTTTAGAAGTTATTAATTTAATTGAATTAAGAATTATTTGATGTTCACTGCACATTGTACACTTCTCATCGATACAGATGGAAGCTGAAAAAATTGAGTCAGGAATGATCCTCACAGCTTCGAAGTTCCATTACCCTCATTGATGTAAAATTCTCACACTAGTAATATAGATTCGGATTGGGTTGAAAATCTTTGGAAGCAATTATTACTAATAAATAGGAAGAATATGCCATTATCTATGCGGCATATAGATAGCGTTGAACAATCATGAATGAAATAATCAATTATGGCACAACTATTGATTTAATTTATTGTAAGGGTGTTCACCAGTATCCGCTTACACGGTTTTTAGGCTGCATTTGCAAAGCATAAGCATTGGACTTAGAATGGGAAATGAATTTACAGCGAGATGGTGATCCGCATTGTGGTACAGAAGTAAACTCATTTTGCATTAGTCGGTTCAGTTGTGCCTGAGACAATTAATCATTACCGCAACACTAATTTAGTTCTAATAGATATTTTGAAAGCTGAAGAAATTTTATTAAATAAACGGTAGGAAATTATTATTAAACAAGCTTTAGTGAAATTAGAAGCTAATTTTAACCAGTCAGCAGTAATACCATACAGAATAACAAAAAATGGTTTGGAAATTCTGCTTATTACTTCTCTTAGAGAAAAAAATTGGATTGTCCCAAAGGGTTATATAGAATTCAATTTAACACCCTTCGAATCGGCTAAAAAAGAAGCCTATGAGGAGGCCGGTGTTTTAGGATCTAATGAAACAATTGAAGTCGGTACTTTCAAGCAAAATAAACCGATTGGAACTCGCACTATAAAAGTTTTTACGATGGAAGTGAATGAAGTGCTGGATGATTACCCCGAAAAAAACGATAGGAAAAGAAAGTGGTTTATGCCTGAAGATGCTTACAATGCAATTGCAATACCTGAAATCGGGGAAATGATTAAAGAACTGAGTAGTAAATTAAAGGTCGCCTAATTCTTCGTCTTTAAATAGCTTATTAAAAATCTGCTTACACAAATCATAACTGTAGCCTCGCGAAATTAAAAAGGAATAAATGCCGGTTTGAATTTTTTTTTGATCAGTTTTACGATCAATCAGCTTTTTAAGTTTTTTCCTTGCCAATTCTAAACCCGATTCCATTTCCAAATCATCACTAAACTTCTCATCTATAACCCCCGCAATCAAGTTGGAAGCTACTCCCCTCTTAATCAACTCGGACTTAATTTTGTTTTTTCCCCAATTTTTAGTTTTCACTTTTTCATCAGTAAATATTCGTGCAAAAGAAAAATCATCGATATAATTATTTTGTTCTAAATCATTCAGCGTTTGCTCAACCAGTTCAGGACTGAACTTCTTTTGTTTAAGCTTATTCCGTATCTCATTTTTTGAGTGATGTCTTCTGCCTACATAATTCAATGCACTTTGTTTTACTTGATATTTTTGATCTTCATTTAAAAGAAACGAAAGGAATTCTTCTGAAATTTCTTGATTTAACTTTAGCTGATTTTTCAAAAAAACTTCATAAGTTAAAGTTATTTTATGATCGTTGTCAAAAAGAATATCTACCCGATTCCTTCCGCCTCTTCTAGCCTTGGCTATTTTCATTCAAATTTATTTATTTGATTTTTTCTCTTTCTGCACTGGTTTTTCTTCAACTTTTTCTTTTTCTTCTTGTATCATTCCTAATTTTAATTTTACTTCTTTAGTAAGTTTTTCATTTATAGCAGGCATTTCAATAAGTTTTTGCTTGAACTGTTCCCTGCCCTGGAATCTATCCTCATCATAGGTAAACCAAGCGCCGCTTTTCTTAACAATACCAAAATTCGTTGCGAGATCAACCAAGTCACCAACTTTGCTAATTCCCTCATTATAGAGAATATCAAACTCAACTTCCTTAAATGGGGGAGCAACTTTGCTCTTTACAATTTTAACCTTTGTTCTGTTACCAATCACGTCAGTGCCTTCTTTGATCGCAGCTATACGTCTGATATCCAATCTTAATGATGCATAGAATTTAAGCGCATTACCACCGGTAGTAGTCTCCGGGTTTCCAAACATCACTCCAATTTTACTTCTCAACTGATTAATAAACACAACAGCAGTTTTTGATTTTGAAATTGCACCGGTTAATTTTCGCAGAGCCTGGGACATTAACCTTGCTTGAACAGCCATTGTTGCATCGCCCATTTCTCCTTCAATCTCCGATCTTGGCACGAGCGCAGCCACAGAATCAATTACAATAATATCGAGAGCATTACTTCGTACAAGGGTATCGGTAATCTCTAATGCTTGTTCTCCAAAATCGGGTTGCGACAATAAAAGGTTTGGAGTATCAACTCCAAGTCTTTTTGCATAGTTAACATCCATAGCATGTTCAGCGTCTATAAAGGCAGCCAAACCTCCCATTTTTTGCGCCTCAGCAATAATATGCAAACATAAAGTGGTTTTGCCACTTGATTCAGGCCCATATATTTCTGTTACTCTGCCCCGCGGAATTCCGCCAATACCTAAAGCATGATCAAGCGATAATGCTCCTGTAGGAATTGAATCAACCGGCGCAACGACTCCATCACCCAATTTCATAATGGCACCTTTACCATAGGTTTTTTCGATGCTTGAAATAGCATCTTCGATAATTTTAAGTTTTTGTTCTCTGTCAGTACTCATTATTCCTCCGAATCATTTTAGATAATACTTTTTAATTTCTGTGTAAGTAGATCCCTTTAAAGAGAGATCACTTCTCATCAGTACAATTTCATTTGAAACGAAATTAATTTTAGAAAATTCCGCATTTGTAAATTTTTCGATAAAGTCTTTTGCAACAATATCCTTTATTCTTAATAAAGTAAAATGTGCTTCGAACTTTCTCTTCTCAATTGGAATTGAGTAGTAAGAAAGCTTTCGATTTAATTCATCAACAATAAAATAAATAGAGCTGTCTATTGTTAGTCCGAGCCATAGAATTCGAGGTTCATCTTTTGATTTGAAAAAAAAACCAAACCTGTCCGCTGTACAATTAATTTTATGAAAGTCTTCAAGAAAATTAAGCTTGCTCAATATTGATTCGAGAAGATCTTCTTTAACCTCTCCAATGTATTTTAAAGTAAGATGAAGTTTGGAAATATCTTCCCAGTTAAACTTGTTAGGAGCGTGAAGAATATTGTTTCTGATTTCTATAATTTGATTTTTTATTTCTTCAGGTATTACTAAAGCAACAAAAAGTCTAATCATCCAAAGAAATTCCTAATAGATGCCTTCTGATCATTTCTAAAGCAGCTTGTGCGGTACGCTGCTTATTCAAGATTCTATCTTCTCCAAAAGTATATTTCTTAGCAGTACAAACCTTCTCATCGCAAAGGCCAATATAGGCAAGACCGACCGGTTTTGTCTCAGAGGCACCTGTTGGGCCCATTATTCCGGTTATTGAAAAACCGATGTCGGTTCCGCTAATTGATTTTATTCCTTCTGCCATTTGTCGTGATACTTCCAAGCTAACTGACCCATACTCAGCGATTGTATCTTCGTTAACCTTTAATATTTCAACTTTAGCAGCATTGCTATAAGCCACAACACCGCGTTCAAAGTAACTGCTGCTTCCACTTACATTGGTTAGTAAATTCGAAAGATACCCGCCTGTACATGATTCAGCAATAGAAATTTTTAATCCTCTTTCATGTAAAATTCTGCCTACAACTTCCTCAAGTTTTTCACCGTTTCGGCCAAATATATATCTTCCTGCTTTACTTCTTATTTTTTGTTCAATTTCACTAAGCCTGTTTGATGCTTCTTCTTCTGTTTTCTCATTCACCGTTATTCTCAAACATACACCAATCGCGCTCGGCAGGAATGCCATCTTAGCACCATCCAATAGTTCAGATATGTCACCTAATTTTTCAAAAAGAAATGATTCTGGAATTCCGGTAGTTTCCAATGTAACGCGCTTTTGAATGCTCTGCAAGTTTGTTAATTTTTCAGTTAGATTAGGAATAACAAAGGATTCCATCATAGCCTGCATTTCATATGGAACACCAGGTATTGCAATAAATAATTTATTTTCTTTTTCTATCCAATTTCCAGGGGCTGTACCAAATTCATTTTGGATTACCTTAGCAATTTTTGGGACTAACGCTTGAGCTTCATTTATCTTTGTAACATCTCGTCCTCGTTTTACGAAGATCCGCTTAATATTTTCTAAAACATCACCATTTTGGACCAATTCTGTTTTAAAAAATTTAACTATACAATTTCTTGTAATATCATCATGTGTTGGACCTAAGCCACCTGTAACAATAACAAGATCATTTTTAGCCCAGCAATTTTTAAACTCACTCACAATATCATCATGATCATCACCAACAACAGAAGTTTTAGAAACAGTGATCTGAATGTTAGTAAGCTGATCACTTATGTATGCAGCATTTGTATTAAGAGTTTGGCCGATCAGTATTTCATCACCAACTGTAATAATGTGTGCAATCATAATATCTCTTTTAATTAATTAAATACTTACCAAAAATTACTAAAATTAAATGAACAATAATCAATGAATAAATAGCGGAAATTAAATCATCCATCATAATGCCTAATCCGCCTGCGAGCGACTCTGATTTTCTTGCCGGAAATGGTTTTATGATGTCCAGAGTCCGCCATACCACAAAAGCAATTAATGCGACAAAGATATCTTTGGGTAGAAATAATAACGTAATCCACATTCCAACTACTTCATCGATTGTACATTCAGCAGGATCTTTACCATATATGCTTTCGAATTTTGTTCCTAAATCTATTCCCCAATAAATAAAAATGAGTATTGCGGGAATAATTATGTAAAGCTTTTCAAAGTTTGGAATAAAATAAATAGCTAAGGCAGCTAAACTGGCAAAGGTTCCTGAAGCCAATGGGATATATCCGGTGTAAAATCCGGATCCAATAAATTTTTCTAAAAAGTTAAACTTCATGCTTGAATAACTTCGCAATTAGCTGGCGATTATTGAATAAATAAGTTAAGCCTGAATGTAATGTTAATAGTGTGATAACCAGCATTCCGAAATAAATGAAAGTTTGGTTAAGGAGTATATTAAATATTTTTTCATTACCGGAATATACTTGTTCGGTCAAAGACCCAACATATATAAAAAGTAAATAATATAAGAAAATCATTTGGATAAATGTTTTCCATTTTGCGTAAACTGAAGTCGGAAAAGGAATTTTTCGATAATCAGAAAATATTCTTAATCCAGTTATTACAAAATCACGTAATAAAATTACTATTACCATCCAAAGTTCCACTTTTCCTAAAATTACTAAAGCAAAAAAAGCTGCTGAAGTTAGAATTTTATCGGCAAGCGGATCCCAAACTCGGCCCCAATTAGTTATATAATTAAATTTTCTTGCCAGCCAGCCATCATACCAATCCGTTAAAGCACCCACGATAAAAACTCCAAGAGAAATCTGCTTTAACAAAATATCCTCAGAAAGCAAAAGAACAAAAAAAATGGGAGTTAAGATAATCCGTAAAACTGTTAGTTGATTTGGTAATAACATTTATACTCGAATGCATCAATTTTCAGAAAGGTTTTTAAGAAACGTAAATTCATATATACCTGTGCTGTGCCCGTCCTCCCAAAGAATACTTATTGCATAA
>Ga0214473_10011011_pt1 | contig 10626 bp, 8 predicted proteins | sample RVTome_7_FD_203509 | JGI IMG/M metagenome (GOLD analysis project Ga0214473, IMG submission 203509) | Soil microbial communities from uranium-contaminated site in the Upper Colorado River Basin, Wyoming, United States - RVT98D197 | ecosystem: Environmental > Terrestrial > Soil > Contaminated >... | reverse complement strand
ATATCCGACGTATACGCGGGAATTCCTGTACTCCGTCCCCTTCGTTGAGATCCTGGTCCCCACGTTCATGCTGGCGCTGAGCGCCGCGACCAAACGGGAGCAGGACGTGAAGGCGGCGGAGGGAGCGACCACTGGGAGGAAAGGGTGACCATGGATGCCACCATCGGCCGCATCCCGCGGCCACGCGACGAGATGAAACGGCTGGGCCGGTTCCTGCTCCAGGAGCTTAAGCCTAAGGGCAAGGTGATGACGCCGTTCAACGTGATCACCGGCGCCATCATGCTGGTGACCGCCGTCCTGCTGACCATCCGGTTCGCCAAGGGGCTCGGCTCCATCACCAACCTGTCGCAAGACTTCCCCTGGGGCCTGTGGATCGGCTACGACGTGATGACCGGTGTGGCCATCGCGGGCGGGGGCTACGTGCTCACGTTCATGGTGTACGTGCTGCACCTGGAGAAGTACCACCCGATCATCCGGGTCACGGTCCTGAACGCGTTCCTGGGATACGTATTCGCCGCCACGTCGCTGCTGCTGGATCTGGGGCGTCCGTGGAACATCATGAATCCCATGATAGGGAACGGGTTCGGCGTGAGCTCCGTCCTCTTCTTGGTCGCGTGGCACTTCTTCCTGTACGCGCTCATGGCGCTGGTGGAGTTCTCGCCGGCAACGGCCGAGTGGCTGGGGTGGGACCGCGTGCGGAAGGTCCTGAAGGGCATGACCTTCGCCGCGGTGATCCTGGGCATTACGCTGGCCTTCCTCCACCAGGCGGGCCTGGGCGCGTTGTTCCTGATGGCGCGAAACAAGCTGCACCCGCTCTGGTACACGGAGTTCATCCCGGTGCTGTTCGTGGTATCCAGCGTCTTCGCCGGATTGTCCCTGGTCATCGTGGAAGGGTCCATCAGCGCCAGGGTGTTTGCCCATCGGAGCGGACGCCTGCTCAAGATGACCCACGAGGACATCCTGCTGGGTCTGGGCCGGGTCTGTGCCGGGGTGCTGTTCGCCTACTTCTTCCTCGAGATCGTGACCGTGATGCACGGCCAGAAATGGGCCCTGCTGGGCACCGGGATGGGGGCCTGGTATCTGCTCGAGGTGTTGGGATTCGTCCTGGTGCCGGGCGTGCTGTTCACGCTCGCGTACCGGGCGCGGAACGTGAAGGGCGTGCAGGCCGCCGCGGCGCTGACGCTGCTGGGCGTCCTGCTCAACCGGCTCAACGTGTCGATTATCGCGTTCAAGCCGGTGGCGGCGGTGCACTACGTCCCGAGCTGGATGGAAGTGGTGGTGACGCTCGGGATCATCTCGGCCGAGATCTGGATCTTCCGCTGGGTGGTGAACCGGATGCCGGTGCTGGATTCCATGGAGCTCAGGGCGGCGGAGCAACGGCCGGCGTTGACCCGCGCCGCGGCGGCCTGACGGGTTTCTAGGAGGAGGAACGATGGAAGGGCTCGACATCTTCGCGACCAAGGGCGCCGAGTACGTGTTCTGTGGCGCGTTCCTGCTGGTCCTGGCGGGGTTCTGGAAGCTGCTGAACCCGGCTCCCGCCGCCCGGCGCGTGGTTGCCGCCGCCCGGGAGTTGATTCCCTGGTTCCGGCTCAAGGAGGATCTCTGGTTCCACCAGGGTCACGCGTGGGTGGCCCCGGCCGGCGAACGGGAAGTCACGGTGGGCATGGATGATTTCGCCCAGAAGCTGTTGGGCCGGCCGGCGGGCATCGTGCTCCCCAAGGTGGGGGCCCGCGTCACCCAGGGCGAGCCGGCCTGGCAGGTCCAGGTGGACGGTCACGCCATCCCCATGCTGTCTCCCATTGACGGCGAAGTGGTGGAGGTGAACCAGGAAGTGGCGGCGTCGCCCGCTCTGGTCAACGAAGAACCCTACGACCGGGGTTGGCTGATGCGGGTGAAGGTGCCCAACCCGGCCGCGGCGAAGCGGAACCTGCTGTCGGGCGGGCTAGCCGAGGCGTGGATGAACGGCATCGCTGAGCGGCTTCGGGCGATGCCGGCGGGCGAGCTGGGCGTGGCGTTGCCGGACGGCGGGTTTCCGGTGGCCGGGATCGCCCGGGCCCTGTCGCCTGAGGGGTGGGATCGGGTGGCGCGGGAGTTCTTGCTGAGCGAGTAGCGCGGCCGCTTCCGAGACGCGGTTGGGGGTGGGCATGACCATGATGACGACGGGAAGGCCTGCGGAACTGGAGGAGCCGCCCTGCATCTGGGCGTTGGCCGGCGTCCTGAGTCATCGACCGTGCGACCGGCACTATGAGTGCGAGACCTGCCCGCTGTTTCACGCGCTGAGCGACGGCCCGGCCGGCACCGAGGCGGCGGTGCTGGAGCCGCCGGTGTCCTCCGAAACGGAGTCGCTGCTGGAGCAACAGGTGAACGCCTACCTCACGCGGCTCCTGGCTGGGTGCACCCTGCATCTGGACCGGGCCTACAGTCCCGATCACTGGTGGATAGACGCCAGCCAGGCGCCCACGGTGACGCTGGGGATCGAGCCCCACGTGCTTCGACTCCTGCAGCCGGTGGACGATGTGGTGACTCCGCCGGGAGGCACGTGGCTCCGTCGGCCCGAGGCATGCGGCTGGATCCGCCGAGGCCGGGCCTCACTACCGCTCCACGCGCCCATCTCCGGGGAAGTCGAGGACGTGAACCATCACTACCTCGCCGGCGTTCGGGCGCCGGGCACGTTCAGCGACAGCGACGATTGGCTCCTGCGGCTGACCCCGCACGAGGACCCGGCGACCGTCCCGGGCCTGTACCGGGGCGCCGAAGCGCTGGCCTGGCACCTGGAGAACGTGCGGCGCGTCAAGCGAGCCCTTCACGAGGCCCTGGAGCTGCAGCCGGCGAGGGTCCTGGGACCGACCCTGGCGGACGGCGGCGAGCCCAACGTGAGCCTGGAAGCGGTGTTGGGCCACCGGCGCTTCGACGCCCTGTTGGACGCCTTGTTCCGCATGCACGCTTCATAGTTTTTCGGAGGAAGCTTTAACCGGCCTTGTCGAATTTTACCACATGCCATTTCAGGGCCGGCCCCGGTTTGCCGCGATCACGTGTTCGCTCAGTTTCAAGCTGTTCTTCGTGCTGTTCCTGTCCATTCTGCTGCTCTTCATGGTGTACGCCGGCGTGCGCACCCGTTTCCAGGAACGGCAGCTGGAGCAGCAGGTCAAGGCCGAGGCCTACCGGGCCAGCGACTTCATCAAGCAGAGCCTCTTCGCCAGCATGCTGGGGAACGAGCGCGAGCGGATTTACCAGATGATCACCCAGATCGGCGCCGAACCCGGCGTCGAGGTGGTCCGCATCTACAACAAGAAGGGCGAGATCAAGTTCTCCAGCGACGAGCGGGAGATCGGCACGGCGGTCGACCTCCAGGCCGAAGCCTGCTACGCGTGCCATGCCTCGTATCGTCCGTTGCAGAGCCTGCCCACGACGGAGCGCGCCCGCATCTACCGCAAAGAGCTGGATGGGCGGCAGTACCGCGTGTTGGGACTGATCAACCCCATCCAGAATTCGCCGGCCTGCTCCAACGGCTCGTGCCACGCCCACACCGCCGACCAGTCCGTCCTGGGCGTGCTGGACGTGCAGATGTCCATGGAGACGTTGGACGCCGCCCTGGCAACGTCCCAGCGGCAGGGGTTCACCCTGGCGGTGCTGGTCATCCTGGCGGCGGCTCTGCTCATGGCAGCGATCGTGTTCTACGCGGTCTACCTCCCCGTCAAGCAGTTGCGGCGCGGTACCGAGGCCCTGGCGCACGGGAATCTGGACGTGGAGATCAACCTTCGGCGCTCCGACGAGATGGGTCTGCTGGCGCGGTCCTTCAACGAGATGGCGCGGAATCTCAAGCGGGCAGACGGCGAGCTCCGGACCTGGTCGCATTCGCTGGAGACCCGGGTCCAGGAGAAGACCGCCGAGCTCGAGCGCATCCACCAGCAGATCATACAGGTGGAAAAGACCGCCTCCTTGGGACGGATGGCCGCCACCGTCGCGCATGAACTGAACAACCCCCTCTCCGGCATCATCACCTACGCCAAGCTGGTGGCCCGGAGGCTCCGGGGAGGGATGCCCGAGAGCCCGGAGCGGGCGACAATGTTGGACGACCTGGAGTTGATCCGCGCCGAGTCCATGCGGTGCGGCAAGATCGTGCGCGACCTGCTCACCTACGCGCGGGAGAGCACGCCCGAATTCCAGCCGGTGCATTTGCACGACGTGATCCAGCGCGCGCTCAAGCTGCTGGAGCACCACACCGAGATCGCCCACGTCGAGGCCGAGACCGACCTCCGGCTGGCGGAGGACACCGTAATCTGTGACCGGGAACAGATCGTGCAGGCGTTGATCGCGCTCATGATCAACGCCGTGGAAGCGATGCCGGCCGGGGGCCGTCTGACCCTGAAGACCTGGGACGCGGTGCCCGAGCGGGTCTGCCTCGCCGTGAGCGACACCGGCATCGGCATTCCGGAGGACGTCCGGGAGCGGATCTTCGATCCGTTTTTCAGCACCAAGCACGACGCCAAGGGGGTGGGGCTGGGGCTGGCCGTGGTGTACGGCATCGTGCAGCGGCACGAAGGGCGGATCAGTGTCGCGTCCACGCCGGGCGCGGGCACTACGTTCACCCTCGACATCCCGCGGGATCCCTCTGCCGCGGTCAGGGAGGGCGCGCCGTCGAGGCTCGCGGGCGCACCAACCACATGAACCAAGTGAAACAGCGCAAGATTCTCATCGTCGACGACGAGCTGTCCGTCCGGAAATCACTGGAAGAGTGGTTCCGGGAGGACGGTTTCCGGGTGGAGACGGCGGAAGACGGCGAGGCGGCGCTCAAGAAACTGCCGGCCGGTCCCTACGACATCATGATCATCGACCTCAAGATGCCGGGCATGGACGGGATGACGCTCCAAAAACGGATCCGCGAGGTGGACCGGGACGCCACCATCATCATCCTCACCGCCTATGCGTCCGTGGAAACCGCGGTCGAGGCGTTGAAGCAGGGCGCCTTCGACTACCTCACCAAGCCGGTGGACCCGGACGACCTGTCGCATGTGGTCCAGAACGCCCTGCGCCAGAAGGAGCTCACCGAGGAGAACCTGCGGTTGAAGGAGAAAGTCTCCGAGCTGAGCCTGCCCACGCCCATCATCGGCCAGAGCCCCAAGATGCAGCACGTGATGGACATGCTGCGCACGGTGGCGGAGACCGATTCCACCGTGGTCATCCTGGGTGAGAGCGGCACCGGCAAGGAGCTCATTGCCCGGGCGATCCACGCCCAGAGCCGGCGCCGGTATTTCCCCATTGTGGCCGTCAATTGCGGCTCCATACCGGAGACGTTGCTGGAGAGCGAGCTCTTCGGCCACGAGAAGGGCGCGTTCACCGGTGCGCAGTACCGGCGTAAGGGCAAGATCGAGCTGGCTCATGGCGGCACCCTGTTCCTGGACGAGATCGGGGACATCAGCCCCAAGATGCAGATTGACCTCCTGCGGGTCCTCGAGACCAAGCGGTTCAACCGGCTGGGCGGAGACCAGGAAGTGTCGTCCGATTTCCGGCTGGTCTGCGCCACCAACAAGGACCTGGAGAAACTGGTGGAGGAGAAATCGTTCCGGGAAGATTTGTATTATCGCATCAACGTGTTCACCATCCAGTTACCGCCGCTGCGGGAGCGGACCGGCGACATCCTCCCGCTGGCGAAGCACTTCGTGGAGAAGTACGCCCGTGCCATGGCCAAGCCCGTTCTGGAGTTTTCTCCCGAGGCCGAGGCGGTGCTGCAGGCCTATCGCTGGCCGGGCAACGTCCGGGAGCTGGAGAATGCCGTGGAGCGGGCCATGGTGATCGGGAAGGGGCCCACCATCCAGGCGGGGGACCTGCCCCTCGCGATGAACGGCGACCTGGCCGATCCCAAGGACTTGTCCCTGGAGGCGCTGGAGAAGGAACACATTGGGCGGGTGCTGGCGCAGCACGAGGGCAACGTCACGCAGTCCGCGCAGGCGCTCGGCATCGATCGGGCCACGCTCTACCACAAGATCAAGCGGTATGGCCTCAGGCGGTAGCCGTGGGCCCGCCGGTCTTTGTCGCGTTCCTGAACGGGTATGCCCCGCCGTGGTCCCACCTGGTGATGGAGGACCTCGGCGCCAGCCTGCCACGCCCGGTCCAACGGGTTGATCTCGCGCTCGACCTTCGTCCGGCCTACTCCCCGGAACGCCGTCAACATCACGCGACACTGCTGCTGGCCACCCTGCTGCGGCACCTGCCGGAGCCCGGCGGCAAGATCGTCGGCGTCACCGCCGAGGATCTGTTCATTCCGGTGCTGACGTTCGTGTTCGGCCTGTCCCAGCTGGACGGGCCGGCCGCCATCGTGTCAACCCATCGCTTGCACAACGAGTACTACGGCCTGCCGGCCAGCGAGGAGCTGCTTCGCACCCGCACGGTCAAGGAGATCGTGCATGAGCTGGGGCATGCGTTCGGCTTGGTGCACTGCCGTGACACGCGCTGTGTGATGCGGGCCTCCACCTACGTGGAGGAAGTGGACCTCAAGGACGCGAGTTTCTGCGCCGCGTGCAGCGCGGCGATCAGATCTCCCCGTCCTCCCCAGGCGGCTGGATCCGCTGGCGGCGCAGCCAATTCTGGTACTCGCGCGGGTGGTGCTCCTTCAACTCCCTGAGCGTGATCTGTCCGTTGATCCACACCTTGCTGAGCGGGAAAACGCCCGGCTTGAGGTGCACGTTGTAGAGGTGCCAGAGAATGATGGAGAGGAACGCGAGGAGTGCTTCGTACCCGTGGATCAGGACGATGAGATCGTAGACCCACTTGGGGAACACCCGCAACGTGGCCTCGAAAAACCACATCATGAACCCGGTCGCCACCATGACCGCCGATCCCCAGACCACGGCGAAGTACTCGATCTTCTCGAACGGGTTGAATTTTCCGAAGGGCGGCGGCTCGTCCACCTTCCCCATTTGGTACCTGAGGTAGTGCACGAAGTCCTTGACGTCCCGCAGGCGGGGTGCCATCCGCCCGAAGTCCCGGCGGCCCTCGTCGCTGAACAGCACGTAGAGCACGTGGAACGCCGCCAGGCCCGCTAGCACCACGCCGGCGAAGCGGTGCACGAAGGTCCGGACCGGGAACATCCCGCCGAACACCTGGATCAGCGGCGTCTCGGGGAAGAGCAGGGGGGCCCCGGTCACGATCAGGATGGTGAAGCTCACCATCAAGACGATGTGCTGGACCCGCTCGGCCAGCGTGAGCCGCACGACCACCGTGCGGTCGAGATCGCCCGCGTACGGCTCCCACTGGGGGCCCCGGGTCTCCGACGGGCGGTTCTCAGGCATGCCCGTGCCCCGTCCGTCGGGGATCCACCACCCGGTGCCGGTACTGATCCAGCGCGATCATGGCGGCGGCGAACAGGATGATCCCCGCGATGAGCAGGTAGTAGAACAACTGCACGCCGTAGGCGAACAGGTTGATGTCCTCCCGCACCGACGCCACGTGAATCTTGCCCTCGGTCACCCGCTGGCCGATGCCCGGGTGGCACCGCCCGCAGGTCGCGAGCAGGTGGGCCGGGCTCACCGAAGACGTGGAGTCGGAGGAAGGCCGGATGTCGTGCGCCCCGTGACAGCTCTCGCAGTTGGCGGCGGTGAGCTGGCCCGACACCAACGCGATCCCGTGGAACGAACCCAGGTATGACTCGCGGCGCGCGGACGGCAGCCCGTACCGGGCGTTGACGTCCTCCCGCTCGTGGCAGGCCAGGCAGGTCCCCGGAATCCGCGACGGGTACACGCTCGAGCCGGGGCTGGTGATTGGCTGGACCGCGTGTTCGGTGTGGCAGTCCACGCAGGTGGGGACGTCGGTATTCCCTTCGGCGAGCTTCTGGCCGTGGATCCCCTGGCGGTACGCCGTGACCATCCCCTCGTGACACCGTCCGCAGGTCTCAATCACGTGCGCCCGGTTCATGGGAGACGCGGGGCTGGCGACGATCTGGACCTCGTGGGCGCCGGTGCCCGGCTGACCGTGACAGTCGGTGCACACCGGCGCCACCGACAGGCCCTTGTCGACGAGCGCCCGCCCGTGCACGCTCTCGAGATAGGTCGGCACCGCTTCGACGATCCCCTGTCCGAAACGCGCCATGTGCTCAGGATCGCTATGGCAGCCGGCGCATGCCTGGAACTGCGTGAGCCGGTACACGGCGGACTCCGGATCCGCCGGCCGGCGGATGCCGTGGCTGCCGTGGCAGTCGGCACACGTGGCGGGGACCGTCCCCCCGATGGGATGCACGCTGCCGTGCACGCTGCCCTGCAGCTCGTTCCTGGCCGGCTCGTGGCAGGCACCGCAGTCCACCGGAGTCACCCGCTCGTGCGGATAATCCGAGATACTCGGGTGGCACATGGTGCAGGTGAACCCCATCTGGCCGTGGATGGAGTTTCGGAACACGGCGGGGTCCACGAACAGCCGCGCCCCCGCGGCGGAGTCCGCTGCCAGCGAGGAGGCCATCGCGCGGTCTCCGTGACAGCCGGCGCAGGCTTCCTCCTGGGCGCGCGCGCCCGCGGGGGCCGCCAGGGCGGCACACGTGGCTGCAACCAGCCAGAGCGAGCGAAGACCAGGTGGCTTCACGGTGTGGAGTTTTCCCCCGCAGCAATCAACCAAGATTGCCATCGGCGTGGGTTCTAGAGTTCATGAAGAGTCGTTTAAGGCGAGACGACAGGTCAGACTGGCGGCTCGGACGTTCATGAACGAACCTTCATAATCGTTTGGACGCCGCGTGGCTAGGGCCGGGCGATGGTAGCATACCGACAAAAGTGGTCCATCCGCGGGTCACGGTGGAGGTTAGTGAAGGAAGGTGGGGAAGAGGCGACGTGTGCTTCGAACAGCGATGCTGGCCGTCGGCCTGTTGTTCTTGGCGCCGGCGGGACCGGCCCTGGCACAGGAGGGCGACACATGCCTGATGTGCCACGGGGACCGCGAGGTGTTTCGCGACGTCCCGGGCGGCGCCCGCCTGGTGGTGGATTCGGCGCGCTTCGCGCGCTCGGTTCACGGAGCCGCCGGGCTGCAGTGCACCGTGTGCCACCAGGGCGTCGAAGCGCCCCATGCGGACTCCCTGCCGCCCGTGGATTGCGCCGCCTGTCACGGCGACGTCGCCCAGCAGCAGGGTCGCTCGGTGCACGGACAGGCGCAGGCACGCGGCGACCGGCTGGCCCCGCGGTGCGCGGACTGCCATGGAACTCACGAGATCCGCGCCCATACCGACCCGCAGGCCCGCACCGCGGTGGTGAACGTTCCCGCCCTCTGCGGCTCCTGCCATCACGAAGGGTCGCCCGTCTCGCGGATGCGCAACATCCCGCAGGACTCCATTCTCGAGAACTACTCCAACTCCATGCACGGAGAGGGGCTCCTGCGGCGCGGCCTCACGGTCACCGCGGTCTGCACCTCCTGCCACACGGCGCACGACATTCTCCCGCATACCGATGCCCGGTCCAGCATCAACCGGAACAACGTGGCCGCTACCTGCACGCAATGCCACGGGCAGATCGAGCGGGTGCACCGGGCGGTCATCGAGGGGCGGCTCTGGGAGGCCGAGCCGCACAAGATTCCGGCCTGCGTGGATTGCCACTCGCCCCACCGCGTCCGCCAGGTGTTCTACGAGACCCGAGCGGCCAACCGGGACTGCCTGGCGTGCCACGGCAAGCCCGGCCTGCGGGGTATCGCCCGTGGGGACTCGACGTCGCTCTACGTCAACGAAGCGGCCTACAACGCCTCGGTCCACGCCGAGACCGCTTGCGCCCAATGCCACACCGAGGTGACCGCCTCGCTCATGCGCCCGTGCGCCACCATCCGCTCGAAGGCGGATTGCTCGGTCTGTCACGCCGAGATGGTGCAGCAGTACGCGGTGAGCCGCCACGGCGCGCTGGCCGCCGAGGGGGACCCCGACGCCCCCGGCTGCGGGGACTGTCACGCCAAACACGCCGAGACCGGCCGTCAGGTGGCCGCGTCGCCCACCTTCCCGCGCAACATTCCCGACCTGTGCGCCCGCTGTCACCGCCAGGGGGAAAAGGCCGCCAAGCGCATCGCGCTCAAGGACTCGGCGCTGGTGCAAAGCTACGAAGAGAGCATTCACGGCAAGGGGCTGTTGGAAAGCGGCCTGCTGGTCACCGCCACCTGCACCAGCTGTCACACGGCCCACGGGGAATTGCCGCCCGACGATCCTCGCTCCACCGTCCATCCGGACAACGTGGCGAGCACTTGCGGGAACTGCCACCACGGGATCGAGCAGGCCTTTCTGGCCAGTATCCACGCCCCCGGCGTGGGCCAGGCCCAGGGCGACATTCCGCTGCCGACCTGCAAGGACTGCCACACCTCCCACACCATCAGCCGGACCGACCTGGGCAACTTCCGGCTGCGCATGATGGATCAATGCGGCCGCTGTCACGAGGCCGAAGCGACCACGTTCTTCGACACCTTCCACGGGAAGGTGTCGCGGCTGGGCGACCTCGGCGCCGCCAAGTGCTACGACTGCCACGGCACCCACAACATCCTCCCCGCCACCGTGCCGACGTCCACCTTGGGCCGCCGGAACATCCAGGCCACCTGCTCGCAGTGCCACACCGGGGTCAACCGGCGGTTCGTTGGCTACCTCACGCACGCCACGCACCACGACGCGACGCGCTTCCCCTG
>Ga0214473_10011010_pt1 | contig 10626 bp, 11 predicted proteins | sample RVTome_7_FD_203509 | JGI IMG/M metagenome (GOLD analysis project Ga0214473, IMG submission 203509) | Soil microbial communities from uranium-contaminated site in the Upper Colorado River Basin, Wyoming, United States - RVT98D197 | ecosystem: Environmental > Terrestrial > Soil > Contaminated >... | reverse complement strand
GCTCATTGGCGAGCAGCACCAGCCCCTGCGCGCGGTCGGTGACCGGGCGCGTGTTGCCGGCAGTGCGAGACGGCATGCTGGACCTGGCCAATCGCTCGCGCTCGCGCGCCAGCTGGGTCGTGAAGAATTCCAGGCGCGGGTGATCGGGTTTGGCAGAGCGCGCCGCATCCACGGCGCCTGCGAGCCGCGCCAGATCCTGGGCCAGCAGCGCCTGCTCGGCCTGCATCAGCAGTTCATCGGCGATCCGGTCGACGCCGCGCCGGGCCGTCGCGTTGCCCGGATCGCGCGCGAGCACGGCCCGATAGAGTTCGAGTGCATTGCGTTCCGGCGGGTCGATCAGCTGGCCCTGCGAGAGGGCGAGTCCCGCTGCGTCCAGCAGCTTCTGTACTGCGGAGCGCTGGCGCGCCGCGGCGGGTGCGGCCTGTTCCGTGCCGGCGCCGGGCAGCAGGTTTTCGAGGGATTCCCACGGCTTCCAGCTGGCGATGAGCCAGATGGCGAGTGCCAGCGGGATCAGCAGCAGGCTGCGCCGCAGCCAGCGGCGCGCCCCGGCGCGGTCGACCTTGAGCGAGGGCAGGGACAGCTCCGGGAGCTTGATGGCGGCTGCCGCAGCCGGGCGCGGTGCGGCGGCGGGCAGGTCGGCGCCCTGTTGATGGCGGCGCTGCGTCGCGTCCACGAAATTGCGGATCCGGTCCGCGGATGCCGGCAGGTGCAGGAAGCGGAAAATGGCTCCCTGCGACACCAGGCCCGCAAGCCTGGTCTCGTCGTCGCGGCGGCCCGCGACGATGATCGCGAGATCGGGGAACTGCTGGTGGACCTGAGTGACGAGCTCGTGCGCATCATGGTCGGCGAGCGATGCGTCGACCAGCAGCACCGCATTGCCGGCCGCGACGATCAGATCAGCCGCGTGGGCCGGGTCGTCGGCGCGCCAGACACGGTGATTGCCGGCGAGCGAATCGCGCAGCAGGTCGATCAACACCGGGTCTGCCGCGAGCACGATGACGTTTGCGCCGGTGGACTGCGAATCTTGCGTCGCAACCTCGGCTTTTGGCTTCTGGCGGTCGGCGTAATCGAGTAACACGATCTTCTGGATGTCCCTGGGACGGAATTCCGAACGATGCAAATCTGCGCAAAAACGCCTCGACACAGGCCTCCGGGCCAGTGGCGGACGGGCAGGGGCAATCTTTGACAAAATCCGTCGTGGCGAACGAGACACAAGTCGCGTTTCCAGCGCAGGCCGCGTGATCGACTTTGAAAAATCCCATTACTTCCGGGACTTGCGACAAGGCCTCGCCGGCACGCCCATGGGGGGGGTCGTGACGTTGCTGGCACGCCACAGGTGTTTCACATACTTCGATTTTCCCCGAATTATGTGAATCTCGACAGGGGCCCGAATGCCCGCGTAAGGTGACCCGGCCTTGGGAAGTCGGAGGGACGCATGGCGGGAGAGCCGAGTAGTAAGCGACAGGTCGCATTCGTATCGAGCCTGCCAGCCGAGCATTACCATCAGCTCGAGGCACTCCTGTTCTTCAACGGACGCCAGGACCGGGTCCGGCACGGCATCCAGACGGCCATCGACCGTTACGGCCCACCGGAGATCGTGGTCGACGGAAATTCGTTGCGCGTAGACGTCGCCGGCCCATCCGAGGCGCAATGCCTGTTTGCCGTCGAGCGCGAGGGCCAGATTGCGCGGCCGGTCGGCGTCATCCTCTACGTGCGCGACAGTTTCGAGCGCATCACCGTGCTGCATCTGGTCGTTGCCGAGGCCTACGCCGCAGGCGGCCCGCGCGCGGGCTACAACCTGTTGCTGCGCCTCGTGCAGGCGGTCAAGCGGGTTGCGCGCTGCACCTCGGGCATCCGCCACGTCGAAGTGCTTTACTCGCAGAACAGGCCGCGCGCCGCCTACGCCTGAATGTCCTGCCTGCGGTTATGATGTAACCGCACCCCGCCGCAGGAGAGCCACATGATCCGCATCATCCGCCCGCTGCTTGCAGCCGCATTGCTCGTGCTCGTCGCCATGCCGGCGGCAGCCGCTTCGCGCGAGCAGCTCGACGCTGACGTTCGCGAGGCCATCAACGAGTTGTACAAGTATTCGAGCGCGGCGAAGGAACTGGCCGGCAAGTCGGCCGGGATGCTCGTGTTTCCAAAGGTCATCAAGGGCGGGATCGGGATTGGCGCAGAGTACGGAGAGGGCGCGCTGCTGATCGGCGGCAAGACGGTCGGCTATTACAACATCGCCGCGGGTTCCATCGGCTTTCAGCTCGGCGGGCAGCGCAGGAGCGAGGTCATCCTGTTCATGAGTCAGCGCGAACTCGACAAGTTCCGCAAGAGCGATGGCTGGAAGGCCGGCGGGGACGGCAGCGTCGCGCTCGCCACGCTCGGTGCCGGCGGCCAGGTCGATACCGAGACGGCCAAGAAGCCGATCATCGGCTTCATCTATTCGAACAAGGGCCTGATGTACAACCTGACCTTCGAGGGCTCGAAGATCACCGAGATCGAGAAGTAACGGCGCCTAGTCGTGGCGGCCCCCGGACAGGCCGCCGGTCAGCACCAGACGCATCGCAGCCTCGACCGTCATGTCGAGTGTCTTGAGCGCCGAACGCGGCAACAGCGCCGTATACCCGCCGATCTGGTAGCTCATCGGGAAGTACACCGCGACCAGCCCGTCTTCGGGCGCCACGATACCGAGTTCCGAGGCGTCGTCCCGGGTGACGAAGCCGACGATGCGCGCCTCGCCGATGCGGGCGAGCACGACCCGGTGCAGGTCGCGCCGCCGGCCGCCGGCCGGCAGCAGCCGCGTAAAGTCGCGGATCGCCCCATAGATGGTCTTGACCACCGGGATGCGCTCGAGAAATGCTTCCCAGGCGGCCAGCATCCTCCGCACCAGCAGGGCGTTCAGCAGGAAGCCGGCCGCCAGCACCAGCAGGACGGCGGCGGCGATGCCCATGCCCGGGCGGTAGTACTCTTCGGGGATCACCAGGGTGATGACCCGCCGCAGCAGGGACTCGGTCGAACTGCCGAACCACCACAGTAGCCAGAAAGTCAGGCCGATCGGCATCACGACCACGAGACCGCTGACGAGGGCGCTGCGAAGCTTGCGGAACATGGGACCTCTCCGGGCGCGACGGGCTGCGCCGCGCCAGTGTGGCGTGCATCATAGCGGCATGTGGCGGCTGACCCGAATCGTCATCGTGCTGGTCATCGCGACCTTCGGGACACCCGCCGTCGCACAACTCGTCGATCGCGAATCCGTATTCGTGCGCGCGCGCGTGATCGCGGTTGAAGCGCTCGAGGACGTCGAGGCTGCCGACCTCGCCCCGTTCCGGATCGGCTACGACCTCACGCTGCTCGAAACCGGCAATCCACACGGGAGGTTCGAGGTGGACCTGCTGCTGCGATCCTCGCGCAGCGTGCTGCCCGCGCGGGAAGTCATCGCGGCGGCCCCGGACGCCGGGGCCGCCGCGGGGCTCGAGGCCCTGCTCGCGGGCGTCGAATTCGCGTACCACTACCGGACGGTCCGCGTCCGCTTTGCGGAACGGGACGATGTGCCGCCGTCGGCCGAATTCTCGAGCATCCTGCTGAATCGCGATCCGGAAGCGCCCACCGAAGGCGTATCATTGTCACCAGAACCAGATTCCCGAACGACCGAAAGGAGTGGGCCATGACTGTCGCAAAAGTGACTGAAATTACCGCCACTTCGGACAAGAGTTTCAACGATGCCATCCAGCAGGGCATCACCCGGGCCAGCAAGACGCTCAAGAACATCACCGGCGCCTGGATCGCCGACCAGGAAGTCATGATCGAGAAGGGCAAGATCAGCGGTTACCGGGTCCGGCTGCGCATCACTTTCGTCCTGGAGGGCTGAGCCGATGCGGTACCTGGCGTTGGTGGTCATCCTGACATCGGCATTGGCGGCGACGGCCCAGGCGGATGAGTTTGCGGCGATCGAGCCGCAGGTCCTCGGCGAGCGCCTGGACGCCGGCGATCCGGCGCTGCTCGTGGTCGACGTGCGAAGTGCCGCGGAGTTCGACGAAGGCCACCTGCCGGGGGCGATCAATATTCCTCACGATGTCATCGGCGCGCGGATCGCAGAACTCGGGCCGGCGGGCGAGCGGGATCTTGTCCTGTACTGCCGCAGCGGGCGGCGCACGGCACTCGCGCTCGAAACGCTGAAGAAAGCCGGCTTCAGCCGGTTGTTCCACCTCGAGGGCGATTATCTGCGCTGGAGCGAGGAAGGTCGGCCCCTCGCCCAGCTGCCCGCACCGCCCGTGTCGCCCTGACGCGCCACATCAGGAAATGCCCTATCGCACGCTCGCCGATGCAGTCGTCATCCTGCATTTCGCGTTCATCCTGTTCGTGGTGCTGGGCGGATTCCTGGTGCTGTGGCGCCCGCGACTCGCCTGGCTGCACCTGCCGATGGCGGCCTGGGGCGCCCTGATCGAGTTCGCCGGCTGGATCTGTCCGCTGACGCCACTCGAGAAATGGCTGCTCACCCAGAGCGGCGACGAGGCCTACAGCGGCGGCTTCATCAATCATTACGTCATGCTGCTGATCTACCCGGATGGATTGACGCGCGAATTGCAGTGGCTGCTGGGCACGCTGGTGGTTGCAATCAACGCGGTCATCTACTTCCGGCTGTGGCGCCGCCGGCCAAGAGCGCCCGCCTAGCGCATCGTGCCGGGAGCGCCATCCGGCGCCCCCAGTTCCTGCGCCGCCACGATGACGCAACCCGGCCCGCCATGCACGCCTAGCGCGGTGCCGAGCGGAATGACCGGCAGGACCTCCGCCCGCGCAAGGCCTGCGACGGCTGCATCGCGCACGAGCGCCGCACCCTCCGGCGTGTTGGCATGTGCGATGCCGATGCGCCAGCGGCGGCCGGGATCGAGGCGCCGGCGCAGGAAGCGGCCGAAGCGTCGATAGGGATCCCCACGGCCGAGCAGCACGCCGCCCAGGCCGACGCGACCGTCGGCGTGTACCGTGATGATCGGTGTCAGGCGCATCAGGTCCACGACAGTCTTGACCCAGGCCGGCACGCGGCCGCCGCGAACGGCGTACTCGAGCGTGACCAGGCAACCCCAGGTGTGCGTCCTGCGGCGCGCGGCAAGCGCTGCCTCGCGGACGGCCTCGGCATCGCCTCCTGCAGCCGCGACTTCCGCGGCGCGCATGGCGATCAGCCCCTGGCCGAGTGCCGCCGTCCCCGAGTCGACCGTGAGGATGCGCGCGCGGGTCCGCGCGCGGCCGGCGGCTGTCTCGGCACTCTGGAGGGTGCCGCTGACACGCGCGGTCAGCCCGACATAGACGACGGCTTCATAGTGCGAGCCGAGAAACTCGAAGGCCCGCCGAAAATCGCCGGGCGGCGGCAGCGAGGTCTTCGGATGTTGCGGGTTGGTGGCGAGCTCGTGGAAGAACTGCTCGGGTGACAGGCTGATCTTGTCGAGATAGCTGTGCGAACCGAAGTGCACGCGCACCGGCACCATGTGGATGTCCAGCGCTTCCATCACCGAGTCTGGCAGGTCGGCCGCGGAGTCGGTGACGACGGCCACGCGCCGGCGGCGCTCGTGGTGTGCCATCTCCTGCTGGCGCTGCATGTCGTCGGCCTTCTCGCCGCTGACTTCGCCGTAACGGGCGGCAAGCTCGAACAGCTGCCGTGGCTCGTTCATGTGCAGGTGCAGACGCACCTTGCGATGGGTGCCGGCGACGACGAGGCTCCCACCCAGTGCCGAGGCCTCTTCGCGCAACTTGCGCCGGTTGATGGCATCGCTGGTGACCATGCACTCGGTGCAGTATCGGAACTCGAGGTCTTCTTCCTGGCCGGCAGCCGCATCCTCGTCGTGGAGCAGCTCTATCGGGGCATCGATTTCCGGCACGACGCCGGTGTCGAGGTAATCCGACATGCCGGCAACCAGCTCGACGAAGCCGAACGCGCCCGCGTCGACGACATTGGCGCGGCGCAACGCCTCGAGTTGCTCGCGCGTGGCGTCCAGCGAACGCCGCGCGGTCACGAGCGCCGACCGGAACAGCGCGGGGAAATCGCGAATGCCGCGTTCCCGGACATCGCTCGCGACGGCGGCTGCGAAATCCGACAGCACCGTTAGAATCGTGCCCTCGCGCGGTTCGGCGAGCGCCTCGCGCGCGTAACTCGCGCCGCCGTTGAGGGCATCGACGAGGCCCTCGGCCGTCAGCTCGGCGAGATGGCCTGCACGGTCGCCGAGGCCCAGCAGGAATTGTGCGAGGATCGCGCCCGAGTTGCCGCGCGCTCCGTCGAGGGCCGCATCGGCGACGCGGGTCAGCGTCTGCCCGACGTGCGGGTCCGGGCCGCTGCGCAGGGAAACGAGCACCGCCTGCAGCGTGAGGGCGAGATTGGTGCCGGTGTCGCCGTCCGGCACCGGGAATACGTTGATCTTGTTGATGAACTCTTCGCGCGAGATCAGGCGGTAAATCCCGGCGCGCAGTGCAGCTGCGAGATCCGTGCCGCTCAGCGTGAGGGCGGGCAGGGTGACTGCATTCATGCCGTGGGGCCGGGTCCGCTGTCCTACAGGCGGGGCAGCAGGAAACGCCGGCCGTGGTGATTGAGCACGGCGCCCTCGCTCGTGATTTCCTCGACCGTCGGACCTTCGATCAGCACGCCGCCCTGCTGGTAGCGCCGGCCGTTGATGAACACGGCGCGCCTGGCGGGATCGTCCGCGTAGATATGCAGGTCCATGGAAAGCTCCGGAAGACCGGCCGTGGCCTGCGCCGGCAGCTCCTCGATGGATGGGGGCAAATCCGCCGCGGGTCCGGGGCCGTATGCGACCGGCGCGACCGGCAGCAAGGTCGGGTCCGGCGCCGGCGGCGGTGACGTGGCCGGCCCCGGCACGGGTGCGCCGGTCTCCGCCGCAGGGATCTGCATCGCTGGCGCCTCAATCGCCTGCGCAGTCAACGGCGCGACATCGGCCGGCACCGGGCCGGACGTTGCGGCGACCGGCGCCGCCGTTGCAGGCGTCGCGTCGTTGCGCAACAGGAAGTACAGCAGCACGCCGACATTCACGGCCAGCAACAGCCCGATGGCGAGTACCGCCATCGGCAGCCGCCGGTCATCCCGCGCAACCGGGAATTCCGCCATGATCGGCCCGCTCTGGCGCTGGCGTTCGAGTTCGGACTTGCGCAGCGCATCGAGGATGAAGCTCACGCGCCGGTCTCCGGTCCCACCAGCGTCGGCGTGCCGGGCAGGCCGAGTGCGGCATCGAGCACGAGCTGGGTCTGCACCCCGGCGATGCCGTCGACTGCGAGCCGCCGACTGCGCTGGAAATCCTCCACCAGGCGCTCGAGTCCGGTGTCGAACAGGTCCTGCGAGGGATCGGATGCGGGCAGTCCGCCCAGTTGTTCGAGGCCCTGGCGCAACCAGCGCACGTCGTCGCCGCGCATGCCCGCGCGCAGCGGCCGCAGTTCGGGCGCCTGCGGGCGCCACAGCACGAGGAACTCGCCGAACCAGTAGTCGGCCAGCTCCGCGATCGGCACCTCGACCTCGCTGGCGCCGATCAGCAGGCGCGCCTGTGCGCCCGCGAGACCGGCGAGCACCACCTGGCGCGAAGCACCTGTTGCATCGACCAACGAGAGGATGGCCGGTCGGTTGATCAGCTTGAGTTGCGCCAGCGAGCCGCGCTGCCAGACGCAGGACAGGCCATGGCCGGCCGCCTGCACGCAGCCAAGGCTGCTGCCCGGCTGGTATGCGGCGCCCCACAGTTGAAACAGCGAACCGAATGCCGTGTTCATCGTGGTGCCAGCGGCATCGAGTCCAAGCAGCACGCCGAGTTCCGGGCGCGGCGCCGGCGTCGGTGTTGGCGGTGCGACGACCTGCCCGGCTTGCGCGCTGGGCGACAGGCCCTCACCGGGCTTCGTGGATTCTCCAGCCGGCAGCGCGCGCCAGACTACGAAGGCAAGCAGTGCGATGCCTGCAGTGGCGCCCACCAGTGTCGCCCAGCGCAGCCAGGGCGCCAGCACCGGCCGGCCGTAGACCTCGGTTGCAGCGCGGCGCACCAGCTCAGCCGTTACCCGATGGTCCTCGCGCGTGTAGGCGCCAAGCAAGGCACGATCCGCGATGACATTGATGATGCGCGGCACGCCGCGGGACAGGCGATGGAGCTCGCGCAACGCGCCGGGCGCGAAGAGTTCACGCGTCGCACCGGCGACGCGCAGCCGATGCCTGATGTAGGCAAGCGCTTCCGGACGCCGGAGCGCCTCCAGGTGATAACGGCCGGTCACGCGCTGTGCGAGCTGGCGCAACTCGGGGCTCGACAGCACGACGCGCAGTTCCGGCTGGCCGATCAGGATGATCTGCAACAGCTTCTGCGTCGCGGTCTCGAGATTGGTCAGGAGGCGCACCTGCTCGAGCACATCGGTGCCCAGGTTCTGCGCCTCGTCCACCATCAGCACGACACGCCGGCCGCGACTGTGCGCATCGAGCAGGAAATGCATCAGCAGGTCCACCAGTGACTTGACGCTACCGGCCGCGGCCGGAGGCACCTGCACATGCAGCTCGTCGCAGATGTACTGCAGGAACTCGGCGGGCGTGACGCGCGGGTTGAGGATCAGCGCGACGTCGCAGTGGGGTGGCAACTGCTGCAGCAGGCTCCGCAGCACGGTCGTCTTGCCGGTGCCCACCTCGCCGGTCAACTGGATGAAGCCGCCCGCCTCGGTGATGCCATAGGCGAGGTGCGCAAGCGCCTCCGCGTGCCGCTCGCTCAGGTAGAGGTAGCGCGGGTCGGGCGTGATCGCGAACGGCTTCTCGGTGAGGCCAAAAAAGCTTGTGTACATAAGGACTTGCGTTCCGGTCGGGTTTCCGCCGGGGCACCATGATGCCTGCTGGCCGCCGGCGGCGCAAAGCCGGGCGGTGGACGCGCCGCGCTCAGTGATCGCTGCCGCGTTTGACCGATTCGGTGCCGTACTTGCCGCGGATGCGGTCGAGCGTCTCGTCGAGTCGGCCGGCGTCGGTGCTTTCGCGGCTCGTGAAAAGATCGAGTTGCTGCGCCGGCGAGAGGTCGCTGACCCCGACGCCGAGCAGGCGCACTGCGACGCGCGGCTGCTCCTCGAACCAGCGGTCGAGGAGTTCAGACGCCACCTGCACGATCAGGCGCGTCTCCTGGGTCGGTGGATTGAAGCTCTTCTGGCGCGTGTAGGTCGTGAAATCGCGCCGCCGCACCTTGATGCTGATCATGCCGGCCTTCAGCTGTCGCGCGCGCAGGCGCGCCGCGGTGCGATCCGCCAGCTGCGCGAGACGCCGCTGCAGTTCCTCATGATCCTTCAGGTCGACGTCGAAGGTCTCCTCGGAGCTGATCTGTTTCTCCGGGGCATCGGCAATGACCGGCCGGTCGTCGATGCCCGCGGCGCGTTCGCGGATCTCGCGGGTATCGCGGCGGAACAGCGGCCACAGCACGGATTCCGGCGCGCGGCGCAGCTGGCCCAGCGTGTAGATCCCCTGCTGCTCGAGCCGCGCCGCGGTCTTGGCGCCGATGCCGTGCAGGCGGCGCACGGGCATCGGATCGAGCGTCGCCGTGATCCCGGCCGGCCGGATCATGGTCAACCCGTCCGGCTTGTTCATCTCGGAGGCGAGCTTGGCGAGCAGCTTGTTGTGCGAGATGCCGACCGAGGCCGTGAGCCCGGTGCGGACCCGGATGCGATTCTTGATCTCGCGCGCCATCGCCTCGGCACTTCCGAACAGGCCAATGCTGCCGGTCACGTCGAGGAAGGCCTCATCGAGGGACAGTCCCTCCACGAGGTCGGTGAACTCGCCGAAGACCTCGAACACCTGCTCCGACACCTCGCGGTAGCGCTTCATGCGCGGGCGCACGACCACGGCATGTGGGCAACGCTTCAGCGCCTCGCGCATCGGCATCGCGGAATGCACGCCGAAACGGCGCACTTCGTAGTTCGCCGCGGCCACCACGCCGCGCCCGCCGGTGCCGCCGACAATCACGGGCTGGCCGGCGAGCGCCGGGTTGTCGAGCTGCTCGACCGCCGCGAAAAAGGCGTCCATGTCCACGTGCAGGATCGCGCGATGCTCGCTCATGACAGCGCGAGGGCCGAGTAGGCGAGGCCCGCCAGCATCGTCACGCCAAGCAGCAGGAAGTAGATGGTTGTCAATGCCGCGAACTTGAATGAGGTCCTCAGCCGGCTCTCCCCGTAGACGACGCGCATCGAGCGGACGACGTAGTAAAGCAGGTAGCTGAAGAGCAGAAGGTTCAGGAGGCCGAACAGCCCGAGCAATGGCCGATAGATGTTCGCCAGTGCGTTGAACGTAATGGCGACCGCGAGCAGCAGGAACATGGATGCATGATTGTGCAGGAACAGCACCAGATGTTCGGCATAGAGCCGCCGCGGCCGCCAGTAGAACAGGAGTGCCACGGCCGCCATCAGCGGCAGGAACACGAACATGAGCCGCGGCGCAGTGTCCGCGAAGCGCTCGGCGAGGCGCGCGCCGCCGTCGGCCCTGATCTTCGTGCAGGCGCGCCTGAGCGGCTCAGCGAGGGAGCCGACGATCGGCAGTGTCAGGTCAATGTCGCAGTTCGGGCCCTGGCCAGAGGTGACCCGGTCGATCGTCGCCTGGTCGACGATGGATTCTCCCGCGTCGTTGACGCGCAGGAATTCGGTGTC
>Ga0214473_10011009_pt1 | contig 10626 bp, 10 predicted proteins | sample RVTome_7_FD_203509 | JGI IMG/M metagenome (GOLD analysis project Ga0214473, IMG submission 203509) | Soil microbial communities from uranium-contaminated site in the Upper Colorado River Basin, Wyoming, United States - RVT98D197 | ecosystem: Environmental > Terrestrial > Soil > Contaminated >... | reverse complement strand
GTCCGGAATACCATCGCCCTCCCCATTGTAATGATCCTCCTGACGATCGCCCTGGTCGTTCTTGTAACAGGGTATTACGTCAATAAATCCGTCTTTTATTCCGTCTTCGAGGAAAGGGAGGGCAACAAGGCCCGCAATATCCACCTGACGATCGAGTCCCTCGTTTCCACCGAGATCAAGCGGATCTCGAGCATGGCGAAGATCCTGAAAAACGACACGGACATCGTGTACGGCCTGTTCCACTACACCGGGACCCACGGCGACACGAAACCCCTGAAATCCGCGATGGACCAACTCTACCCGAAGATGAACCTTCCGGTCTTTGTGATGACCGATCTTGGCGGGAAAATCCTCCACCTTGCCGGAAAGGGAAAGTACCCGCCGGAGGGGAGCCTTCGTGAGATGCCCGCGTTTCGACGGGCATTGAAAGGCGAGCAGGTCATCACCGCCAGCCAGGGGCCGGGAGGATGGGGAATCTGGGCCATCGTTCCGGTCTACAGCTTCGGAAAGGGGAAACCTTCCGGAATCATCCTCCTCGGCGGTCGGATCGACAATACGTTCGCGGGAAAGATCGCCCGGGAAACCGGAAGCCAGGTGTTCTTCGCGACCGCCGAAACCGTGATCGCGGGCTCGTACGAGACCTCCCTTCCCAAGGAATTCGACGCTTCGCTCGCGAAGAGCAGTCTCGCCGAGCAGAAGTCCAATTTCCGATTGGATCGCACCAATTACCGATCGTACACGTACGTTCCCCTGAAAATCGTGGACGACGTGTTCTGCCTTGTGATCGAGACGGACATCAGCGTCATCCAGGATCTCCTGGCGCGAAACCGGATCAAGATGATGAATTGGGGAATCGTCCTCCTGGTCGGCATCACCTTGATCGGGATCGTCCTGACGCTCATCCTGATCCGGCCGCTGAACCGGTTGTACGGAAAGGCGCTCCAGGTCATCCGGGAGTATTCCGGGACGGGAGCCGACGCCGTCCCCCCACGGGGAAACGAGATCTCGACGCTGGTACGGGCGACAGACGTGATGCTGGAGACGATAAAGAACCACCTTGCGGAACGGACCCAGGCGGAGATGGCCTTGCGGAAAAGCGAGGATCAGCTCCGTCAATCCCTGAAGATGGAGGCGGTGGGAAAACTGGCGGGAGGCGTCGCGCACGATTTCAACAACCTCCTTTCGGTGATCACGGGGTACTCCGAGCTGCTTCTGTTCAAACTGGACGGGAAGAACCCGGCGCGCAGGGAGATCGAGGAAATCCACAGGGCGGGCGAACGCGCCGCGGCCCTGACAGGGCAGCTCCTCGCCTTCAGCCGGCGCCAGGTCCTGCAGCCGAAACTTTTTCAGCTTCCGGACGTGGTGGAGAACATCGGGAAGATGCTCAGGCGCCTGATCGGGGAGGACATCGAGTTCGTCACGGAGGCGTCCCCGGATCCATGGACCGTTCGCGCGGACCCGAGCCAGGTGGAGCAGATCCTGATGAATCTCGTCGTCAACGCCAGGGACGCCATGCCCCGGGGCGGGAAGCTCGTGATCTCCACAGGAACCCTTGCCTTGGGGGCGCCGATCGTCGATAGGGAGCTGACCATCCCCCCCGGCCGCTATGCGACCTTGAAGGTCGTCGACAACGGGTGCGGCATGGACGAGGCGATCCTGTCCCGAATCTTCGAACCGTTCTACACGACGAAGGCTACGGGGAAGGGCACGGGCCTCGGTCTGGCCACGGTGTACGGTATCGTGAAACAGAGCGACGGCTTCATCCGCGTGCAGAGCGCCCCGGGAGGTGGAACGTCCATTACGGTGTACCTGCCGGAGGCTATCAGGGAAGAGTGCGACGCGAAAGAGGAACCGCGGAGCTCAGCCGGCGGGGAGATGACGGGAAAGGAAACGATCCTCCTGGTCGAGGACGAGGAAATGGTGCGGGAGCTCGCCGTCGAAAGTCTTCAGAGATACGGCTACACCATCCTGCAGGCGCCGAACGGAGACAAGGCGCTCTCGATCTGTGAGAGCCACCAGGGAAACATCGACCTGCTGATCACCGACCTGGTCATGCCCGGCATGAACGGGATCGAATTGGCCAGAAAGTTCCGCGATTCCCACCCCGGGGTACCGGTCCTCTTCATGTCCGGATACGCGGAAGATGCCGTGGAACATCTCGGCCACATGGCCGATCACCAGTCTTTCCTCCAGAAACCGATCACGCCGACGAGTCTCTCCCGGAAGGTGCGGGAGATGTTTCCAATGACGATCCCGGCCTGACGACCCCGCTCGCCACCCTCCGGCGGTCACTTCTGAAGCTGCAGGTTCTCCTTTCGGATGGACCCGAACACCACCGTGACCCGCGTCCCGAGCTTCAGCTTCCCATCCCGGTTGCGGAACAAGATGTTGCGCACCTCCTTTTCCCCGGGAACGGTGAACTCCGCCAGCCGGCCGATGCGTTGCAACCGGACGACGGGGAACTTCTCTCCCGTCGATTCGTCGATCAGGTAGGCTTCCATGGTCCCGGAATCGAACGTCTCGACGCCGACCACCCGGAACCGGACACTGACAAATTCCCCTCCGGACACCAGGCTGCACTGGACGACGTCCAGTTCGGGAGGAGGAGGGCGCACCTCCTTTTTCCCGGCGCAAGAGGCAAGCATGCAAAGCATGACCACCCAAAGGATGCGCTTATCGATCTTGACCAACGTCTCCCCCGGGGGACAGGTCATGCTTTCAGGTCCCCGCCGGGTTCCCCGAGGGGGAATTCGGCGGTCTCCGATCCGGTATCGACTGCGATGTCCGTCAATAGATCCCCGCGCGGCGGATCTCGCTTCCGAACCGTTGCTGGAAATAGAGCCGGTTCGCCACGCCGGTGAGGTGATCCACCCATGTGCCGCTCCGGCTCGAATCGAGGAGCGAGGCGTTCTGGAGCATGGTGGATAACCGATCCGCGAACATCGAAACGTAGACTCTCTCCTCTATGGAACGAACCGCATCCCTGCTCAATTTTCGCCTGCGGATCACGTATTCGACGATCAGGACGACGGCGAGAAAGAGCAGCGTCGCCTTGGCGACGATAAAAGGGTTGAGGTTCATGACATGCATTATCGGAAAATCTCCACGTTTTATTTAACGAATATCATGCTCCCGCCTTCTCCCCGGGAGGGGTATAGGGTTGATACACCCGCGGGATCATCATCATCATGAATCGCATTGTCGTGTCTCCTTTCAGTCATCGGTTCTTTTTCCCGTTCGGTCGCGTCGGCGGCATGGGTGAATCGAGAAACGTCCCGATCATCGGGACCAGCCAATCGGAGCGGTTTACGAACGTCATGTGATCCGTGCCCGGCAGTATTGCGAGCTGAGCGTTCGGGAACAGGCGGAACATCAGGACGGCGTGTTCGGGGCGGACGATATCGCGATCGCCGATCATGACCAGGGTCGGGGCGCTGATCAACCGGATCGCTTCAGGCGTCCAGCCCTTGAAATGCAACATCCGTTGGACGCTCTTGGTGAAAAACGTGGGCAAATCTTCCGGATGGGGCGCCACTCCCAGGTAAGCCTTTTGCAGTTCGAGGGGCATGTCGTCTTGTTTCGCGTTCTCGAACGACTTCCAGAACCCGGGGTCGCTTCCGTCCCGCTGAAACATGGCGGATTCAACGATCAGTTTTCGCACCAGGTCCGGGTGGCTGATCGCGATCTGGAGGGCAATGTGGCCTCCGTTGCTGTATCCGAGGAAGTCGGCCTTCCCGATGTTCAGGTGCCGGAGCAGGTCGGCGGTGTCGTCCGCCGACTGCTCGAAGGTGAACGGCCGATCGGCAATGTCGGCGGTGCGCCCGTGCCCCTGCTGCTCGAAGGCGATGACCTGCCGGGTTTTTGCGAGGGCAGGAAGAACTTTTCCGAATGAGGTTTCGATCGTCGATCCGCCGCCGTGAAGCAGGACCAGCGGCGGATCGTTGCCGTTTACGGTGCCGTGGATCTCGTAATACATCTTGAGACCGTTCACCGGCGCGTAGCCGCTCTGCGCGGCTGGTATATGGGGGGTTGCCCCGGTTGCGCAACCCAGGCTGAGAGCCACGACCGCGTTCAAGGCGCCGGCGGCGGCGAATCGTTTCCTCACCATGTTTCACCGACTTCCATATCTTTCACGATTCATCGAGCACGAAGGTCTTTATTTGTTGACGATACATGGCAGGAAGATTCTATTTTCACCGCGAAACAGCCGAGATGATCGGGGATGCATGGGAGGCAGGCAGGTTGATGGTTCTGTGGAACGGCCATCGCAGGAGCGATGTCGCCGACTTGTCCACCGCAGGATGGCACAGGCGAAACCCTCGGAAAGAATTCCTTGCCATCCCGGCAATCCCTGCTGATACAATATTAGAACTGCGTTATAGATGAAGGCTCTCCCCCCGCCCGCACAAAACATCCGCGGCAGAGCCACGGAGGCTTATGCATGGCCAGTCAAAACCTGTCGATCGAGGAGAAGGTTGACCGGCTGCATGAGCATATAGAGAGCCTGAGCCGGCGGGTCGCCGAGCTCGAGGGACGTGGGGCGGCATCCACCACGCCGGCTCGATCGAAATTCGCATCCACCGCCCGCCCGGAGACGAACCTTTCGCCGTCCCTTCCTCCGCGACCGGGAAATCCGACGGAGAAGACTTCCGCAGGAGAACCCGACAGCCTCTCCGACGAAGTGATCCACTGGGCGAGCAGGGCGTCGCTCTTTCCCCGCCTGGCGACACTCTGCTTCCTGATGGTGGTCGCACTGATCCTGCGGACCATCACCGACAACGGCATCGTCAAACCGCTCCTCGGCATGGGGCTCGGCATGGGCTACGCCGCTGCCCTCATGGCGGCCGGATGGCACCAGTATCGCCGGAGCAGTTCCCTGGCCCCGGTGTTCGTCGCCTGCGGGGCGATTCTGATGTCGAGCATCGTGGTCGAGACCCACGCCCGCTTCGGGTCGCTCCCCCTCGTTCCCGCCTACTGGACGCTCATGGCCACCGGCGCCGCCCTGGCGTTCGTCAGCCGCCAGTTCTCGGTTTTTCTGCCGGTGTCGGTCGGCACCCTTGGGATGTGCCTGGCCGGCGCGGCCATCGACTACCCCGATCCTTTCTTCCCGTACCTGTTCATGGTCCTCCTTACGGCCAACCTCCTGGGGTATTACGCGGGGACCCTGAAGCGCTGCGGTTGGCTCCGCTGGACCGTGCTCATCGTCACTTTGGCCATGTTCCTTCTCTGGGGGATGCGGCTCGCAGCCGTCGCCGCCCGCAAGAATGACCCGGCCCCGACTCTTGGCCCCGAGTGGTTCCTGCCGGTCCTGGCCGCCGTCGGCGTCGCCTTCCTGGCGATCGCTCTCCTGGGGATCGTCCGGAGCCGTCGCGAGAAGCTCTCCGCCTTCGACTTCTGCCTTCCCACGATCAACGCCGTCGGGTCGTACCTGGCCGCCCGGGTCGTCGTGGAAGGGACCGACGGAAGCGCCCTCGCGCTCAGCCTGGTGGCGATCCTGTTCGCCCTCGTTCACTTCGGGGCCGCCTTCGGACTCGCGATGCGAAATATCGACGGTGTCCCCGGCACCAACTCCTTCGTCGTCGCCGGGAGCGCCCTCCTGGCGCTGGCCCTCCCCGCCGCCCTCGGCAGCGGGTTTGCCGCCGCCCCCGTGCTGGCGGTCGTGGCCCTGGGCGTGGCCGTCCTCTCCGACCGATGGGGGAGCGGCGCGATCCGGGCAACCTCCTACCTGCTACAGGTCTACGCCGTCGTGTCCCTGGCGCTCAATTTCCTGACCAACGGACTCCCCGCATCGCCCCTGGCCGGAACGGTCCCCGGCGCCGCGCTGGCCGCGGCCGCCCTGGTCCATTACCGGTGGTGCCGACGCCACCCCCTTCCCGCTCGCTCCCCCCTGTTCGCGACCTACGACACGGAGGACCTGAGCGGCGCCGTCACCCTCCTGGCCGCCCTGACCGGTTCCTTCTTCCTCCTTCGAGCGATCGCCTGGTGGATTATCGTTCCCGTCGGGCCCGGAGGGCCGGAAACTTTCCAGTGCACCCAGTCGATCATCATCAACCTGGCCGCCCTCGGACTCGGTCTCTTCGCCTTCCGCACCCGCAACCGGGAGATCCGCAACGTGGCCATCCTGGTCATCGCGGTGGGGGCGGTAAAGTCCGCCTCCGACCTGCTTGGAACCAAGGGCGTCCCGTTGGTGCTAAGCGTCCTCTCTTTCGGCTTCGCCGCCGCGACCCAGTCGATCACTCTGAGCCGGTGGCAGAGGGTCCATCCGATGCCCGCCCCGGAGAGCCGCGAGCCGGACAAGGAAACAGTCCCCGCCCTGGGCGAATAGGCCGTAGCCCCGCGGTTCCCCCCTTCATCGGCGCTGAAGTTCCGATCGCTTTCTGCATCCTCGGGGGAAGGCTCGTCGCAGGTTCCCTGGTGTCCCCCCAAAGACTGGGGGTATGATCGCGTCCGCCCTGTCCGTGCTCGTTTCCGCCTATGGCCTGGCCAGGCTTCCGCAATATTTCGGACGGCGCTGGCGAAGAAGATCCGGGAGGTACTCGATGAGGCGGGGTAACCGGGTTATCCTGTATCGTTGGGGAGGGGGAGGAATTCCATGGATCATAAGAAAGTCGCGATGGAACATGACAAGAAAATCGCCCTGGTCGCGCATGACAACAAGAAGCGGGACCTGGTGGAATGGGCGAAATTCAATCACGAGCTGCTGGCGCATCACAGGATTTATGCGACGGGCACGACCGGCGATCTATTGGAACAGGAGCTTGGCTTCAAGATCTCCAAGCTCCAGAGCGGACCGTTGGGCGGAGACCAGCAGATCGGCGCCAAGATCGCCGACAACGAGATCGATTTCCTCATCTTTTTCTGGGATCCGCTCGAGCCGCAACCCCACGACCCGGATGTCAAGGCGCTCCTGCGGATGGCGGTGGTCTGGAATATTCCCATCGCCTGCAATCGGGCCTCCGCGGATTTCATGATCTCCTCGCCCTTGATGGATGGCGATTATGAACGTCTTGTGCCGGACTATGATGTCTATCGAAGCCGGAGGATCGCCGGGAACGAATGAACAGGGGAAGGAGGGAGCACAGTACGATGGGAACCATCTCCATGCGATCGCTGCGGATCGGATGATCAGACACCGTTTCCCGTGGGGGTTGACGGACACGGGCGGGCCGGGTACTATCTTGAATCCAGCCGGGGTGCTCGTCCCGAAAGGGGCGGGCTGAGATCAAACCCGTTGAACCTGATCCGGGTAATGCCGGCGCAGGGAAGCCAACGTGATGCGCGCCCGGCGATCGCCGTGGCGCGTTTTTTTATTGGAGGAGTCGGGCGTGAAACTTACGGTCAACGGAGAGGCGTACGAGGCGAAACAGGCCGATTCCGTGATTGCGCTGCTGGAGGAGATGGGGCTCGTCGGGCGGGCGGTGGTCGTCGTCCTGAACGATGAAGTGATCCCCGCTTCCGCCCGGAGCGCATGCGGGCTTCGGGAGGGCGATAGCGTGGAGCTGTTCCGCCTCGTCGGCGGCGGGTGATCGTCGGGATGGGGGAGGCATGAAGCGGGAATCCGGAGGGGAAGCGATGGAGCGGCAAGGCGTGATACGGGATGAATGGATCGTCGGGGGGCACCGGTTCTCCTCGCGGATCCTGATGGGGACCGGCAAGTTCAAGGATGAGGAAACCATGGTAGGCGCCGTCCTGGCCTCGGGCACGCAGATCGTTACCGTGGCGCTCCGCCGCGTCGGCCGCATTCCCGGGGAAGACGACATGCTCGGTCCGCTTCTGCAACTGGGGGGGATCACCCTGATGCCGAACACCTCGGGAGCACGGACCGCGTCGGAGGCGATCCGCGCGGCGCGCCTGGGGCGGGAACTCAGCGGGAGCCCCTTCGTGAAGGTCGAGATCCACCCCAACCCGCACCATCTCATGCCCGACCCGATCGAGACGTTCGAGGCCGCAAGGGTCCTCGCCGCGGAAGGGTTCGTGGTGATGCCGTACATGCCGGCCGACCCGGTCCTCGCCAAGCGGCTGGAGGACGTCGGGTGCGCGTCGCTGATGCCGTTGGGCTCCGCGATCGGAAGCGGGCGCGGGCTGGCGACGGCCGAGATGCTTCGGCTCATTCTTCGTGACGCCCGGATCCCCGTGATCGTCGACGCGGGTCTCCGTTCCCCCTCGGAAGCCGCCGCCGCGCTCGAGATGGGGTGCGACGCCGTCCTCGTGAACAGCGCCGTGGCGGCCTCCGGCGACCCGGTCGCCATGGCCGCGGCGTTCGCGCAGGCCGTGGAGGCGGGGCGCAACGCGCGCCGGGCCGGCCTCATGCCGCGAGGCGGCGGCACGGCTCTGGCGACAAGCCCCCTGACGGCGTTCCTTTCCGCGGAGGGCGCGTGACGCCGCGAATGCCCGCGTGGCTGGATCCTTCGCCGGGGCTCGACGGAAGCGGATCGACGCCTGCGGACGTCGAACGGGCGCTCGGGTGCGATGCGCCCGGCCCGCGGGAGCTTGCCGCGCTGCTTTCTCCGGCGGCGCACCCCTTCATGGAGGTCATGGCGCAGCGCGCCCGCGCCCTGACGCAACGCCACTTCGGCCGGACCATCTCCATGTATGCGCCGCTCTACCTGGCCAACTACTGCATGAGCGGGTGCGCGTACTGCGGGTTCGCTTCCGACCGGGTCCAGCCCAGGCGTCGCCTCGAACCTCCGGAGGTGGAAAAGGAACTGGCGTCGCTGAAGGAGATGGGGTTCGAGGAGGTTCTCCTCCTCACCGGGGAGCGCACCTCCCAGGCCGGTTTCGGATACCTTCTCGAATGCGTGTCGATGGCGGCGCGACGGTTCCACGCCGTCGGGATAGAAGCCTTTCCCATGACGACCCGCGAGTATGCCCTCCTGGCGGATGCGGGCTGTTCCGGCGTGACGTTATACCAGGAGACGTACGACCCGCTTCAGTATGACCGGCTCCACCGGTGGGGACCGAAGAAGGATTACCTGGATCGGCTGGATGCGCCCGCCCGCGCGATGGAAGCGGGGATGAGGACCGTCGGCATGGGGGTCCTCCTCGGTTTGTCGGATCCGGTCTTCGACGCCGTCTGCCTGCTGCGCCACGCGGGCCATCTGCAGCGGATTCACTGGAAGTCGGGGATCGCGCTTTCGTTCCCTCGCCTGCAACCCCAGGCGGGAAATTTCACGGCGCCGTTCCCCGTCGACGAGGCGCTGCTCGCGAGGATGATGTTCGCGGTCCGGATCGTTCTCCCGGAGGTCCCGCTCCTGCTCTCGACGCGGGAACGCCCCGAATTCCGGGACGGCATGGCGGGGCTCGGCGTCTGTAAGATGAGCGCGGGTAGCCGCACGACCGTCGGCGGCTACGGCGGGGCGGAGCCGAAGACCGAAGGCCAGTTCCGGGTCGGCGACGAGCGCAGCGTGCCGGATATTTGCGCCATGCTGCGGCATCGGGGGCTGAAGCCGGTCTTCAAGAACTGGGACAGCGTATTTCGGGATACGGAGGCGGGGAGGAATGGCTGATGGTTTCGGTCTTTATCTCGTCATGACCGACCCGGTCGCCGGCTACGATGCGTGCGCGGCGGCGGCGGTCCGATGCGGCGTACGGTATCTCCAGCTCCGGATGAAGGGGGAACCCCGGGCCGCCGTTCTCGAAACCGCCTTGCGCGTGCGGGAGGTCACCCTCGGCAGCGATACCTTGTTCATCGTCAACGACGATGTATCGATCGCGCGGGAGGTGGACGCCGACGGAGTCCACCTCGGACAGCGCGACATGTCCATCGACGAGGCGCGGCGCCTTTGGTCCGCCCCGGGCAAGCGCTTCGGTCTCTCGACGCACGACGAGCGGCAGGCGTTCCTTGCGACGCGCCGGTCACCGGACTACATCGGGGTCGGTCCGGTGTTCGCGACTCCGACCAAGGCGGTTCCCGACCCGATCATCGGCCTTGAGCGGATGGCGTCGATCGTCCGGTCGTCCCCCGTGGCGGCGGTCGTCCTCGGAGGGATCGACTGCGGGAACCTCGCGGAGGTGCTTCGTCGCGGCGTCCGGAATTTCTGCGTCGTGAGGGCGGTCACCCGGCGACCGGATCCGGAGACCGCGATTCGGGAACTGCAATGCATCTGGCGGCAGGCGGTGAAAGCAAGTCCGGCGTTACGCCCGGTTCCGTGAACGTCTCCCCCGGAAGGCCCGGATCAGTCCTCCGATCCCGAGAACGAGCCCGAGTACCAGGACGGCGCCGACCAGGCCCGAGATGGAGGTGCCCGCGTCGACGGCCGGCCAGGAAGGCGCCTCCTCCTTCGCTTTCGATTTGTCCGCCGGCGGCTTGAAGCCGTACCCGGGAAGGAAGGCGGTTTTCTCCTGCACGCTCTTCAACGCCGCCGGGACGCCATGCTCCTGCCGGGTCGGTTCCTTCTTTCCGGTGACCTTCCCGATCGCCCATTCGAGACCATCGGGGTGCGCCGACGCGAACCAGGAAAGCGCCCCTCCCGTTACGATCGCGAGCGCGAGGAATACGACCAGGACATTCCGGAGAGAGACCCCCACAGGGAGCGGGGCGGTGGAGGCGGGGCCGTCGAGGATTTCGGGCCGGGCCGCCCGGACGTAGCGGATCACGCCCGCCGTGACGAATCCCTCGACGATTCC
>Ga0214473_10011008_pt1 | contig 10626 bp, 13 predicted proteins | sample RVTome_7_FD_203509 | JGI IMG/M metagenome (GOLD analysis project Ga0214473, IMG submission 203509) | Soil microbial communities from uranium-contaminated site in the Upper Colorado River Basin, Wyoming, United States - RVT98D197 | ecosystem: Environmental > Terrestrial > Soil > Contaminated >... | reverse complement strand
CAAAACCAGGTTGTTTCGGCTTTTCATCCTTACCTGAGTGAAATTTCAACCCTCGAATTATTGATGAAGCTGGTGGACCAGGGTTGGACAACGGCTTTGCCGGTTGTTGTTGCCAAGGAGCGGCCATTGATGTTCCGGCGCTGGGCTCCAGGTGATGCCATGGTCTCCGGCCTTTGGGATATCCAAATTCCAGCCGATACCGCTCCTGAGATCGAACCCGATGTGCTGCTGGTGCCGATGCTCGCGTTTGACCGGAAGGGCTATCGACTGGGCTATGGTGGCGGGTTTTATGACCGCACGCTGGCAAAGCTGCGCAGCTTCAAGAAAGTCACGGCAATTGGCGTTGCTTATGCGGGACAGGAAATCGACGCCGTGCCCCATGACACTCACGATCAGCCCCTGGATTGGATCATGACGGAACGAGAGACATTCAAATGCGGCTGATATTCCTGGGCGATGTGGTGGGCAAAAGCGGGCGCGAAGCCATTGCGCGCGAGTTGCCGCTGCTGCGCGAGCGCTACTTGCCCGATGTTGTCGTGGTGAATGGCGAGAATGCGGCCCATGGTTTTGGCATCAGTTTTGACATTTACCAGGGGCTCAGGGCGGCGGGGGCCGATGTTGTGACGCTCGGCAACCACGCCTTCGACCAGCGGGAGGCTCTTATCTTTATCGAGCGCGAGCCAAATCTTCTCCGCCCTTTGAACTGGCCGGTGGGCTGTCCGGGGCGGGGTACCTGCCTGGTGGAAACGGCCAAAGGCCAGCGCGTGCTTGTGATGAATGCCATGGGGCGGGTGATGGTTGAACCGGTGCTGGATGATCCCTTTCCCGCCGTTGGGCGTGAACTCGATCAATGCCAGTTGGGCCGGGATTGCGATGCCATTCTCATCGATTTTCATGGTGAGGCCAGTTCCGAGAAAATGGCCATGGGGCATTATGTGGATGGCAGAGCGAGCCTGCTGGTGGGAACCCACACCCATTCCCCCACGGCGGATCATCACATTCTGGCTGGCGGAACGGGCTACATGACGGACGCGGGCATGTGCGGCGACTATGATTCCGTGATTGGCATGGACAAGGCGGAGCCCCTGAGCCGTTTCCTGCGCAAGCTTCCGGTGGAGAAATTCAAGCCCGCCGAGGGGCCCGCAACCGTGTGCGGCGTGGCGGTCGAAACCGATGACAAGACTGGCCTTGCCACCCGGATTTCCCCCATCCGGATTGGTGGCAGACTGTCGCAGGCGGACGTGCCATTTTGGTAGGAAAATGCCAGATATGACAATTATTCCGCCTCAGGCGTAAAAAAACTCTAGTGACCTTTTCTTATGCTGTGCTTAGTATCCTTTCCAGCGCCTCGAAATAAGAACTGAAGTCAGTGCTGCCCACAGGGTTGCGGTGGCACTCATCAAGTCGGCGGGTCGTGATCAGGGGAGGACGTCTTGGCTCGCTGTGGTGGGAAGGCCAGCATTCATGCTGCGCTGCTACAGCCCGTGGGACTGCTTCTCCTTAACGCTATTTTCTGCCGGATGTCCGGCGCATTTGGAGGAGTTACATGAAGAAACTTTCAATTCTATTCGCAGCCGCACTTCTTGCTGGTACAGCTTTTGCTGCTACCGCGCGTGCTGGCGATGAGCTTACGGTTGTATCCTGGGGCGGGGCCTATTCGATGAGCCAGAAAAAGGCTTTTGTTGATCCCTATAACGCAGCGGGCAACAAGGTCACCGAGGCCGAGTACAATGGCGAAGTTGCCAAGATCAAGGCCATGGTCGAAGCCAAGGCCGTCACCTGGGACGTGATTGACGTGGATACGCCGACCGGCCTGCAGGGCTGCGCCGAGGGCGCGCTCGAAACCATCGACTGGGGCAAGCTCGGCCTCGACCGCTCGAAATTTATTGGCGGCGATCTTCTTGACTGCGCCGTTCCGAACATCATCTACGGCACGGTGTTTGGCTATGATACGACGAAGTATCCCGAGAACCCGCCGACCACCATCTTCGATTTTTTCGATACTGCTAAATATCCGGGCAAGCGCGGCCTGTGGAAGAACGTTCAGGTCAATTTCGAATGGGCACTGATCGCCGACGGCGTTGATCCCAAGGACGTCTACACGGTGCTCGCCACGCCGGAAGGGTTGGACCGCGCCTTCGCAAAACTCGACACCATCAAGAAGGACATTGTGTGGTGGGAGGCGGGAGCCCAAGCTCCGCAGCTCCTCGCCGATGGCCAGGTGGTTATGACCTCGGCTTGGAACGGACGCCTCTACAACGCCGTCAAAGAGGATGGCAAGCCGTTCAAGATCGTCTGGGACCATCAAGCGCTGGACTGGGACTGGTGGGTAATCACCAAGGACACGCCGAAGCTTGAGGAAGCCTATCGTTTCATCGCCTTCGCGTCCGATGCCAAGCGCATGGCCGACCAGACCAACTACATTTCCTATGGTCCGTCGAACACCGATGCCATTCCGAATGTCCCGACCGACATGCTACCGAATCTGCCGACAGCACCTGACAATCTAAAGACGGCATGGAACCTCAGCTCTGAGTTCTGGGCCGATCACAAGGACGAGATCAACGAGCGGTTCAACGCTTGGCTCGCGCAGTAAACGATACATGGCGGGTGGGAATTTCAAATTCCCGCCCGTCGATTTTCGGAGAGGTTGGAGACGATGGCTGCAACGGACGTTGTAATGCCTGCTGATGTGGTGCGCACTGCCGATGGCACGCCTCTCAAGAAGAAACTGCGTCAGGCCGAACGGCGCGAGCGGATGCGCGCGCTCATGCTGGTAGCACCTCTCTTCCTGTTTATCGTGATCTCGTTTCTGCTGCCCATCGGGGTCATGTTGCGCAATGCCATTTATGATCCGGATATCAGGGAAAATCTGCCCTTGACAGCTGTGGCCCTATCCGCTTGGGACGGCCTTGCGGTGCCTGGCGAAGAGACCTTCGCTGCACTCGCCGCCGACATGAAAACCGCTAATAAGAACAAGACTATCGGCCTCGTTGGCAAGCGACTCAATTACGAGATATCGGCCTTGAAATCCAAGGTCACGTCGACCGCACGCAAAATCGACAAAGTGACCGCGGGTCCCTGGAAGGAGGCCTTCACCGCGATCGATCCAGTATGGAACGATGTGGCCACGTGGGCGGTGATCAAGCGGTCATCCAGCTCGCTTACACCCTTCTACCTGCTCAGCGTGCTGGATCTTCGAACCACCGCAGATGGCGGCATCGAGCACATGCCGGCTGAACGGTCGATCTATGTGCAGATTCTCGGGCGCACCCTCGGCATCAGCCTTCTCGTCACACTTTGCACTTTGGTTCTTGGTTATCCGGTCGCCTTCATGCTGGCGACGTTGCCGCAGAGGCATGCCAGTATTTTAATGATCTTCGTGCTGCTGCCGTTCTGGACATCGCTTTTGGTGCGCACTACGGCATGGACGATCCTGTTGCAGGACGGCGGTGCGTTATCCCAGCTGCTCAGCTTTACCGGCATCAGCTGGTTGCTCGAGGCATTCGGCCTGACGGACGGCCCGCCGCAACTGAACAAGTCGCGCTTTGCGACCGTATTGGCTATGACCCACATCCAGCTGCCATTCACGCTGCTGCCGATCTACAGCGTGATGAAGACGATCTCGCCCACTTTCATGCGTGCCGCCAAATCGCTCGGGGCAACGCCGTTCCATGCCTTCCGGACCGTCTACATGCCGCAGACCTTACCCGGGGTGGCCGCAGGCTGCCTGCTCACGTTCATCCTCAGTCTCGGCTATTTCATCACACCGGCGCTGGTCGGCGGCCCGTCCGACAACATGATCGCAGGCTTCATCGACTCGACGATGAATGTCGAAAACAACTGGGGCAAGGCCTCGGCGCTCGGGGTCGTGCTGCTCACCGCGACGCTCATCCTCTATTACATCTACAACAAGCTTATCGGCATCGACAAAATGAAGCTCGGATAGAGATAAACCCATGTCCATTCCCGCTTATGCAACAACCTCCGAGCGCGTCACTTATTACGCATTGCGGGTTTTCGTCGGCGCGGTGCTGCTGTTCCTCATGGCGCCGATCCTTGCGATCATGCCGCTGTCGTTCAATTCGGAAAGCTTCTTCAGCTATCCGATGCCTGGTTTCTCGACCAAATGGTATCTTGGCGAACAGGGCTTCTTCACCAACAGCCGCTGGACCGACGCGCTCAGGTTGTCGGTTATAGTGGCGCTGGCAACGACCTTTCTCGCGACCTGCCTTGGTACGCTTGCGGCGCTAGGCTTGTCGCGTTCCAATTTTCCCGCCCGCGCGACGGTCATGGCGATATTGATTTCGCCGATGATCGTCCCGGTCATCATCTCGGCCATCGGGCTTTTCTTCTTCTATGCGTTTGTCGGTCTTAACGGCACGATCATTGGCATCATTCTGGCCCATACGGCGCTTGCCACGCCCTTTGTGGTGATCACGGTGACGGCAACACTCATGAGCTTTGACCGCACGCTCATGCGCGCAGGGGCTTCCCTTGGTGGCGCCCCCCACACGGTGTTCTTCAAAGTTGTGATGCCGCTTATTCTTCCCGGGGTCATTTCAGGAGCGCTTTTTGCCTTCGTCACTTCCTTCGATGAAGTGATCGTAATCCTGTTCATCGGCGGGCCGGAGCAACGGACACTGCCGCGGCAAATGTTTTCCGGCATCCGCGAGCAGATCAGCCCTACCATTACGGCTGCGGCAAGCGTGCTGATTGTGTTTTCAACCATCCTTCTGGTGACGGTTGAGCTCCTGCGCCGCCGGGGTGAGCGCCTGCGTGGAATTAGGAGCTAGGCGCGGCGCTTGAAATGAATGGGGAGCGGCGTTGCCGTCTCAGCCAGGCTGGCAGGCGTTGCGTAGGCTTTCATAAGTTTCGCTGCACCGTTGAGATCTTCGGCAGCAAGGGACTGGCCAATCTGGTTTGACATGTCTGACAGTGTTGCGATGGACGCGAAGAGGCGGCCGATGGGGGCTGATTCTGCCAAGCTGCGGACCTTTCGAAGGGCGCTGGAACAGGCGCCAGCGATGTTGTCTTCACTCGAAAACTTGAACTTCTCGACCATACCTGACTTCATCTTCATTACTCACACTCCACCTACTGATTTGCTCAGGTTGACCGATCGCCCTTAACGACAGGTAAACGGAGCAGGGGTGACTTGAATCTTCATGGCTCCCGCGCGTATACCGCTGGCCAATTGCAGTTTCTTGAGGGTTTCATGGCGGGTCATTCACAGTTCAAAAACATCATGCACCGCAAGGGCAAGCAGGACAAAATCCGCTCTAATGCCTTTGCCAAGCTGGGGCGTGAAATAACCGTTGCGGCGAAAGCCGGCCTGCCGGACCCGGATGCCAATTCGAGGCTCAGGCTTGCGGTGCAGAATGCGCGGGCTGGGAACATGCCTTGGGACACGATTGAGCGCGCCATCAAGAAGGCTTCCGGTGCCGAGGGCGAAAATTTCGATTCCGTGCGCTATGAAGGCTATGGGCCGGGTGGCGTTGCGATTGTCGTCGAGGCGTTGACCAATAACCGCAATCGCACCGCCAGCAATGTGCGCGCCCTGTTCACCAAATATGGCGGCAACATGGGGGAAACGGGCTCGGTGAATTTCATGTTCACCAAAGTGGGCGAGATTTCCTATCCATTGGCCAAGGGCAGCGCCGATGCGCTTCTGGAAGCTGCCATTGAGGCGGGGGCGGATGATGCAGTGTCAGATGAGCACGGCCATGTGATCACCTGTGCCTTTGAGAATATCGGCGATGTCTCGGCGAGTCTGGCGAAGAGATTTGGTGATGCGGAAAGCGTGAAAGTCGTCTGGAAACCGCAAACGCTTACGCCGCTTGACCAGGAAAAGGCCGAGACGCTTTTGAAGCTCGTCGAGGCGCTGGATGAAGATGATGATGTGCAGAATGTCTTCAGCAATGCGGATATTCCCGATGAGGTGATGGCCAAGCTGGATGCCTAAGGTCCGCATCATCGGCATTGACCCGGGCCTGCGCAATACGGGCTGGGGGGTGATTGAGGCGGATGGCACAAGGCTTTCCTATGTCGCCGATGGCAGTGTTCATTCTGATGCGGATGCGCCCTTGGCAACACGGCTTTTGCAAATTCACCAGCTTCTTGCGGAAATCTTGCAGCGTTATGCCCCCGATGAAGCGGCGATTGAAGAAACCTTCGTGAACAAGAATGCGCGGGCCACGTTGAAACTGGGACAGGCGCGTGGGGCGGCCATGCTTGCCCCGGCTTTAGCCGGTATCAGTGTTGCCGAATATGCGCCCAACGTTGTGAAAAAATCCGTCGTTGGCGCGGGCCATGCGGAGAAGGATCAGGTCAAGCATATGGTGAAAGTGCTGCTACCGAGGGCGGAGCTGAATACGTCGGATTCCACCGATGCGCTGGCCATTGCCATTTGCCACGCGCATCATCGGGGCACGCAAACACTCGCCAAGATTCTGGCTCGTTCTTGACTTGTTCATGTTTTTGAGTTAAGTAATACCTTAGAGGTATTACCATGCGCGTGACATCCAAGGGCCAGGTTACAATTCCAAAGGAAGTCAGGGAACGGCTGGGCATCCAGCCGGGAAGCGACGTCGGCTTTGCCGAAGAGGGCGGTAAGGTAGTGCTTATAAATGAAGATCACAGCAAGAATGAAACTCCTGGAGAACGTATGGTTCGCCTAATGGTCGAGTTCGGTGACCGTATGCGCCGCGAAGGCAAGCTTTCCGGCATGACGACGGATGAGATCATGGAAATGAACCGTGGGCCATACGATGACGTCGAGCCTCGTTGATACAAACATCGTATTCGATCTTTTCAATCGCGATCCCGCCTGGTTTGATTGGTCCAGCAGTACACTAGGGCGCTGCCGGAACGTTGGCGAAGTCATTATCAACCCAATTGTGTTTGCAGAAGCGGCAGCGGACTTTTCAACTGTCCCCGAGTTTATGCGCACTCTTGAGCATTTTGGGTTCACGCTTGAACATCTGCCATGGGCCGCGTCGTTTGATGCTGGAAAAGCCCATGTCCGCTATCGGCGCGGAGGCGGCAGCCGCGGACGAACGCTGCCTGATTTTTTTGTTGGCGCCCATGCGGCCGCAAAGGGCTACTGTTTGCTGACAAGGGATGGTCGGCGCTATCGCAAATACTTTCCGGATCTCGAAATCATCGCGCCGGATACGCATCCATGATTGGGAAGCTCAAAGGGCGGATTGACAGTTTCGGCACGGACTGGCTGATCATTGATGTGTCTGGCGTGGGCTATCATGTGTTCTGTTCGTCTAAGACTTTGGCGGCTTTGCCTTCGGTTGGGGAATTCACGGAACTGCACACTGAAATGCTGGTGAGCCAGGACATGATCCGGCTGGTGGGCTTTGCATCCGTGCTGGAGCGGGAGTGGTTCAGGCTTTTGCAAACGGTGCAGGGAGTGGGAACGCGGGTGGCGCTGGCCATCCTCTCCACCTTGTCGGCTTCGGAAATTGCCAATGCCATTGCGCTGCAGGACAAGCCGATGATTGGGCGGGCGCCCGGGGTGGGCAAGAAACTGGCGGAACGCATTGTGCTGGAATTGAAAGACAAGGCACCGGCCTTTACGGGCGCTGATGCAACGCTTTCCAAGCTACAGGCCGAGCTTGAGGGGCCACGGCCAACGTCGGCATCGGATGCGGTGTCGGCGCTCGTCAACCTTGGCTACGGCCAAAGCCAGGCGGGTGCGGCAGTTGCCACCGCCATGCGCAGACACGGCGATGATCAGCCGACGGAGAAATTGATCCGTCAGGCGCTGAAGGAATTGGCGCTGTCATGAACCAACGCCTCATAGACCGCGAAGACAGGCCGGAGGATGGCCTAGACTCCCATGTGAGGCCGCAATCCTTGAATGAGTTTGTTGGACAGACCAAGGTCAAGAAGAACTTGCGGGTGTTTATTGAGGCGGCGCGGGCGCGGGCGGAAGCGCTGGACCATGTGCTGTTTGCAGGACCACCAGGGCTTGGCAAGACAACGCTGGCGCAGATTATGGCGCGCGAGCTTGGCGTGAATTTTCGGGCTACCTCTGGTCCGGTTATTGCCAAGGCTGGCGATCTTGCGGCGCTGCTGACCAATCTTGAGGATCGCGATATTCTGTTCATCGATGAAATTCACCGGCTCAATCCGGCAGTGGAAGAAATCCTTTATCCAGCGATGGAGGATTACCAGCTTGATCTCATCATCGGTGATGGGCCGGCGGCGCGGTCGGTTCGCATTGATCTCGCCAAGTTCACGCTCATTGGGGCGACCACGCGCACGGGATTGTTGACCACGCCTCTGCGCGATCGTTTTGGAATTCCTATTCGCCTCGATTTTTATACGGACGAGGAATTGCTGGATATTGTGAAGCGCGGCTCGCGCGTGATGAAGGTGGCGATCACCGAGGATGGGGCGCGCGAAATTGCCAAGCGTTCGCGGGGGACGCCGCGCATTGCGGGAAGGCTTCTCAGGCGCGTGCGGGATTTTGCCTCCGTGTCGGGGGAAGCGCGCATTGATGCGGGGTCAGCCGACAGGGCGCTCGGCAATCTTGATGTTGATAAGCGCGGGCTTGATGCACTGGACCATCGCTATTTGAATTGCATCGCCGTCAATTTCGGCGGCGGGCCGGTTGGCATTGATACGATTGCCGCTTCGCTATCGGAAGCCAGGGATGCGATTGAAGACATTGTCGAGCCCTATCTCCTGCAGATCGGGTTTCTCAATCGCACCTCGCGGGGGCGCCTTTTGACCCCGCATGCCTTCAAACATATGGGGCTTGCAGTGCCACAACGGGCTGACATCACGCAGGGTATCTTGCCGCTGGATGATGTGAATGACTGAGCGCTGGCCCGACATTTCAGGGCGCATTGAAGGCAAAGTGCATATCCTGCCCGTTCGCGTCTATTACGAAGACACGGATTTTTCCGGCGCGGTCTATCACGCGAATTACCTGAAATTTTGCGAGCGGGCGCGCTCGGACTGTTTGCGGCTGCTTGGCATCCACCACAGCGAGATGCACGGGACGGCGAGTTTCGTCGTCCGCCGCATGGTCTGCGATTTTCTGAAACCGGCGCTGATTGATAACCTGCTTGAGGTGGAAACGCGCTTTGTTGAATTTGCGGGTGCGCGCATGGAACTTACCCAAACAGTGATGCGCGCCAGTGAAAAGCTGTTTGAAGCTCAGGTCACTGTTGCGCTGGTCGACGGACAGGGGAGGCCGAAGCGGTTGCCGCCGGACATGACAAAAACCTTTCTTTCCCGTGTTGAATCAGCCACGTAACAGAAACTTAACCATAAAACCGTCATTTGGGTTAGGGCTGGCCGCAACGGGACCGGCCTTGCGGCCGATTCTGTGAAAAAGAAGTGAATCGCCGCAGTTTCGACAGATTTAACCTGTTTCAGGGCGCCACCCCACGAGGGGCATGGGGTTCAGGGACGGATTCCGGGGAAGTGGGAAGTGGCATGGATCCAGTAGTTGTAAGTGCGGTGGCGCAGCCGGGGCAAATTTCGCTCTGGCATTTGATCATGCAGTCGAGCTGGCCGGTGTTCCTTGTCATGATTGGCTTGGCTTTTGCCTCCGTCTGGTGCTGGGCTGTCATCATCGAGAAGTATTTTGCGGTGCGCCGCATGAACTCTGCCAATGACAAGTTTGAGCAAAGTTTCTGGTCGGGCCAATCCCTTGAAGACCTCTATCTCGCCTTGGGAACGCGCAGCAATCTGGGCCTGTCGGCAATTTTCATGGCGGCGATGCGGGAATGGAAACGCAGCCAGGATGCCGCGTTGCGGGCCGGGTTTCAGGGCGTGCAAAAGCGCATTGAGAAGGTTGTAGATGTGCAGATTCAAAAGGAAATGAGCACGATTGAAGCGCGGCTTCTGTTTCTTGCAACCACGGGTGCGGCAGCGCCCTTCATTGGCCTGTTTGGAACGGTCTGGGGCATCATGACCTCGTTCCAGGCCATCGCCAATTCACAGAATACCAATCTTGCTGTTGTGGCACCGGGCATTGCGGAGGCCCTGTTTGCCACGGCAATCGGCCTTGTGGCTGCCATACCAGCGACAATTTTTTATAACATGTTTTCCGCGGATGCAGGCCGGATCGGCATGCGGTTGGAGAACTTTGCTGACGAATTCTCGGCGATCATTTCGCGTCAGCTGGATGAGCGGGTTTAAGCATGGCAGCAGCGGCAGGCGGAGCTAAGGGCGGGTACACGCGGCGCAATTCCAGGCGGCGCAAGTCTGCTGGCGTGATGCACGAAATCAACGTGACGCCTCTCGTCGATGTGATGCTGGTTCTGCTGATCGTGTTCATGGTGGCAGCGCCCCTGATGACGGTGGGTGTGCCTATCGAACTTCCCAAGACGGAAGCCAAGCAACTCAACACCAGCGTCGAGCCGCTGACCATCACGGTTCAGGCGGACAAGACCATTTTCCTTCAGGAAACCCAGATACCGCTTGAGGAGCTTCAGCCGAAACTCTTTGCAATTGCCAAGAACGGCTACGAGGAACAGATCTTTGTACGTGCCGACACAAATGTTAATTATGGCTCGGTCATGGAAGTGATGGGCCTTCTCAATGGGGCGGGCTACCGCAAGATTGGTTTGGTCACCGGTGACCTTGAAAAGAAGG
>Ga0214473_10011007_pt1 | contig 10627 bp, 10 predicted proteins | sample RVTome_7_FD_203509 | JGI IMG/M metagenome (GOLD analysis project Ga0214473, IMG submission 203509) | Soil microbial communities from uranium-contaminated site in the Upper Colorado River Basin, Wyoming, United States - RVT98D197 | ecosystem: Environmental > Terrestrial > Soil > Contaminated >... | reverse complement strand
ACGAGAGCTATACTCCCATTATTGGCAAGCGCCTAATTTAAAACCCCTGGGTTGGTTTATAGGGGCTCTATTTAAAAATAATCTTAGTGCATTTCTTTTTATGGAAACGCTTATTCTTGGCTGTCTGCTTTTTATTGCTGGCAGCCTTGCAATGCCTGGCATGAAACTTCTTGTTTTTGCATTGCTTTTTATGGAAGGCGCTAACCACTTTCACCTTAACTTTTGGCTTTGGTGCTTGTGATGCAGAAGCTGATGGGGCTGGTGCGCTTATTGTTAGTTTTACAAGAATTGTAACAGGTGAATTGGTAGCGGGGTAATCAGCAAATGCTTCTCCGGTTATTGTTAGCACGCCCTCATAAGTGCCAACTGGTAAATTTGATATATTTGGCCAAAGACTTACTTGTCCTCCATTATAGCCAAATGATGGACTAGCGTTTAACCAATTAACATTTGAAGAAATCTTCCAAAATAAATTGCTGCCTCCAGAATTGGAAATTGATAGTATTTGGTTTGCTGGATTACTGGAACCCTGAACGCCTGAAAAATTATAGCTTTGACTACTATAAGAAATTGTTGAAGGCACTGGCACAATAAAGCTTCTTACTTGCGAAACACCTGTCCAATCCATTCCCCGCCAATAATACGTACCAGGGGTTAAGCTAATACTTCTTTCTTTAAAATCAAGATAATAATAAGGGTCGCTATATGGAATATTATAAGAGGTGCCCCACAAATCTGGTGAAGTGGAAACAAATATACTCATAACGCCCCTGTAACCAATAACAGTTGACGTAACAGTCAGCCGTGGTTGATTTGAAGTAGTTTGTCCATCATATGGTGATAAAAGCAAGGCAGTAGCATAAGAAATCCCAGGAAATAACAATAATAAACCTATGGTTAATAGAGCAACAACCTTTTTCATAATCATAAATTATATACCCGTATTAATTAGTTAGCAAAGGCTTGATTTTCAAAAATTTTGCGGGGGCTATACTCCCATTATTGGCAAGCTCCTAATTTAAAATCCCCCGGTCGGCCTTTAGATATACGATTGCTAACCTCTTAATATGGCTGTAGTATAAGAACATGAAAGATTTTAGAAATTACTTATTGGCTTTATTAATTGTCGGTGTAGCGTTTTTAGGATGGACAGCTTACCGGCAAAATAAGACCGTTAGTAGCCTGAAAAGCGAATTTAGCAAAGTAGATAGCAAGCTAAAAGAGACGTCAGAAGACTTAGCGTCCTCAAAAAATAAAATATCTGACTTAAAAGCTGATTTAGCAGAAGCAAGAAGTAATGAAACACCAAATATCCTAGAAAGCCTAAAAACCCCTGAACTACCAAACTCTTTGTCTAGCTCATCGTCAACATATAATCCTGAAACAGAAAGACTAAACTTACAACTTCAGCAACAAAAATACGATATTGAGGCGATAGAAAGAGAGCGTCAACAAGAAAAACTTGAAGAAGATTTGGAAAGAGATAAAGAGCGGCAAAAAATACGAATGGACGTATGGTATCCGCCAGATGATTGACACTAAAACTAGTAAACCAAATAACATCCAGTGTTAATGCAGTCGAATTAGGCTAATTTTTCAAAAATTATAAGCAGGTGTTACCTCAACTTTTCAAACTTCCAGATTTAAAATCCCCCGGTCGGTTATTTAGGCTTTAGGATAAAAAATTAATTGGTAAGAAACTAGTAAAAACCTCACGGATTTATTTAATGAAGAAGAGCTGTTTTTAGCTTATCGTGCATACGTATAGCATACGCAGAAACTTTTATTAGATTTAGTGATTTAACAATAACAGCTTAATAATCATCATAATCAGCGCTTTAACACTTGTGGCCCATACGGGATTTGAACCCGTGTTTCCGCCTTGAGAGGGCGGCGTCCTAGGCCCCTAGACGAATGGGCCAATCAATCCGTTTAATATTAATGCCAAACAGGTAAAAGCTCAAGTATGAGATTAAAAGATAAGGTAGCAATAATTACCGGCGGGGCGTCCGGCATCGGCGAAGCTTCGGTTAAGGTTTTTGCCGCCCAAGGAGCCAAGGTTGCTATTGCCGACGTCAGCGAAAAGGAAGGCAAAAATCTGGCTGAGAACATTAATGAAAGCGGCGGGCAGGCTGTTTTTATAAAAACCGACGTAAGTAAGGCTGATGAAGTTCGGGATTTAATAGAGGCCACTGTTGAGGAATTCGGCAAGCTGAACATAGTTTTTAATAATGCCGGAATCGAGGGGCCCATGCCGGCGCCGGATACCGCACAGGTTAATAACGCCGATTTGAACCGTATAATCGATATAAACTTAAAGGGTGTTTTTTACGGCTGTAAATACGCCATAGGTCATCTGATGCCTTCGGGCGGCGGAAGCATAATCAATATGTCCTCAGTGGCGGCACAGATTGGTTTTCCGCCGTTAAGTCCTTATTCAGCTACAAAAGGCGGAATAGACGCTTTAACCAAAGAGCTGGCCGTAGAGCTAGCTCCTCTTAATATCAGAGTGAATGCAATAGCGCCTGGATTCGTCGAAACGCCGATGACGGCCCGCTATATTAAAATAGCTGAAGACCCGGAGCAATTTCGGCAGGCAATGATGGCTATGCATCCTTTAGGGCGGGCGGGCAAGCCCGAAGAAATAGCGGCGGCGGCTATTTTTCTAGCTTCAGAGGAGTCCTCTTTTGTAACCGGACACGTGCTCGTTGTTGATGGAGGCTTAACGGCTCGCTAACCGGTAAGAGCTGCCGGTCGCTTTTTTTAGATTTCGCAAGCTCATTAACCCTTAAAACCAGCAAAGCAATGTCATCGGTTAGCTTTCCCGCCGTAAAATGTTCGGCATCAGCCAGTATCTTATCGGCAATATTTCTTTCCGGTAAAACGGCGTGGGCGAGAACGCTCTTTTTCAGACGATTTTCGCCAAAAAATTTCGTTCCGGATCTTCCTTCCACTAAGCCGTCTGTATAAAGTACTAACGAATCATTAGGCACGAGCTTAAATTGATGAAGCTCATACTGCTCGTGAGGCAACAAGCCGAGGGGAGTCGAGCCTTCTTTCAAGGTAAGAACCTTATTTTCCTGGTAACGATAATGCAAAGGCGGGTGGTGGCCGGCGTTAGCATAGGTAAAGATGCCACTACATAAATCAAGAACGCCGTATATAGCCGTAATGAAGGTACTGTCGGATGTTTGATTGTGAAGAACTTTATTAGTTTTTTCCAGGACCTTAGCGGCGGAATAGTCTTCATATGCAAAGGCGGTTATCGTGCTTTTAGCCAAGGAGGTCATGGCCGCCGCCTCTATGCCCTTACCATTGACATCGGCAATAAGGCAAGCGGCTTGGTCGTTGCCCAAGTCGATAAAATCATAGAAGTCCCCGCCGACCATGGCTTCCTGGGTGGCTGATTTATAGGCAAGGCTTATGTGAATATTAGGAGCCAGTAAATCGGTAAAGGATTTAGAAGGTAGCAGGCTTCTTTGCAGAATTTGGGCAATGTTATGCTCTCTTTCATAATTAATGGCATTGGTTAACGCAACCATTGCATGGGCGCTTAGTATTTGCGCTATCTTTTGGTCTTCGATAGTAAAACGTTTGTTTGACTTCTTGTTAAACAGAGCCATAAGACCGATGATGTGCTGTTTATTATCAGTAATCGGCATTGCTAAATATGATTTTACGCCTATATCTTGGTTAGGATTCAAGCTGGCTAAATTCGGTGTGGTTATCGGTTTCTTATCTTTAAATAGCTGCTTGCTTAAGCCAGAGTCTAGGTAGCCGGCTATTTCTTTTTGGGTATATTTCGTTCTTTTAGGGTTCCAGTTGTATATGCTAGCTACTTGAAACAGGCCGTCTTTCTTCTGCAGTAATATACCGCTTCTAGCTTCCGTTATGGCAGCAGCTGCCTCTATGACCGTCTTTAGGATTTTTCCAACGTCCTTTTCTTTGTTTATCTTGAGACTAATATCATGCAAAATAGAAAGGTGGTTGGATTTTATTTGTTCCCAGCTAACCCGGCGTTTTAACTTTTCTTGTCCCTGATATTCTTTAGTTACGTCAAGAAACATCAGAACTGCTCCGTAGGGCAGACCTTTATTGTCACGCAAGGTTGTCCCCCTGAAACTCAGAATCTTTTTCTCAAGGGCTTCACTTGAAGAGTGTTTGAGTAAGTAATTGGAAATCTGTTTGTTATTCAGCAGCTTCTGTATCGGGTGCTCTGATATTTCTATGGGTTTACCGTCTAATGAATACAGCTCTTTGAGGCACCGGCAGCTCTTAAAATTTCGTCCTCTGGCACAACCTAGCAATTCTTCAGCAATATGATTCGTTCTGGTAATATTGCCAGCAGAGTCGCTCATGATAATACCGCTGCGCATATTGGCGATGATTGTTTCGAGTTCTTTGCTTTTGCTACCTGCGTCTATTGTGAAGTTTAACAAGCGGTTATTTAATTGGTTGAACCTTTTGGTGATTATTTCGAACTCATCGCCCGTTCTTATAGGCCTAATTGGTTTAAAGTCGATCCTTGAAAAATCCTCAAGATGCTTACTGAGGATTGTTAAGGGTTTAAGTATATAAGAACCACTTGCGATAGCCATAAAAGAACCGGCAAAGAACGCAAAAACGAGAAAATAAATATTGGTGAAATTACGATGCAGAAACGTTTTGTAAAGAATCCAAAAGGCCAAGGGAGACCCTATTAAAATATAGGCTAAAACTAGTTTTCGTTTAACACTTAGCCGCATAAACCCGAGCCTTTGCAATTGTACTCTTATTCTTACCGCTTGCTTTAGTGTTCAAAACCTAAACAGCTAGAAACTTTAATGCAATTGTCAAGTTAAGCGTGTAGTATGTTAACCCAAGTAGGTAGATATAGCAATAGCCGCTATGCTGCAAAAGAATGGTAAGAAATTTGAAAATAGACAATAGCCGAAGAGTCGATTTTCTTCATATTAAACAAGATATGGCAATGATATGGATCGGCTTTTGAATAATTTCGAATATGCAACTCCACGCCCAAAAGAAGATGACTAAATTTTTTTACCGCCTCTAAATAAACAGGTTTATTGACGGTGTTGTGATCGGTGAGCGATATTAGGTAATTGGCGCCGCTAGCAATATTCTCAATTTTGTTTTTTAACAAATTGAGATCATACGCCTGATTAAGGCTATCGGGGTTATCTGAAGTATGAATATGAAAATCAACGAAAACTGGCTGCATTAAATTATTCCCATAAAACTTTTTCCAACGCAATTATCTTCATAATAACGCGCTTGATGAGATAGCATATCAAAAAGTGGTTTTATAATCCTTTGTTGTTGAGTTATTTTCATTTCCTAAAGCAACCTGGCTTTCTTTATTACTGCTTTCTCTAATAGGGGGAATATTACCAATCGTAAAAATAATTGCCATCTATTATTTTAGGCTGCTTGATATAACCTGGGCCCTCAACTACTAATTCTCCATTACCATCTTGAAGGCCACCAAAAACACCTCGAATGATAACCTTTCCATTGTTACTAAGTGTACCAGCAAACTTTCCACCAGCTTCTATAATCAGTATTGCTCCCTGTTGGACAGTCGTTGTGCCCTCAATAGCTCCAGTTACATGTATTTTTGCACCCGAAATTAGTGAAACTGAGCCAGCTTGAACACCAGTAATCTTTGATGGTTGCTGACTTTGTATGTTTAGGGTACCTTCAAGTCTTCCTTCAAGGGTAAAATGGCCTGCCATAATATTGATAGTGCCCTGATGAATACCGGTCAAAGTGTAATCTTTATATAAAAATAATTGCGGTACTTCCTTCCCATCGATCAAATCATAGGCCTCTTTTATGATCATGCCATTTGCTCCTTAGTTTAGATATTTTACTAGCCTTCTTAGCTTTTAATCTAATAGTATGCATTCTATTGCTAAAGTTCAAATCCTATTCGCGGGTAGTACTTTGGCAATAAAAAAGCCCTGTACGGAGGGATTTTTTCAAAGTAGCCCGGATAGGACACTATTCGAACTTTGAGCTCTTAACCACATTTCAAGCATTATCCAAGCTAAACGCCCACACCCGTTGGTAAAACCCCCTCCCTGCTTGCAAAAAGGTCAACAGTGTGTGCTTACTTATAAGAAGAAATCTATTCCCCTCAGGAGCCGCGTGTGCCCACTGGCGGATAGGTTAATCGTCGGCTTATCGTTTAAGATATGTTTGCGTTAGACTCGGGCGTGCCGGCGGAATAACCTCGCTTTATTTAAGGATGAAAAACTGACGGCCGAGCATCGTTCAGGCCTGACATGAGTATGGTCGGGTCTGTAAATATTTAGGGAGGTCTACTAATAATGAAAAATATCAAGGTCGCTATTGTCGGAGTCGGTAATTGCGCCAGTTCTTTAATGCAGGGAATTCATTACTACCGTGACAAGTCACGAGAAGACGCAGTCGGGCTGATGCATTGGGAGATCGGCGGCTATAAGCCCGGCGAAATAGATATAGTTGCCGCCTTCGACGTGGATAGACGCAAAGTCGGTCGGGATGTGAGCGAGGCCATTTTCGCCAAACCTAATTGCACCGTGGTTTTCTGCGCCGACTTGCCTACGGTCGGGGTCGCGGTGAGAATGGGCAAGATACTGGACGGCTTCTCGAAGCACATGAAAGATTACCCCGCCGGAATCACTTTTGACTTAGCCGACGAGCCGGAGCCGACGGAAGAAGAAGTGATCAAGGTCCTCATGGAATCGGGCGCCGAGATTCTCCTTAACTATTTGCCCGTCGGCTCGACAGAAGCGACCCGGTTTTACGCTGATTGTGCTCTAGAGGCCAACATGGCCTTTATCAACAACATTCCGGTCTTTATCGCTAGCGATCCGGTCTGGGCCAAGCGTTTTCAAGACAAAAACCTCCCCATTATCGGCGATGACATCAAGGCCCAGCTCGGTGCGACTATTACCCACCGCACGTTGGTCGATTTATTTAAAAAGCGAGGGGTCAAGTTGGAGCGCACCTACCAGCTTAATACCGGCGGAAACACCGATTTTCTCAATATGCTCAACCGCGAGCGCCTGGCGTCCAAAAAGGAATCGAAAACGGAGGCTGTTCAGTCGGTGGCCGGCGCCCGCCTGGACGATGAAAATATCCATATCGGCCCCAGTGATCATGTTCCCTGGCAGAAAGATAACAAGGTTTGTTTTATACGGATGGAGGGCAAGGTGTTCGGTGATGTGGCGATGAACCTGGAGCTACGTCTGTCCGTTGAGGATTCGCCGAACTCCGCCGGGGTGGCGATAGACGCTATCCGCTGCGCCAAGTTGGCTCTGCTGCGACGCGAAGGCGGAATTTTGGACGCGCCTTCAGCCTACTTCTGTAAACATCCCCCTCGCCAATATACTGATGAAGAGGCGTATTGTCTGGTGGAGAAATTTATCAACACCGAGGTCGAGCCTGAATCAAGCGTGGCGCGGGACGACCTGGAAGCGGCGATGATCATATCCGGTCAGCCTGAATAATTGAAATTGTGACTAAAGACGGTCGGGGATGAAGTGTCTGATAATCGCTGCAGGCAAGGGCAGTCGACTGAAGCGGAAGGGTGACAGCAAGCCCCTCCTCCCCGTTTTGGGAATCCCTCTAATTGAACGCGTTATCCGGACAGCGTTAGAGACAGGCGTAGAAGAATTTTATGTCGTTACCGGGCATCACGGTGTTCGGGTCAGCGATTTCTTGGACAGGCTGGCGGAGCGTATTGACATTCAAATCACTTCGCTGGTCAATGACGACTGGGAGAAAGGAAACGGCCTCTCGGTCCTCAAAGCGCGTGAAGTCCTGCAAGAACCTTTTTTACTGCTGATGGCCGACCACCTTTTTGACCCGGCCCTTGCCCGTGCATTGACAGAGCTTCGCCTGCCTGCCGGAGAGATAGCGCTCGGAGTCGACCGCGATATCCGCAACTCTCTCGTCGATATGGAGGATGTCACTTGCGTCAATTCGAAAGATGGGAATATAGTTGAAATCGGCAAGCGACTTGCCGATTTCAACGGTTTCGACACTGGTGTTTTCCTATGTTCTCCTGCCATTTTTCAAGCCCTGGAGCAAAGCATAGAAAAAAGCGGCGATACCACTCTCTCCGGGGCAGTACGGGTTCTGGCCGCCGAGGGACGAGCCAAAGAGATCCCGGTAAGTGGTTTCTGGTTAGATGTGGACTGTCCGGCGGACCTCAAGAGAGCGGAGCAGGCGCTGCTGGACCGTTTCCGTGATAAACCGAATGACGGCCCTATATCGCGTTACGTGAACCGTCCCATGTCTGTGCTTTTTTCCCGGAATTTAGTGAAACTTGACGTTACTCCAAATCAAATTTCCCTATTCTCGTTTCTGGTTTCATTGGCGGCTGCCGGGCTGTTTGCGCTTGGTGGGTATCTTGCTCTTATCCTGGGCGGTGTTCTGGCCCAGCTTGCGTCCATCATCGACGGTTCCGATGGCGAAGTGGCCAGGCTCAAGTACCAAAGCAGCGACTTCGGCGGCTGGTTCGATGCGGTGCTCGATCGCTATGCCGACGCCTTTTTGCTGTTCGGCTTGACCTGGCACCTTCTAGTGAAAGAGATAAGCGGAGTGGTTTTGTTCATTGGTTTTATGGCAATTATTGGCTCGTTCATGCTGAGCTACACGGCAGACAAGTACGACAATTTGATGCGCACGCGGATCAAAGCAAGGTTGCGCGTGGGGCGGGATGTACGCATGTTTCTAATCTTCCTCGGCGCCGTCACTAATCTGGTCCTTCCGACGCTGGTCTTAATTGCCGTGGTGATGAATGTCGAGACTCTGCGCCGGGTTGTCATGGCGCATGATTAGCGGCATTGAGTGTGCCAAACAGAAAATCCAACTGTACATTGCACGCTCAGGGGTGCCCGAGGATCCACGCCACGCCGACAATACCCTGAAGTGGCTGTTATGCCTGGAACCGGACGCGGGAACCGCCCTGCAACTGGCCGCGCTGGCTCATGATATTGACCGGGCCACCGAAGAGATCAAGGTCGGACGGGCGCACTTCGACGATTACGATGCTTTCAAGACTGCCCACGCCCGCAATGGAGCGGAAATACTCCGCCCGATTCTTACCGCGTGCGGGGTGCAGCGGGATATAGTGAACGAGACCTGCCGCCTGGTGGCGGCCCATGAGGTAGGCGGCGACCCCTGCTCCGATACTCTCAAAGACGCGGACAGCATCTCTTATTTCGATGTCAACCTACCACTGTATTATGAACGTGAGGGCTGGACCGAGACCAAGCGACGATCACGCTGGGGTTATAAACGCCTTTCTGTGCGAGCAAAAAAAATCGTGAAGCATATCCGCTACGAGGAGGATGTGTTGATGCGCTTGCTGGGAGAGGTCATTAATGAAGGAGTCGACCAATAAATTTATCGAGTGTTACAATGCTGCCTATCGTCTCGGTTAACGTCCCGCCGAGCGGTGTAAAAATGGCCAAGGCCTTGACTTAAACAAGTTGGCCATTGCATGCTGTCGAATGTCTATTGCGCTACAAATAAAAAAAGCCCCTAAGGGCTGAGGCCTTTTTTATTTGTAGCGGGGACAGGATTTGAACAATAACTCGTGAATCACGGTTAGAGAACTGACCGAAGACATCAAGGCTAGTTTCGCGCTATGATAGAAAATTGTCCTGGTCTAGGAACACGGTCTAAAATATAAGTGCTGAGTTGCCATAGGGCATTACGGTCTGCTCTTTTTTCGGTCTCTTAATCGAGAGGTAGCAAGCCTGAGCAAAGACCGGTCATAGAACCCGGTCTCTTGCTCATGCGTCCAGTTCTGCTGGGCATGCCGGTCTGGAACCTTCAAGCCCAAAATGAGACAAATAGGACACTATAAAAAAAGGTGTCTCGGAAAACACTGGAAACTAACCAGCTGGCAGTTCTGTTAGGATGTGAGCAATCTTAGTTTTGTTTGTGCAAAAAACAAGTTATTTTTAACTTTTCAACCCCTTATATTTTAGTTAAAATTCTATTAGATGAGTATTTTTGAAATTAAACTTTAAACCAAAGGAGTTTTTAAGCCCTTGGACGATTTTGAAAAAGCGATAGGAAAAATTTCATTCAAGGTTTATGAAGCACTCGATAATCCAAATATCGAAGGATTACAAATAAAAATCAATAAGCAAACTAAAAAATATGAAGTAAGTAACTTTGATCTACAAGTAATTGACAGAACATTTTATAAAAAATCTTCCAGCAATTTTAAAAAAGTAGCAAAAGCTTCACTTGCCACAGCAATTTATTTTTTAGATTCAGGTAAATTTACAGCAGTAGACCTTTTTATTGATTTGAAAAGAATGAGAATAACATTAGACGTGACTCACGTTAGCGGAGAAATCAAAAGAATTGATGTGGGGAATGTTTCTAAGAAAAACCACTAGGGGCTTAAAAAGACTTTATGAGCTTGAGGGTTGGCTGCGGCTAAGTTTGACTTACTAACATCTACTAATAAATTTACTAATCTAATTTCTCAATGTCAATTAAGTACTTAGCCCAAGCGAACTAAGACGCTTAAAGCAGTTAGAGGAAGAAAATTCCCGTCTAAAGAGGCTTGTGGCCGATCTATCCCTCGACAAACACATGCTCCAGGATGTGCTTT
>Ga0214473_10011006_pt1 | contig 10627 bp, 10 predicted proteins | sample RVTome_7_FD_203509 | JGI IMG/M metagenome (GOLD analysis project Ga0214473, IMG submission 203509) | Soil microbial communities from uranium-contaminated site in the Upper Colorado River Basin, Wyoming, United States - RVT98D197 | ecosystem: Environmental > Terrestrial > Soil > Contaminated >... | reverse complement strand
CTCTCGATGACCTACGGCAACATCGTGGCGATCGCGCAGACGGACATCAAGCGGCTGCTCGCGTACTCCGGGATCGCCCAGATCGGCAACATCCTGATCGGCCTCGCCGCCGGGACCAAGATGGGCAGCGACTCCGTGCTCTTCTACCTGCTGACGTACCTGGTGGCCAACCTGGGGGCATTCGCCATCGTCATCATCTTCTCCAACCTCACCGGCAGCGACCAGATCGACGACTACCGCGGGCTGGGCCGCCGCTCGCCGCTGTTGGCGGCCGCGATGCTGGTCTTTCTGCTCTCGCTGGCCGGCGTGCCGCCGCTGGCGGGCTTCATCGGCAAGATCTACGTGTTCGCCGCCGCGATGCGCGAGGGCCTGGTTACCCTGGTCATCATCGGCCTGATCAACATCGTGATCTCGATGTACTACTACCTGGTGATCGTGAAGAAGATCTACATCTCGGAGCCCACCGACCGCCGGCCCATCCCGGTCTCCGGTCCGATGAAGGCGGTCGTCTTCGCGACCGTGGCGGGCACGGTCGTCATCGGCGTCTACCCCAAGCCCTTCATCGAGTGGGCCGTCGCATCCACCAGCCTCTTCTCGCATCTCGTGGGGCCGTAACGGCTTCTATAAACGACGTGTGGTATAATCGCCCCGAAAATCCCACCTTGGAACGAACAAGAATGGATGGACCATGATGGCAGCCGAAGCGACCATTGAAGTGTTCTGGACAGCCTTCCGCGCCCTCTCCAAGAAAGAGCGCGCCGTGATCATGGAGCGGCTCCTTGCGGACAGCGAGTTCCGGGAAGACCTCATCGACCTGGCGATCCTGAAGCAGCGGGCCAAAGAGCCGTCCCGTTCGATCGAGGAGTATCTGGCCCAGCGGCTGCGGAAGAGCCGCTGATGGCATATGCCGTTTTCCTCAAACGAACGGCGAAAAAAGAGCTGGAGGAACTTCCTCGAAGAGTCCACGACAAGATCGTCGATCACCTGCTTTCCCTGAGAGACCACCCACACCCCGACGGGGCGGATAAACTCCACGGACGCGAGGGGTACAGAATCCGTATTGGCGATTACCTGGTGTTGTACGTGATCTCCAACCGGGAGAGAACGGTCGAGATCGTGTCGGTTGGTCACCGCAAAGCCGTCTACCGCTAGACGCCTGTCCAGGAACGGCCATCTGCGGCGTTGTCGCTTCGGAATCCCTCCTCACGTACGACTCAGTACGCTCCGGCGGGGATTCCTCGCTCCGCCTAGCATCTGACCATTCCTGAACAGGCTCCAACACCTAAACCTTCGATCTTGATCCATGCGATTCCTCCGTGCCATAATGCCCGCGCGCGAAGGGAATCGGCCATGACGCACCTCCACCGTTGGATGCTCGCCGCCGGCAGCGCACTCGCGCTGCTGGCCGCGGCCTGTCAGACCGTGCCGCTTACGGGGCGGCAGCAGATCATTCTGATCTCACCGGGCGAGGAGCTGAGCCTGGGCGCGGCGGCCTACAAGAAGACGCTCACGTCGGCGAAGCTGAGCCAGGACCAGGCGGCGACCGACATGGTCCGTCGGGTCGGCCAGCGCATCGCGGCCGCGGCGAATCGGCCCGATTATCAGTGGGAGTTCAATCTGGTCGAGGACAAGACGCCGAACGCGTTTTGTCTGCCGGGCGGCAAGGTCGTCGTCTACACCGGCATCTTGCCCTTCACGAAGGACGAGACGGGTCTCGCCGTCGTGGTGGGCCACGAGGTCGCCCACGCCCTCGCGCGCCACGGTGCCGAGCGCATGTCCACCGGTCTCCTGACCGAGGTCGCGGGCAAGACGGCCGGCATCGTCTTCGGCGGCGGAAATCCCCAGGCGGAGAAACAGGTCGAGCAGGCGTTCGGGATCGGGGCCGGGGTTGGTGTCTTGCTGCCGTTCAGCCGCCACCAAGAGAGCGAGGCCGACGAGATCGGCCTGTTCCTGATGGCGAAAGCCGGCTATGACCCGCGCCAGTCCATCGAGTTCTGGAAGCGCATGGAACAAGCCAAAGACGGCAAACCCCCCGAGTTCCTCTCCACCCACCCGAGCGACGAGACGCGGATCAAGCGGATCGAGGGGTGGATGCCGGAGGCGCTGAAGATGTACGAGGCGCAGCAAGGTAGTAATGGAAAATGAATCAGTCACCGTTTCCTTCTGTGGAGCGGTTGTTTTCTGGTATCCCGAGTGTGCGTTTTCCTCCCTCGTATATTCATGGCCCCCTTGATGACGACTCTACATTAAGCGACTACCACACTGATCAACAAATCTTGTGTGAATGGTTAGCGCGGATCGCGGCGGACGGACGGGCGGCGGTTGATAAGCAGATGGCACGGGAGATCAACGCGGCCGTCATGGGCGTTGGCCTCCACTACAGTTTTCAGCTGGCGGAGCGCCGACGGCCCGAGTGGCAACTCAAGATGACGTACACACTCCGGAGTGTGTATGAGTGTTGTGCGTTGGCGGTGACTCTGTTACTCGATGAACGACACGGGCTTGCCAGTCGCCTCGCTCAGTGTACCGCGCCGGAGTGCGGGCGGTTCAGCCTGTCGCTCGGCGGGATGGGACGACCGCGGAAGTTCTGTAATGACCGCCACAAGCAGCAGGCAGACATCGCGCGCGCGGCGGCGGAACGGCGCATAGGGCGCGAGGCACGCCGCCGGGGAGAGCAGCTATCCGCCGCGAAAGCGAAGCGCAACCGGTAGGGCCTGGTTACTCTACCAGCGCCGCGCCTGCATTCCTTGACCGCTGCTATCCGAACGGTCTATGCTGGGGCCACGTTTGCGGGAGGCGGCGTCCGCCCGATAGCCGCTTCGATATGCCGCCGCACTCCCTCCGGTCTTTGGCCCGCAACATTTGTATCAGAACGACAAGGCCCCCATGAGGACGAACGGGTTAAGCGTGGTGATGCTGGCAACGGGGGTGCTCATCGGAGGCGTGAGTTACGATCAGTGGGTCGTGCCGCGACCGGCAGAGGCCGACGAGCCGCAACCCACGACGAGCGCCCGTGAGCTCTGTCAGCAGTATCCGTCGTGGAACACACAGACGTGCCAGGCGATCGCCGACGATGTCGATAAGGCACTTGCCATGGCCGCTGGCGAGGACCCCACGTTTGGCGAAATGGGCTTGGCGCGCGTCCATGAGCTCTGTGAGCAGCAGGGATGGGATTATTATGCCTGCGAAACTTTTAAGAACGACCTCGAGAAAATACATCAAGATGCGCGCGCGAAAGCGCAGAAGGAACGCGCCGCACGCGAACGGGAACGCGCCGCGCTCGAGCAGCAACGCGCGGAGGCGGAGGCCGCATCAACACCGTTTGCGTCGGCGCATGCCCGCGAGGTCTGCACGCAACACCCCGGATGGTACCACGCGACCTGCAATGAGGTTGCCACCGAACTGGATAAGATAGCCGCCGGGGAGCCAGAAAGCATGGACTGGTCGGGCACAGGTGGATTCTGTGACCGGCAGTCGTGGGACTATTGGACCTGCGAGAAATTTCTGCCCGAACTCGATCGGCTGGTCAACAACGCGTGGGCGCATGGGGCGACCGCGCGCGCCCGTAAGATCTGTGGTCAGCACCCATCATGGGGTAAAAATAACTGCGCCGCAGTCGCCAGGCGAGAGGTCATAATCGGCATGACCATGGAGCAGGTGCTGGCGGCGTGGGGGAACCCGATGCGGTCCAACGAGACCGTCACGGCGGCCGGGACCGACCTGCAGCTGGTCTACGGCGGCGACCGCTACATCTACCTCGCGGGGCCGAGCCTGAGCCGGACGATCGTGTACGCAATCCAACGGTAGCGCGACCGTTCAGGGAACGCCCGTTAGGCCGTTAGGGCCACGTAAAGCCGAGGGGTTTTAATCACCGCTCGATCCAGCACAAACAACAAAGCAGCCGTCGCGACCGTGTGCATCAATCCCTACGAGTCATACCCGCGATGGAAGCGGGTGTGGCAGATCATGTCTGGACGGTGGAAGAAATTATTGGACTATTGAATAAATAAGATGCCCAATCTATTTACTAGCTCCAGAGATAGGATTAGGCGTGCAAAAAAACACATTCGTAATTTGGATAGAACAATTAGGGAATGGCTCAACAAAAAGCCATACACCATTAAAATCAAGCCAGACCCTGATGGCCTTCACGAATGGCACCAATTCAGGATTAAAAGACCTCCGCAGTCCTTTACCGATTTGGCGGTTGATGCTAGCTATAATCTTCGCGCGGCCCTTGATCAGGCCACCCATGCGTCCGCTTTGACCCTTACTCCTAGCAGAACGGCCACCAGGACGTATTTTCCATTTTCCTCCGATCAAAACCGCCTCGATAATGTGATAAAAGGGCAATGCAAAGATCTCCACCCAGATATTATTGCGTTTCTGAGGAGGTTGAAGCCATATAGAGGAGGCAATGACCTGCTCTGGGCTATTAACAAAATAGCCGTCACTAATAAGCACTGCCTTGTTATTCCGCTTGTCACTACGACCGATAGGTTTCGTATCAAAACGCCAGCGAGTCCGGTGCCGCTTTAAGTGGGATCGCTCGAAAAATCAGGTCAACTTTCTTATTACCCGCCATCAAACACGATATGCCGATATCGTAATCCCCCTGACGATAGGCCTTGACGATATTGATGAGATTACCTCGGATACGGCTATTGGCGTGCTGAACGATATGGTCCGCATAGTCGAAAGCATCGTTGCTGGAATCGAAGCCGAGACGCGGCGGCTGATCAATTGAAACTGAGTCACTACCCACAGATCGGTTTACTTGACTCCGGTACTGAACTGGGGCTATCAACCGAAAAACGGGACAGGCTACGTTTCAATGGGCTCAGGCAACGATAAACAATGTTGAACAGTAGCCTGTCCGTTTTTGCCACGCGGGAGGGGATGGGAACCGATGACGAACGCTGTTAAGGGCGCATTATTATCGGCTCTGGTCCTCCCAGGTGCTGGGCAGATTGCGCTCAAGCGGTATCAGCGCGGTGCCGTGTTGATGCTGGCGGTCCTGGCCGGTTTGGCCGTGATGGTCCGCGATGCCGCACGGCAGGCCGCGAGGATGTTCGAAGCGATTGAATCGGGAGGTGGCGCCATCGATCGGGACGCGATCGCACGCGCCGCCGCTCAGGCCACCGTCCCGTCGGACAGTCTCGTCAGTATTGGTCTCCTCGTTGCGGTGACGATCTGCTGGATGTACGCGGTCGTCGATGCCTATTGCATTGGCAAACAACTTGACCTCCACCAAACCGGTGAACCATAGACCGAATCGGATAAGGTGTCAGGAACTAATCCTTGGTGATGTCTCAGTCGGCCATGCGGGAGTGACGGGACTGTTGGGGCGTCCCCTTCGTGCAGGATCGGGTGAGTGGAACATGGTGCCTGACAGCGTTTGGGGTCCCTTGGAGGAATGGCCATGGAGACGATGAACACAGAGCGAGTGCAATCACTGGCGCGCGACCTGCGCACAACCCCTCCTCGCAGTCCGCGAGAGACGCTGGGCGGTTTCGTCATCGGCGCGCGGATGGTCGACAAGGCCCGTGCCGACCTGCTCGGCATTCACGGCGAATACAACTTTTTCCCGTGCGGTCTCGGGGCGTACTTCTGGAAATTCACGGGACTCGATGCGCCGAAGTTTAAGGCCTTTGTCGCCACGGGCGCGAGCGACGCCGAAATGGACGAATGGATTCGCCGGAACGCGGTGGTGAAGGACAAGCAGGCCGTGATCCGGTGGAACAACGAGATGGTCGGCCTGCGCATTTGCGACCTGACCGACAGCGTCCAGGAGTATTTCTCGACGTACATTCCCCGGTTCTGCAAACCCGCCAGCAAGGTGAAGTTCTTCTTCGATGTGTATGATGTCGAGGAAGGGGTCTTGTGAGGCAACCAGACCGGAGTCCCGGTCGAACCGGCCCAAGCTTTTGAACAATCAACGGCATTCCTTGATCAGGATGTTGCGGAGTAGAACACGCCGATGCTTGACCCCGTGACCGCGCTCGGGTTCCTGGCTGGGTTTCTCACGACCGTGGCCTTCATCCCGCAACTCACCAGAGCGAGACGGTCTCAGTCCACCAAGGATCTCTCGCTCCCCATGTTTGTCAGTTTTACCACGGGCGTTCTGCTCTGGCTGATGTATGGGATTGCGATTCACTCCCTGCCCATGATCGCCGCCAATGGGGTGACGCTGGTGCTTGCGGCCGCGATCTTGGTGCTGAAGATCCGACATGGTTGACCCGGCCCACACGAGGCCGAGAACCGGGTGCCCCGGCCGGGAAAAGGGGCCAGGCTACTTTGCACGGGGTGTCCTGTAGATTTCCACAATGGGGATAACGGTCGTTCCGATATGTTCCAATGTGACGAGCGAAGGATGCCACCATGAATTTTGATCCGACGGTGACGGCGTGGCAGGTGTTTACGCGGGTTCAGGCCTCCAACGAACTAGGCGACGATCTCGCGGTGGCGGTGGCGGCCGAGGAGCGGTTCTCCAGCGGCACGGGGGAGGAGGTCTCCGAGGCCTACCGCGAGTTGGTGGCGATCGGTGCGCGGCATCCCGAGGCGACGCTGTTCGGGGAGTTTCTGGTGTATATCACGTGGAGCCACCTGATGGACGAGACCGCACCGGAGCATTTCAAGCGGGGGTTGGCCTTGTGTCAACATCTGCTCCGAGGTGATCTCGGTGGGGACGCCGCGCGTCGCACGCGCCTGCGGTCGATGGAGCAATCGTTTCGCGCCGGGTTGGGTGAGAAATCTGAGGGCTTGATGGTGGAGTACGACACGGACACGCTCAAGGGTGGTGATTAAATTGGGGATGCGAGCGAAAAAGGGACGGGCGACTGTTCTCATGCAGGCTTGCGCCGCCGGCCTGGCCGATGTCGACCCCAAGGATCTGGAGGCGCTCGGCCTCTGACCAGGGGCGTTCGTGACCACCGGCACGCAGAGGCTCCTGATCTCGCTGCCCTTGTCTTGTGCGAATTTCATTGACAGAACCCGTGGGTTTCCCATACCTTACTAGTCTCTAGAACATGTTGGGACTGTCATGAGCCGTGAGGGATGACGGGCGGGCGGTTCTTTTCAGGTACCCGCACAGGATGTGGGGGAGCACATGCCAAGGGATTGGTCGTTCGTCATCGTGGTGGGCGTTGGTCTGGTGTTGGCCTCTTGCGCGTCCTCGCCAACGCGTTACGGAGCCCCCATCGCCCACACCGCCGGCCGCGCCGCCGAGGCCCCGCGTCCCGCCCCGGCGGCAACGTCCTCGCCCTCGGTATCCGCCTCCGCCATCCCCGTGCCACGCGTTCCTCGCACTCCGGTTCCGCAGCCGCCAATTGCCGCTGAACTCTCGATCATCGAAGAGCCGTCGCCGGAGGCCGGCGACGAATCCGACCAGGACGACGCCGTCGGGGACGAGGTGCTCGAGTCCGAGGGTGAGGCGGAAGCGGACGGCGGCTTGCCGTACGACGTACCGATCGTCCTCAACGCGAGCGTCGAAAGTCATCTGGACTATTTCAACACCAAGGGCCGGGATCGCTTTCATCTCTGGCTGAACCGGTCGGGTCGGTACGTGCCCCTTATGACACAGATCTTTCGCGAGAACGGGCTCCCGGAGGATCTCGTGTTTGTCTCGTTGATCGAGAGCGGCTTCAACCCGTACGCGTATTCGCGCTCGCACGCCGTGGGCGCGTGGCAGTTCATGAAGGGCACCGGGCGGAAGTACGGGCTTCGCATCGACTCGTACATCGACGAACGCCGGGACGTTGTCAAGTCGACACACGCCGCCGCCGCGTATCTCAAAGACCTTTACGCCATGTTCAATTCCTGGCCCCTGGCGCTCGCGTCGTACAACGGCGGCGAGGGCCGCGTCGGGAGGGCGATGAAGCGCACGAACACCGAAGATTTCTGGGATCTTCGCACGACGCGGCACCTCCATCCGGAAACGCAAAATTACGTTCCCAAGTTCATGGCCGCCACCATCATCGCGAAAAACCCCGGGAAATACGGGTTCGTTCCGGAGTACGAGAAGCCCCTGGTCTACGACGAGGTGGCGATCACCCGCCCGACCGACCTTCGCGTGATCGCCAAAGTGGCGAGCGTCACCTACGGCGAGCTGAAGCGTCTGAACCCGGAGCTGCGACAGGGCGTGACCCCGCTGGGGTACAAGGCCTACCGCCTGAAGCTCCCGGTCGGTACCAGGGGCGTGTTCGAGCAGAACTTTTCGAAACTTCCGGAATGGAGCAAGACGGTCTGGATGCGGCACACCATTCGTCGAGGCGAAACGCTCTCGTCGATTGCCCGCCGCTTCGGGATATCGACGGCCGCCCTCCGCGATATGAATCGACTCTCCGGCAGCGGGATTCGAGCCGGCGCGACATTGCTCGTCCCCGCCGGTCCCGACTCCCCGCGGTATGCCGGCGCACCCGCTCGCACCGAGCGCCGCCCCGCTGCGTCCGCCGGGAACGCGACGTATCGCGTGCGGCGTGGCGACACGCTCTGGGCCATTTCGCGGGAGGTCGACGTCCCGATCGGCGATCTCCGGGCCTGGAACGGGTTGGGAAATCGCGCCGCGATCCAGGCCGGACAGCGCCTCGTGCTTCGGCCCACTTCCGACCAGTCCGCTCGCGTCAAGGCGGCAGAGCTGACGGGCGACGGCGCGCCGTCCGTCAAACCCCAACGTCTCACCTACCGCGTAAAGCGGGGCGACACGCTCTGGAGTCTCTCCCGGAACTTTAACGTCCGGATCAGTGACATCCGAACATGGAACGGATTGGGCCGAACCAGCGCGATCCGGTCCGGGCAGCGCCTCGTGCTCTACGTCAACGCGAAACAGTCGTAACACCCTCATCCGAAGAGGACCGCCGGCAACGATCCTGAGGCCCTCCGCCCGTCCTTTTATAGCGGCAATTCCCTTTCGGACAGATCCAGGGACAGCGCGGGCACGGGCGAGCCGAGGACGGTGCGGAGGTTGCGCCACTCGGCGGCCAGCATTTGCCGGTTCCACGCCACCGGCCGGGGGGTCAGGTCCTCGTAGCGGTAGACGCGCAGGTGGGTGCCGTCGGTCACCACCTTCACCGCGCCGTCGAGATCGGTGCGGAAAACCGTGGTCTTGAGGCGCTTGTACGCGGCAAGCACCTCGGGCGTGGGGTGGCCGTAGGTGTTGGTCGCGCCCACGGAGATGACGGCGACCTTCGGCGACACCGCGCGGAGGAACGAGGGGTCGAGCGCGCCGCGGCTGCCGTGGTGCGGGACCTTGATGACCGTGCTGCGCAAGAGATCCTGAAGCTTCGGATACCCGACGAACCGGCGCTCCCCGGCCGCTTCGAGATCTCCCGTCAATAAGAACGACGCGCGGCCGTACTCCAGCCGCAGCACGATCGAGCGGTCGTTCTCGGCGGCCCGATAGGGGAGCGGCGCGTATGGCTGGGAGGCGAGCGGGTTGAGGCGCCACACCCGTGCCGCGCCCATCCAGACCGGCTGGTCGCTGAGGGTGGCCGTGGTCTCCGGGATGTGGCGCGAGGCGATCAATTCGTCCAAGGCCTGCGAAGCCCAGAGCGGGAGGCGCCGGCCGTTAGTCCACGCCTGGCTGACATCGAAGCGCTCGGTGAGAAACAACAGCCCCCCGATGTGATCGAGCTGCGGATGGCTGGCGACCAGATAGTCGATGGATCGCCTCCCCTGATTCCAGAGCGTGGGCGCCAGGACCGTGCGCCCGGTGTCGAGCTCGTGGAAGCGCTTGCCCCCGTCGACCACCATTACCTGACCCGACGGAAAGCGGACGACGGCGCCGTCGCCCTGGCCGACGTCGAGGAACGTCACCTCCAGCGAGGCGCCGGTCCCCCACCGCGGGACGCCGACGAGCCACGGGAGGACGAGGAACATGAGCGCCCCGCCCACGAGCCCCCGTTTCCAGGGAGGGAGCCGGCGCTCCAGCGCGAGCGCGAGCCCCAGATAGCCGACCGCGATGGTGGCCATCGACGGCGCCGCGACGTGGACGATCGACAGTGGCCAGTCGGCGAACGCGTCGACCGCCCACTGCAGGAGGTCGAGCGCCGCGGCGTTGAGCGGGGCAAGCGGCAGGGTCGGCAGGTGCCACGCCGCCGCGGCCACGCCGGACGCGAGACCCAGCGGGACCACGAGCGCGCCCGCCAGCGGGATGATGATGGGGTTGGCGACCAGGCCGACCCAGTTGACCTGATTGAAGTGGTGCGCGACCAGCGGCGCGGTGCCGACGCCGGCGGCGACGGAGGTCACCAGGAGCAGCGCGGCCTTGGACGCCAGCCGGCTCCGCCACGTCGGCCGGTCGCCCGCGGTCGGCACAAGGCTCGCCCTCCACCACTCCACGCCGAGCGCGATACAGAGCACCGAGAGGAACGAGAGCTGAAACGACACGTCGAAGAGGGTGTGCGGATTCCAGGCCAGGATCAGGAGCGCGGCAAGCGCGAGGGCGTTGAGGAGATCGTCGTCCCGGTGGATGAGTACGGCGAACAGATACAGCACGATCATCGCCAGCGCGCGCAGCGTGGCAACCTGGGCGCCCGCCAGCAGCGCGTAGAACGTGACGGGGAGGAGCGTGACGACCGCCGCCACCTGGGACGGCGTGACGCGCAGGGTCAGCCGCAGCAGCAGGCGT
>Ga0214473_10011005_pt1 | contig 10627 bp, 8 predicted proteins | sample RVTome_7_FD_203509 | JGI IMG/M metagenome (GOLD analysis project Ga0214473, IMG submission 203509) | Soil microbial communities from uranium-contaminated site in the Upper Colorado River Basin, Wyoming, United States - RVT98D197 | ecosystem: Environmental > Terrestrial > Soil > Contaminated >... | reverse complement strand
AGACCTGCGAGAAGAAGGCGTCCTGCCTGCTCGAGCACTACGCCTCGCAGCGCGGGAAGGGCTGGTTCTCGGAGGAGACCTTCCTGGCGATCCTCAGGCTCCGCGGGATCGAGTCGCGATCCGGGAGCGGGTACGCCGAGGGCTTCTACGCGCGCAAGCTGAGCCTGCGGATCGGGAAGCGCGCTCCGTGAGCCGATCGCCTTCCCGCTGCCGCTCGTGCGGGGCGGCTGAGCCGGAGCCCATCCTCTCGCTCGGCCGGCCGCCGCTCGCAGACGTCCTTGTGACCGAGGAAGAGCTCGGCCGGCCGGATGCGCGCTTTCCCCTCGATCTCGTCTTCTGCCCGCACTGCGCGCTGGTGCAGATCGCCGAGACGGTGCCTCCCGAGCTGCTGTATCGAGGCGACTATCCCTACTACACCTCGGTCTCGGAGTTCCTCCTCGAGCACTTCGGGAGGAGCGCCGAGCGCATCATCGAATCGAGGCGGCTCGGGCCGCGCTCGCTGGTGGTGGAGGCTGCCAGCAACGATGGCTACATGCTGAAGAGGTTCGTGGAGCGCGGGATCCCGGTGCTCGGGATCGATCCCGCGAGCGGGCCCGCGGCAGCCGCGGAGAGAGCCGGGGTTCCGACGCTCTGCGAGTTCTTCGACCGGGGTCTCGCGGAGCGCCTGCGCGCCGAGGGCAGGCGCGCCGATGTGCTGCTCGGAAACAACGTGCTGAACCTCGCGACCGATCTTCCCGACTTCATCTCCGGGGTGCGGACGCTGCTCGCGGAGGACGGGCTCGGCGTCTTCGAGGTCCCCTACCTGGTGGATCTCGTCGACAAGTGCGCCTTCGACAGCGTCTTCCACCAGAACGTTTTCTACTTCTCGATGGGGGCGCTCGACCGCCTGTTCCGGGCGCATGGCCTCTTCGTGAACGACGTCGAGCGGATTCCCACCCTGGGAGGCTCGCTCCGCCTCTTCGTCGAGGCCCAGGCCCTCCCCTCCGACCGGGCGAAGCGGCTCCTCGAGGAGGAGGTCGCCGCCGGGGTCCCCGGGGTCGCCTACTACCGCGGCTTTGCCGAGCGCGTGGAGGCGGTGAAGGAGAAGCTCCGCGCGCTGGTGGAAGGGCTGCGCGGGCAGGGGAAGCGAATCGCCGCCTACGGAGCCGCGGGCGGCATGGCGACGACGCTGCTCAGCTACGTCGGCTTCGAGCCGGGTACCATCGAGTTCGCGGTGGACATCAATCCCGTGAAGCACGGCCGCTACACCCCGGGGACCCGGCTCCGGATCCACCCCGTCGAGAAGCTTGCCGAGGACCTTCCCGACTTCGTCCTGCTGCTCGCCTGGAACTTCGAGGAAGAGGTGCTGCGCCAGCAACAGGCCTACCGGGAGCAGGGCGGCAAGTTCATCATTCCGATCCCGAGCCCGCGGGTGGTCTAGGCCGGCATCCGAGGGCTCGCCCTCGCCGAGCCGGCGCCCACCGGAGGTATCCAGATGAAGGTCGTCGTGACGGGGCACCAGGGCTACATCGGCGCCCTGATGGTGCCCCTCCTCCAGAGAGCCGGCCACGAGGTGGTCGGTCTCGACGTCGGATGGTTCGAAGGATGCACACTGGGCGAGGAGCCGCCGCCGGTGCCGGCGCATCGGCTCGACATTCGGGACGCCGAGTGCCTGGACCTCGAGGGCTTCGATGCGGTGATCCATCTCGCCGCGCTCTCCAACGATCCGCTCGGCGACCTCAACCCCGAGACCACCTACGCCATCAACCACCGGGCCTCGCTCGAGCTGGCGAGGGTCGCGAAGCGAGCCGGCGTTCCGCGCTTTCTCTACTCCTCCTCCTGCAGCCTCTACGGCGCCGCCGGCGACGAGGAGCTGGACGAGACGGCCGCCTTCCATCCGGTGACGCCCTACGGAGAATCGAAGATCCTCGCCGAGAGGGACATCGGAGCGCTCGCCGACGGCGACTTCAGCCCCACCTTCATGCGCAATGCCACCGCCTACGGTGTCTCCCCGCGATTGCGAGCCGACATCGTCGTCAACAACCTGGTCGGCTACGCTTTCACCAGCGGCGAGGTCCTGATCAAGAGCGACGGGACCCCGTGGCGCCCGCTCGTCCACATCGAGGACATCTCGCGGGCGTTCCTGGCGGTGCTCGAGGCGCCCCGCGAGCGCGTCCACAACCAGGCCTTCAATGTCGGGCGCCCCGGCGAGAACTACCAGATCCGGCAGATCGCCGAGATGGTGAAGGAGGTGGTTCCGGGAAGCCGCGTCACCTACGCCGAGGGCGCCTCTCCCGACGTGCGCAACTACCGCGTCGACTTCGGCAAGATCTCGAGCTCTCTCGCGGAGTTCCAGCCGCGCTGGACGGTCCGGGAGGGCATCGAGGAGCTGTACCGGGCGTATCGCGAGCACGGCCTCACTCTCGAGGAGTTCCTGAGCGGGCGCTACCTCCGGCTCAAGCGGATCGGCGAGCTTCGAGCGGCGGGCGCGCTCGACGCCGATCTCCGCTGGACGGTGGCGTCGGGCCGCGCTTGAGGGGATCGGTGCGGTCCGAGGGGCGGCGTCCACTCGCGGGATCCAGGCGGCTCGTCCTGCTCCGGGCTCAGCTCCCGCCGGGAGTCCGAGCCAGGCGGTAGATGTCGACGACGCCAATCGATTCTTCGAGCTGATACTCGGGGAGGTGCCGGAGGATGACGCCCGCGAGCTTCTCCTCGCGATCGTCCGGCGAGGGCAGTCCCTGGTAGCCACCGGTCTTCTCGTCCTTGACGAGCAGCAGCAGCGCCGGCGGTCTGCTCGCCATCGCTTCCTCGAGTCTTGCCCGCCAGCGTGTGAAGAGGCTGAAATCCGGCCCGGGCTCGCTCAGGAGGGCGAAGCCCCCCGCGAAGAACGGCGATCGCCGCTTCGCCCAGTAGTTGACGTGAGATGGGCGCCCCCAGAAGAGGACGGTGGCGTCGGGAGCTGTCGTGCCCTCAACGTACTCGGTGACCTCGAGGAGGTCATTCACGGTCAGCCCCTCGGCACCGCCGCCATAGCGGCTGCGCATCTGGGCCTCGGTGATCTGGCCCAGGTATTGCTGTCTCTGCGGCGCGAATACGACCCAGACGTTCCTGGCCAGCCCGGCGGCCGGGATGGCGACCAGAAGAAGCGCAACCGCGCCGGGGAGAAGGCGCCGGCTCTCGCTCGCCAGATAGCGCCACGATGCGCCCACGACGGTGGCCACCAGGAGCGCGAGCAAGGGATAGAGGGCACCCAGATGGTACTCGAAGCCCTTCCCCTGGATGAGCACCGAGGCGACGGTCGCGGGGAGGATCATGCCTACCGCGGTCAGGGCGGGAAGGTCTCTGCGCCAGTAGTAGAGGACTCCCAGGAGACTGACGGCCAGGTACCAGTGCCAGCAGCGAAGCATCCACGGCAGGAGGCGTTCGGCGATCTCCCATGGCGGCGTGGAGAGCGAGTAGACCTCCAGGTTGAACGAGACCGTTGCATCGTACCAGGCCTGGAGCGCGCCAGTCGGCATGCCCATGACTGCGAGCACCGCGAGCGGCGCGAGGGTGGATAGCGCAACCAGGATGTGATCCTCGAGGATTCTCCGGAGGTTTCTCCCGGTCGTCTTGATGAGCAGCAGGTCGGCCAGGGTGAGGAGCGGCGCCATGACCAGAAGCGTCGGGCGAATCAGACCGGCGCCCGCCAGGCACAAGCCTTGCGCGACGAGGAGCTTCCTGCCCGCGCCTTCCGTGCGGCGAAGCAGGCAATACGCGGCCGCGACGAGGAGCGGTGCAGCCACGATGTCGCGCTGGCCCGACATCCAGAGCCCGCCCGTCGTGTACATCGCCTGGTAGACGGGAACGACGACCCAAGCTGCCATCTCGTCGCCGTATCGGCGCAGGAAAACGAAGAGGATGGCGCATCCGGCGGGCAGGATGACGAGGAGCTCGAAGGCGCGATAGGACCAGATCTGGTTGCCGAAGAGCTGGACCGAGAGGGCGTGGATGAGCATCTGGCCAGGCCAGTTTCCGTCGGCGACATCGAGATAGAGGACGGCTCCCTCACCGACCATCCACCCGATGTAGTCGTAGGTCACATGGTCGGGGGAAGGCGGAAGCCGGAGATAGAGCGCTGAGAGAGCAGCGGTGAAAACCACCCAAAGTGCGAGCAGCAGAACTCTCGCGAAGTATCCCCTCGGGGACCAGGCGTCGTGTACGCGTCCTCGCGGCAGACTGACCAGACCCATCGCCATTCCCCGGGTGACTTAGCACCGATCCGCGGCATTGCGAGCTCGGTGGCAAGCAGGGTCTGGAGGTCGGGCGAGCGAATTCGCTCCGGTCTGAGGGGACTCGCGCTAGGATCGAAGCGCTGAGAGTTCGGCTGAGCTTCGCGCCCTTGTGATCCGGGGGCTGCAAGCGAATCGCGACCCTGCGGGGTGCTGCTGAGGAGTCGATGAATACGGACCGAGCCTGGATCGCCGAGTCTGCGGAGTTCCTCCGCTCAGCTCTTTCCTCGAGTCCGCTGGGGCGATACGCGGGACTGTTCGAATCCGACCGCGTGGCTTCGGATCGCAGCCTGGAGGATTGCCTGCTCCGCAGCCTCGAGGATTTCACCGCGGATCTGGCGCGCTGGCAGCTCCAACTGGACGATCCAAAGGACCTGTTCGAGCGGCTGCTGCTCGCACCGCAGCTCGAGGCCACCTACTTCTATCGAGTGAGCCGCGCCTGCTTCCTGAGAGGGGTGGAGCGGGCTCCGCTCGTCATCGCCGCGCTGTCGAGGCTTCTCACCGGAACGGAGATCTACTTCTCAGCCGAGATCGGGCCGGGTCTCAAGCTGATCCACGGGCTCGGGTCCGTGATCGGCACGGGGTGCAGGATCGGAAGGAGCTTCACCGTGTACCAGGGCGTGACGATCGGGGACAAGCTGGGAAAGGAGACCGGCAAGCAGCCCGTGATCGGCGACCGCGTGATCGCCTCGGCCGGAGCGCAGGTGCTCGGCCCGGTCACGGTCGGCTCCGAGACGGTGATCGGAGCGAACTCCGTCGTCCTCGACTCGGTCCCCGGCCGCTGCGTGGTCGCGGGAGCGCCGGCCCGGATCAAGGTCGCGAACCTCTCGGATGAAGCCTTCGGCGAGTTCTGGGCGGCGATCAAGGGGTAGACCGAGGGGAATTCCTTCCCTCCACCACCTTGTACTCGATGAGCGCGCTCGGCCGGCGCCGCGCTCGGGCGATCCAGTAGCGCGCCGCCCCGAGGCAGTGCGGTAGCTTGGCCAGCACGCAGAAGAGTGCGTAGAGGGCGGCGTCCCGATGAGGCTCTCCGAGCCGGCGCGAGGAACGATGGATGCGCGCGATGAGGAGGAGGTATCCAGAGACGACGCCCAGGGGAATCACGGCGGCCCGGGGCTGGAAGGGGACCGCCGCGGCACCGACGATCGCGGCCAGCGGCGCCAAGAGCCCCCAGAGCAGCATGCTCGCGACAGGTCGGAGTGAGCCTCGTTCCCCGTCGACAGCCCGCAGAGCCGCGTTCTCCGCATACGCGTGGCCATTCCGAACGGCGCGAAGCCACCACTGGCGAAATGTCATCATCCCGCCGTCGTGGACCGCCATCGCCTCGTCCAGCCGCGCGATCCTCCATCCCGCGCGGCGGAGCCGGTAACACAGCTCGGGCTCCTCGCCGGCGATCATCGACGCGTTGAACCCCCCGACACCGGTCAAGGCAGCGACTCTGAACATTGCGATGCCCCCGCAGGTGAGCGTGTCACCAGCCGGCCTGTTCCACTCTATGTGACTGAGCCTCGCGTACGGCGACGCATCGGGGCGGCGCTCGTGCAGGCGACCGCAGACGGCGCCGAGGGTCCGGTCCCGCTCGAGCGCCGCGCGCCCACACTCCAGCCAGCCCGGCTCGAGCTCGCAGTCGCCGTCCACGAATTGGATCAGCCCCAAGGAGTCATCGAGTTCGAGGAGGCGCGTCAGCCCGACATTCCGCGCGCGCGCTGCGGTGAAGGGTGCGGAGTCGTCGAGCAGGACGACATCGGAAGCCAGCCGCCGTCCCAGCTCGACACTGCCGTCGCTCGACCCGGAGTCCACGTAGAGGACGCGCCGCAAGTCGGATCTCGCGGAGCGAAGCGAACGCTCCAGCCTCTCGCCCTCGTTGCGGCCGATCACGACGACGCCGACATCGGGCGCGCGCGCCTCGCCACGACCGTCGGGCGACTCGGCCTGCGGCGCGGACTCGCGTGTTCGGCTCGGCTCGCTCGCGCTCACTTCCTCCTGCGGCCGTCGCGGCCGCTCCCCGCTGATCGCATCGGCCTGGCTTCCTTGGCCCTTTAGCCCCGCGCGCCTCCCGGGGTTTCGCGATCGCAATCCCCAAACACGGATGGGATCCTCGTCCCCGCGTACGCCGCCGCTCGACCCTCGACCCGCAGGAAAGGTATCATCTGCTGCGGGGTCTTCGAGGCGACCCGGCGAGCTCGAGAGGAGCACCCGCGCCGCGGCCCGGGGTCGGACGGTACGCGCGGGTGGGTGGCTCGACGGTGGCTTGAGAGGATGGGACTGCAGAGGGACCGGCATCGGATCGTCGTCATCTCGCCGTGTCGCGACGAGGAGGCGACGCTCGGCCGCACCATCGCCTGCATTCGCGCGCAGACGCGGCCCCCCGCCCGCTGGGTGGTGGTCGACGACGGCTCGCGGGACCGGACCCCCGAGATCCTGGAGCGGGCGGCTGGCGAGATCCCCTACCTGCGCGTCGTGCGCCGGCCGGACCGCGGATTCCGGAAGCTCGGCGGGGGAGTGATCGACGCGTTCTGCGAGGGCCTGACCTCGGTCGACGTCGCCTACGACTTCATCGCCAAGATGGACGTGGACCTCGAGTTCTCGCCCCGCTACTTCGAGCGGATCCTGGAGTACTTCGACCGGGATCCCCGCCTCGCCGGAGCGAGCGGGAAGGTCTACCGCCGCGAAGGGGACCGGCTGATCGAGGAGTTCATGATCGACGAGATGGTCGCCGGCCAGTTCAAGCTCTATCGCCGCGAGGCGTTCGAGCGGATCGGCGGCTTCGTCCGCGCGCTGATGTGGGACGGGATCGATTTCCACCGCGCCCGGATGGAGGGATACCGGACGGCGAGCCTCGACGATCCCGAGCTCCGGATCGAACACCTGCGGCTGATGGGGTCGTCCGATTCGGGCGTGTATCGCGGGCGTCTCCGCTGGGGCCGGGGACAGTGGTACATGGGAAGCGCCTTTCCCTATGTCCTGGCGAGCGGGGTCTTCCGGATGCGCGAGCGGCCCCGTGGAGTCGGCGGGCTCCTGCTGATTGCGGGCTACCTGATGGCCGCCTTGCGGGGCGACTCCCGCTATGAGGACCCGGCGTTTCGCCGCGAGCTCCGCCGCTGGCAGTACCGCCGCCTCGCCGACCTGCTTCGGGGCCGCGGCGCGCAGTGAACCCTCGCGTAGCGGAGAGAAGTCCGAGCGTCGAGGCGCCTACGGTCGATCTCGCGGGCCTCGAGTTCGCGAGGCTCACGCCCCGCCAGCTCGTCGACCGCCTCTTCGACACGCTCGCGGAGGGCGAGGGTGGCTGGGTGATCACGGCGAACGTGGACTACCTGAGGCGCTTCGTCGCGGACCCCGTCGTCCGGCGCCTCTTCGCCAAAGCGAGCCTCGTCGTGGCGGACGGAGTCCCGCTTCTCTGGGCGGCCCGGCTCCAGGGGACGCCCCTGCCCGAGCGGGTGGCAGGAGCGGACCTGGTCTGGCTGCTCGCCGAGCGCGCCGCGGGGGAGGGTCGATCGCTGTATCTACTCGGCGGCAACCAGGGTGTCGCAGAGGGGGCCGCGCGGCGCCTCGTCCAACGCTGGCCCTGCCTGCGAATCACTGGAACTGCCTCGCCCCGCGTCTCGAGCGACCCGACCGAAGCCGAGCTTGCCTCCGTCCTGGAGGATTTGAAGCGGGCCGAGCCCGACCTCGTCTACGTCGCACTTGGCGCGCCGAAGGAGGAGCGCTTGATCGCCGCCCTCCGGAGCGAGCTCCCCAGGGTCTGGTGGATCGGCGTCGGCGTGGGTCTCAGCTTCGCCACTGGGGAGGTCAAGCGTGCGCCGCGGTGGATGCAACGCGCCGGGGTCGAGTGGCTGCACCGGCTCCTACAGGAGCCACGCCGGCTGGTTCGACGCTATCTCGCCCACGATCTCTCCTTCGCGCTGCGCCTGCTGGTGGCCTCCTGGCGGCGAAGGAAAGAGGCGGTCAGCGGCTGCGATCGCTAGGACGGCCTTCGGCTGCTGTACCCTCAGCGCGAAGGGACTACGCTCCTGTGCAGGCGGCGAAGCCTACCGCGGATGGAGTCAGTGGAAGCCTCGAACCCCGCGGGGAGGAGCGTGCGGTGAGTCCGGTCACAGAGGGTCAGGAATTAATCCACGATAAGTTGGAATGCAAGTTGGGGTTCACGAAGAGGCCACGGCGACTGGAGCAGGGACCGTCGTTGAGGGGGTTCCAGCGCCATCGACGGGCGGCCTCATGTAGTCAACCGAGGGGGGGTTTCATGCGGCGAGCCATTCCGTTTCTGGCCTTCATTTGGGTCTGCGGTGCCGCCCAGGCCTGGGGTCAGGTCATTACAACGAGCATCGAGACGAATGTCACGAGCGGCCCCTCTCCCTTGGCCGTCAGCTTCAATGCCACGGGAACGCGGCACAGCAATCCGTCGATCCACACCAACCGCTTCCACGAGCTGCTCTACCTCTGGGGCTACGACGACCCGGAGTCGGGCACTTGGGCCCCGACGGGCAAGAGCCGCAACCACATGTCCGGCCCCCTCGGGGCACACGTCTATGAGCCCAGGTCGTTTCCCGACACCTGCAACGGCAGGGCGTGCAAGATCTTCTCCCCCTCCCTCGAGGTCACGGACGAAAACGGCAACGCGGGAACGTGGAGTGGAACCATCACGGTCTACGACCCCAACTCGGCGGGCGCGGAAGGCTGGGGTGACGCCGGCGAGACAATTTGCATCTCAAAGGTGGGTAATTTCACAGGTTGCCCGCTCCCATCGCCGCCTGCCCAGAACGTAAGCAGCAGCGCGACCGTTCAATCCCTCCTGAGCACCTATGCAGGCTCGCAGAGAAGGATCCTCTTCCACGCTGGTGAGACGTGGAACATGACGGCAGCGTACGTCTTCGACGACGCCGACAACGGCCCCTCGATGATTGGTTCGTATGGAAATGGCCGTGCCACGTTCAATCACTCAGGCACGCCACCCGAGTTCGGGCAGATCACTCTCAGACCGGACGATTGGCGAATCCAGGACATCAACCACGTTGGCTCCATCAATCAGAAGACCCTGTTCGGCGCGGACAGGCAGGTCAAGAATCTGCTCATGCAGCGAACGAATATGACCTCCGGGACGGTCACCTCCGTGTTGACCATGGCTATGACGTGGATTCCGAGAGGGCCAGACAACATGCTGCACCGACACATCTTCTTGGTGGACAATAATTGGACATCGACTGATATTGATGACTATCAGTTCTTCGGTGCAGCTTGGGGCTTGAACATACTTGGGAATTACTTTCAGAACTCGAACAGCGAGCACAACATCAGGACCCAAACAGGCGAAGCCGTTCTGATCAGCAACAACCTAGTTGGGCCGAATTCAATAGGTAAGAACAGCATCAACCTTCGACTCGCTCCCCTCGGCACCTGCTCCGGTTGCGAGCATTGCGTAGCCAACTCGACGTGCGCTCCTTTCTGCGAGAGACCGCCCAGGTATTTCCTGGTCCAGGATAACGATATCCTCGTCCAAACCGGCGACGGGATAGGAGGAGTAGGGGTAGGGACGTGCGAGGGCCAGAACCCAACCAATCTCCAAGCGTACGATTTCATATTCGAGAGAAATTTCTTCAGGGCCGATCCCAGCGGGTTGAGAGGGACTGCGCAATCCATGGCGGCCATCAATGCCGGCGCGCGAGCCCATCGCTTCGTCATCCGGAACAACGTGCTCGATCAGACCGGCTGGACCTGGGTAACTGGCTTCTATGCCCAATCCGGGGCGAAGGCCTACCACAATACATGCTATCGCTGGGACAGCAGCGGCTTAGGTAATGCGACCTGTATCAGTGGGGCGCTCGCCGAATGTGCCAACAACGTCTTGTACGCTCCCAACTGGTCTGGGCCCATCAGGTGGTGGAACCCCGTATCCTGGAATGCCCCTTGCGCCGTCGCCTACAACAACTTCGATGACGGGATGACGGGGAACATCACACGCAACCCATTCGAGTCCTCGAGGCCATCGGCGCGGGCAGGTTTCTCGCCCGGCACTGGCTCCGGGCTGATCGACGCCGGCAGGGCGGTCTCCGGAGTCTTCGACGACCAGTTCCTTCACTGTCGCGTAGGAACTCCAGACGTGGGTGCCGTGGAGCGCGGGGCGCCGCCGAGCTGCGCTGATGGGGGCGAGTCGACCGAATCTCTCGGACAACCAGGCAAGCCGATTCTCTACCCTTGAGCGTGAACGGTCACCGGAAAAGGCAGGAATCTCAACATTTGGCCGGCTGAGGGCCTGGTTGGCCGAGCGGGCCTCTGGGATCGGCGTCACTCGTCGGTTCGATAGATGCGACCAAGCGCCTCTTCGAGCGTAAAGCGGGGGCGCCAGTCGAGCTTTTCGCGTAGCTTGCGGTTGGTGTAGCGCA
>Ga0214473_10011004_pt1 | contig 10628 bp, 16 predicted proteins | sample RVTome_7_FD_203509 | JGI IMG/M metagenome (GOLD analysis project Ga0214473, IMG submission 203509) | Soil microbial communities from uranium-contaminated site in the Upper Colorado River Basin, Wyoming, United States - RVT98D197 | ecosystem: Environmental > Terrestrial > Soil > Contaminated >... | reverse complement strand
CGATTCGATCCACGGCGAAGCGTTCAACTTCTCCACCGAAGAGAGCCTCTCCGCTATCGAACTCGTCGAGAAGATCATCCATCTGAGCGGGAAGACCTCCATCCGGCCGACGATCCTCGGAGAGGCAGAAGGGGAGATCCAAGCCCAGACCCTCTCGGCTCGGAAGGCACGGGAGCTTCTCGGATGGAAACCCAAGTACAGCCTTGAAGAAGGACTCAGAGAAACCATCGGATGGTACCACGCATTTCTGGACCACCTCGAGTCCGAAAGGAAGGCGGGGTAGCCGTTGGAGGGGATCAAAGGCGTCCGGATCCTGGTGACGGGATCGTCCGGATTCATCGGCTCTCACCTCGGAAGAGAGCTGTCCCGTCTGGGAGCAGAGCTTCACCTTCTCGATCGGCCCGGCGTGCCGGATTTCAGGATCAGGGACTACCGGAATCGCGCCGCGGTTCATGAATCAGACCTCTCGGATCGGTCCGCCATACGCGAGCTCGTCCGATCGATCCGGCCCGAAAAAGTATTCCACCTCGCATCGGTGACGGATGTCGAGCGAAGCATCGACCGATCGCTTGAAATGGCTCAGAATATCCTCCTGGGCACCCTCAACCTGATCAGCGCCCTCGGCGAGGCCTCTTTCCAATGCCTCGTCAATACGGGGACCTGCGAAGAGTACGGCGACAACCCCACCCCTTTCCGCGAAGACCAGATGGTGAACCCGGTCTCACCCTACTCTGCAGCCAAGGCCTCTTCGACGATCTTCTGCCAGATGTTTCACAAAACCCTCGGGCTTCCGATCGTGATTGTGCGGCCCTTCCTGACATACGGACCCTTTCAGAATCCCAAGATGCTGATTCCTTCTGCGATCGTCTCGACCCTCAGGGGAAAAAGATTCAAAATGACCGGCGGAATACAGACACGGGAGTTCAATTACGTCTCAGATATCGTGGAGGGATTCATTCGAGCCGCCACAACACGGGAGGCCATCGGCCAGATCGTCAATATCGGAAACGGCATCGAGTATCCGATCCGGGAAGTTGTCGAGACCATCCTGAAGATGATGGATGCTCAGGTCACGCCGGAGATCGGGGCGCTCCCCTATCGGGCCGGAGAAGCCTGGCACTTCTATTGTGATAATGCGAAGGCCAGAAAGATCCTGGGCTGGCAACCGAAGGTCAGCCTGAAGGAAGGCCTCCAGAAGACGATATCCTGGTACCGGGAGGCCTACGGTTCGGGATCCTTGTTCGAACACTTCCCAGGGTGCTGAAAAAATGATTCGCGGCGTGATCGTGCGAGAGGCCCCCTATTCCGAAGATTCCAGGGGGTGGCTCCTCAAAGCACTCCCCAAAGCGTTCATCGGCGGGAGCGAATTCGGAGAGATTTACCTGAGCGGGGCGAGACCCGGCGAAACCAAAGGGATTCACTATCACGACCGGACGACGGAATGGTTCTGCGTCATTCAGGGAGAAGGAACCCTATACCTCGACGATATCGAAAGCGGCGAGACGATGACGGTCCGGATGAGCCGGGCAGGGCGGATCTCGGTAGAGATTCCACCCCGTGTGGCTCATGCCATACGAAACGAGGGGGATCAGGAGATGATCCTCCTCGCATTCGCCAACATCCCTTACGATCCCGGAAGCCCGGATACTTTTCCTTGGAAATTTCCCACCCTGAATATCAGAGCCGGCAATGATCCGTCCGGTCCCTAGTCAGGAGCGTCAGGATGCTCTGTTCAAGACCCACACGTCGATGGGAAGGATCAGTTATCGCGGTTGCGACGGGGATATTCGTAGATCCGGCTGTACCTCCTTGACTTCCAGACATTCCATTTGTTGGCATAAAATCTCGAGAGAGAGAAGAGGACGCCGAGCCCGTAATAGACACACTGCTTGAAGGTCATCGTCGACGCACCGCGGAAATACCTCGTGGGGATCGGTATCTCTTTTATCCGAAAACCATGCCGAACGATTTGCACAAGCATTTCCATATCGAAGAGGAAGTTGTCCGAGGCATAGCGGTAGGGGAGGTTTTCGAGAACCTTTCGGCTATAGGCACGATAACCTGTATGATACTCGACGATATTCGCCCCGATAGCGGAATTGATCAGACGGTTCAGACCAACGTTCGCGAGGTATTTCCACCAGGGCATCCCGCCGGCCAGCGCCTTTGCACCCAACAGCCTCGATCCGAGGACGACATCCGCCTCGCCATCCAGGATCGGCTGGACGATCTGAGGGAGGAACTTCGGATCATACTGGTTGTCCGAGTGGAGCATGACGACGATGTCGGCCCCTTCCCTGATGGCCGATGTATAACCGGTTTTCAATGAGCCCCCATAGCCCAGGTTCTTCTCGTGCTGGATGATCTTCATACCGAGGGAATGGGCAACATCCACCGTATTGTCCGTGCTGGCATTATCAACCAGGATGATCTGGTCGGCGAACCCTTCCGGGATATCTCTGAATGTCTCTTCGAGGAGATGGGCCGTATTTCGGGCTGGCATGAAGATGATGATCTTTTTATCTTTTATCACCGATTAACTCCCTCTACCCGAGATGCGCAAGTTGATTTCTTCGGGTGAGAGATCATTCGATACCGGGCAGATCCCGTCTGATAGGTTTCGGCTTGCCTGGAATCTGGCGCCTATATTAAAGGAAACCCGCCATATTATATCATCCGGTTAAAACATTGTCAATGAATTGCTTGGATATCACTTAAATTCGTTATGGGGGAATGAGGACTGAGCGATGGACGCAAAAATCCGGAGGTTCATATACATTCCGGCGATCGGGATTACCGTCGCCCTTCTCACTTTCTGGCTCTGGACCCGGCGCAACGAGGAACCGACACCGGCCGGACTCACCCGTTCGGATCGTGCTTTATCGACCGCGGAGGATCTCCTCAAAGCTTCCCTCGCCTCCTATGGAGGCATCGATCGAACCAGCCAAATACGTGAGATCACACTCAAGAATGCAATAACCGTGTACGGAGAGAATCAGAGCCGGATACAGGGGTACTCGAATGAATGCTACCGATTTCCCGACAAGGTCCGGGTCGACTTTGCCTTCGGGGCCAATCAGGTCTCCCACCTTTTCGATGGCACGGCGGCGTGGACACGGACTGGCGGGAATTGGGCGAAGGGGCCCGATTACCTGACAGAAGGCCTGAGGAGAAGCCTCAAGCACTTTCCCACAACACTCCTCACGACAGCCCTTGATGACCGGACCTTGCTCAAGGGGATCGTTCCCAAAAACCTCGATGGCAAACGATGCCTAACCATCGAACTCACGGATCGGGAAGGAGATCAGAGCAGGATCTGGTTCGATGACGAGACGCTCCTGATGGCCAGAATCGATTATCCGGTTTTCACGAGTCTCGGAGTCGATTCGATGACGATCCTGATGACTGACTACCGGGAAGCGGGCGGGATTCAGACTCCCTTCCGGGTCGCCATATACTACAACGGAGACAGGGCCCAGGATATCACGATCAAAGAGGTGGTCATCAACCCCCGACTCGACGATTCCCTATTCGTACCCTCGCACGGAAAAGAATAAGCCCTCATCTCCCATCGGCCCGGAAGGCATCCTCGATCTTGGCCGCCAGGATAAAGTCGTTCTCGGAAAGGCCATTGATCGCATGAGTCCACAGCTCGATTTGAACCTTCCCCCAAGAAAGGTGGATGTCCGGATGGTGCCCCTCCGTTTCTGCGATCTCACCGATCCGATTGACGAATCCCAGGGCTTCCTTGAAATCCTTGAAAAGGAAGGTCCTGGCGATCTTCGACTGCCCGATCAACGACCATCCTTCGATCAGAGCGAGGTTCATCGTGATTTCCTCGACCCCCATCGGCTCACCCCCCCCTTCACAGGGCCTGCAATCCCGCTTCGATAGAGGCTGTACCATAATCCCCTCCAGTCCCCTTTTCATGACCATTAGAACCGCAATGGAACTCTATACCCTACGCTTACCACTTGAATATATGAGAAGACACGGTGATGAAAGTCAACGGGAGATCGACTTTTATCCGGTCCAGCCTGCGCAGTAATTCGTCGACCACCCGGCGGTCGGGATTATCCCCGCGAAGGGTGGCCCGGAGCTCTTGCATAATTCTCATCCTTTCCCGATTCAGTTCGCTCCTATTCTCCTCAAGACCGCGCAGAAAGGGGAAGATGGCCGATCCCTGCGGCTCAGACAGGTCGAGATCCTCCGTCATTTTCCACAGTCGCATCATTTCGATCCGCTCCATGACTCTTTCCCGATCCTCATCAGGAGGGCTCTCCTCCCCCACCAGTAGCCGACCTGGGGGGAAGTACCATCAAGACGAGCAGGAAACCACCTATACCCATCGCACATTTTCTCATCGCATTTTTCCTCCATTCTCACCGCATATAGCCAAAAAGGGGACTCGACTGGTCCCCATGTTATCCCGCGGCAGGGACCTGCTAGAGGAGTTCCAACAGGGTCTTCATTTCCGTCGTGTCGAGTCGTCCGACCTCGGCCTCGAGATCGAACCTACCGCCGAGGGAGCGCATCCCTTCATTCCAGGAACCCGACCATGGTTCGTAGTCTTCAATAATCCATCGCCACGCCATTCCCAACTCCCGATCTGTCTGTCAACTCATCGAGTTCTTCGATCGTCGTGTATCCCCCTGAAATGGCTCCGCTGCGATATACCTCCCCGAGCACCTCCTCGTCCAACATGAAGGAATGTTCTCCCGGGGGGTGAATGAGTGTTCTTTTCCCGGCATACATGATCCAGGAGATGAAGAGGAGGGTAATCGCCAGTGTGCCGGTAAGTCGATATCCGGTTGGAAAAACAGGCCGACGGAGCTCCGGAAGCCACACCGGCCACTGTCGCAGAAGCCCCTCCCTGCCCTGTCCGGCTTCCCGGCAGTTCTGGCCGCTTCCTTGATCGATTTCCTCTGCTCCCTCCAGCAATCTGCGCCCGGATCCTTCAGCTCGATTCTTCTGACCAGCTGGATCGTCTCGCGCAGGTCCCGGTACTCCTGACGACACTCATCGCAGGACTCGATATGTTCTGCCAGACGCCGGGCTTCATTCCCGAAACGAGCTTCCAAATAATCGACCAGCTGATCTTGAACCTCTTTACAGTTCATCGATGCCGCCCCTCCGGATGAGCGTTGACTTCAAGTTCTTCAGGGCATGGAAGTAATTGACCCTCGCGTTGTTTTCGTTGATATTCAGCACCTGAGCGATTTCCTGATGGCTCATATGATGATAAGATCGGAGGATCAGTGTCAATCGCTGGCGTTCGGGGAGTTCCAGAATCGCTTCGCGGACCCGGCGATCTCGCTCCCGCTTGATCAACAACTTCGGGGAAGTCTCCCCCCGATCCCTTTCCTCCACCGGTAGTTCGACCCATTCCATCTTCTTCGTCCGCTTGAGGTGGTTTCGACAGAGGTTGTCGGCGATCGTGTAAATCCAGGTCCGGAACGAAGAGCGCCGTTCGAACCTTTTCAGATCCGCCAGGACCTTGGGGAAGACTTGCTGGGTGATGTCGGCAGCATCATCGTGATTCCCGACAATTCGAAGAGCCATATTGTAGACGATCCTCTGGTGCCGGACGACGAGTTGCTCGAAAGCCCTCTCTTCGCCCTCTGCATATTGATCTAAAAGCGCAAAATCGCTTTCAAACGCCATCCCCATCGCTCCAATGGCTTAGACCCATATTCTTCCCGAATCGTTAAAGTGACGACACTCTGTTCGACGCAAAAAAAAGGACCTTAAACGGCGCTTAAGGCCCACCGGTGTGACGATCTTTGACCCGGTCGTTAGATCTTGATCTTCCCTTCAGGAGCTTTTGGCCTACCGACGGCCAGGCGCCCCCCCCGATCCACGCCCCCATTCTCCTCTCCAAATTGAGGCCGTGGACGGGCCACTATTCCCTTTGAAAGCGGCCGGACGGTCGAGACTCCCTATCGGCCGGGAGGCAGGCCCGCCCGACCGTACCGACTCAGTTTCCCTCGGAAACCCTCCCGACCGAACTTGACGATCCCGTGAAATCGACGGCCGGGGCCCTTCGGTCGTCGATCGCCGGGGATTCGCTCTGACTTCCGAAATCTTTCTATCCTCCGTTCCCCTCCAGAGGTGGCTCTCCCGATCCCCGGCAGAATCGGTTTGCTCGGATTGCCGGGGACGATTCATGGGCCGGGTATTGACTGACGGTTCGACTTTTTCCACCCTCACAGCCTCGTCTCCTTGCGGTACAGGCTGACGACTCTCTTCGACAACCGGCTTCCGGGAGAGGCTACCCGACGAACGGCTCTCTTCGACGGCCGGCTTCCGGGAGGGGCTGCTTGCCGGTCGGCTTTCCTCGACAGCCGGTTTCCGGGAAGGATTTACTGCCGGCCGGGATTCCTCCGCTGCAGAGATCTTCCCCTGGCGGCGGAGGGCACCTTCATTACCAGGAGAAGTCTGTTCCTCAACTGCCGTCCCATGGTGACTGGGTCGAGGCGTATCGGTCGGGGAATTCTCTTCTGAAACAGTCTCCCTCACCCGTGAGACCATGGGCAGGGTGGTGCCTTCATCTTGCGTTCTGGATGCTGGCCCAACGATCCGTGTCTCCTCCCCTCGTTCGCGAGAGCGGATAATCCCGTCACTCAGGGAGACCTCCCCCTTTGTGCGATAAATACCTGTATCGCGTGTCCGATAATCGTACTTTCGACTATACCGTTGACCGACGTACACCGATCTCGGGTAATAATAGTAATAGTCGTAATAACCATACGGATAGTAGAAATCCCAGTAGCAGAAGTTATTGTAGTACCAGTAATCGTAGACGATGATATAGTACGAAGGACAGTAATAATGGTACGGATCGTAGTGATAATAGCTGGGGACATGACAGTCCGAGCAGAGATACCTGGGATAATGGACGATCTCTTCGATGTAATAGATGGCGAAATCATCCTGGTATAGAGGTTCTTCCGAATAGGGCAGGATCGCGCCGTTGATCTCCTCGATTGCCAGGAAAGGATCTCCGGAGATTTGACGGATAACTTCCACAGCCTCGGTCGGTTCATCGGACCTTGACAGGAATGGCCATCTATCCAAGTCGAAGGGCTCATCGGAAACGACAGCCTCGATATAACCGATGCCGACCGGCTCATCGATATAGAGGGAAAGGTCGTATCCCCCCCCGGGGATCGTGTAGGTCTTCCCACCCGCCACATAATTGTCCATGCCCGGGTAATAGGGAAAGAGGATGTTCACGAATCCCTCAGAGTCGATGTTGTAGACGGTCACGTAGGCGGGCCGGTTTGCCTTGAAGTAGATCGTCATGGCATCCCCATCATAGTAAACGCCTCCATCGCCCCGATCGAGCCACACCTCAACCTCCGGCGGTTGGTTGCCGAACAGAAGAGGCGGAAATAACGCTCCGAAGAAGAAGATTGCCGATACGACCACACTTCCTAAACGATCATACATTTTCATTTTAATCCCCCTGGTCTCTCCGGACCTGGATGCTTCACCTGCGAGCAATCAGGGCAGTAAGCAACAGCCATGCCAGAAAGAGCGATGAGAGTAAGTGAATCAATGTGTCCCATAATCCTTTGTGGTAAGGCGAGTTATAAAAACATCCCGGACGATGTCTTCAGATTGACTTCTCTAGGGGTGTGATCCCGGGAATGGCCAGATGTCCACCCGTGAGGACATACCCGTTCAGAACACCTTTCCGGCCATGCGGCAACAGGGTCATTTCAATTTATCTGCATCAACCATCAATATCCAGAAAAGGCTCCAACGGACACCCGCGGCATCGGGCCTTTGCACGACAAAAAGACTTTCCGACCCGGACCAGGAGGGCATGATATTCGTTGAAAATTTGGGCCTCTTCCGGTAGAGACGACGCGAACAACCGCTGGATTTCGGAATAGGTCGCTTTTTCATCGATCAAGTGGTGGCGAACAAGGACCCGACGGGTGTAGGAATCGACAACAAAAATCGGCCTGTTGAATGCATATAAAAGGATCGAGTCGGCGGTCTCGGGGCCGATACCTTTGATGGCGAGGAGCTCTTCGCGCAAGCGATAAGTACTGACGGTCCCCATGCGGCGGATGTCGAGGTCGTAATGTACCCGGAAGTAGGTTATGAAGTTGAGGAGCCGCGAGGCCTTTACTCGATAAAAGCCCGCAGGCCGGAGGCAGGTCGAAAGATAGTCTGGCGGGATTTCGGAGAGCCTCAAGGGATTCATCAGGCCATCCGCTTGCAGCCTCGAGAGGGCTCTCTCGACATTTCCCCAATTCGTATTCTGGGTGAGGATGGCTCCGACGATGACTTCGAATGGAGTCTCTCCAGGCCACCATTTCTGAGAACCGAAGCGATCGGAGAGCGCCCCGTAAAAAGCCAGGAGCATTCCTCTCCCCGGCTGGAGGGACTTGCCGCCCTGTCGAGGCTGTTTTCCTCCGACCCTGGCGATCATTATCCCTGGCGGCGATAGCGCCGGCTCGCACGGTCCAAGATCTCCTTCTCCTCCTCGGTCAGGCTATCGATCCCCTCCCGTGAGATCTTGTCAAGGACCTGGTCGATGTATTCGTCTTCACGGGGGTCATGTCCGCCACCATGGCCGGATCCATCCCACCCTTTCTCCTTTTTTCCGAAAACACGAATCTTCATCCGTTCCCTCCGGAATCTACCCTTCACCCATTCCGTGAATGTCTGCACATCTCCTTGCCACCTGATGTAAAGGTATCCGACCAGCATACCACCGAGATGGGCGAAGTTGGCGATGCCGCTTTCGGTATAGTGCTGGCTGGCCCAGAGTTCAATCAGGGCGAACACGATGATGAGGTGTTTGGCCTTGACAGGAAATAGGAAATAGAGGTAAATCAGGCGATTGGGAAAGAGGATGGCGAAGGCGACGAGGATACCGTAGATCGCCCCCGAGGCACCGATTGTTGGAACAGGCGAATTCCAGGATGTGAGGAGAGTCAGGATGCCGGCGCCGATCCCGGTAACAAGATAATATTGGATGAAACGCCGGCTCCCCCACATCCCCTCGATCTCGCTCCCGAACATCCAAAGAACGAACATGTTGAAGAGGAGGTGAAAGAACCCGCCGTGGAGGAACATGTAAGTGAAGAGTTGCCAGAGGAAAAACCTGTGGGTCACCAGTGCCGGAACCAGACCGAGAATGTGGTTGATGCTGACATCCAGTACGGGTTCCAATACGAACTTGAGGACAAAGACGACGCTATTGATGATGATCAGGGCCTTGACCATCGGGCTCCAACCGTAAATGGCCATACCGGGACCATAGCTGTACCGATAGAAACTCAATGACTTCTCTCCTGCGCGTCAGGTCCCGCTCTCCCCTGACACCTTGGAGCCAATGGACAGGACGGGGATGCTTCGACCTTTCTCATCCAAGATCAACAGGTCAGGTGCAGGGCAGCCACCGCGACCTTCTTTCCGGAGAGGGTGTTGTAAATGCTGCAGGCCCTGCGGGAATCATACGAGAGGAGTGCGATCCCTCTTCTGTTCAACCCCTCGGCCAGCTCCGGAGAGATTTCCAGCCGCCCGTAGAAGCCGGTGCCCACAATGAGCACTTCCGGTTTAAATTCGAAGACTTCACGAAGATCGTTCAGAGACAGTCGATGACCCTCCGATCGCCACCATCCCGCCTTGACCGTGCCGGGGCCGATGATGACATCCGATCGATACGTCTCACCGCCGATCACAATTTCCCCGAAGCGATAGCTCTCTATTTCCACTCGAATGCCTCTCACTTCGGATCAGAGGGTGGCCCGTAGACCTCGTCCAGAAGCCTCTGAAAACGAGGCGCATAAATCATATCGAAGGTCTCTGCTTTATCTGGAAAGAAGGTCAGAGCGACGCGGCGGATAAGGCGGACAGACGCTCGCGCGTCGTCACCGCTCATCTGCCCCTGGGCGATCAACTGCCGCGTCAGATCGACCAGGAGCCTCAGGTAACGAACCTTTCGATCTTCTTCCCATAACTTCATGTGGATCGGAGAATCGGGTGTGATCATCGACTCGATGCTCCATTGAAAGAACGACAGGGGAATTCCTGTGTCAGCTCTCCCGACGGGGAGTGACCTGGATGTCGTATCCTGCGATCACAATCTCTTCTGCGCGACAGCTGCTGTGCATGTCCTTCGAAATCGGGCACAGCTTGTCATTGATGCACTTCATGATCGCTTCTTCCGGATTCCTGGCGGCCTGAAGGAACCAGCATGGGGAAGAAGAAACATCGCTGATGAGATAAAGTTTGAGTTTTTCCATATCAGCCTCCACTCGCACACAAACGGCCCCCACCGCAGAAACCTGATCGGGAGGATTTTCCATCCGACCAGCCGTCTATTTCCCTCGCCTTTCCTCACCCGTCCGGGAGGCGATACGATTCAGCTCGATGAGCTCCCTTTGAATCTTCCTCTCCCTCCGGGAAATGCTGAACAGATACAGGAACATCATGACCCAGACGACCGCATAGGCAGCAACGAGATATGTGATCGAGTCCATTGATCCTATCCTCGTCTTCGGGTTTCAATCCTTGATGATCCGGCGAAGGTTGTCCACTTCATCCCGCATCTCGGCCAGCGTGATCCTCCGGGAGAGGATATATAGAAAGAAGAGCGTCATCGC
>Ga0214473_10011002_pt1 | contig 10628 bp, 8 predicted proteins | sample RVTome_7_FD_203509 | JGI IMG/M metagenome (GOLD analysis project Ga0214473, IMG submission 203509) | Soil microbial communities from uranium-contaminated site in the Upper Colorado River Basin, Wyoming, United States - RVT98D197 | ecosystem: Environmental > Terrestrial > Soil > Contaminated >... | reverse complement strand
ATTGAAGCCACTTTCCTCATCCACGAAGTATAGCCTCGAATGGATGAAAATATTAATCTGGTTCTATCTGTTTCGTGACTCATTGGACTTATCTACTTAAGTCCAAAAGGTATCGTAACTTTTACATCTGATATTATCAAAAAACTCTATCCGGCTTTGGGCAATGCTGAAGCAAAAGTACTTTCCTTTATTATCGAAAATGAAGACAAAGTGGTCTCCTTAGATAAACTGGCAAATTTAATGAAGATGACAGATGCTAATTTTTCTTTGTGGGCAATTTATAAAATGATCTCTCGCTTAAAACCAAAAGTGAAAAATAACTTTCAAATCAAAAATATTAAGGGGCGGGGTTATCTACTCCAGAAGTCATCCTTAAGATAGACTCCTTAAATAATACCAATCATTTTATTTAGTTTTTTCTATAACTCTATCCTTATCGACCTCAGGTTTCCGCCATGAGGCCCATTTACAATCAGAGTATCGGGAGCAGCCGAAAAATTTTCTGCCGCTTTTTGTATTTCTCGCTATCGCATCACCTTTACCGCATTTGGGGCATTTAATGCCGAGTTTTTCTATATACCTCTCAGTAAAATCACAGTCCGGAAATCGCGAACAAGAAACGAATTTACCAAACCTACCTATTCTAATCACCAACTCTCCCTTCTTACACTTCGGACACTTTTTCCCTAACTTTTCAGCCTCAATCTTCACTCTCTTCGAATTTTTTTCAACCGAACCCAATTTCTTCTCAAAAGGAGTATAAAACTCTTTCATCATTTTCTTCCAATCCAATTCTCCTTTTGCAACATTATCAAGATCATTTTCCATTTTCGCAGTAAATGAATATTCCAGTTCTTCAGGAAAATTTCCAACTAAAAAATCATTAACTGCCACACCAACCTGTGTCGGCCTAAATTTCCCCTCGTCTTTTTCAACGTATTGCCTAATCTGAATTACCGAAATAATCGGCGCATAAGTTGAGGGTCTACCTATTCCGAGTTTCTCCAAAGTCTTAATAAGTGAGGCTTCGTTATACCTTGGAGGAGGTTGAGTAAACTTTTGTTCTGATAAAACTTTAATTAAAGACAATATTTCCTCTTTCTCGACCAACGGCAATTCCGGCTCTTCCTCCTTCGATAAGGGTATTACCTTTCTCCAACCGTCGAATTTCATAACCTGCCCGGAAGCACGTAGCAAGTAGTCTGTAGCTAGTAGCTTGGGGGTGGCAAGAACATCTATCGCTGTTTCATCAAAAATACAAGCTGCCATCTGGCAGGCAACGAACCGTTTCCAGATCAGGTCATATAATTTCTCAGCATCACCTTTAAACTTGGAGTTTGGAATCTGAAATTTAGAATTCACGTCAGTAGGACGTATAGCCTCATGGGCCTCCTGTACTAACTTGGATGTTTTTTTGAAAAAACGGGGAGCATCAGGCAAATAATTTTCTCCGAATGTTTTTGAGATGTAATCCCTTACTTTAGATACGGCAGTTTCTGCTAAATTGACGGAATCGGTTCTGTGGTAAGTAATTAGACCCTCTTCGTAAAGGGATTGAGCAATGCTCATGGTGCGTTTTGCAGACCAACCGAAAAGACGGGCTCCTGATTGCGTCATCGTCGAGGTCGTAAAAGGAGGATAGGGAGATTTAACAGCCTCCCGTCGCCTAACATCAAATACCTTATATGAAGATTTCTCTAGATCGGAAACTGCTTCTTTAGCCTCTTTCGCGTTTTTAATTTCCGCTTTCTTACTATTGATCTTGGCTAACTGAACATTAAAATCTTCATTTTTGACTTTTGATTTCTGGCTTTTGACTTGACAGAAGATTTCCCAATACTCCACCTGTTTGAAAGCATCTATTTCTCGTTCCCGATCGACAATAAGGCGAACCGCAACCGATTGCACCCGTCCCGCGGATAAACCACGTCTGACTTTTTTCCATAAAAGAGGTGATAGTTTATAACCCACCAAACGATCCAAAACGCGCCTGGCGATTTGTGCATCAACCAAGTTTGTGTCTAACCCTCTCGGGTTTTTAATTGCATCCTCAACTGCGTCCTTTGTAATCTCATGAAAGACAATTCTTTTCAATCTTGAACTATTAATCTTCGGTTTTAAATCTTCCAACACATCTTTAACGTGTTGAGCTATAGCTTCCCCTTCCCGGTCCGGATCAGTTGCTATAAAAATACTTTTTGCTTTTTCCGATGCTTTCCGAATTCTTCCGATACTTTCATTTTTCTTCTCGACAATAACATAGTTGGGTTTAAAGTTATTTTTTATATCAACGGCCAGTTCGCTTTTCGGTAAATCCTTAATGTGGCCCATTGTCGCTTCCACTAAATAATCTTTCCCAAGAAATCGGGATAAAGTCCTGGCTTTGGTTGGTGATTCGACAACAATAAGATTCATAAAATATAATTTAAAACTCAAAAGTTGAAAATCAAAAATACAGGTCCAAAGTAAAAAGTTTTGAATTTTGAATTGTAATTTTGACTTTTGAATTTTTAACTTTAAGCTTTCTTATACACTCCCCCTCCTAAATTCTTCACCATTCCTTTAAGTTCCATTACGGTTAACTTAGCGGATATGTTTGCTACACTAAGACTAGATATTCTAGCAATTTCGTCAAGATGTAAAGGCTCATTAGCAATAATTTCTGTTAGTTGTGCTTCAAGAGCATCGGCAGGCAAAACTTGTTCAACCCTTTCCCTATCAACATTAAGTTGCAAATTCAACTCCTCCAATATGTCAGAAGCCTTTGTTGCCATTTTGGCGCCGTTTTGTAAAAGAAACAAAGGAGCGGCAGACATTGGTGAAGTTATTTGACCGGGAACTGCAAAGACGGATCTCCCCTGTTCAGCCGCCGCTGATGCGGTAAGTAAGGTCCCGCTTTTTTCCAGTCCTTCAATAACTACAGTTGCCTTTGATAAACCGGATATTATTCTATTACGGCTCGCAAAGTTAGTAGGTAGTGCCGGATAACCCAATGGGTACTCGGAAACAACCGCACCACTTTCAATAATCTTTTTCGCAAGGGATATATTCTCAGGAGGATACATCTTATCTAATCCGCACCCCAGTACCGCAATTGTGCGCCCACCGGATTCTAAGGCTGTGCTGTGGGCGACAGTATCGATTCCCCTTGCAAGCCCAGATACAATTGTAACTCCTAAACTTGCCAACTGGCTTGCGAAATTTCCGGCAACCTCACGTCCATACGATGTCATCTTCCGGGAACCCACAATTGCAACCGCGTTTGTATCGCTTTTCTTCAAGCTGCCTTTAATGTACAAAACAGAAGGAGCATCTTCTAAGTCTGCCAAATTTTCAGGATAATCGTGATCTTTCTCTGTAACGAAGTCTACCGATAGTCGCTTTAGTCTAAAAAAGTACTCTTTGGAGTTGAAGGATTCACGAAAAGTAAGAAAGTCGTGGACAACTTTTTCTTTAAGTCCGATTTCTAAAAGTTGTCTTGAAGAAGCACCCCAAGCTTTTTTCGCACTACCGAAATAAGATATCAAAAGATTAATTCGGGCGGGACCGAAAGGAACGAAGGAATAAAGTGCAGTTATATATTCTCGCTCAGTCATCGGAAAATAAGTTACAAGTTAATAGTAATACAAAACTATAGAGAATAGAGATAATAGAACAATCCTAAATTATTCTCTTTATTACTTTAGTTCTATTCTCTTTTGTTGTCGAACCAATAATCAAACATCCCCCTTGCAATCGGCCCTGCAACCTTAGATCCTTCTCCTCCGTTTTCTACTAAGACAGTTACGGTTATTTGAGATTCAGAGGGCTTGCCCGCCGAAGCCTCGGTGTAGGCGGGCGCAAATGCGACAAACCAAGCATGCGGATCGCCGTTTTCAGTCTCGGCTGTTCCTGTCTTACAGGCAACATTAATTCCTTTTTTGTCTTTAAAGTCAAAAAAAGTAAAGCCCGTTCCGCCCGGACTACAAGCTCCCACCATACCACTCTTAACCAATTCTATATTTTCTTTATCTATTCCTAAATTCCTACATTCTTCTTTGCTATTTATCAAGTGTGCTTTACAATAGTTTCCATCATTAGCAATAGTAGATATTGCCTGATTCAACTCTAATGGAGTTACTGCTATATAACCTTGACCGATAGAAAGATGGTAAGTGTTACCGAGGAACCATCGTTCGCCTATATTTTGCATCTTCCACTTAGGAGTTGGAATAAAGCCTTCCGCCTCCCCGGGTAAATCAATTCCTGTTTTTTGAGATAAACCAAACTTATCCGCCCATTCATCCAGTTTATCAACACCTAAAAGTTCTCCCACTTTATAAAAAAAGGTGTCGGTTGATCTGGCAATGGCACGGGGTAATTTTATTAATCCCTCGGTTCCTCCGTACTGAGTGAAAAACCAGTTTGCGAACGAAAAGTCGCCATATTCAGTCTGAATTGTTATTCTCCCTTTATCGTCAAACTCAAAATCTTTGTTAATCTTTCCTTCTTCCAGAGCGGCAACGGCAAGAATAGGCTTGAATGTAGATCCCGGATGGTAGAGGCCTGAAATTGATCTATTGAAAAGCGGAAGACTGGGATTATTTAAAATCTTACTAACTTCCTGCGGGTCGTCACTTTCAATAAATATGTTTGGATCGTACGAAGGGAAAGAGTATACAGCCAGAATTTCACCAAACGGATCACTTACAATCACCGATCCTTTGGCGGAACGAGGTAAATCTTTAGAGTCTTCGACAATCCTTGCAACTTCATTTTGTAAGCCAAAATCAATAGTTGTTCTGACACCTTCACCCTTGACGGGTTCTTTACGACCTAACGTTCTGATCTTCCTTCCCATAGAGTCGACTTCGAAAAGCTCTTCTCCATCTATCCCGGAAAGGGCACACTCATACATCTCTTCCAATCCGCTTCTTCCGACTAAACCGGCAATTTTTCTTGGCCCTTTTTCCGGACACTGGGGATTAATTTTACCTAACTCTCCTTCATCGACCTCTCCTAAATACCCTGTTATGTGAGCGAAGGCGCTTCCTGAAATATAATCCCGCTTCCACTCAGTAATTGTTTCATCATCCGCCGCGCCCTCTAAGTCGGTTGATTTCAGATACCCCTTATTGGAGTCGAAAATAATTCGCTGCCTTACCAACTTATTTGTTGCAATAACTTCCCCGCCTCTTGCCAATATTTCTCCTCTAGGTGCAGCAATTGCAATCCTTCTGATCCTATTTTCTTCAGAAAGTGACCGGTAATATTTTCCTCGAATGATTTGCAGGTCTACTATCCTTGCAAAAAGAATCAAAAAACCGAGAGTCAAAAGTCCCCGTAAAAGCCAAGTTAACCAGTTTTGTATTTTGGAAGACGCTAAGGATTCCATTTAATGATTAAACCCTTCCTGTCACTCTTATTTTGGAAAGTAGCCTGTTGTCAGCTAACACCAAACCGCACCCACGCACGACACAAGTTAGAGGATCATCGGCAATCACAACAGGCATCTTCGTTACTTCTGAAACAACCTGATCTATGCCCCGAATCAAAGATCCTCCTCCGGCCATAATAATTCCCGAGTCCATTATGTCAGAAATAAGTTCAGGTGGGGTCTCCTCCAGAGTTTCTCTAATATTCTTAACAATTTCCTGAATTATCGGCGTTAGCGCTTCCCTTATTTCAGACGAAGAGAGTTTTATCGATTTGGGTAAACCTGTCTCTAAATCCCGTCCTCTTACAACGGCATATTTTTCTTTAGTCGGAATACAAGTTCCAATTGTTATCTTGACTTCTTCTGCGGTTGGCTCGCCCAATAAAAGCGAATATTTTAACCTCACGAAATTGATAATCGCCTCATTCATTTCGTCTCCGGCGATTCTGACGGAACGTCCTACTACTATCCCTCCTAAAGATATTACTCCCATTTCAGAGGTACCTCCACCTATATCTACTATGAATATTCCTTCGGGACCTTCAACCGGAAGTCCGGCCCCGATTGCTGCAGCCATAGGCTCTTCAATTAAATGAGCTGTACGGGCTCCTGCTGAAATCGAGGCGTCTGCAACAGCCCTCCTTTCAACCTCCGTAACTCCTGACGGTATTCCAATAACTACTCTGGGTCGCGGGATTCTAGGTAGAATGGAACCCGACTCGTGAACCTTTTTAATATAGTGAGAAAGCATTGCTTCGGTTGCATCAAAGTCGGCGATAACACCGTCTTTCAAAGGCCTCACGACTTCTATCAAAGCCGGAGCGCGACCTAACATACGCTTGGCCGAACCGCCTATTGCCAAAATCTCCTTGGTTTTCCTCTGACGCGCAATAACCGAAGGTTCCCGGATAACAATTCCTTGTCCGAGTACTAAAACGAGGGTATTTGCAGTCCCTAAATCTATGCCGATATCGTGAGAAAATAAACCAAAAAATCTGTTCAAAGAAATATAAGGTAAAATATCGGCAATCTTTTTGACTTTGATTTTTATTGGCTCTATTTTTTTGCTTATTGGAACACTGGATAATGTTGGCATAAGTTGTGGCCAGTATAACGCGAACTTTTTCTATTGCAAAGTCCCGATCTTCTCCATTCTAACTTTATTGCGGGTATTTCGACATTTTGTAATTTGTTGTAAATTGAACTGTGGTGATTCGATTTGTAAATAGGTGCATTGAAAGCTCATTTTATCTACTTTTCTTTCTGGTTCCTCTTATTTTATTTCCCCAAACTTCTGAACTTTTTGAGTTCAACAAAATGGTCCTCACATACATATTTACGGTTATTATTATCTTTCTATGGCTTGCAAAAATTATATTAACAAAAAAGTTTATTTTTAAGCAAAGCCTTTTGGACTTTCCACTTCTTGCTTTCTTGACATCGCAAACAATCTCAACCGCCTTTTCAATTGATCCTAGAACTAGTCTTTTTGGATACTACTCCCGTTTTAACGGTGGCTTATTATCCCTCATATCCTACGCTCTCTTGTACTGGGCATATATCGCAAACATGGACTTTAAAAATACCATGCGCATGGTATTCGTAACCTTAGCTTCTTCTTTTTTAGTTTCACTTTATGGAATTGCACAACACTCTGGAATAGACAAAGATATTTGGGTTCAGGACGTACAGAATAGGGTCTTTTCAACCCTCGGCCAACCGAATTGGCTGGCTGCGTGGATAGTCGCGTTACTTCCTCTTACTTGGGCCCTTGCATTAAATTTAAAGTTATTTAGTCAAAAGTCAAAAATAAAAACTAAAGATATTTTTAAATTCTTACTTTGGTTTCTTCTCTCAATCTTACTTTTTGTAACTCTTCTTTTTACTAAATCCAGATCTGGATTGTTAGGATTTGCATTCACCAGCGTTTGCTTCTGGAGTCTAACCCTGGTCAAATTCTTAAAAGACAAAGGGCCATTTTATTTTTCATATGTATTTTTAATATTTAATATTTCATTTTTAATATTAATCTTGTTTTTTGGAACTTTTTGGATTCCAAAACTTTCGAATGTCATTAAAACCCCAAACTACACCATGCAACCTACCAGCGAAGCTGGCCAAGCTCCGCTTACGGCTTTCCAAGGTCCGGCTCTTGAAACTGGAGGAACAGAATCGGGTGAAATTCGAAAGATTGTTTGGCGGGGGGCAATCGAAATCTGGAAACATTATCCAATCTTTGGGAGCGGAGTTGAAACATTTGCTTTCTCTTATTATCAATTCCGTCCCATCGAACACAATCTTGTTTCTGAATGGGATTATCTTTATAACAAGGCGCACAATGAATATCTAAACTATGCGGCAACTACCGGCACAGCAGGAATACTAACGTACTCAATTTTAATCGGAGCTATCTTTCTTACATTCTTTAAATTTAAAAAACAAAATTCAGAATTCAAAAATACGGATATTATTTCAAAATCGGAAGTTATGAATTTTGCATTATTCGCAGGTTTTACCAGCATACTGATCACAAACTTCTTCGGCTTTTCTGTAGTTCCGGTTGCCTTGGAATTTTTTCTATTTCCCGCATTTGCCCTTACCCTTTTTCAAAATCCGCACCCGGAAGGGAGTAATTCAAAAGTAGCACTCTACCAAAAAATCGCATTAGCATTTATTTTATTTCTTACTTCTTTCTTCTTGATACAGATAGCTAGGTATTGGTATGCCGACTATCTATATGCACAGAGTAAAAATAGGCAAAATCAAGGCGACTTCATACAAGCTCGGAATACGTTGACTCAGGCAATACAACTTTCTCCTAAAGAACCTGTTTACTGGAATGAGTTGGCACAGGTTGGTGCTGATATTGCCCTTTCATTGGGTGAAAAAGACGAAAAAGAGAATTTCGTTAAATTCATTCAGCTGGCCCTTGACGAGTCCGACCACGCAGTTGCCTTTTCTCCTTACAACGTCAATTTTAAAAGAGACCGCGCAAGAATTTTGATAAATTTTTCGGGAGCGAATTCAAGTTTTCTTGAGGAAGCCAGACAGACTTTGGAAGATGCAGTGACTCTCGCACCAACAGATGCAAAGCTTTACTACAACCTGGCGCTAACCTACCTAAGATTAGGGGACACACAAAAATCGATTTCTTTATTGAAAAAAACGATAGAAATGAAAACAAACTACCGAGACGCAAGGTTTGCACTGGGGTTAATCTATATCGACCAAGGCATGAAAGGAAAAGCGAAAGAACAATTTGAATACATTCTCACGAATATAAATTCAGGCGACAAAAAAGTTCAAGAAGAACTCGATGGATTAAAAAGCCTCTAAGACCCCTAGCCTCGTGATATAATTCGCATATGATAAGGAAAATTCTCTTGGTAAAAGATCCCTCCTTAAGAGCCGTGTCAAAACCGGTTCAAAGTGTTGATAAAAAGATAACTTTACTAATCAAGGACTTAAAAGACACTCTGGTCGTCCAAAAAGACCCGGAAGGCATAGGGCTCGCGGCTCCCCAAATCGGAAAGAACCTGCGTCTGTTCATCATGACTGAAGGAAAGAAACTTAAAACAATTATTAATCCCGAAATACTTTCATTCTCTTCGATAAAGGCCGAAAAAAAAGAGGTTAAGTCCAAAACAAAAAAGTCTATGGAGAAAAAAATAATGGAAGGCTGCCTTTCTTTACCTCACTACTACGGTCCCTTAGAAAGGACGAAGCTAATTAAATTAAAATATCTTGACGAAAAAGGGAAAGAGCGAATTGAAACTTTTGAAGGACTTCCCGCACAAATCGTGCAGCACGAAATAGATCATCTAAATGGAATCTTGTTTATTGATAGACTCCTGGAACAAAAGGCTCAACTTTTTGAATTTAAAGGAGGAGAATGGGAAGAAGTAGAAATATAATTATAAGATACCAATATACAAATTTTTACCAATATTACAAATGAATACTAATAAAATACTAATCTACCCAGAGCTTTCATACTTGCTTGTAGGAATATGCTTTTCTACCCATAACGAACTGGGCCCGTATGCAAGAGAAAAACAATACTCTTCACTTATAGAAAAAAAATTAAATGAAAGTAACTTGCTTTTTAAGAGAGAGTACCGAATTGGAGATATCGGAAATATTTTAGACTTTATCGTTGATAAAAAAATAATCTTGGAAATTAAAGCCAAACGAATACTAACTAAAGATGATTATTATCAACTTCAAAGATATCTTCAAGATTCAAGATTAAAGTTGGGGTTACTTATTAACTTTAGAAATAAATATTTGAAACCCATTAGAATAGTAAGAATTGATACACCTAATAAGCAAAAGTTTATCTATTGAATATTCGTATTATTAGTAAATATTAGTATTAGTTCACATAAGTATATTAGTATCTTTTATTATGAAAATAGTTTTTTTCGGTACTCCTGAATATGTAGTTCCTATTTTGGATAAACTGCACCGTGAGTTCAAAGATCGCTCCGGCGGATCTCCTATTGCAGCTATTGTAACCCAGGCTCCAAAACCGACGGGTCGAAAACAGTTTTTAGAATACTCAGCCGTCGATGCCTGGGCTTACAAGAAAAATATCCCAAAGTTTTTCGACGCAAATGATATTGTAAATAATAATATAAAAGCAGATGTAGGCATCCTTGCTTCCTTTGGCCAAATATTAACCGGAAAAATCATAAATCACTTCCCTTACGGCATAGTTAATTTTCATCCTTCCCTGTTACCTAAATTCAGGGGCGCGTCTCCCATTCAAGGAGCAATCGTGTTTGGAGAAAAAGAGACGGGCTTAACATTCACGAAAATGGATGTAGCCTTGGATAGAGGTTATTTAATTTCCCAATTCCGGGAGGAAATAGAACCAACAGACACTACAGAATCTTTAAGAAAAAGGCTCTTCTTAAGAGCCGGCGACGTGATAACCACATTACTGCCAGCTTATATTTCAGGAAAAATAAATTTAAAGAAACTGGACCATGTTAAAGGAACATTTACATGGCAGATTAAAAAGGAAGATTCTTTTATCCATCCTGAATTCATACGCAAAGCTATTGGCGGTAAAAAAATAACGAAAAAATGGGAAATAAAATTTATAAATAATTTTTCTATCGCGCCTTCTGCAGAAGCAATTGAGCGCTTCATCCGTGCAATGCAACCTTGGCCGCAAGCGTGGTCAACGGTTAAAATTAAGAATCAA
>Ga0214473_10011001_pt1 | contig 10628 bp, 8 predicted proteins | sample RVTome_7_FD_203509 | JGI IMG/M metagenome (GOLD analysis project Ga0214473, IMG submission 203509) | Soil microbial communities from uranium-contaminated site in the Upper Colorado River Basin, Wyoming, United States - RVT98D197 | ecosystem: Environmental > Terrestrial > Soil > Contaminated >... | reverse complement strand
CAAATGCTCGGCGGCGTGGGCCGCCAGGTCGGGATCCCCCGACTCCTCTCGGGCTCCGTGGTCAGTCCTCGACGGGCATGGTGACGGGCTCGCCCGCCCCGTAGAAGTAGGCGCCGCGCCCAGCCGCGCCGCCCACCACCGCGATCTCGAAGCAGCCCGGGTCCTCGACGATGGGCACGGGCAGTTCCGGGTGGTCCCAGAGCCAGCCCAGCTCCGGATGCGACGCGGCCATGGCCGCGCGCTCCTTGTTGAGCATCAGCGTGCGGAAGGCGATGCGCGTCGCGTCGTACATGGCGCGCTGTATCCGCTCGCGCCCCCAGCCCTCGCGCGCGAAGATCTGGGCGTGCTCGGGGCACACGAGCATGGTGTTGTGCTCCTGCTCGGTCGTCTTGTAGCGCGGGTCCGAGCGTCGCCCGAGCAGCCAGAGGCCGGTGCCCACCTGGGCCACGTTGGTGGCGGCGGTGGCGAAGACGCCGATCAGGTCCTCCGGCGTCGTGCTCTTGAAGTCGTGGAGCTCGCACAGTCCGTAGACGAAGTGCACGGTGACGGTGCTGTCCTCCACGCGGAAGCCACGGGTCACGTGATACGGCTCCCAGGGACTCTCGCGCTCGTTCTCCGCGCAGCAGCAGGCGTACTTCAGCGGCGAGCCGATCGTGTCCATGTCGGAGATGCCCACGTAGGTGTGCCCCACGTTCATCATGGTCAGCCGGAGCGCGCGGCCGAGGGCGCTGTTGGACGCCGACGGCGCGCCCGGCCCGAGAGCGCAGATGCCGCCGTTGAAGCGCGCGACCCGGCCCCGGGGCCCGTTGACGATGACCACCGGGGCGTGCGGCCCCGTCGACATGGCCTTGTTGCGCAGGTACATCTTGGGCTCGGCGAGACAGCGCACCGCGGCGAGGAGGAAGGGCAGGTGCTCCGACCGGCAGCCCGCCATGACCGCGTTGACGGCGAGCTTCTCCACGGTGGCGAGCCCGAAGCCGGGCTCGAGGGTGGCGATGACGTCGCCCGGCGCCCGGCGGGTGCCGCCGAGCATCGCCTCTACCGCCCGGCGAGTCGGGGCCACCAGCGGGAAGCCGTCGCTCCACCCCCGGGTCAGGAAGTCGGCCTGCATGGCGTCCCAGGCCGCGAGCAGGTCGTCGCCGCGGTAGACCAGGTGCTCGTCGGCCACGGGCAGGTCGTGGCCGTCCGTCACGGGCTCGACGGGCCGGGTGAGGCCGGTGATCACCTGCTCGATGGCGTCGTCGACCATCGCGTGGATGGCGCCGGGGCGCTGGTTCGTGGCCGGCATGGACAGCACCGCGATGGGAAGGCCGGGCAGTCCGAAGCTCGCCGCGCTGCGCTGCGCGTCATGCACGAACGTCTTGGCGGTGAAGAACACGGTGGGAATCCCCCGCCGCTCCAGCTCGACCATGTCGTGGATCCCCCACGACGTGCACGACCCTCAGTCGGCGGTGGTACCGACGACCGCCTGCACCTCGCGGGCGATCCGGTCGGAGTCCTCCGCCGTGCAGTGCCGCATCAGGAAGCCGACCGAGCCGTGATAGCGCCTGAAGGTGGCGCCGGGGAATCGCTCGCGCAGGAGCGTCTCGGTACGGGTCAGGGCCTCGTCGCCGCCCGCCTTCATGTTCCAGTACAGCCCGATCGTCGCGCCGGACAGATCGGTCCGCCGGGACGCCGGGGTGATCGAGTGGCGCACGGGTCGGGCCACGGGGTTCAGCACTTCGAGCTGGGCCATGTCACAACCTCCTTGAGCGCCTACGCGCTCCGTAGCTTGGGGTGGGGAGGCGAGGCGGCCGATGCCGGCGGGAGAAGGTCGCCCTCGCGAAAGCGCGTCCAGCGCAGCGGGGCGAGGTCCCAGCCCGGCGCCCGCCCTTCCAGGACGAGCACGGCCATGATCTCACCCACCGCAGGCGCGTGCTTGAACCCGTGGCCACTCCAGCCGAAGTCGGCGAAGAGCCCTGCGTACTCCGGGATCGCGCCGAGCACCGGCTCGTGATCGGGCGTGACATCATAGACGCCCGAGTAGCCGCCCATCGACAGCCCGTGCTCCATGCACGGGAAGCGCCGCGCGATCAGCTCGGCGTTGCGCAGGATCTCGCCCGGATCGGCCCCTTCGTTGTACGAATCGGGATCCACCACGTCCTCGTACACGGACATGCCGTGGATGGTGAGGTTCCCCGTCTCGGGGCGCATGTAGGTGCCGTGAGGCCGGTCGAGGATGGCCGGGTGCGAGGCGAACTGGGGCGGGCGCCGGAAGAAGCACATCTGGTGGCGCTTCGGCGTCACCGGCACCTCGATGCCGAGCGGCCGGAGCAGCCGATCGGCCCACAGCCCCGCGCAGACCACGACGGTCGGGGCGCTGATGGCCCCCTGCGTCGTGCGCACGCCGGTCACACGGGCCCCGTCGGTGAGGATCGCCTCCACCGCCACGTACTGGATGATGGTCGCCCCCAGCTCCCGGGCCCGGGCGACGAGCGCGTTCGTCGTGGACGAGGGGTCCGCATAGCCGGACTCGGGCTCGTGCGCTCCCGCCGCCACGTCGTGCACCGACAGCTCGGGGACCAGGCGGCGCACGTCGTCCGGCCCCACCAGGTCCACGCGCACCCCCAGCTCCCGGGCCCGCCGGACGTTCTCGCGCAGATGCGGTGCCGTGTCCGCGCCGGCCAGCCAGAGCACTCCGACCTGCCGAAAACCCGGATCGCCGCCGCCGATCACGTCGGTCCAGCGCTGGAACGCGTTCGCGGAGGCGTTCCCGGTCCGCGTGAGGAGATCCATCGCGTAGAAGCGGCGCACGAGCGCGGAGGACCGGCCCGTGGGGCCCGAGGCCAGGAACTTCCGCTCGACCAGCACCACGCGCCCCGCCTTCCGGCGCGCCAGGTGGCAGGCGACGCTGGCCCCGTGCACGCCTCCCCCGACGACGACGACGTCCGCGGTGCCCGGCACGTCCGTCATGGCGCCCTCCGCAACAGATTGACCTCCGCGTCCCTGCGCGGTCGCCATTATGCACCGGACGCACACCAAGACTCATCAGCGATTAGACTGGCGGCGTGGCTTCCCTCGTCGGCCATCCCGCTCCTGGCTTCCGGCTTCCCGACGCCGATGATCGCTCCGTCGCGCTCGAGGATCTGTCCGGTGGTCCCTTCCTGCTCATCTTCACGCGCCACGTCCACTGACTGCCGTGCCAGGAGCACCTCGTGGAGGTGCAGCGAGCCCTGGCCAGACGATCCGATGTCACGGTGCTGGCCGTCACGCCGGCAGCGCCGGCGGAGCTGCGGCGGCTCCGGACCGAGCGCCGACTCACTATGCGGCTCCTGGCCGATCCCACCTGGAGCCTCTACCGCGCCTGGGGGTTCCGCCGCGCGAGCTGGGTCGGCATCTGGCTCTCCCCCGCCACGTGGCTGGCCTACCTGCGGCTCCTCGCGCGCGGTCGACGGCCCAGCCGTCCCGCGCAGGACATCCACCAGCTCGGCGGGGACGCCGTGATCGACCGCCGGGGCATCGTGACCTGGCTGTACCAAAGTCGCCATCCCGCCGACCGCCCGTCCGCCGCCGAGATCATCCGCCGGCTCGACGCGGCGGCCGCCGACGCCGACCTGGAGCGAGGCGGTTGCCGTCCCCCTACGGCGCCTTGACGGCGCGGCGCCGGCGGGCGCAGGATTGGCGAGGCGCGAGAAGGCCCGGCCGGAGCGGCAGGCCCTCGTGAGCGGCGGAGGACGCTGCCATGGCTGCGACGCGGGAGCACCTCGTCACGTGCGGGACCGGGAAGATTCCGGCCCGGCTTCCGGTGGACCGGACGCGTATCATTCCTGGTCCGCCCCCCTCGGCCACCCCCTTGCCCGACTCGGCGGCGGCCTTTCGCCGGGCCCTCGAGCACCCGGTCGGGATGCCCCCGCTCAGAGAGCTGGTGAGCAAGGGCGCGCGCGTCACCATCGGCATCCAGGACGGGCGCCAGCCGAGCTACCACCCCGATGACGAGGACCTGCGCATCGTGGGCCTGCCCATCCTGATGGATCTCCTGCAGCAGCAAGGCGTCAGACCCGAGGACATCCATGTCAAGGTCGCCAACGCCTTGCACCGCATGTGGACGCGCAAGGAGATGACGCACATCCTTGGCCCGCGGCTGCCCTACACGCTCGGCGGCCGCCTCTCCTGCACCGATGCGTCGGACCCGAGCCAGTACGTCGCTCTCGGCATGACGAGGCGGGGCATGGAAGTGATGGTGCACCGGGCCGTGCTCGAGTCGGACCTGTTCATCTTTCTCTCCGCGCCGACCAGCTTCTTCGCCGGCGGCTGGAAGTCGATCCTCGTCGGGATGGGGAGCTGGGAGTCGATCCGCTATCACCATCGCCCCTGGCCCTTCGCCTCCGGCCACTCGGTGCAGGATCCCAAGAACAGCTCGTTTCACAAGCTGCTGAACGAGATGGGCACGCTCATCGACGCGGAGCTGGCGCGCCGCGGCCGGCCGCCCGTGCTCAAGGTCGAGGGGGTGCTGACGACGGCGACGCCGCAGCGGTTCGCCGCCATCGACGCGGGGCGGATCACGCCCGTGCGCGAGATGCACCTCGATCTGCTCGTCTCCCAGCTCGTGACCAATGTGGAGGGGCAGACCGACGTGCTCCTCGTGGGCATGCCCGATGGGGACGGCTACTCGCGGCTGTCGGTGTTCAATCCGATCCATTGCCGCAACCGCGCCCTGTCGGCCCTCTTCGGCGCCTACCACGAGCAGCCGCTGGTGCGCCGCGGCGGCATCCTGATCGTGGCCAACCCTTTCGAGCCCAAGTGGAGCCTGCTCAATCATCCCTCCTACCACGCCCTGTACCACGAGGTGCTGCCCACCACGCGCGACCCGGTCGAGGTCTGGGACACCTACGCCGAGGAGTACGCGCACCGGCCGGAGTTCGCGCACAAGTACAAGAACGGCTTCGCCTACCACGGCGCGCACCCCATCATCCTCTATGGCCAGGGGCTGTACGCGCTGAGCCATCTCGGCGGGGTCTTCGCCGCGGGCGCCCCGCCGGAGCACGCGGAGGCGGCGCGCCGCGTGGGCTTCGAGCCGTTCCCCACCGTGGAGGCGGCGCTGGGGGAGGCCGAGGCGCGTCTCGGCCGGCAGTGCACCATCAGCTACCACGCGCACCTGGCGGCCCGCAGCTATTACACGCGCGTGCACGTCGACGGCGCGCCGGGAGACCGCGATGGCGCCTCCGGATAACCACGAGATCAGGGCGCGCGTGGAGCAGTGGCAGGCCGAGACACTCAAGGCGCAGCTCGCGGCGATGGGAGAGCGCAAGGAGCGGTTCGAGACGGACTCCGGCATCCCCGTGAAGACCGTGTACACCCCGCTGGATGTGGCCGAGCGCGACTACCTGGAGTCGCTCGGGTTTCCGGGCGCGTATCCCTTCACCCGCGGAGCCGACCCCAACATGTACCGGAGCCGGATCTACGGGACGGCCCAGTTCACCGGGTTCGCCACCCCCGCCGAGACCAACCAGCTCTACCGGCGCCTACTGGCCCAGGGCATGGAGAGCCTCTACATGGCCTGCGACCTGCCGTGCCAGCTCGGCTACGACTCCGACGACCCGCGGGCCGCGGGCGAGGTGGGCAAGTGCGGGGTGGCCATCAACTCGATCCAGGACATGGAGACCATCCTCGCGGGCATCGACCTCGCCCGGACGCGGATCACCATCGTGGCCAACGCCAACGCCCCGGTGATCCTGGCCATGCTCGACGTGGTGGCGGAGCGGCAGGGCGTGGACAAGGCCAAGATCACCGGCTTCATCCAGAACGACATCCTCAAGGAGTTCTTCGCCCGCAACACCTATATCTTCCCCATCGATCCCTCCCTGCGCCTGCACTCGGACACCGTCGTCTTCTGCAAGAGCGAGCTGCCCGGCTTCCACCCGTTCAACCCGATCTCGTATCAGATCCGGGAGGCCGGCGCGACGGCCGTGCAGGAGGCGGCCTTCACCCTGGCCGACGCGGCGACCTACGTGGAGAACGCGGCGCGCCGGGGAATCCCCGCCGACGAGCTGGGCCCGCTCTTCTTCACCATCATCGTCAACCACCGCGACTTCTTCGAGGAGGTCGCCAAGATCCGGGCGATGCGCCGGATCTGGGCCCGGCTCATGAAGGACAGGCTCGGCGCCAAGCGGGACGAGGCCTGCGCCCTCCGCTTCCACGCCTCGCAGGGTGCGGTGGGCCTGAACCTGACGCGGTCCTTGCCCGAGGCGAACATCGCCCGTTGCACACTGGCGGGCTTCGCCGGGGTGCTGGCCGGGGCCCAGAGCGTGGGCACCCGGACCATGGACGAGGCGTACGGCATCCCCAGCGCCAAGGCCAGCCTGATCTCCCTGCGCGCCCTGCAGATCATCGCGGAGGAGACCGGAGTGACCAATACCGTGGACCCCCTGGCCGGCTCCTATTTCGTCGAGTGGCTGACCGACGAGGTGGAGCGGCGGATCAACGCCTACCTGGCGCGGATCGAGGCCCTGGGGGGCATGGTGAGCGCGATCAAGGCCGGCTTCGTCCAGGGGGAGATCGCCCAGAGCGCCTTCGCCTACGAGCGGGACCTGGAGGAGAAGCGGAAGATCACCGTGGGCATGAACCTGCACGTCAACCCGGTCGAGGAGGACGGCGGACACGCCTGCTACCAGCTCGACCCGGCCCTGCAAGAGGAGCAGGTCCGGCAGCTCGAGGAGTTCAAGCGCCGGAGGGACCACGCCCGGCTGGCCGCCGCGCTGGAGACCGTCCGCGAGACTGCAGCCCGACCGGAGGGAAACGACAACAACCTGATGGTGCCCATCAAGGAAGCCGTGAAGAACCACGCCACCATCGGCGAGATCGTTCGCGCCCTGAAGGACGTCTTCGGCGAGCACCGCGAGGGATAGGCGCGGATTCCTCGAGCTGCTCGGTCTCGTTGTCCTCCGTGGCGCCGAGATCGTCCGTCAGGAGCTTGCCTGAGTGCTCGGCGATCAAGACTCATCGGCGAACCTTCTTCTCTCGCATGACGAGCTACGCGTGAAACACCGCGAGCGCGCCTCCGTGAAGTCGCGAGCCAGGGCGATCGCGGGCTTGACGGGGCCACGCCCCGCGGTCCAGTATCGACGCCGTGCATTTCGGGGTCTTCGTCGAGGAGCTGCGTCACGGGGCGAGCCAGGCCGCCGCCTTCCGCGACATCTTCGAGACGGCCGAGCGGGCGGAGGCCTGGGGCATCGACTGCGTCTGGCTCGGCGAGATCCACTTCACCCCGACCCGCTCGATCATCTCCGCCTCGCTCCAGGTCGCGAGCGCGATCGCGGCCCGGACCCGGCGCGTCCGGGTGGGTACCGCGGTCCAGGTCCTGCCCTTGAACCATCCCCTGCGCATCGCCGAAGAGGTCGCCACCGTCGATCACATCAGCGAGGGCCGCTTCGAGTTCGGCATCGGTCGCAGCGGCGTCGTGCGCACCTACGACACCTACGGGGTTTCCTACGCGGAGAGCCAGGCCCGCTTTCGCGAGGCGCTCGAGATCGTGCGGCAGGCCTGGACCGGCGAGCCGTTCAGCTACGAGGGCGAGTTCTATCGCGTCCACAACGCCACCGTCGCACCCCGGCCGTATCAGGTTCCCCATCCGCCCATTCGCATGGCGGCCACCAGCGAGGAGACCTTTCCCGCGGCGGGCCGGCTGGGGTTGCCCATCTTCATCGGGCTCCGCGCCACCGAGATCTCCGACCTGCAGGCGCAGCTCGCGCCCTACCGCCAGGCCTGGCGCGAGGCCGGGCACCCCGGTGAGCCGAGCGTCTACCTGCGCATCCCGGTCTACGCCTCGCCCACCGCCCGGGGCGCTGCGGAAGAGCCGCGCGAGAGCCTCACGTCCTTCTTCGCCCGCCAGACCGAGCTGGCCCGCTCGGCGGTGGGTCGCGCGGGCGCGGGCCCGGCCGATCGACGCCAGTTCCAGGCCGAGCGCATGGCCCGCCTCTCCTACGACGACATGCTCGCGAAGAAGGTGGCCTTCGGCACCGCGGCCATGGTCATCGATCGCCTGACCGAGCTGCGCGAGCAGCTCCAACTCGACGGCATCGTGGCCGAGCTGAATCCCGGCGGCCGCATTTCCCCCGAGCTGGAAACGCGCAGCCTCCAGATCCTCGCGCGCGAGGTCATGCCCGCCTTCAAGTCCTGAGGAGATCCGCGTGAGCGAAGAGGCGCTCCGGAAGATCGCGCGGTGGGGACCCCGATCAATCCCTACGCGCTGAAGTAGCGGTTCCCCCGAAGTGCTGGTGGTACAGCTCGTAGCACTCGGTCGAGAGCGTCCGCTTCTTGTAGAACGACAGGTAGTGCGCCCAGGCCTGGAACAGCACGTCCTTGCGCCGCGGGGTCGCCGAGTTGAGGTAGTACTCCTCGATGATCGAGCGGGCGTTGCGGAAGATGTGGGCGTCACCCTGGAACTTGCCCGCGCAGTGCACGAGCATGCGGATCAGCTCGTCGCGCTCGCCGGTGCGCTCCTGGTAGGAGCGCACGAGGGCCACCGCCCGGGAGGGGTCCTGGGCCTCGATGGTGCGCTCCAGCTCGGCCAGGATCTCCGACGTGGACAGCCCGTCGGCCCAGGCGCGGAAGGCACCGTACTCGGGCTTGGCCACCGCCGGATCGTCCGGGTACCAGTCCACCTCCCGGATGGTGTCGGTGACGAACCACGCGCTCAGGTACACCGCCTTGGGCTGGTGGGTGTGCTTGAAGTTGCGCAGCCAGAAGTTGACCACGTTGGCGTAGTCGAAGGAGTGCATCGGCACGGTATAGGCGATGGGCGTGCGCAGCCGCTCCACGCAGTGGGTGGCGTGCGCGATCATCACCATGTCGGCGATACCGGTCAGCGCCCGTCCCTGCCGCAGCAGCGCGGTGATGGTGTGGGTGACCGCGATGGGGTCGCCGGCCATGATCTGCGCGATGAGCCGGTCCTGCTCTTCCTCGGTCAGCGGGGCGGTATTGGTCTCGTGTAGCCGGTACTGGGCGCCCTTGAAGGTGATGCCGAGCATGAAGCTCGCGTGGTCGTAGAGCGAGTGGAAGATCGGGGCGTTGCACAGATCCGGCACGCCGACGTAGAAGTAGGGGTGCGCCGCGTCCCAGCCGACCCAGTCGGCGATGTCCAGCATCGAGCGCGTGCGGATGGCCTTGTGCCCGATGTGGCGCACCCGGCGGAACGAGTTGAACTCCTGCTGGTCGATGATGGCCGCGAACAGCAGCTCGTTGCGCGCGCGGTCGCGGAGCTCGGGCTGCGCGGCGAGCCCCAGGAAGAGCCGGTAGGCGGTGACCTTGTCACCGTCGGCGATGGCGTGGAACATGCGCTGGAAGCGCTCGTCGACCGAGCCCTCGACGAGCGGGGCCCGGTCCTCGAAGTGGCGGTGGAGGGCCTTGTTGGTCTGCAAGAGCTCCTCCGCGCACCGCTCCTGCTCGCGCGCGTAGTGGCCCGGGAACCCGCACTCGAGCTGCGCCCACACGTCGAGCCCCTGGGGCACGTACCAGATGGCCTGGGCGAGGGTCAGATACTTTTCCTGATGAGACAGCCACGGCATGAGCCGCATGCCGGCCCGCACGCCGAGGATGGTGTGGTCGTAGTTGACGTTGCGGAACTCGCCGTTGGGCAGGAGCTTGTGGTGCGCCGGCACGTGCAGGTAGGGCGCGGCCGTCGTCATCACGTGGGTGGTGACCTGGGCCGCCCGGGTGGGGTCGGCGGCGACCAGCCGGCAGTACGCGTCGGTGGCCTCGCGGTACTTGCCGTCGAGGACGTAGTCGTCGATCTCTCGCAGCTGCGCGGTATCGGTGCCGCCCATGGCTCCCCGAGCCTAGCCCAGTCGGGTGCCGCTCCGCTGTAGGTCGATTGCACTAGAGGGCGTGGCCGCCCCCACTTGCTACCGGAGACGTCGCCGGACGTCCGCGATCCGGCACTCTACGCGGCGAGCCCGTATCGGGTCCCGGGCGCCCTGCGGGTGGATCCCGATCAGCTCGAGGTCGACCTGGCCGCGCGGGAGATCGGCCGCGGGCTCCCGCTGGTGACGTGCTGCATCGCCGACGAGCGGACCAGCGCGCGAGCCGCGCAAGTCGAAGCCGCTCGGCCACCGAGCCACCGGGCGCGTTGCGCAGCCGCGCGAGGGGCCTGGCGGTCTGTGTCAGTCCGCTGACAACGATCGTCGCGCCCGCTCACTCCTCACCGCCCCAGCTGATTCAATTTCCGAAAAATCGAGCGGTCGGCTCATGGCCTCGGACGTGCATGCGCATTCGCTGTCGTGAGAAAGCTGCGCGCCTCCGTTCTCCTCGCCTCGCTGGCACGAATCGCATCCGCCCTCTCGATCTCTCAGGCCGGCGAGCCGATCCCGGGATCCACCCCCGCCCTCGCCGCCGCGCCCGGGCCTTCGCCGGTCGGTGGCCGCCCGGCCCCGGCGCGGCCGCTGCGCCGCTCCCTCTCCGCCGCCGTCGCGGAGGGAGCTTGCGCGGAAGTCTTCGCCGCCTGCGCCGCCGGGGCCGTCATCACCGGCTGGGCGCTCTATCTCGGAGCGAGCGCCGCGGTCATCGGCCTCCTGGGCGCGCTGCCGCTCGGAGCCCAGGTCGCGACCCTGCCCGCGGCGTGGTTCATCCGCGCGGGCAGCCGCAAGACGGTGACC
>Ga0214473_10011000_pt1 | contig 10629 bp, 6 predicted proteins | sample RVTome_7_FD_203509 | JGI IMG/M metagenome (GOLD analysis project Ga0214473, IMG submission 203509) | Soil microbial communities from uranium-contaminated site in the Upper Colorado River Basin, Wyoming, United States - RVT98D197 | ecosystem: Environmental > Terrestrial > Soil > Contaminated >... | reverse complement strand
GGCCGAGCGAAGACGAGGCACGCTGGGGCAGCGAGCCTTTCAGTCCGGCGGAGGACACGACCTCGGCCACCGTGTTCAGCTGTCCGCTGTGCGGCGGGCGTTTTCGCCACGGCGAGCGCGTCTGCGCGGCCTGTCCCTTGAACGCGGGTTGCGACATCGTACGCTGCCCCAACTGCGGCTACGCGTTCCCACGCACCTCGTTGCTCGTCGAATGGCTGCGGCGGACGATCGGGCGGTTGGGGAGGCACCTGCGATGAGCCACGACCGCGACCTCGCCGACCAGGACGCCGAGGAGCTGGCCGAAGAGCTGTGGACGCTGGCCGAGGAGGGCGAGGACCGTCTGGCCGAGCTGCGCTCGCGCAGCCAGGTCACCGGCGTCGAGCGCGTGCTGGGCGAGCTCGTGCGGCGGGGCCTGGCGCGTGTCGACGGCGAGCACGTCCTGTTGACGGACAGCGGTCGCGTGCTGGCCGAGCGGCAGGTGCGCCGTCATCGCCTGGCCGAGGTGCTCTTCACCACGGTGCTGGAGGTGCGGGACGACGAAGCCGTCAACCGCGCGGCCTGCGTGATGGAGCACGTCTTGAGCGCGTCCCTGACGGACTCGGTGTGTGCCTTCCTCGGGCATCCCAGGCGCTGCCCCCACGGCAAGCCCATCCCGGCCGGCGCTTGCTGCCGCTCGTTCTCGGACACGGTGGAGCCGCTGGTGCAGCCGCTCGACCGCCTCGCCGTGGGGCAAACGGCGCAGATCGTCTACATCGCCCCACGGGAGCCCGGGCGGCTGCTGAAGCTCTCGAGCCTGGGCGTGCTCCCGGGCGTGACGCTGCGCCTTCAGCAGAGAAGCCCCGCCGCCGTGCTGCGCATCGGCGAGACGACCCTCGCGATCGATCCCGAGATCGCCGGCGAGATCTTCGTCCGCAAGTTGGGCTGAGCCCGATCGGGTTACCGCCCCGCTGGGGACGCGCCGACGCCGTTCCGCGCTTTCTCCGGGTTCTTCCCTTGACAGACACTCACCCGGGAATGAATATGCGCCACCGCCCGCGGCCGGAGCCTCCTCGATGAGCTCGATCAGGCGATCGAAGCCATGCTGGCCAAGCTCACGTCCCTCGGGCCGAGCAGGCTGAAGACCCTCGTGACCCAGCTCGACGCCGTCCGGGAGCGTCTGGCGATCCCGACCGCGAGGGAAGGCGCCGCCCGGAAGCAGAAGGACATTGCCAGTCACTGAGAAAGGAAGAGGAGAAGCGTCATGGGCGACAAGAAGATCATTGCGGTGGTGGGCGCGACCGGCGCCCAAGGCGGCGGTCTGGTCCGCGCCATCCTCGACGACTCGAGTGGTGGGTTCGCCGCGCGGGCTCTGACACGAGACGTCAACTCCGAGAAGGCCCGCGAGCTGGCCCGGCTCGGCGCCGAGGTCGTGGCGACCGACATCGACGACCCGGAGAGCTTGAAGAAGGCATTCGCCGGCGTCCATGGCGCTTATTGCGTGACGTTCTACTGGGCGCACTTCTCACCCGAGAAGGAGATCGCCGAGGCCGGCGCCATGGCGCGTGCGGCCAAGAACGCCGGCGTCCGCCACGTGATCTGGTCGACTCTCGAGGACACACGGCGTTGGGTGCCGCTGAGCGACAATCGCATGCCAACTCTGATGGGCAAGTACAAGGTCCCCCACTTCGACGGCAAGGGAGAGGCTGACCGTCTCTTCACCGACCTCGGCGTGCCAACGACGTGCCTGCTCACGTCCTGGTACTGGGACAACTTCATCCACTTCGGCATGGGCCCCAAGAAGGGCCCGGACGGCGCTCTGGCCATCACGCTGCCGATGGACGACAAGAAGCTCCCGGGCATCGCGGCCGGCGACATCGGCGCGTGCGCCTACGGGATCTTCAAGAAGGGGAGCGAGTACATCGGCAAGACCGTCGGCATCGCGGGCGAGCACCTGACCGGCGAGCGCATGGCAGCTGGACTCACCAAGGCGCTGGGCCGGGAGGTACGCTACAACGCGGTGCCTCCCGATGTTTACCGGGGCTTCGGGTTCCCCGGCGCAGACGACCTGGGCAACATGTTCCAGTTCAAGCGGGACTTCAACGACTACTTCTGCGGCGCACGCCACCCCGACGTCGCCCGGAGTCTCTACCCTGGGCTTCAGAGCTTCGACCAATGGCTGGCTCGCAACGCCGGACGCATCCCACTCGAATGAGACGGCTGGCGGGCTGATTTCGGCGTCTCGACAGTCGCCGGGGCGCAAGGGGCTCGCACTCAGCGGGCCCTTTGCGCTCGGGGGTGGATGGCGATTCAGCCGGCGCGGGTCGAGAATTCAATTTGACCGGACAGCAGGACCGTGATTAAATCGGCTCCTCCCTCCAGGGGCTGCGGTCGCGGATGTGACGAGTAGCTCCGCATTGACGCGCTACCGCTCTGTCGGCGTGTGTGGCATCCAAACTGCCGGACACGGGCACGCACCGCACGTGCGCAGGGCGGGGGGGTTCTTCGACTTCAGCAGGCGACAGGAGGGGAGGAAGGACGAGGGAACGATGACGAGATCGCGCAGAATGGGTTGGGCGCCGCTACTGGCTCTGGCTGGGATTGTCGGGGGGGCCGGCGTGGCTCCTGTTGCGCTCGCGGCGACGAGTGACCAGGAGATCGCGACGCTCGAGGCGAGTGGCGGCCAGGTCCTGGTGATTCGGCTCGGGCAGTCACAGCAGCCCTCGCCATCCATGCCGCTGCAGCTCAACGACATCGTGGTCACGAAACGCGGTCGGGCCAGCGTGCGCTTCCACTCCGACGGCACGGTGCTGCGGATCGGCCCCGACACACGTGTTCAGGTCAACGAGAGCGCCAAGGACCGCGACATCCAAGTCTTCTTCGGAAAGCTGTGGGCGCACGTCGTGCGTTGGAAAGAGCGACCCACTCGATTCATCAGTAGCAGCACCATCGCCGCCGTGCGTGGCACCGAGGTCAGCCTGGCGGTCGCCGTCGACGGCGACGAGACCCAGCTTTCCGTGCTCGAAGGGCGAGTCGTGGCGGAGACCGACGCCGGCAGCCTCCCCCTCGAGGGCGGGCAGGCGGCGGTCGGCCGGAAGGGAAAGGCGCCGGCGCTCAGCGTGAAGGTGCGCCCCCAGGACGCGGTGAGCTGGGCGCTCTACTACCTGCCGGTCATCTCCTTCAGGCCTGGCGAGCTGGGGGAGGGCCCCGGCGGGCAGGCGAAGGTTCGGGAATCGACCGAGGCCTACGCGAAGGGCGACCTCGCTCGGGCCATGGACGCCCTGGAGGGCGTCGAGACCAAAGACATCAAGGACCCGCGGTTCTTCACCTATCGGGCTTCGCTGCTCCTCGCCACGGGCAGCGTGGAGGCGGCGGAAAAGGACATCGATCAGGCCCTGAGCCTCGCCCCCAACGACAGCGACGCCCTCGCCCTGCAGACGGTCATGGCCGTCGTGGGAAACCAGGCGGACAAGGCGGTCGAGACCGCACGACGCGCCGTCACGGCCGGTCCCAAGTCGGCCACAGCGCTGGTCGCCCAGTCCTATGCCCTCCAGGCCAAGTTCGATCTGGAAGGCGCCCGCGAGAGCCTCGAGAAGGCGGTCACGGTCGAGCCCGACGACGCGCTGGCGTGGGCCCGGCTGGCGGAGATCCGCTCCTCGCTCGGGTATCGGAGTGAGGCCCTCGAGGCGGCCCAGAAGGCGGTCGCCCTCGAGCCGAACCTTTCCCGGACGCAGACGGTCCTCGGCTACTCCTACCTGACGCAGGTCAAGACCCGGGAGGCCAGGGAGGCCTTCGGGAAGGCGGTCGAGTTCGACGCGGCCGATCCCCTTCCCAGGCTGGGTCTGGGCCTGGCCAAGATCCGGGAGGGTGAGCTCGCGGAGGGCAGCCGGGAGATCGAGGTCGCGGTCAGCCTGGACCCCGGGCAGGCGCTGGTTCGCAGCTATCTGGGCAAAGCCTACTTCGAAGCCAAGCGCGCCGATCTGGATCAGCGGGAATACGACGTGGCGAAGGAGTCGGATCCCAAGGATCCCACCCCGTGGCTCTACGACGCGATCTCCAAGCAGACCACGAACCGACCCGTCGAGGCGCTCCAGAGCCTGCAGGAGGCCATCGAGCTGAACGACAACCGGGCCGTGTACCGCTCCCGGCTGCTCCTCGACTCGGACCTCGCCGCGCGCAGCGCGAGCCTGGGCCGCATCTACGCCGACCTCGGCTTCCAGAACAGCGCCCTGGTGGAGGGATGGACCTCCGTCAACACGGACCCGAGCAACTACTCGGCCCACCGCCTGCTGGCCGACTCCTACGCCGCCCTCCCGCGCCACGAGATCGCGCGGGTGAGCGAGCTCTTCCAGTCCCAGATGCTCCAGCCCCTCAACACGACTCCCATCCAGCCTCGACTGGGCGAGAGCAACTTGCTCCTCATCGCCGGCGGGGGGCCGGCTTCTCTCTCCTTCAACGAGTTCAACCCCCTGTTCAGCCGGGACGGCATCAATGTCCAGGGCAGCTTCCTGGCCGGCGAGGACGACACGCTGAGCGGGGAGGGGATCGTCTCCGGGATCTACAAGAAGCTCTCCTTCAGCGCCGGGTACAGCGGTTTCAAGACCGACGGCTTCCGCGAGAACGGCGACCAGGACGACAAGATCGCGAACGTCTTCCTCCAGGCGGAGCTCAGCCCCAGCACCAGCGTGCAGGCCGAGTATCGGTACAGGAACAGCGAGCTGGGAGATCTCCGAAGCCGGTTCTTCGCCGACGATTTCTTCGTGGGGGAGAGGAGAAACGAAGAGAGGAACACCGCCCGCCTTGGTGCACGGCACGCCTTCTCGCCGGGCTCCATGCTCCTGGCCTCGGTCATGTACCAGGAGCTGCAGGGCTCGGTGAAGGATGACCAGCCGGGATTCCCGCTGACGTTCGCCGGCGACGAAGAGTCTCAGAATGCGGTCGGCTCCGAGGCGCAGTACCTGTTCCGTTCGCGACACATCGACCTCACGACCGGCGTTGGATACTTCGACATCGATGGAACGATCGACACCAGGGCCGAGATCGACCCGGAGCTCGTCCCTCCCCCGGACAACGTCTTCACGGCGACGATCGACACGAGCCTCAAACACACCAACCTGTACGCCTACTCGTACCTCAAGCCCGTCGAGCAGCTCACGGCCACCGTCGGCGTGAGCGGTGACTTCCTGAGGGGTGGTGATAGTCCGGTGGTCGGCAATCAAGACCAGTTCAACCCGAAGTTCGGCATCATGTGGAAGCCACTTCCGGGGACCACGCTGCGAGGTGCGGTTCTCAGGACCCTGAAGCGGACGCTGATCACGGACCAGACCCTCGAGCCGACGCAGGTCGGCGGGTTCAACCAGTTCTACGACGATCTCAATGGAACGCGGGCATGGCGCTATGGCGGCGCCATCGATCAGAAGTTCACGAAACACGTGCTCGGGGGTGCGGAGTTCGCGAAGCGCGACCTGGAGATCCCGTTCATCCCTGATCCGAGCAACCCGATCGCCGAAAGAGAGAAGGCGAACGAGCATCTGGCCCGAGCCTACCTCTTCGTGACGCCCCATCCATGGCTGGCGGTCCGGGCGGAGTACCTGTTCGAGCGATTCGAGAGCGAGGGTCTCACGGACCTGCCGACGAAGGTGGACACGCAGCGAATCCCGCTAGGGATCGGCTTTTTCCACCCCACGGGGTTCAGCGCCTCGCTGACGGCAACGCACTTCGATCAGGAAGGCGAGTTCGTGAGAATCGACGGCACCCGCGAGTCGGGGAGCGACGACTTCTGGACGGTGGACGCAGCCTTGAGCTTCCGGCTGCCGAAGCGGTACGGCTTCGTCGCGGTCGGTGCGACGAACCTGTTCGACGAGGAGTTCAACTACTTCGACACCGACGAGCGCAATCCGACGATTCAACCCGCTAGGAGGATCTATGCCCGAGTCACGGTGGCCTTCTAGCGATTCGCTTGGCGTTAGCCAGGAAGAGGAATGAAGGAGGGGGACGTGATGTGCAAGAGACTAGTGAACAGTTTGGTGCTTGTCGGCGTCGTCGCGACACTCGTTGCGACGCTGGCAACTGAGGCCACAGCGGCGACCTGTACCACGAGCAAGACCCTGTCAACCCAGAGCTGCTGCAGCTGGAAGACGACTTCGTCGGGTGTGAAGTACTGCGCCCTCTGGTGTACGGGCAGCCAGATCTGCGTCAACACGATCTTCGGGCTGAGCGGCAATATCGTGAAGGATTGCACCCCTGGCGAAACCTGCCCGGTCACGGAGTGCAGTGCCTATGGGACTGCTGAAGCAGAGGGCACGGTTGGTAGCTGCGATGAAAGCCTCGACAATCTCAACCCCACTTGTGGCATCGAGGGGGTCGCGGTGTGTACGAACCCCAACAACCATTTCAACGTCCAGGGAACTCCCTACACTCTGTCCGGTATCGAGCAGACCATCGGCGACGTCAAGACCTGTGACAAAAAGGGAAAGTGCACGAATCAGCTCAAGCTGGAGCCAACGAACACGTCGGAAATCTGCATCAATCCCAACTGGCACTTCCTGACGTTCACCGCCTCGAAGTTCAAGGGGAAGACCTGCTTCTGCCCCGGCGGGTACGACAACACAACCGACCCCGGGCCTCAGTGCTGTGCTGACAGCTCTCGCAAGACCGACGGCACCTGTGTCACCAAATATGGAACCGGGGATTCGATCGGGACGCCGACCTGCCTCAAGTCCTTCTGCTCGGTCGACCTGTCGACCTACGATCCGTTCACGAATTTCGATCTCCCGTATGACTGCCAGACTGCGGAAACTTGCGGAGGAGTTTCCGGGACCCTGTGCCCATAAGCTGGATCTGCTACGGCGGGGAGGGTCGATCCCGCCCTCGCGCCGGGTCGCGACCGGCGCCGTAGGGACTGCCTCATCGTGTGTCCTGGGCTTGTTCCCCCTCCAAGCCTGGGTATTCGTTGACGGTAGTGGGTCGTGGGGCGGCCGGTCCTCCGGCCGCCTCACGCAGTGCGGGCCCACGCCACCCGCGCTGGGCACCCTTCGCCCTCCAGCTCAACGCCCGCGGAATCCCAGGCGGGGCTCGCGCTTCCTGCGCCGCGAACACCCGTACCGGGCTGCCCTGATCAGCGGCCGGGAGCGTCCCGGACCGCCTGGGCCAACTCCTTGGCCGTCGCGTAGCGCTTCTCGCGGTTCTTGTCCAGGGCCTTGCCTAGAATCTCGTCCCAGGCCGCGGGGATCTTGGCATCGAGCGTCGAGGGCTGGGCCGGGTGCATCTGGATGATCGCGAACATCAGGGAGGATACCGTCTCACCGGTGAAGGGCTTTTTCCCGGTCAGCAGCTCGTAGAGGATCACGCCCAGCGAGAAGATGTCACTTCGGGCATCGATCTTCTCTCCGGAGAACTGCTCCGGGGACATGTACGAGGGCGTACCGATCACGCTACCGGTCCGCGTCAGCTCGGATTCCACGACGCGGGCGATACCGAAGTCCATGACCTTCACGACACCGCCCTTGGAGATCATGATGTTGTCGGGCTTCACGTCCCGGTGGAAGACGCCGTTCTGGTGAGCGTAGTCGAGCCCCACGCCGGCGTTGTAGATGACGTGCTTGATCTGCGGGACGGTCAAGGGGCTTCGCTTCATGAGCTGCGTCAGCGTGTGTCCCTCGACGAACTCCATCACGATGTAGGACACGCCGAGATCCTCCCCCACGTCGTAGACCGTCACGATGTTGGGGTGGGTCAGCTTGCCGGCGGTCTGGGCCTCCCGGTAGAAGCGCTGCCGCACTTCGATGGCCGCTGCCGCGCCAAGTTCCACGTCGACCCGGATCGTCTTCAGCGCGGCCTTCCGGTCGATGACCGTGTCGCGCACCAGGTAGACCTCTCCCATGCCGCCGCGTCCCAGGTGTCGCTCGACCTCGTAGCGTCCGAAGCGTGCGCCGGGACCGACCGGCCCGCCCGGCGCGGGGCCGACGAGGGTGCCCGCGGCACCCACGACCGTGGGCGCCGGCCGACGCGTGGGATCCGTCGGACTCCCTTGGGCGGCGATCTCTGTGGCAGGTAGCACCGCCGTTGCTTGCTCCGCCATATCGTGCGCCTGAGACCCGGGCGCCGGGGTCTGTGCCGCGAGATGCGACGTCGGTGTCGGGAACAGGCCGGTGCCGACGCCGGCCTGGCTGAGACGCTCTAGGCGCTGGGCCACGCCCTCGAAAGCCGGGTCGATCTCGAAGACCTTCTTGTAGGCGATGAAGGCCCTGTCGCGCTGCCCGCGGTTCTCGTAGTCACGGCCCAGGTTCACGTAGACGAGCTTCATGTCCCTGGTGAGGGGCAGCTTGTTGAAGGTCGAGAGCGCCATGTCGAGCATGCCCTTCTCCTGGAAGCTGAGACCCAGGAGCTTCTGGTTCTCGATGTTCTCGGCGGCGACGTCGCGCGTCTCCCGCTCGCTCGCGGTGAGCCTGAGCGCCACCATCACGCCCAGCGGCAGGACGAGCGCGAGGCTTGGGTAGACGACCTTGACCCAGATGCCCTTCTGCACGAACAGGAACCCCGCCCCGCCCACGAAGAGCAACGCGAGGACGGGGACCGCGGCCAGCAACAGCGGCGTCGACAAGCGGGGCAACAGCCACACGCATAGACCGCAAACAGCGAAGAACAGCCCCCACTCCAGCAGCCAGGCCCACACGGGCGCCTGCACGAAGTCGAAGCGGAAGACGTTGTCCAGGAACGTGGCGTGCATCAGAACTCCCGGCGCTTCGACGGCGAACGGGAAATCGCGGTCGTCGAGACCGTCCGCCGTGCCTGCAACGAGGACGGCCTTGCCGCGAAACGCCTCGGCCGGCACGTCGCCGCGCACCACGTCCCAGAAGGAGTACAGGGGGAAAGCCTTCTCGCCAGCTATCGGCCAGGCGAGCAGCACCTCGCCCGAGCCCGAGACCGGGATGTCCCATTCTCCCATCGAGAGGACGCCGTGCTTCAGTTCGATCTGCTGCAGCGGCGTCTCGGTGTACACGCGCGCCATCTGGAGCGCCAGCGATGGATAGGCCTTGTCCCCGTGCTGGATGACGAGAGGCAGCAAGCGGATCCGCCCGTCCTCGCTCTCGACGGTACGCACGTGGCCAAGGGCGGCGGCGGCCTCGGCGAGCACCCGCTCCGGCTCGATGAGACCGGGAGCCGGGGGGATGGCTGCCGACGCGAACCGCGCAAGGGCGTTTGCCTGTATGACGTCCGAGGCAGGGGCTCCGGGCGGGGACGGGTCGCCTACGCCGGTGAACTCGTAGCCGAAAACGACGTTACCCGCCTTTTTCATGGCCGCGGCCAGGAGCGTGTTGTTCGCCGCTTCACGCTCGAGTGCGCCGAAGGTGAAGTCGAAGCCGATCATGCGGGCGCCCGCGGCGGCGAGCCGCTCGATGAGCCGCACGTATTCGTTCCGCGGCCAAGCGAGCGGGCCGAAATGCTGGATGCTCTTCTCGTCGATGGCAACGATCGCCAGCTGCGGGCTCGGTCGGTCCGTGCCGCGCAGGGACTGCCAATAGTCGAGGAGCACCAGGTCGGGTCGCCTCAGGGTCGGCGCGAACTCGGCGTAGAGGCGCAGCAGGACAAGGGCTGCCACGGCCACGGCGGCCCACTTCTGAAGCCGGCGGCGGGCGATCAGCGCTTCGTCGAAAAGCCTGGTGCCTTCGTCACTCATGGGCCATCCCGCATACCATAGGCGCGCGCAATCATATACCGCAAGGGAACGGCGCTTACTACCCCCGTGCGGTTGCGATGACGAGACGAGGATCGGGGAGTGGGGTGGATGACGGGATTCGAACCCGCGACCTCCAGGGCCACAACCTGGCGCTCTAGACCAAGCTGAGCTACATCCACCATCGACAGGCTGGCGCGCCTGAAGGGATTCGAACCCCTGACCCGCAGCTTAGAAGGCTGCCGCTCTATCCATCTGAGCTACAGGCGCCGAACGGCAAACTATAGCACGAAGCGTCGCGACCGATGATCTGTTGCGGCTGGCCTCAAGGCTCTCCCCAGGCGTCCAGAATGTCCTCGGCGACCCTGCCGAGGGTCGCCTCGAGGTCGACGAAGCTGCCGTGGTTCTGGTTGGTGAACGCAGAGATCACGATGGGCCCGCTGGCGGAGTACACGATCCCGACGTCGTTGCCGATGATGGGGGGCCAGTCGCCGGTCTTGTGGCCCACCTGCGCCCGGAAGCGGATCCGCTGGGGGAGGCGCGAGAAGTAGATCTGGTCCTTCAAGATATCGAGCATTTCGTCGCTTGCCGCCCGGCTGACCAGCTCGCCTTTCTGCAGTTGCTCGAGCAGGCGTGAGACCTCGCGCGCTGTGGTGCGGCCAAACCACTTCGCTGGCTCCGCGACATAGGCGAAGTAGCGCTCCCGCGATCCGGCGTCGTCCGGGAAGCCGCGCTCGAAAACCTCACGATCGCTGAGCGCGGCGTGCTTTGCGTCGACCTGCTCCCAAACCCCGCGGAACAACTGGCCGATCGTCATCCGGAGCCGGGTCTCCTTGTAGCCGAGCGCCTCGAGCATCTGGTTCACGCGCTCGAGGCCGAGCCGCGCGATCAGGATGTCGGTGGCCGTGTTGTCGCTGGTGACGATCATCTGGGCCACCAGGTCGCGGTAGGTCGGCTGAAGACCGGTTTTGAAGCCC
>Ga0214473_10010999_pt1 | contig 10631 bp, 9 predicted proteins | sample RVTome_7_FD_203509 | JGI IMG/M metagenome (GOLD analysis project Ga0214473, IMG submission 203509) | Soil microbial communities from uranium-contaminated site in the Upper Colorado River Basin, Wyoming, United States - RVT98D197 | ecosystem: Environmental > Terrestrial > Soil > Contaminated >... | reverse complement strand
TGACATCACCGTCAAGCGGGACAACTTCACCTTCTTCTTCCCGCTGGCCACCTGCATCCTCATCAGCGTGATCGTTTCGCTGATCCTTTGGCTTTTCCGTAAGTAGCGGCACATTTCTGTTGTTTTAAAACCACACGGACTGTTGCAATATTGCCACATGCGTCATTGCGTTTGGATTCGCTAATCGCATATCTATATGTTTTTTCTGGATTTTATTATTCATACAATTGGTATACGTATTGCTTGTTTCCCTGTGACGACTCACGGGGGTTCCACGTGAAGATTTATCAGCAGACGATTTCCACATGGGTTCAGTTTTCCGGGACGGGGCTGCACACGGGGATGCCGTCGTTCGCGCGTATCCTTCCCGCGGAGGCCGACACCGGCATTGTGTTCCGGCGCACGGATACCGGCGCGGAGATCCGGGCCTGCGTGGAGAATGTGGTCGAGACGGCGTACGCGACCGTTCTCGGCTCCGGGGATTCAAGGATTTCCACCGTCGAGCATTTCCTGGCGGCACTCTGCGGAATGGGGATCGACAACGCAATCGTCGAGGTCGACGGCCCCGAACTGCCGATCCTGGACGGGAGCGCCCAGCAGATCGCCGAAGCGATCGATTTCGTCGGGGCGGTGGAATTGCCCGCCCGGCGGCGTTTCCTGTGGGTCACCAAAAATGAAAAACTTCAGCGGAACGGTTCGCTGGTGGCCCTTGCGCCGTCGGAGAATCTCGATATCCTGACCACGGTCGATTTCCCGGGGACCCTCATCGGAAAGCAGTGGCTGAAGTTTTCCCTCACTCCCGAGACCTTCCTGAAGGAGATCGCCCCGGCAAGGACCTTCGTCCTGCGGGAGCAGATCGACGCGCTGTGGAAGGCGGGCCTGGCCAAGGGCGGCTCGCTGGAAAATGCCATCGTCGTGGAAGGAAACAAGCTTCACAACCCGGAAGGCCTGCGTTTCCCGGATGAATTCGTGCGGCATAAGTTGTTGGATTTCATCGGGGATCTTGCGCTCCTCGGCCGCCCGGTGAGGGGGTTCTTCCTTGCAGTGCGCCCCGGCCATACCGTCAACCGGTGTCTCGTGGAATATCTGTCCGGTCTTTCCGACCATGGACACTCCGCGTCGCCCGCAGACCCTATTGAACATGCAGAACTTAGGGTAACTGCTTAGCCCTCAAGCTTTTTTCCACTGTTGCAGAATTGCCTCAGCCGGCTATAATGTCCGGGGAGGCCCCCTTGCGCCGGATTGTCGTTCCTTTAGCATTGTTTGCCGTTCTTCTTTCCGCGAGCGTTTCCGCCGCCTCCCCGAAACCGGAAATCGTCGGCATCCAGGGACAGGTCCGGGGACGGGAAGCGCGCGTCAAATTCACGCTGCAAAATGCATTCACCCCCGAAATGGTGGAAGCGCTGAAAAGCGGGATCGAAATTTCGTTCAAGACGGTCGTCCGCGTGGAAAGGGTCCACCACGGATGGTTCAATACGTCGCTGGGGGAAGTGAAATTCTCGCGATCGGTGCGGTACGACGTACTTTCGCGCATATACCGGCTCAACCGCGGGGATAAGGAGGACCTCCTGCCCGATGTCCACGCCGCCCTGGCGGGGATGACGCAATATGAGGTCGCCGTCCCGCTCTTCATGGAGGTGGAGCCCGGGAAAACGTACCGGGCATATGTGCGGACGCGGCTGGACAAGGTAGGGCTGTCGGAACCGCTGCGATCCATCCTGTTCTTCTCGTCGCTCTGGGACGTCGAGACCGAGTGGGCGAGAGGGTACCTCACCGCGCCATGATAGCCGACGCGCCGCAGACCCAGGAGATGCTCCTGGAAAGGGAGCGCGCGAAACGGCGCCGCGAACGGCTCGCGATCGGGATCGTGGCGGTCCTGGTCGCCGGGCTGACCTTCCTGGAGGCGAACCTGGCCGCCCTCGGCGGCTCGGTGGCCTTCACCAGCAACATCATCATCTTCGCCCTCATCAACATCAACGTCGTCCTCATCGTGCTGCTGATCTTTCTGGTCACGCGGAACGTCTTCAAGCTGATTCTCGACCGGAAGCGGAACATCCTGGGCGCGAAGATCCGGTCGCGCCTCGTCCTCATCTTCATCGGGTTCTCCCTTGCGCCCACGATCCTGCTGTTCGTCGCCGCCGCGAACATCACGACCACGAGCATCAAGTCCTGGATCGGGAGCAGGGTCGGCGTCGCACTGACCGGCGCCCTGGAAATGGCGCGTAGCCGGCTGGAGGCGGAGGCGGGCCTGCTGTCGCGTGTCGCCGAAGAAGCCGCCTTGCGGATTCCGCGGGAGGCCGTTCCCGGGGAATCGGGAAAGGTATTGGAGGCCATCCGGGAGAAACAACCTGAGGGAACCGCGCTTTTTCTTGTGGGACCTTCGGGCGTCATCGTTTCGAGCGGGGAAACGACCACCGCCGTGTCCGGCGAGATCCTTTCCCGCCTGAAGGGAATGAGCTTTGCGGAGAAGACGGAGCGCTCCACGACGCTCGTCGGCGATACGTTCGCCTCCGCCGTCCTTAAGCTTCCGGACGGCCGGATGGTCGTTGCCGTGAAAACGCTCCCCCCGGGCGAGGCGAGCAACATCCGGGAGATCGCAAAGGCATACGACGAGTACCACCAGGTGCGGCTGCTCGACGACCCCATCCGCGCCAGCTACATCGCCGTGCTGATCCTCGTCACGCTGCTCATCGTATTCGCCGCATCCTGGATGGGGATCTACCTGGCCCGCCAGATCACGGTGCCGGTCCAGCTCCTGGCCGAGGGGACGGAGAAGGTGGCGGGAGGGGACCTCGACGTCCGCCTCGAATACCGTTCCAACGACGAATTCGGCCACCTCGTGTCTTCCTTCAACCGGATGACCGCGGACCTCAAGGAGATGAAGCGGAACCTCGAGGAGGCCAACGTTTCCTTGTCCAGCACCTTCGAGGAACTTCGACGGCGGAACCAGTTCATCGAGACGATCCTTACGAACATCTCCACGGGGGTCATCGTCATCGACCGCCACAGCCGGATCGCGATGATCAACAAGGTGGCGGAGAGGATGCTGGCGATCAAGACGGAAAAGGTCCTCGGGAAGTCGTACAAGGAGGTCATCCGCGAGGAACACTTCGAGGCCATCCGCGCGCTTTCCCGGGAGGTCGGCGAGGCGGCCGGCGGGCAGGTGGAGCGCCAGATCGACCTTCCTCTCGGAGGGAAAAAGATATCGCTTCGCGTGAGCGTCGCCGTCCTGCAGGACGGAGCAGGGGATTACATGGGGTTGGTGGTGGCCTTCGACGACCTCTCCCAGGCCATGCGCCTGCAGAAGGTGCTGGCCTGGAGGGAAGTGGCGCGGCGCATCGCCCATGAAATCCGCAACCCGCTGACGCCGATCCAGCTTTCCACGGAGAGGATGGAGAAGAAGTACGCCGCCGTCCATGAAGGAGACCCCGCGTTCTCGGAATGCACGCAGACGATCCTCTCCGAGGTGGCCACGCTCAAGCACCTCGTCGAGGAGTTCACCCGCTTCGCGCGGATGCCGGCGCCGGTCTTCAAGGAAGGGAACCTTGCGGAGGAGCTGCGAACGGTGGTCGAGACGTACCGGACGGCGCATCCGGGAATCGCATGGGAATTCGAGGCGCGGGACATCCCTCCCGCCTGGTTCGATCCGTTCCAGCTCCGCCGCGCCGTGACGAACCTTCTGGAGAACGCCGCCGCCGTTCTCGAGGGAGGGGGGACGGTCCGGGTCGGGTGCGTCCACGAGCCGGAGCTGGGACGGGTCCGGATCTCCGTCGCCGACGACGGGCCGGGAATCCAGGCGGAGGACCGGGACCGCCTCTTCGAGCCCTATTTTTCCCGCAAGGAGGGTGGAACGGGCCTGGGGCTGGCGATCGTGAGCGCGATTGCGAGCGACCACGGGGGAACGGTGCGGGCCCGGGACAACGAGCCCCGGGGCGCGATCTTCGAGATGGAATTCCCGATCGGTCCGAGGGGAAGGGGGTAGGCGGGGAGATGGCGTACTCGGTGCTCGTGGTGGACGACGAAGTCAACATCCGGAAAACTCTCGACGGGGTCCTGTCGGACGAGGGATACCGGGTGACGCTTGCGGAGACGGGGGAAGAGGCGTTGGACAAGATTTCCCGCTCCCTGGTGGACGCGGTGCTTCTCGACGTCTGGCTGCCGGGGATGGACGGTCTGGAGGTGCTCAAAAGGATCCGGGAAATGTATCCACTTCTGTCGATCATCATGATCTCGGGGCACGGGACCATCGACATGGCGGTGAAGGCGGTCAAAAGCGGGGCGTTCGATTTCATCGAGAAGCCCATCTCCCTGGACAAGCTGCTGATCACGCTTTCCCGCGCCATCGAGCGGGAGACGCTCCGGTCGGAAAACGTGGAGCTGAAGGAACGGGTGGAGCGCAAATATCGCCTCGTGGGGGATTCCGCCGCGATGGGAAAGCTGCGGGCGGAGATCGCGGCGGCGGGGCCCACGAACGCCTCGGTCCTCGTCAGCGGGGAGAACGGCTCCGGAAAGGAGATCGTCGCGAGGGAGATCCACCGCCACAGCCGCCGGGCGGAAAAACCCTTCGTCGCGGTGAATTGCGCCGCCATCCCCGAGGAGCTCATCGAATCGGAGCTGTTCGGCCACGAGCGGGGGGCCTTCACCGGGGCGGTCGGGAAGCGGCGCGGCCGATTCGAGCTGGCGGACGGCGGGACGCTGTTCCTGGACGAAGTGGGGGACATGAGCCCCCGGACGCAGTCCAAGATCCTGCGGGTGCTGGAAGAAAGAGCATTTGAGCGAATCGGGGGCGGCGAAAAGATCCGCACCGACGTCCGGATCATCGCGGCCACCAACCGGAACCTTCCGAAAGAGGTTACGGCGGGGCGCTTCCGCGAGGACCTCTACTTCCGTCTGAACGTTTTTCCCATTTTCGTGCCCCCGCTGCGGAACCGGAAAGAGGACATCCCCGCGATCGCGGGCCACTTCATCGAGGAAATCTGCGCGGAGCAGGGGAAGGAGAAGAAGGCGTTTTCCGGGGAGGCGATGCAGCGGATGCTTTCCCATCCCTGGCCGGGAAACGTCCGCGAGCTGCGCAACGTGGTGGAGCGCCTGGTGATCCTTTCGATGGGACAGCGGATCGAGGAGGATACCGTGCGCCAGGTCCTCGCGGTCGACCTGCCCCAGGCGGAGCTGCCGTTCCTTCAGGCATTCGACGAGCAGAACTTCCGGGAGGCGACGCTGGCCTTCGAGAAGTCGTACCTGGAGCGCAAACTGCGCGAAAACGACTTCAACGTCAGCCGCACCGCCGAAAAGCTGGGCCTGGACCGGACCAGCATCCACCGTAAGATGAAGCAACTCGGGATCTCCGCCGAAGGCGGGCGCCGGTGAGGTCCCTTGGTCGTCGAGGGGCAAGGTCAGCGAAAGCCTAAGCGATGCCCCCCGACCGAATCGGAAAGTATTTCGTGATCCGCAAGATCGCCTCCGGAGGTATGGCGGAGGTATATCTGTGCCGCCTCCGGGGCGAGGAGGGGTTCGAAAAGAAGGTCGCCGTCAAGGTGATCCATCCTCGCTTATCGGAAACTCCGAGGTTCCGGGAGCTGTTCGCCTGCGAGGCGCGAATCGCCGCTTCCCTGGCCCATCCCAATCTGATCCAGGTGTTCGACTTCGGCAGGGAAGGACCGTCCTATTTCCTGGCGATGGAGTTTATCGACGGATGGAACCTGGCCCAGGCGGTTTCCCAGTCACGCTTGCGGAATCTTCCGATCCCCTTGTCCGTCTGGCGGTATTGGATGGAGGGGATTCTCGCCGGGCTCGGCTACCTGCACTCCAGGGGGATTGTCCATCGCGATGTCAGCCCGTCGAATGTCCTGCTCTCCCGGGGAGGTGCCGTCAAAATCACGGATTTCGGCATTGCGCGCGCCGCGCTCCAGGAAGCGGATGCGAACGCGGGATGGGAAGGGAAGTTTTCCTACATGTCGCCGGAACAGGCGCGTGGCGACGATGCGGATGCATGCTCGGACCTGTTTGCGGCGGCAGTGATCGCCTCGGAGTTTTATCTTCCCGGGCGACTGTTCGATGGGGGATCGCCGGAGGATATTTTATCCCGCCTACGGCATTACGACGTGCGGGAGCTCGATCTCGGGGGACTCCCCGCTGCGGTTGCCGAGGTCGTGGGAAAAGGGCTGTCGACCGGGAGGGCGGATCGTTACGGCGACGCAGATGAGTTCGGGCGTGCGATCTGTGCCGCGGTATCTTCCGCCGCCGGACGCGCGGAATTGCAGTCCTGTTGGAACGGCCTGTTCCCGGAGGTAGCCGGTGAAGAGGAAACGGTGGTTGGGGCGTCGATGCCGGATATGGATATCGGCATGGTGCGCGAAAGCCGAAGCGCGTACGGAAAGAGGAACGTCCGCCTCCTGAAAGCAGGAATTCTGACCGCCTTGGCCGCGATATCCGTGGGAGGGTGGGTTGCATGGAAGGAAATGAGGAAGCCGGGAGCGGCCGGAGATCGGCACACAGATAGCCATGCCACCGGCGCGGCAGTCCCCATTGTCGTTCCCTCCGCATCTTCTCCGAATTCCGTATCCGTGCTTGCAGGTGATATCGAACCCCAGAGAAGGTTCGCTGGGACTACGACGGGCAGCAAGGGGCAAGATGGAACTCCTCCTCCGTTCGATGGGATCGTTTCACCTTCCCCGCGCGTGTCTCCGCCGGCGCAGGTTCTCGAAACGCCTCCGCGGGAGGTTCTCGTGGAAACGGATCCGGCGGGAGTTGCGATAACCCTTGACGACGGTACGCCTTTGGGAAGAACACCGGTCCGCCTCGACCTCGCCCCCTGGGCGGGGAGGAAAATCCTGTTCCAACAGGAAGGTTATGCCGGGAAGAGCGTGCAGGCGGACGTGCTCGCCCGATTCAAGGTCTTCCGCCTGGAAATGGAAAGACAGTTGGGAACGATCGAAGTGGTTCAGGCCATCCCATGGGCGAAGGTGTTCGACGGAGACAGGTATTTGGGCGATACGCCGATTCACAAGGTGAAATTGTCCGTGGGAACGCATCGCCTCCGTTTCGTCAATGAACCACTTGCGATAGAGATTGTCCAGGAGATCAACGTGCAACCCGGCGTCAATCCCAGGCTGATCGTGCCTCTCGTGGGGAAAGGCAGGCCCGAGTAACCCCCCTCCCGTTCCCTTTTCGCGGAGAAACGTCGGCATTCGAAGTTATTGGTTGACTCACGAAGCGGTTTTGCCATAATTTTCCTGCCATTTGCAGAGTTCTTCCGTTCGCAGCGTTAGGTCGCAACAGGTGTTATCGTGAGAGACATTTTATAAGGAGGGAACATGATGGGGAGCCATTCAAGGATCTTGTTGGCATTGGTCGTCATTGTTGCCGTGTGCGGGTGCGCGACGATCGACAGGCCGGTAGTTGGAACCCTGGAGGGAGGGAAAAGCGTAAGCCCCGTCTTAAGCGCTCCCGCTTCCAGCAGAAATCTGAAGCGAAAAGTCGCGATCGCGCGTTTCAGCAACGAAACGAAATACGACAAAAGCATTTTCTTCGATGAGGATAAGGAACGGGAGAGAGCCAGCCGCCAGGCCACGGATATCCTTTCCGCCAAGTTGACCGCCACGGAAAAGTTCATCCTGCTCGAGCGAGCCGACATCGATAAGATCAACAACGAGCTGAAATACGGAAGGGTCTCCAGTCTGAAAATCCCGGCGGATTATTTGATCCTTGGCTCGATATCCGAGTTTGGAAGGAAAGATACGAGCCAGGTCGGAATATTCAGCAGGACGAAAAAGCAAACCGCCTACGCCAAGGTGAATATCCGGCTTGTGGATATCGTGACGAATCAGGTGATTTATTCGGAAGAGGGAGAAGGAGAGGCTTTCACCGAAACCGGAACCGTCATGGGCTTGGGTGGGAGGGCCTCATATGACTCCACCCTGAACGACAAGGCGGCGTCTGCCGCGATTTCCAAGATGGTCAGCAACATCGTGGAAAGGTTGCTCAACAAGCCGTGGAGATCCTTCATCCTTTCGAAAGACGGCGATTATTACGTTATTTCCGGGGGCAAGACGCAGGGAGTACGAATGAACGACGTGTTCAACGTGTACAAAAAAGGAGCAACGGTCAAGAATCCGCAAACGGGGATTCCGGTGGAGTTGCCCGGGAAACTGGTTGGGAAGCTAGTGGTAATGCAGCTCGTGGGAAAGACCCAGAACGACGAATTGTCCGTCTGCTCCGTTGCGGAGGGGAATTTACCGGGTGGGGGATTCGAGGATTATTACGTGGAGGAAAAGGAATAGCTACATAATCGGGAGGAGGGAGAGATGAATAAAATAATCGTGCGGTTTGCCGTCGCATTCATCATCGGAACCGTTGCGTTGGGTTGCGGTATCCATGAGGGGATGGTCCAGAGAGAAGATCTTGGGTTTGTTGAATTTACGGGAAATTGGCAAAACGCGGATATCCGGATCGACAATCTGAATCCGCTGATCCTGAAGTCCACATCCGATCCTGAAAAGAATGTGCAGGATTCACCCGCCTTGATTTATAAATTACCGAAAGGCAAGCACAACATTAAAGTTTATCGTGACGGAAACCTGGTGGTTGACCGCGTGGTGTTTATCGACAGCAACATGAGATTGGAGGTAAATATTCCATGAGGAAATTGACCTTTGGCCTCATGTTTCTGGTTCTGGTGGCCGTAGCATCGGGCTGCGCCCCCCAAAAGAAAGCCATGTATTACTGGGATGGGTATTCAAAATCCCTCTATGAATACAAGAAAAGCCCGAGTGACGAAACCTTCGCCAAGCACGTCGAGTCCCTTCAAAACATCATCAAGTATTCAACGGAAAACAACATGAAGGTTCCGCCGGGAGTTTACGCGGAAATGGGATATTACATGCTGGTCGCAAAAAAGCCGGATGAGGCCACGAAATTCTTCAAGCTGGAAAGCCAGAATTTTACCGAGTCGACCATATTCATGGAGAAACTGATCGAAACGGCAAAACAAAATGACAAGCCGAAACCGACGAAAACGGGAGAAGCACAATGAAAAAATACCGATTGCTGTTTCTTTTGGTCGGAGCCGTTTTCGTCATCAGTGCTTGCGGGCCGAAGATAATTACGAAAAAGGAAGCGTTCCCGGGCATGTATGCCCGGAAGATCAATTCGATACTGGTCGTTCCGCCGATAAACGTGACGACAGCCGCGGACGCAAGCGAATATTACAGCGCAACGATTGCGGAGCCTGCTTCTTTTACCGGCTACTATATTTATCCGATTGAAGTGGTCAACGCAGTGTTTAAGAAAGAGGGGATGGCCGATTCGGCATTGCTGTTAAAGGCGCCTCCGAAAAAGTTCAGGGAACATTTCGGTGCGGATGCGGTTCTGTTCATAACGATCACAAAATGGAACACGGCATATTTTGTTATCGGGGGAAACGTTCAGGTCGGCATGGAGTACCGATTGGTTTCGACGGAAACCGGAGAGGTTCTTTGGAAATACAATGAAAATCTTGTCGTGGATACCAGCGGTGGCCGGGGAGGAGGAATTGCCGGGCTCGTTCTTAAAATAGTGGAAACTGCGATCAAGACGGCGACCACGGATTATGTTCCCATCGCGCACCGCGTCAATGTGATGGCGTTATCGACCATGCCCTATGGGCAATACAATGAGGCTTACATGAAAGACCAGGATGCGAAGGTGGTAAACGAAGATAAAATAAAGGATCAGCCGCCAAAACAAGAATAGGGTAGTTGGCCGACTGCTTCCCGATTCGCTCGATCGTCAGGGGAGCGGGGACCCCGGCTCGCGATTCCGGATGCGGCAGGAAGGAGTATCGATCCTGCCGGTCTTTTGCTGTCTTGCGACGCTTCGATAATACCGAAGGGCATCCTTTTTCCTCTTCGCTTCCGAGATGCGAAGCTGGAGGCGCATTTTCCTGGCGGAATGAGGCGAAGAAGTCGTGTCGGGTCGGTTTTCACCGGCCTCCGACGGGTTTCCGAAAAGGACGAGGAAGATCAGGAGAAACATCGCCGTCGGTATATTCCGGAATCGTGGTTTTATCGTCATGTCACCTTCCCATCAGGTCCCAAAGGTTGAGAATGACCGGAGAGAGGATTACAAGGAAAACGGAAGGGAATATGAAGATCACGAGGGGAAACAGAAGTTTCACGGATGCTTTTTGCGCGATGGTTTCCGCTCGGTAGCCCTGGTTTTCCATCATCCGGGAGGAAAGCTCCCGGAGCCCCTGCGACAGGGCGATTCCAAGACGTTCCCCTTGCTGGATGAGGTTCAGAAAGGCGCGGTAATCGTCCAGGGGGACACGGGAGCGCGACCTTTCGATCGCGTCCGCCCGGGAAACGCCAAGGAGCCTTGAACGGGAGATTTCGTCCAGTTCGCTTGCGAGGGGACCGCGAGGGAGCGCGCGCACGACTTCCTGCAGCGCGGCAGGCGACCCCATTCCCGCTTCCAGCATCAGGGACATGAGAAACGATGCCACGGGCAGCGTCGAACGAATGGCGTCGATCTGCCTGCGCGCCTCTTCGCGGAACGACAGGACGACTGCGGCTCCCCCGAAAATAAATCCCAGGGAAAGGAGGAACGCAGCATCCCGGAAGGACAATTTCACTCCGATAAGAAGGACGATCGCG
>Ga0214473_10010998_pt1 | contig 10631 bp, 11 predicted proteins | sample RVTome_7_FD_203509 | JGI IMG/M metagenome (GOLD analysis project Ga0214473, IMG submission 203509) | Soil microbial communities from uranium-contaminated site in the Upper Colorado River Basin, Wyoming, United States - RVT98D197 | ecosystem: Environmental > Terrestrial > Soil > Contaminated >... | reverse complement strand
GCCTCCTTCTTATTCAGTGGATGGTGGTCGAGCAAAACGTCTCATTCAGAAAGCAAAAAAAGAGAAGAGGGATCTCCTTCTTCCGGAAGCTTTCGAAGTCCTTCGAGCTTATGGGATTCCCGTGGCGGATTATCAAGTCGTGAGCCGGAAAGAAGAATTAGAAAAGGTCATGAAAAAAATCGAAGGCCCTTTTGCGTTCAAGGCCATTTCGTCTGAAATCTCCCATAAATCGGATAAGGGAGGGGTCATTCTGAATGTGGATCATCTAAAAAAAGCTGAAGAGGCCTACGATAGGATTAGGAAGCTCAACGGGGGAGGCCTCAGTGTCCTTGTTCAAAAGATGATCCTGAATGGGAAGGAAGTTATTTTAGGAGCGAAACGGGATCCCTCATTCGGTCCGGTGGTTCTCTTTGGACTGGGAGGGATTTATGTAGAGGTCCTCCAGGAGAGTTCTCTTCGGTTGGCTCCGATCAATCGCCTCGAGGCGGAAGAAATGATTTCAGAATTGAAGGCTTCGGCCATCCTCAAAGGTATTCGAGGGGAACGACCTCTGGATATTAAGGCATTGGTTGAAAATCTTATCAGGCTTTCCCAGTTGATGATCGATTTTCCTGAGATTGAAGGAATCGATATCAATCCTGTAAAAGTATTGAAGAAAGGGGCTGTCGCGGTGGATGCCCGTATTCTCTTAAAGGACGCAAAGGGCTTAGAGCATAGCGCATAGGGTATTGTTCAAAGCTGAAAGCTCAATATTAAAGGTCACCTGCTATGATGGAGCATGGTGGAATAGCTGTTAAGTACAGCGACTTGTTATACGCCGACATTAAAATTATTTTTCACTGAACAAGGCCATTCGATCGAAATAAACTTCATTCCTACACATCCTTCCTTCCCTGACGATGACAAGGTCCATTCCAACTATTTCTGAAATCTTTCCTCCCTTGGCGGGTGTCAACTTCGCGTGCCAAAGAAATGCCCCACCCTTTTGATCAGCGAACAGGAAAAATTCACGAAGAGACCAGTGCATCTTCCATTGTTGGAACAGCCGATTTAAGTATTTCCGTAATGCCTCATGCCCTGATACTGATCCTCCAGTATTTGGATCTAAATAAATACAGTCCTCGGTATAGCAAGAAAGGACTTCATCTACATCTTGACTGTTCCATGCCGATAGGAATCTTTCAGCGAGTTCCATGGCTTCTTTTCTATTCATACCGCCTCCTTGGGCTTATTCATCCGGCCGATATCCAAAAACCTTCGTATATAACCCGTGCACTCATCTAATGTCCTGACCTGACATATTATCCATCATTATTTAGACCCTTATTGGATCATCCGTTTATAAAGGGCTGATCAGAATTTTATAGGAGCCTTCCATCTTTTCCTTAAGTTGGATTTTTATTTTATTCTTCTCGTCATGGAAAGTATCTTTTTTACCGATAACAAAGGCTGCACCTTCAAGATGGGGTACAGAGGGATTTGCATTCACGAGTTTGACCGGTGCCTTTCCATGGCGGCATTCAGCAATGGTATCATCGGCATACATGACCAAGACACCACTTCCAGGAAGATTTTTGTCAAAACCAATAGGTTGTCGATTTTCGACTAAGTAATAGGTGGATTCAGAAACGGGTATCTTGACCACTAAGGTTTCTGATGAACCATTCTCAAGAGGGCCTAAGATCAATTCAGTCGTCTCGCCCGGTTTGATGATCTTGATCTTTGGTGGATCGATCCAGTTCAATCTCATTTTGGTCCAGGAAGATATGCCTGGTGGCGGCAATTCCCTCTTAAAAAAGTGGCAAGACATGGGGTCCCAGAATCCCATGTTGATGGTTGCATCGATAAATGTCTCAAGCATCGGACCGGGCTTCGCCTGTAAGTCATGATCGTAGAGGCAGGGGACCATTCTTTTACCGCCCCTCACACCTCCAAGAATATGAGCAATATCATGAAAGAGGGTTCCCATATGTGCCTGAAAACAGAAGACCGCCACTCCCCCTCGGACGACTTGTCCACTCTTGGTCTTTAAAGTATCTTGTACATTCCATCCGAGCATACCCGGGTATCCGCAAAGACCGACCATGCCATAATCTGTTACTCGTGCACCCATAAAAATGGCTGTAAAGGAGTATTTTGAAAAATCGACTTCTTTGTCTACGGCATCGAGGGCGTCATCGATTAATTTCCTCACCCGTGACTTGTCCACTTCCAGATTTCGTGATGAAATTTTATAGTGGCTAATCGCGTCCGGCATTCTATACCATTTTTTTGTCACATCGATCTCCAGAGAAACTTTGTTATAAGACATCTCCTTAACATAGTAATTCAATCCCCGAGAAAATCTTTCTTGAACAAAGTTTCTGTTTACGCCATGCTTTACATCTGGAAACTCTACGAGGAGAATGCCCCCTTTTTCCAGAGTCTCTGCATAGGCTATATCTTGGATCACAAAACATGGTAAAATTGCCACAATAGTGGAGATGGAAAGAACAATAACCTTTATCATATTATCCTCCATTTCTCCCGACCGACATGTCCTCAACCACTTGTCAACTTATCATTCTACCGGCGCCCCCTTAACTTCCTTCTCATCTTCGAACAACCAGATTAGGAATGAGGATGTGTCCTCCTCTCTCTATCTGGGTCTCGCAGAAGAACCAGTGGTTCTATAATCACCTTCAAGGCGTACTATGAATTCCAGCGTTCTCAAACGGGGACAACCTTTATCATCATGGCTGACTTCAAACCGCTCAATGGTGAATATTCCACACTCAAAGCGTTTCACGATGTCAAGCGTCGACTGCATTTGCTTGAAGTTGCTTGTACATCACGAACGCGTCCACGAACCCATGCCGGGGATGGCGGAAAGCTCCTGGCAGGGTGCCTATTATATCGAACCCGAGCCTCTTCCAGAGGCGGACCGCACCTTCATTCGTGGAAACAACCAAGTTGTACTGCATGGCCCGAAAACCTCGGGCCACCGCCTTGCGCTGGGAATGTTCACACATTGCGGACGCAATACCCCTGCTTCGAGCCCGTTCAGCAACAATGTAACCACAGTTACACACATGAGACCCTAAAACGGGTTGGTTTGGCTTGATGAAGTAGGCTCCAAGAATATCGTTGTTCTCGTCCTCGACAACGAAGGTGGCGGAAGGCATGTCGATCCAGACCTTGTGTGCCTCCTCTTCCGTGATATCAGGCGAGAAGGCGTAAGTCTCACCGGCCCGGAATACCGGCTCGATAATTCGCCAAACAGAAGCCCAATCCTTCTCTTCAAAAGGTCGAATCTTGATCATACGGAGTTGAGCTGAATCTTCCGATTCAGAGCCGAGAGGATTTCTGCTCGAACGGCCTTACTCTCGCCGGGCGAATAATTATCCTTCACCCATTCACCCGTTGCAGTCTATACCGTTTTGTTGATCTTGTCAAACAGTCATCTCAGGCGGGAAGGAACTGAATAGCTCAAAGCTGAAAGCTGAAAGTTCAAAGTTCAAAGTTTAAATCTGAAATCTGCAATTTGAAATTCTTTTTTAGATTCCTAAATTCTCCCCAACCAATATAATAACGACATCGGTGCGGGCCGGTTTTTTAGCCAGGGTGATGTACATATAGAAAAGGAAAAGGGAACGTCCCCTTTCTCTTCAGACTCGTTAGGTGTAAGGCTGAGGGGTAAAGGATGGGTCTTCTTGACTTAGGACTTTTTCACCGTTAAGTAATTAAAAAGGGAAGTGATCATCACTTCATCATTAACTCACTAACAAGGAGGAACTCATGGTCGAAGATTGGTTAGCCAATGCGTATGAGGGGATGTCGAGGAGGCAGTTTCTTGCACGGATGACCGCTACAGGCATCAGCCTCGCCGGTTTCGCAATCGCTGCAAATCCAGTGGCAGGTGAGATCATTACCACTCCTACAGAAGGACTTACGGTAAAAGAGGGCAAAGTGCCTTCGAGTAATTTCCAGGTGCCGATCTACGAGGCACGGCCTTCAGCTGCCGGAAAATATCCAGTCGTATTGGTTATTCCAGAGGCATTCGGGATGCACGAGCACATTAAGGATGTTACCCGACGCTTTGCCAAGGAAGGCTTCCTGGGCATCACCTTTGAACCTTATGCCCGGGAAGGAGGCGTGTTGCATCTGACTGACATGGCCGCCGTGCGGAAAGTAATTGACGCAGTTCCTGATGCACAGGTCATGGCAGATTTGGACAGTCTCGCTGCCTATGCGGCACAGCATCCTGCAGGGAGGCCTGATCGGATCGGCGTCACAGGATTTTGCCGGGGCGGATTGTACACCCTTCTCTTCGCCGGCCATAACCGCGAGGTGAAGGCTTCGGTTGCCTGGTACGGCCAGCTCCGTCCGGCCAAGACGTCAGGCGTTCGCACAGTCGGACCTCTCGACATCGTTGCAAAGATCAATTCACCTGTCCTGGGCCTTTACGGCGAAGCAGATCTGGGCATTCCTGTGGCCGATGTCAAGGAAATGGAGGCAAGTCTCGGGGCAGCGGGCAAAACAGCTGAGTTCGTCCTTTACCCGGGAGCGCCACATGCGTTCTATGCAGATTACCGACCGAGCTACCGGTCCGAAGCTGCCAAGGACGCATGGGGCCGCTGCATTGCCTGGTTTAATAAGTACCTCAAGGGATAGCGCTGAGAACCGGAAGAGAAAATTGGGGTTCTTGAATTCTCAAATCCAAAATTCAAATTTCCAAAGTTTAAATCATTTGGATTTTGAACATTTGAGGTTGTTTCGAATTTTAGACTCCCTCAAACCATCTACCAATCAAAGACTAAATTCCAAGGTATTCTCCAACAAGAATGACAGCGACATCGGTACGGGCGGGTTTTTTAGCCAGAGTGACATAGATATTACAAATCCGGTCCGGTGAACTGCAATCTTCGCAAACCCCTGTCTCAACACAGGGAGTTTTCCGATTGAGTCGTTTTGCATTTTGTGGAGCGGCCCACTCCCTCACCCTTTTTTCTGCGGCATCAAGATCCTTAACGATCTTGTTCACCCCGCAGACGACAATCGTCTTTTTGGGCCCGATGAATGTGGCGCCGACTCGGTTGCCTGTGGCATCCACATTAAATAACTTCCCGCTTTCAGTAACAGCATTCGTACTCGTAAGGAAAACATCGCAGGTAAAGGACTTTCGAAATAAGTCAAGCCGTTCTTCATCATTCTTTGCCTGCTGTTGAGGCCAGATAAGCTGAACCTTCCTTTTACTCAGGCCTTCCTGTAATCCCAGTTGAGTAAGGGTAACAGACCCCCCTATTCCCACTGTAGCTCCATCCGGAATCCGCTTCATCACTTCCTCAAAGGCTGCCTTTGCGTCCATAACAAAGAGGGCTTCAAAACGATTCTTCCTCAATGCCTGGATCGTTCTTTCTACCTGTTTTTCCCGAAACCATTGCTCCCACTGTTCCATTCTTGCCTCTCCTTTATTTATGAATAGGACGAACGACAGCGAATCAGTCGAATTGAAATTAGTGGCTGGCGAGGTATTTTTTCATCCCATCAGAATTTGCAGCCATTGAATCTTTCCCTTCCTCCCAATCTGCTGGACAAACCTGACCTACATGGGAACTGACAAATTGGAAGGCCTTCAGTACCCGTATGGCCTCCGTGACGGAACGACCAACAGAGAGACTGTTGATGGTTGCATGCATGATCACCCCCTCAGGACTGATAAGGAAAAGCCCTCGAAGGGCTACCCCTTCAACCTCCATGAGGATTCCGTAATCTTGTGCCATCACCTTATTCAAGTCGGAGAGCAATGGATAGTTAAGGTTTCCGCCGAGGCCACCCTCCTCCCGCTTTGTATCCACCCAGGCCTTATGGACATAAATGGAGTCCACCGAAACACCAAAGATCTGACAATTGAGTTTAGTGAATTGTTCTGCCGCTGCAGAGAAGTTGAGCACCTCTGTTGGGCAGACAAAGGTGAAATCGAGTGGATAAAAAAGGAGAATGACCCACTTCTTTCTGTATTCTGATAATTTGTACTTACTGAATTGCCCGTTAAAATAACCTTCGAGTTCAAATTCCGGTGCCGGTTTACCAACGAGTGACATAAGACTCCTCCTCTTTTAAGCGATATTTTCTTATCCTAACACGTTAAATCCAAGAATCAAAATGATAAATCCCCCTAAGGAAACCGCCCTAATCAACTTTACTGAAAAAGCGCGTCGTTCCGATGAAAATGACGATCCATCCGATCAGCAAAACCAGCATATTGAGAGCCAGCCACAAGACAGCGGATCGTCTTGATGAAAACGGATGTCGAGCACCCTGCCTGAAAAAAAGCATATCTACCACATTAGCAGCTGGATGTGAGCAGATATAAAGGCCAAGCAGCACACCGATGATCCCATCTACTTCATCCATTCCGGTCAGTGTGCGCTGGTAATGGAGTATCCCGCTATAGGTGATCCCGAGGAGGATGAGCGCCCACAACATCTTGATATGGCGTCCGCGCCAATGCTGTTCCATCTTGAGGGTTTCGCGTTGAGATGCACGAGCGGAAATGAGATCCAAATCCCCCGCTATTCCCTTCTCTTTCTATGGACTCTTTGTTCACAGGGGATACAGACTTTCTGGCCATCGATTTCTTTGAGAAGGTCCGCCTTCGTGGGTTCTCCGCATTGATCACAAACGGCAGATTCGACAATTCTCGCTTTGTGGGGTATATCAGCTTCAACCTCCTCAATGGTGAAGAGGGTATCGGTGTCGGTCTCCAGAATCTCTTTCAGCCGCTTCTCGCGAAGCTGCTCAAACCTCTCTATCTCCTCTGCTTTGGCCTCCCCCTTGCGTATCTTTTCAAATAAAGCAAGGTGTTCTGGATCCGAAACGATTGCATCGGAGCGTAGGCATGCCCGAAAAACCTTTCCTCGCTTCCGATCGGCCAGGGAAAAAGCATGCTTCCCGTAGTTCTTCAATATCAGATTCCCTTTACCAAGGGTGCAGCCTGTCATGACCTGGATGGCATCCGCGCCGCAGGCATCTGTCTCCACGATGGCCACCAACTCCTCGTCCGGTGCCCGGCTCGCACCCAGACGCGCCATCAGGGCCTTGGCCGCTTTAAAACCGATAGCCAAACCGGGGCAAACATGGCCGTGGAATTCAACGCATCTCTTGAATGCTTCACCGGATAGAATTTCCTCAGCTGCCATCACTATTAAATAACCTTTCTCACTGCGTATGCGCCGTGCTTCTCTTTATCTCTATCAATCGTGTAGATCCAACAATCGGTCTCTGATCCAATTGATAAATCAGTTCAACCCTCGCCGACCTCTATGACACCTTTTTATAACGAGGCAATAATAAATTCAAGGATAAAGATCTAACGGGATCTGGATGAATTGCTGTTTGATCTATTGCTATCCACAAAGAAGTGATTTATACTGTTTAAGTTTTTAACAAAAATGATTGAAGGAGGGAATGATTTTATGAAAAGGGTCAGGTTCTCGTTATTCGTACTTGTGATTCTTGCCATGGCCATATCATGGGCGGGTTGTTCGAAGCCCCCCGAAGCAGAAAAAGAGGCCGCCAAGAAGGTCATGGATGCCGCTTTCTCCGCTGGCGCAGAAAAATATGCACCGGCTGAGACAGAAGCTGCCAAGAAAACATGGGAGACAGCAGAAACCCAGATGAAAGAGAAGAAGTATAAAGAGGCGAAACAGGGTTACATCGATGCCAAGGCTGCTTTTGAAAAAGCCGCTGCAGCCGTTGAGGCTGGAAAGAAGGCCATTGCCGACCAAGCGAATGAAACCTTGAAAGCCCTTGAGAAGACTTGGAAGAAATTAGGGATCACGGCTAAAAAGATGGAAAAGAAACTGAAAGAGAAAAAGAAGATCTGGGCGGCTGATGCCAAAACCATTGAGGAGGGTTTAGCCAAGACAAAAGAAATGATTGCCCAGAGCCCTGCTGAAGCCAAGGCGAAACTGGATGAGCTAAAAGCCTTGATCGGGAATTGGGAGAACACCTTTAAAGAAATGACGATGAAAAAACCTAAAACAACCAAAAAGAAAAAATAATGGTAAACCCTGTTGTTGCATTAAATTCGCCCCTCGAAATCATTAAACATTTGTCAATTGAGGGATAAACCTTCAATCAATGCAATTTCGCTGGATCGCTCCAATGGTAACCTTTAGAAAGTATCATCAAAAGGCAATAAACCATCTCTTTAAGAAGGCATCCGGTTAATTCATCCAAATCTTTATGCAACAACAGGGTAAAGATGGATGGGTGAAAAATGGGGGCTTTAAAGCCTTTTCCTGAAAAGGGCAAAAAAGTGTTCTACCATTTTTTCTAATAAGGGCCTTTGTTGCCAACTCTCTTCATCTATTTGAACAGAGGTTTTTAGATCTTCTTCAAAAACTCCGGCCATCTTCGAAGCAAAAGCAGAATCCAGGATACCGATATTTCCTTCATCGTTATACCTCAACGATTGATAATCAAGGTTGGTGGAACCAATGATGCTCCAGGATTGGTCAAACAGATAGGTTTTTGCATGAAGCATCTCTCCCAGATAAGTGTAGATTTCAATGCCTGCCTTTAAAAGCCTTGAGAAAAAAGCTCTCCCTGCATACGACGCAATCGGAATATCGCTTTTGCCTGGCACGAGGAGCCTCACCTTCACTCCCCGCCTGACCGCTTCCTCAAGCCTTTGAATCAGCCTCCGGCTCGGGATGAAATAAGCTGTGGTTAGCAAAATACAGGTTTGTGCCTGGTCAATGCTATAGTAAAGAAGTCTCCTCATCCTTTTTCTCCCCCTTCCAGAATAAGCAAAAATGGGGAGTGCAGGAATATCGGTTTTTGACAATTTCCCCCGTGCCGTATCATGGGTCCCCTTCAAAACAATCTTTTCCCTACTCCAGGTCTTCCAGCTTTTTCTGAATGTATCGAAAAGATCACTGACGATGGGTCCTTCTACAATCATCCCTGTGTCACGCCAACCCCTGCTTCGCCTCCGGAGATGAAACCCACTGTATTCATTGGCAATGTTAAGCCCACCGGTGAAGGCCTTTTTCAAATCGATCACAATAAGCTTTCGATGATCTCGATGAACATAATGAAAGGGGGCCGTCCATTTAAAGGGACGGGAAGCTCTGATCTGAATACCCTCCAGTCTCATCTCTTTCCAAAAATTTCTCGGAGTTCCAAAGGATCCAAAGTGGTCATATAAGATATAGACTTTCACTCCTTCACGGCTCTTCTGTTTCAGCAGTTCGGATAAAGCGATCCCGGTTTCGTCATTTTTAAATATATAGAATTGAAGGCAGATGAATCGTTCTGTACTTTGTACAGCATCAAAAATGGTTTGGAAAGAATCTCCCCCTTTCCATAATAATTGGACACCCGTAGCAAGAGAGAATTTTTGTTGGAAGATTCTTTCAATCGATAAAATGGTGTATCTGTCTTCCATTCAGAGTCGGCTTTCGCTCAAATATTATATCAAGTCTGGTCACTTGTGAAGAACTTAGAAGATGAAGAGATCCGCGCCATGACCCAATAACTGAATGCTTAATTGACACATGCCCTAGTGGTGTTGCACATATATTTCGGTACGTTTGTAACCTCGTATGTGGCCGTTAAATAAACGGAAAATCTTCCTTGAAATATAGCCATATTTTTGTGCTACACCACTAGCAACTCAATCATTCATTTACCCATTCACTCATTGATTCCTATCGATCCTCTTTATTTATGTCTCCATATATTGTAAAATCTTATAGGATAAAAAACATTCCAGTCCTTCAGCGCGTGTTGCGGACTGAAAGAATCTCTGTCGAGAGGCTGGAGATTGAAACGTCAAGGAGTGGGGGAATATCAATGGGACTACTGAAGCTTCTGACCAGCGATCCATTGGCTTTTGCTCTGGTTGCCATTCCTCTTCTTTTTTCCATCATCATCCATGAGGTGGCGCATGGTTGGGTTGCTTACAGGATGGGGGACCCGACTGCCAAATGGTTAGGCCGACTGAGTCTCAATCCGATCAAACACCTTGACCCCATCGGAACCCTCATGCTCTTTCTCTTTGGTTTCGGATGGGCGAAGCCGGTTCCGGTCAACTTCACCAACATCTCGGACAGGCGGAAGGGACTCATCTTCGTCTCTTCAGCCGGGATCCTCGCTAATATCCTCTTCGCCTTCTTCGCCCTGTTATTGATCCGGCTGTTTTCCACATCTTCCTCAGGGATAGCCCTAACCCTTGTCTATAAGGTGTGTCAATATGTAGCTCTGATCAATATCACGCTGGCCGCTCTTAACTTGATCCCCATTCCACCCCTGGACGGTTCAAAGATATTGATGGGAATTGTATCAGAGAGAACGCTCTATTTCCTTGCTCGCCTGGAGCCTTATGGGTTCTTTATCATCATCGGTTTCCTTTATCTGGGGATTTTGAATCCAATAATCGGATTCTTTCAGTGGATCATCGTGACGCTGATCAGCATCGTATTACCCTGAAGATTCATCCGCCTACGCAGGAGACCACGGCCTTGGCCGTGGAGGAATGCGTTAATGCACGATATACCATTTCAGCGATCAATCTATCATGCTTCGGCGGATTTCGCTCATCGGCGGATGACCCACCGAAGCCTTGGCGTAAGTGGGTATGG
>Ga0214473_10010997_pt1 | contig 10631 bp, 5 predicted proteins | sample RVTome_7_FD_203509 | JGI IMG/M metagenome (GOLD analysis project Ga0214473, IMG submission 203509) | Soil microbial communities from uranium-contaminated site in the Upper Colorado River Basin, Wyoming, United States - RVT98D197 | ecosystem: Environmental > Terrestrial > Soil > Contaminated >... | reverse complement strand
TATGACACCGGAGCCAAGACGGGCATCAAAATTCGGCTGGAGCGATTTCGCCGCAAGGAAGGGATCGAGTCAGATCTGGCGTTGTGCCTGACCGTGGGCCTGGAAGGCAAGGCGGAGGATCTGGTCTGTGAGGCCGTGGCGATCGAACGGGATGCCTCGGTCCGGCAATTGGACTGGCCCAAAGAAATCGATGCCAGGGGCGTCAATTACACCGCCCTGAGTCATGTCCGGGGCAACCTCCTTCCGGGCAACTGGCCCAAGGAGTATCATCCGTACCGCAATGTCCCGGGCGGGCAGGAGTCGCTCATCGCCACGGATAAGAGCATCATTCAGAGCAACCTCATCGAGTGCTGGTCCATGTCCTGGTGGGGCTTTCAGAAGGCGGAATCGGCGATGATCCTGATCGTCGAGACCTCTGCTGACGCCGCCTATACGTTCTCTCATCCGGCGGGTGGCCCCACGGTGATCGGGCCTCGCTGGCTGGCTTCTCTTGGCAGGCTCCGCTATCCGCGGTCCGTACGCATGTGCTTCTTCCCCAAGGGTGATTACGTCACCATGTGCAAGAGGTATCGCCGGTATGTGATGGATACGGGGCAGTTCGTCTCTTTGAAGGAGAAGATCGCGAGGGAACCCCTCGTGGCGCAGTTGATCGGCACGCCTCACGTGCGGCAGCACGCCCTGCGAAACTACAAGCCCGGCGGGCATCGTTACGACCCGAACAACCCCGACCGCAACTACCGCGTGACAACGTTTGACGAGTTGGCAAAGCAGCTTCGCGAGATGAAGGCCAGGGGCGTGGAGCGGGCCTATGTCACGCTGGCGGGCTGGCCCTACCTGGGGTATGATCGTCAGCATCCCGACGTTCTGCCGCCCGCACCGGCCGCCGGCGGCTGGGAAGGACTGAAACGATGGGTCGATACGTGCAAGGAGCTTGGATACATCTATAATCTGCACGATCAATATCGCGACTACTATGTGGATGCTCCTTCCTATGACCCGCAGTTCGCCGTCCATGAGGAGGATACCGTGAGCCAGCCCGTGGCGTTCCCCGGCACCCGGTTCGGGACCTGGAAGGAAGGCTACATCCCGTTCATGGACTACTGGGACGGCGGGAAAATGGCGTACATGAACGCCCGGCTCGCACTGCCGCACCTGGTCAAGAACTACCAACTGATGTTCGATCACGGCATACGGATGCAAGGCAGCTACCTGGACGTGTTCGGGTACGTGCCGCCGACGGAGGACTTCAACCCCGAGCACCCTGTGACGCGGACCGACTCCATGAAATGCCGGGCGGAATGCTTCCACTGGGCACGCAACAACCTGGGCATCGTCGGCACCGAGGCGGGTGCGGACTGGGTGGTCCCGTACGTGGATTATTCCTCCGGGGCGAACGCGGGCCAATGTATTTCGGCGCCGCTGTACAATCTGGTCTATCACGATGCGATCCTGACCCCGGAGGGCGGTACGGGGGACCATCTGCGATGCCTCCTGAACGGCGGGTATCCGAATGCCGGACGCAATGAGGAGAGCATGGAGCGGATGCGACAGATCGCCGCTCTGCACAAGAGGGTCGCCCTGCTGGAGATGACCAACCACGAGTTCTTGGACAAGAACTATCGCAAAGAGCGAAGCACCTTCGCCGACGGCACCACCGTGACCATCGACAGGGACGCTCGGACGTTTGAGATCAAGCCCGCCCTGGAGCTTCCAAAATGATGAACGTAAAGAAAGTGGTCACTGTACTGGCTATCGTTGCCGGGTTGTTGTGTCTGAAGAACGGTTCCGCAAGTATAGATCCCGACTATCGCAAGCTCGTCTCGCGCGCGGACCTTCATTACGACAAGCCGGTGAGTCGAAGCGAGGACGGGATACCCGTCGGCAACGGCCGCATGGGCAGCTTGGTGTGGACCACGCCGGAGGCGATCAGGTTGCAGATCAATCGCGTCGATGTCTTCGCCAACAACTGCTATACTACGAGTTTTCCCGCGAGAAACAGCGACTACTGCGGCGGATGCGGATTTGTGGATTTAGCCTTTGGAGGGGAGGCATTCACAAATGAGAAAACATCGCAGCACCTTTCTTGTTATGACGGTCTGGTTGACGTTCGAGGGGATGGGGTCACAGCCAACGTGCTGGCGTGGAACGAGCAGGACGTGATGGCCTTTGAGATCAGCGATAACCGAAAGCAGCCTGCCGCGATAACCGCGGTGTTAAGGATGCTCAGGGCGCCTGAAGTGAAGACCGCTGCACACACGGCCGTCTCGAAAGTCGAAGGCCGCGATGGGAAGATCATACTGACTCAGAAATTCGCGGAGGGACACTATTACTGCGGCTCGGTTGTGGCTGTTGGCGTCGTCGGACGTAAGGCCGAGGTGCGGACGGCCAGTGAGAGCGAGATTCAGTTGGTTGCCGAGGCGGCAAGCGGGTCTTTCACCATTCTCATAGCCAGTGCAGCGAGTTTTGACCCGAAGGAGGACATTGTTGCGGCGGCGCTCAAGCAGCTTGCGGCTGCGGAAGAGAAGGGCTACGCAGAGCTCGCGGAGTCGAACAAAAGCTGGTGGCATGATTTCTGGTCAAAGGGGTACGTCCGCCTGCACAGCGAAGACAGCGTCGCGGACTACATCGAACAGAACTACACTTACTACCTCTACGTCATGGCATCCAGCTCTCGCGGCAAGTTCCCGGCCAAATTCAACGGGATGATCTGGATTACCGGCGGCGACAAGCGCTCGTGGGGCGGGCACTACTGGGGGGCAAACCAGGAATGCATGTATAACTCGCTGCTCCCGACGAACCGGATGGAGTTGCTGGACCCGATGTTCGATATGTACTCCGGGATGCATAATTCCTGCTCCGTGGCGGCCCGGCAGCAATGGGGCAGCAAGGGCATCTACATCCCCGAAACGGTGGCCTTCGACGGGCTGGCGAAACTGCCCGACGACATCGCGGCGGAAATGAGAGACCTGTACCTGCTGAAGAAGCCCTGGGACCAGAGAAGCGAGAGATTCCTCACGGTCGCGCGCACCGGCCAGCCGCATTCGAGCCGATGGAACTGGATGGGCGGCGGCAGCTACGTGGACGGGGTGTGGCAGCCGACCGAACGCGGCGGAGGACCGTACGGGCCCGTGACGCATATCTTCTCGCGCGGCGCGAAAATTGCCTATACCTACTGGCAGCGATACGAATACACGCTGGACAAGACCTGGTTGCGCGACAGGGCCTACCCCATGCTCAAGGGCGTGGCGGAATTCTATCGCAACTACCCGAATATAACGAAAGACGAGGACGGCAAATATCACATCCACCACGTCAACAGCAACGAGTCCGTCCAGGGCGGACGCGATCCGGATGAGGAAATCTCCTCGGTCATGGGGATCCTGCCGGTGGTCATCAAGGCCTCGGAGATCCTTGGGGTGGACGCCGAGCTGCGGCCGGTGTGGAAGGAGTTTCTGGATAATTTGGCGCCGCTTCCGAGTGGCGGCAACCCGCCCGTCTGGATTCGTGCATTGCCGCCCATCTTTCGCGGCAGCGGTGGCGGCCGGCCGGACGGCAATACGATGCCGATATGGTTCTTCGACTTGTGCACACTGGAAAACGACGATCCCGAGACGATGAAGATCGCCAACGCGACGATGGACGGTTACTTGCGCGGTCCGAACACGCGGCCCGGCGTGCTCTCCAAAGTGGGCGTGACGGTGGCGATGATGGGCCGGGCCGACGCCGTGCGCTACATGCTGCCCAATCAACTGTCTTTTCCCGATCGCGCGCCAATCCTTGCCAATCGGTTGGACCAGCGAGAGGGCACACAGACGACCAACGCCCAGCGACTCGGCAGGGTCGCCGATACGCTTCACAACGCGCTGATGCAGAGTGTAGCCGCAGGGCCCGCAAGGGAGCCTGTGATTCGCGTCTTCCCCGCCTGGCCCAAGGAATGGGATGCGGCATTCACCTTGCTGGCCCGAGGGGCGTTCTTAGTCGGCTCCTCCATGAAGGCCGGGAAGATCGAGTACGTCCGGATCGAATCGCAGGCCGGCGGCGAATGTCGCCTTCGCAATCCCTGGCCGGGTGCGACAGTCTCGCTGGAGCGCAACGGCAACAAGGCACAGGACCTGTCCGGCGACCTGCTGAGGTTCTCCACGACAAGGGGAGAGATTGTTACCATTCATCCATCGAAATGATCTGCATGAATAGAGTGATCTTTGCCGTTGTGATACTGGGCTTGGTTTCCGTCCCGTCGGTCCTTGCTGCCGGGCCGGAGGCGAGTCCCGAAAGCACAGAGCAGCATGATGCGCGCATGGCATGGTGGCGAGAGGCACGGTTTGGCATGTTCGTGCATTGGGGCGTCTATTCGCACCTCGGAGGCGTCTGGCAGGGCAAGCCGGTACGCGGCTACGCGGAGCACATTCAGCGGATGCAGAAGATCCCGATCCCCATCTATCGAGAGCAGGTCGCGGCCAAGTTCAATCCCACGCAGTTCGATGCCGACGAGTGGATTCGCACGGCGAAAGAAGCGGGGATGGGCTATTTCATCATCACCGCCAAGCACCACGACGGCTTTGCCATGTATGACTCCAAGGTCAGCGAATACAACATCGTCAAGGCCACGCCGTTCGGGCGTGACCCGATGAAGGAGTTGCGGGCTGCCTGCCGCAAGTACGGCGTCAAATTCGGTTTCTACTATTCACATGCGTTCGACTGGGGCGACCCCAACGGGCCGGGCAATGACTGGGAATACGACAATCCGGGCGGCGACCGCAACTTGCACGGCGGGTGCAACTGGTGGGACGCCAGCCCGCACCTGGTCCCGAAGATACGCACCTACGTGGACGGCAAGTCCATCCCGCAGATACTCGAGTTAATCGCGAATTACGACCCCGACATCCTCTGGTTCGACACGCCTCACAAGCTGCCGGATGCGGAGAACCTGCGGATTTTCAAGACGGTTCGCGCCGCCAGCCCGCGGGTGGTCATCAATGGCCGTCTCGTGCGAGGCATGGGCGACTACATCGCGAGCACCGACCGTCCGGCGGAATTCTTCCCATTGGCAGGCGATTGGGAAGGCATCCCGACCACCAACGAATCCTACGGCTGGCATCAGAACGACCTTTCCCACAAGCCGGCCTCGCATTTCATCCAACTGCTCGCCAAGGCGGCGGCACGCGGCGGCAACATCCTGATGAACATCGGTCCCATGGGCAACGGCCGGTTCGACCCCAAGGACACGGCGATTCTCCAGGGAATCGGCGCGTGGTGGAAAGTCAACGGCGAGTCGATTCGAGGCACCACACGGACACCGCTGCCCGTGCAGGCTTGGGGCGAATCCACGCGCAAAGGCAACACGCTCTACCTGCATGTCTTTCATTGGCCGCGCGATGGCAGACTTGTCGTGGGCGGTCTCAAATCCGACGTGACGAAGGCATGGTTGGTGGCCGATGCGGACCACGCGCCGCTGAAGGTCAGCCGACTGAACCCGCTCGATGTGCTGATCGAAGTGCCCGCCGCCGCACCGGATGCGGTGGATTCCGTGATCGCTATCGAATGTGAAGGAGACATCGCCGTGGACTCGACCCGGCTGCTGTCCACAGCGGTTGCCGCCGACATCCTGCGCGTGTTCGACGGTCAGTTGCACGGCCGGCTTCGTTTTGGTCCGGGCAAGAAGACCGATGCCTACGTGCAGAGCTGGTCCAGCCCCGATGACTTCATCAGTTGGCCGGTTCGGCTCACCGAGCTCGCCACCTTCGATGTCACTGTCGTCTACGACGCTCAGCCCAAGTCCGAGGGCGGCGTCTTCGGCGTCAAGGTCGGCGAGCATGATCTCCACGGGACAGTCAGGCAGGGAGTGGAACGGACCGCCCCGCTGGGAAAAGTGACTTTAGGCCCTGGCGTGTCTGAGATCCGTGTGTACCCACGAGAAATCAAAGGCGATGAACTAATGCGGCTTCGACGGCTTGTGCTCACACCCGCCGCCGGCGCGGCGAATAGCCTGGAAAGGAAACCTGAATGAAGAGGTCGAGTGTTGCGTGTGTCGTGCTCATGACGGCCGTCCTTCTGCTATCGGCGGCTTGCAGCACAGCCGGCTTGCTGAACGTGGACTACAAGGCACTTGTCTCGCGAGCCACACGCGTGAAGGGGATTCCATCTGGAGTGCTGAACGTGGACTACAAGGCACTTGTCTCGCGAGCGGATCTGGACTACAACGAGCCTGCGCGTCGGAGTGAGGAAGGCATGCCTGTCGGCAACGGGCGTATGGGCAGTTTGGTCTGGACGTCGCCGACACAACTCAAGTTCCAGATTAACCGCGTGGACGTGTTCGCCGCGGACGGCCGGACCGTTAGCTTTCCGGAGGCGGACTCCGATTTTGCCAGCGGCTGTGGTTATGTGGATATCAGCCTGGCCTCTGGCGGGGAGGACGTGTTTGCCGGTGAGGCGTTCAAACAGCATTTGTCGTTGTATGATGCGGTCATGACGGCCCAGGGCCGGGGCATCACGGCACGGGTGCTGGCCTGGCCCCATCGTGACGTGATGGCCGTTGAAATCGACGATCAACGTGCGGCCCCGGAGCCGATCAATATCGATCTGCGCATGCTGCGCTACCAGGTGAAACGCGTCACCGGACGCAACTACGAATTGGTCCAGCAGCACGCGGTGGAGTTCCAGACCGCTCAACATCGGGCGACCGCCATTCTGGGCATCCGCGACGGCGGGATCACGTTGACCCAGAAGTATGAGGAGGCGTTCAAGGACACGCCGCCCTTTTATGATGCCTCGGCTGTGGCCATTGAAGTGATTGGACGCGCATCCAGGGCACGCTATCTCAACGATGCGACCGTGCAGTTGTCCGCGGCGCCGGGCCGGGGCAAGTTCACGGTCCTGATTGCCAGTGCCGCGAGTTTCGATCCGCAAGCCGATGTGGCTGGCTTGGCGATCAAGGGATTGGAGGCGGCTGTGCCCAAGGGATTTGCCGGATTACATCAGGAGACGGCCGATTGGTGGAGGGACTTCTGGGCCAGGGGATTCGTGTACATGCACAGCGATTCCGGCCAGGCCGATTTTGTGGAAGCCCACTACACCTATTTCCTCTATCTGATGGGCGCCACGTCGCGGGGGAACTATCCTCCTCATTTCAATGGGATGTTGTGGCGGACCACCGGAGACATGAGCCGGTGGGGATCGCAATACTGGTCTGCCAACACCTTCGCCTATTACAGCAATCTGATGCCGGCCAACCGCCTGGACCTGATGGAACCGCTGTTCTCGATGTATTTCAATATGAAGGACGCCTGTGCGTTGGCGGCGCAGCAGCAGTGGGGCTCGCAGGGGATCTGGGTACCTGAGATCTGCTGGTTCAATGGCCCGGAGCCCCTGCCGGAGAATCTGATTCAGGAGTTCCAGGATCTGTTCCTGGTGCGAAAGCTGTATGAAGCACGCTCCAAGGAGTTCCAGTGGTATGCCGAGACCAAGACCCGGCACGCCTCCCGCTGGAACTTTCAGGCGGACGGCTCTTGGGACCACGGGCACTTCGTGGTGCCGACCAAGGCCGCGGTGCAGCCGGACCGCTTCGGGTCACCGGAGATCAATGGCATCTTCGGTCACTGTACCCACATCATGTCCGTTGCCTCCCGGGTCGGCAACACGTTCTACCAGCGTTACCAGTTCACTGGCGACAAGGACTTCCTGCGCCAGAAGGCCTACCCGATCATTGAAGGCGCCGCCGAGTTCTACCGCACCTTTCCGAATTTCCAGAAGGGCCCCGACGGCAAGTATCACATCCATCACGTGAACAGCGGCGAGAGTGACTGGAACTCATCCGACACAGGCAATGAGATGAGTGCCATGCGGATGATCTTCCCGCTGGCGATTCATGTTTCCCAGTTGCTGGATGTGGATCCCAAGCTGCGCGCGATCTGGCAGGAAATCAGTGATAACCTGCCCGGCTCCGAGGGACGTGCCGATCGCGGTTCCGGCAACCGTCGCCCACGAGCCTACGGATCGTTCGTGTACGGGGGCGAAGGCATTATCAAGCCCATCGGTCCTGAACCGGAACTCAAGGTCCGCTTCCTGGGCTTCAATGCCCTCAACAGTTTCATTGATTCCAAAGGCATCGGCGGGGCACAGATCTTCCGTAATCGACTGCGGCTGCGCGAAGGACCCGGCGCGATCGACGCCGAGCACATCGGCGGCCTGTCCATGGGCATCCATCAGACGATGCTGGAAAGCTCTCCGGCATCCATCACCAATGACGAGCCGATCCGGATCTTCAATGACTGGCCGAAGGATTGGGACGCCGCCTTCAGCCTTCTGGCTCGCGGCGGATTCCTGGTCAGCTCGGCTCATCAAGGCGGCAAGGTCCCGCTGGTGGAGATTCAATCCCAGCTTGGCGGCCGGTGTCTGCTGGCCAATCCATGGGGCACGGGCGACGTGACGCTCCATCGTAACGGCAAGAAGGCCGAGGACCTCGCAGGAGAGACGCTCGCGTTCCTGACCCACAAGGGCGAGACAATCGTGGTGGTGCCCAAAGGCATGAAGCCGACGTCTGTGAAAGTACTGTAGAATTATCTGGAGGTTGGATATGGGCTTTCGGTACCGATTGTTGGTTCTTCTGGCAGTCAACACTTCCGCGGTTCTCGCTGGTTCTGCTGTCGATGCTGTGCCGCTGCCGGGCAAGGGACTGGCGCAGCACGATTTCCTTTTCAGCGGCGAATGGGACACCCGCAAGCCCGTGCAGACGATGTTCCTCGTCAAGAGCGGCAAGGTGGTCTGGACCTATGAGATCCCGATCAAGGACCACAACGGGAACCTGAGCGAGTACTCCGACATGCACATGCTCTCCAATGGCGAGATCATCTTTGCCTACAAGACCGGCTGGCCAACGGCAACACGGTGTTCTGCAACTGGACCACTCGCGTCAAGAGAGAAGACTGGCCCACGATTGTGCAGGTCATCGAAGTGACACCCGAGAAGAAGGTGGTCTGGGCGTTTCGTGAATGGACGGACCCGGACCTGGGCCCGGCCTCCTGCATCCAACTGCTTGACGAGCCGGGGGCCGACGAGAACGGGGACTTGCAGCGGTAGATTGAATGAATCGGATAATTCGAAAGGAGAATCTTACATGAGAACGACATTGCCTCGCGTTTCCAAACGAAACCTTGAATTGTCTGTCATAGCCGCGTGCGTGTGCGTCGCGGCTTGGTGCAACGCACTCATCGCCCAGCCGGCTGCCTCACCCGCCGGTGCAGCGGCTGCGCCCAAGCTTATGTCACAGGACGAGAAGATGAAGTGGTTCCGCGAGGCGAAGTTCGGCCTGTTCATCCATTGGGGACTTTACGCCGTGCCCGCAGGGACATGGAAGGGTCAGCAAATCCAGGGCATCGGCGAGTGGATCATGAACCGGGCCAAAATCCCGGTGAAGGAGTATGAACAGTTGGCCGGCCAGTTCAACCCGGTGAAATTCAATGCCGAGGAATGGGTACAACTGGCCGAGGATGCGGGGATGAAGTACATCGTCATCACCAGCAAGCACCACGACGGCTTTGCCATGTACGGCTCGAAAGTCAGCAAGTACAACATCGTGGACGCCACGCCCTTCAGGCGGGACGTGCTCAAGGAACTGGCCGATGCGTGCGCCAAGCGAGGCATGCGCTTCGGGTTCTACTACTCCCAGGCCCAGGACTGGCACGAGCCCGGCGGCGCAGGCAACACGTGGGATTTCCCAGCCGATGCCGAAAAGGACAAGAACGGCGCCTACGACGAGTACCTCCGCCAGAAGGCCGAGCCACAGGTGAAAGAGCTGCTCACGGGTTATGGCCCGGTATGCCTGATCTGGTTCGACACGCCCCGCATGATGACCGCAGAGCGCGGCCAGCGGTTCATCGACATTGTCCACACGCTGCAGCCCGCCTGCCTGATCGACGGCCGGCTTGGCTCAGCGGGCGACTACCGCTCGATGGGCGACAACCGCATCCCCAACGAAGTGGTGCGTGAGGACTGGGAAGTGCCCGCCACGCTCAACAGAACCTGGGGCTACAAGAGCTACGACAACGACTGGAAGACCCCGGAAGACTTGACGTTCAAGCTCGTGGACATTGTCAGCAAAGGCGGCAACTACCTGTTGAACGTCGGCCCCACCGCCGAGGGCGTGATCCCGCAGCCCAGCCAGGACAATCTGCGTGCGGTGGGCCGCTGGCTCAAGGTCAACGGCGAGGCCATCTATGGCGCCGGCACAACCCCGTTCGGCGAAGAGTTGGGCGTGCCGGACCCTGGACGGAAAGACAGCAAGGGCAATCCGGCTTTCAACACCAAGACGGATTGGCGATGCACGACCAAGCCGGGCAAACTGTACATTCACCTGTTCAAGTGGCTCTCCGGCTCGTTCGAGCTGCCGCCGATCCAGGAGAAGGTGACGAAGGCGTATCTGCTGGCCGACCCCCAGAAGCAGGCCCTGACAGTGAAGCAGGACGGCCAGAGGTGGTCGGTCTCGCTACCGGCAACTGCCCCGGACAAGATGGATTCCGTACTAAGTAGGTAGCCATAAATAATTTGACAGTGGGGCGACTTCTGGTAACCTCCTGAGAAAGGGGGTTGACCATGGATCAGTTCCGGTTGACACGCAAACAACGTCGCGAGCTTCA
>Ga0214473_10010996_pt1 | contig 10632 bp, 10 predicted proteins | sample RVTome_7_FD_203509 | JGI IMG/M metagenome (GOLD analysis project Ga0214473, IMG submission 203509) | Soil microbial communities from uranium-contaminated site in the Upper Colorado River Basin, Wyoming, United States - RVT98D197 | ecosystem: Environmental > Terrestrial > Soil > Contaminated >... | reverse complement strand
TCGGCCTTGGCCCGCCGCCGCTGGAGACCGCCGACGGCTGGCTCATCTGCTACCACGGCGTCCACGGGACCTCATCCGGGCCGATCTATCGGGTCGGCCTGGCGCTGCTGGACCTCGATGACCCGCGCAAGGTCTTGCGCCGGACGGATGAGTGGGTCCTCGGCCCGACGGCGCCCTACGAACGCAGCGGCGACGTCAACAAGGTCGTCTTCCCAACCGGATGGGTGCTCGACCCGGCGACCCAGCTGCTTTCTCTCTATTACGGCGCGGGTGACTCGGCGATTGCCCTCGTGACGGCCAACCTCGAGGATGTCCTCGCCCTGATGCGCACGGTCCCAGCCGGCTGACTGTCATCATGTCCGCGGGCCGGTAGCTCAGCGGCAGAGCAGGGGAGTTTAAGCCTGCCGGACTGTGCGCTGTGGCACCAAGCATGGCGGCCTGAGCGCAACAGGCACAGTTATCGGCTGTAAACGCCGGTACGTAATGTGACGTTATGTCCAGCTCAGGCGTCGCTTTACGGCGCGAGCGCAAAGGCGTACAGCTTGTTGTCTTCGGAGCCGATATAGACCACGCCGTCCGCGACCGCGGGCGAGGATCCGTTGCCGATGTCACTACCGAACGTCCCGGTCCAGAGCGGCGTGCCGGAGTGTCAGCTGGCCGACCCGTGGGGTCGAGCGACGAGACGTACACTCGGAGCCGATGAGAAATGAGGCCGAGTCCCCCCAGCCCCAGATGGAGGGCGGCAAGGAGCAGCGGGCAAGGTCGATGGCGACTGCGCGGGGGGATGGCGATGCGCGGCTGCGCCGATTGCTGGGCCGAGCCGTCGATCCCCTCGTGCGAGCAACGTCGACTGCATCCGAGCTGACACTCCAACTCCTCCGTTGCCGATTACCGTTCGGCGCCGATGCCGAGGACCTCGACCGGTGTCAAGCTGTCAGCGGTCGAGCCGTCGCCCAGCTGGCCGCCGTTGTTCCAGCCCCAGCAGCTAACCCGGCCGCCGTCCAGCAGGGCGCAGGTGTGAGACCAACCCGCGCTGATGGTGGTCGCGCCGCTTGGATCGGTCACCGCGACTGGCGTCAAGCTTTGCTGGATGAATCCACCGTCGGATTTCGGGATGATGGAGCCCCAGCAGCTGACTCGGCCGCCGGTCAACAGGGCGCAGGTGTGGTACTCCCCCGCGCTGACGGCGGCAACGCCGCTCAGGCCGGCCACCTCGACGGGAGTTCGGTGGTTGTTGTAGGTCGAGCCGTCGCCCAGCTCACCCCACCTGTTGCGGCCCCAGCACTCGACCTTGCCGCCGGTCAGCAGGGCGCAGGTGTGGCGGCCGCCCGCGCTGATGGCGGTGGCGCCACGCAGGCCGGCCACCTCCACCGGTGTCGAGCGGTCCCTGGTCGAGCCGTCGCCCAGCTGGCCGCTGCTGTTATTGCCCCAGCAGCTGACCCGGCCGTCAGCCACCAGGGCGCAGGTGTGGTACTCCCCCGCGCTGATGGCCGTGGCACCGCTGATGCCGGCGATCTCGACCGGAGTTGCGCTGCCTGCATGCAAGCCGTGACCCAGCTCACCCCACCTGTTGGAGCCCCAGCAACTGACCAGCCCACCGTCAAGCAGGGCGCAGGTGTGGAACGCACCGGCGCTGATGGCTATCGCACCGCTGAGACTGACGACCTCGACCGGCGTCGAGCGATCCGTCGTCGAACCATCGCCCAGTTGGCCGGAATCATTCCCGCCCCAGCAGTTGACCCGGCCGGCGGTCACTAAGGCGCAGGTGTGCGACAAGCCCGCACTGATCGCGGTCGCGCCGCTGATGCCGGCGACATCGACCGGTGTCGAGCTGTGGGTCGTCGAGTAGACGCCGAACTCACCGAGGTAGTAGCCCCAGCAGTAGACCCGGCCGTCGACCAGCAAGGCGCAGGTGTGTCCATATCCCGCGCTGATGGCCAGCGCCGGGGGGAGCGTCGGCGGAGCCGTTAGCGATGGGGCCGGGGTCGAAGACGGCACAGCCGACGGTGCGCCAGAGCGCGTGGCTGCTGGGGTCACGGTCGATGACGCCAGGGTGGATGGGGCACTCGGTGTTGGCGACGCGGGCGATGACGTGGGCGTCGACACGGGTGTGGCGGTGCAGTCGACCAACGCCCAGAGGACCACCGCGCTCAACGTGCGCAGATGCCGGCGGCTCGCTCGCATCGCTCCCTCGCGCTAGGCGACCATCGTAGTCACCATGGGAAGGACTTCCGCTGTGCGAGCGTTGTGGCAGACCTATCCGAGTGAGGCGTCCGCCAGTAATCGGCTCAAACTGAGCGCGGACTGGCAACATAGCGGTGGGCCGGTAGCTCAGCGGCAGAGCAGGGGACTTTTAATCCTCGTGTCGTGGGTTCGAATCCCACTCGGCCCTCCACCGATCCACGCGTGAAATCGCCCTAGCTTTCAGGCCAACGCTGGGGACTCCTGACCGTGTTTGCCAGCCCCGCTGCCAGCCACGGCGGAAGCATGCGGTGGACGTGGTGCGAGCCCGTCGGCCTGTGTGCCCGCCATCATCGCGTACGGAGGCCCGCCCAGCGTAGATCAGCTGTTCTGTCGTGAGGCCGGACCGCGCACGCAAAGTCGGCGAGGTGCCGCTTCGCCGGACAACTCAGCCGATCGGCTGGGCTCGGAGGGCCGTTTCGAAGGTGAGGCCCTTGGTGGACGGCGATCCTGGTGCCCGCCCGGCGGCGGCGTCCTCGGCGGGTAGGAGCTGCTGGCAGAGCGTCGCGTAGATCCACGCCTTGAACGACTCCGGGCTCCAGCCGCACTCGACGGTGAAGGCGAGGTACAGCTCAGGCCTCTGCAGGCCGAACAGCAGGTCGGTCGCCAGCTGCTCGTCGACGCCGGCCCGCAGCTCACCGTGCTCGCCCATCGTCCGCATGACCTGCCGCATCCCGCTTCGGCGCGCCTCGACCAGACCGCGCCATGCCTCGTTGACATCGGCGTCCACCGAGGCCGCGGCGCTCACAGCGCGGAGCATCGGCGCGAGACGTCGGTAGATGTCGATCCCGTGCTCGGACATGAGCGCCAGTCGGCGCGAGCCGTCGGATGCCTGGACGACGTCGCGGAACCAATCGCGGGCGCTGACCTGGCTCGCCTCACCCGCCGCCCCGCCGGCGATCTTGAGCGCCTCGATCAGGACGTCGGCCTTCGTGTGGAACGTGAAGTAGACGGTCTGGACCGCGACACCGGCGGAGTGCCCGATCGCCTCCATCGTCGTGGCCGCGTAGCCCTGTTCCGCGAACAGGCGATACGCCGCCTCTGCGATCCGGCGACGCGTGGCAACACCCCGCTCGCGCGGGGACAGTCTTGCGGCCGGCGTGACGTCCAGGGCGGTCGCCAGAACCTGTCCGCTCGCCCGCCCCTTCGCGGCGTTGTTGACATCTGCCATGACGCGAATGATACTACAGGGCAACACTAGTGCCACACACTAGTGGTAGCCCCTAGAGAGGATTGACCCATGGCACTGACCTACGATCTGCACATGCCGGTGCGCCGGCCGGTCGAGGAGGTCTTCGACTTCGTCGGTACGCACTACTTCGAGAACCATCCGCGCTGGGAGCACGAGGTGATCGAGGTGCGGAAGGTGACCGACGGCCCGATCGGCGTCGGCAGCCGCGCTGTCATGGTCCGTGAGGAGTACGGCCGACGGAGCGAGGCGCCCCTCGAGATCACCGCCTTCGAGCCGCCGCGAACGATCGCGTTCAGGCACCTCGGCGACCCGATGCTGTTCGAGCTCGCGCTCGTGATGGCGCCCGCCGGCGTCACCTCGACCGATCTGAGCGCCCACGTCCAGATTGGCCTGCACGGGCGCTACCGGCTGCTGACCCCGATGTTCGCGTTCAACCTGCCCCGGATCAGCAAGAGGATCATCCGGACCATGGTGGAGCTCATCGAGGCCGAGCCGAGCCGTGCCCTAGGTGCTACCGCCGGCAGGGGCGAGGTTGGCGCGTGAACTCGGGCTGTCCTGATCTACTCCGGGCCATCGGGCGATGAACGACAGCCTCACGGTAGCTGCGACGCTCCTCGTGGTCGGTCCGATCGTCGCCACGGCCGGATTGGCCCGGCCGGCGCTCTTCCGGGCCTGGACGGCGCCACGTGAGGAGCACCTGGCGCTGGTCCGCGCGCATCGCCGGGACTGGGCACTGGCGAACGCGGGATTCACCACGGCCACGGTCGCCACGGCGGCAGGGCTTGCCCTCCTCGCAGGAGCCGTGACGCCAGGAGCTGGCCCGACGGCCGTCCTGGTCGCCGCCGCCGTGGCGTACGCGATCGCTGGGGCTCTCTGGTGCGCCGTGGTCGCGATCAGGGACCGAACCACCCCGGCCCTGGCCGAGATGGTTGCGGCTGGTACGTCGACCGAGCCCGCCGAGACGCTCATCGGCGCCGCGATCGGTGGGCTGTTCACCGCGTTCATGCTCGTCACGAGCGCATCACTCGTGGCCATCGGGCTCACGCTCACACTCAGCGGAGGTGTCGCGGCACCCGTCGCCTGGCTCGCCACGCTGATCGCGGCCGGCGCGTTCGTGGGCTCCACCCCGCCGCGGGAGGTGATCCCCGCAGTGATCTACCTCCCGACCTTCTTCATCGGCCTCGCGCTGCTGCTCGGCTGGTCATAGGGCGCTGCTCAGGGTCGCGTTGCCCGAGCAACCAGCAGCTCCGCTGCCCACGCGGGCGGTCTCCGGTTTTGTAGGCCAGCCAGGATCAACGCTCCCGCCTGACGCAGGCGTCAGTCGGCAGCGACATGGATACGTTGGCGGAGGCCGTTGCCACGGTGGACGTGGAGGCCTACAGGCTCAGTTGGGGAGGGAGCCCACTCCCGCCGACGCCGCCCAGCGTGCGCTGGACGCATTGATGCGGGCATCGGCGGGTTCGGGTGGCTCCTGTGGCTCACGACGCGCTACCCGCAAGGGGTCGCCGATCGAGTCGCTCGTTCTGCCAGCCACGCTGCCAGCCACGGCGGTCACACTCGGTCGCAAGACGGAGGAGTAGGTGGACGCAGGCTGCGCGAGGAACCTACGCTGAGTGCCCCAGAGAGACCCCATGGACGGCGGCCCGAGAGACTTTTAATCCTCGTGTCGTGGGTTCGAATCCCACTCGGCCCTCCACTTGCATATGCCAGCCGGCAGGTCACCACTTGATTCGTGTGCGCGCCGGGATGACGACCCGTGCCTGGCGCTCGTCGACGTCCGCCAGCAACTCCCAGCTGGCGTTACCGGCAGTGGGCAGAGCCCGCAGGGTGATCTGGGCGGTCGCTCCGCCAGCGGCGGCGTACGACGCGACGAACTCGATCTTCCTACGCGTGAACGTGTGGTTGACCAGCCAACCGTCGACGCCGGTCAGATCGGCAAGCCACTCACGAACGTCGAACGCCGCGGGGACTGCAGGCTTGTCGATCCCCCTGCGTCCCGGTGTTCCCATCGATGAGCCAGTGTATAGCACGAGTTGACCGGCCAGCGACCGGTCAACTCCTCGGGCAGTGTACAACGAGGCGAGGCATCGGAGGGGTGGAACGCTAAGCCGTTGAGTGATCTAGCTGAGAACCCGAACGTATCCCCGACCTGCTAGGGGTACGAGGTGCCACCGCCGCCGGCAAGCACGGTCGCCGCAGCAATCAAGCTGAGTGCGAACGAGATCAATGAGGCCGAAATCGCCGGGCGAACCCGACGCAGACTACCGAATCGCATCCTGGGTGCTCCTTCCACCCACCCCTCCTGCCTCGCGGATGAGCGCGGCCGCCGTCCGGCCATGCGGAGCCGGATGCTATGATCTGCGGGCCGCTATGTCAACTATTGCTAAACATCGCCATGCAGCATCCCTCCGACTGGGGGCGGAGATCCGCCGTCGCCGCCGTGCACGTGGGATGACCCAGACGGAGCTTGGCTGGCCCCTCACGCGCGCCTTCGTCAGCGCCGTCGAGCACGGCCGCTGCCTGCCGTCTCTCGCCGCGCTCGCTCACTTTGCCGATCGGCTCAGCGTGTCGCCGGCGGAGCTGCTTGACTCGGTCAAGCACGACTTGGCTGCGTTGTACACTGGCCATGATGGCCGAGGTGGTGACCCGCTCTCCAGCCCGTGATCCCCTATCGCTGCGCGTTGGCCGCCGCATTCGCGAGGCGCGCAGCCGCGCCGGGCTGACTCAAGCTGCACTGGCCGGCGAGCGCTACACCAAGGCCTATGTCAGCGCACTCGAGAACGGCCTGATCAAGCCGTCTGTCAAGGCGCTCGACTACCTCGCCGGCCGCCTGGGAACCACACCGGGCTGGCTGATGGCGTCTGAGGCGCCGACGTGGACCAGGCTGGAGGCTGATCTCGAGCTCGCATCCGGCAACTGGCAGAAAGCGGCCGACGCGTATGCCGAGCTCCTCGACGGCGCCACCGAACGGGTCCAGCGCGCCGACATCCTGCGCGGCCTGGCCGAAGCGCACGCACGGCTTGATCATGGGGCGGAGGCCGTCCGGGCAGCTGCCGAGTCGGTCGAGCTGTTCGAGGCGGCCGGAAAGGACGTCGACGCCGCGCTGGCCAGCTACTGGCTATCTGCAGGTCTCTACTACCAGGACAACGTGCCCGAGTCGAAGGCCATCCTCGCCGCCATCTTGGGCAAGGTTCGGGCAGGCCTGAAGGTAGAGCCGGACTTCAAGCTGCGCCTGTTAATGGCGCTCTCGTCGAACGAATCGCGCGAAGGTAACCACCAGGGCGCGCTGGCCTACCTGGAGGAGGTGCGCGGGCTGGCCGACACGCTCGACGACCGCCGCCGCGCCGCCTTTCTGTTCGACCTTGCCTACAGCTATTGCGAGTCGGGCGACTTCGAGGCCGCGATCAGGACCGGCTACGCCAGCCTGGCGCTGTACGCGGCAAGCAACACCACGACAGAAATGGCCAAGGTCGAGAACGAGATGGCCCTCGCCCACCTGGGTGCGGGGAGCTTGAGCCGGGCAGCCGAACTCGCCGCGTCGGCCCACGCGCGCTTCGTGCAGCTTGGCGACGATCGCCAACGAGCCCACGTCCTGGAGACCCAGGCCCAGATCTCGGCCGCCCGTGGAGAGTGGGAGGAGGCCCTGCGCCTGAGCGCAGAGTCGATCGAGCTGGCGCTGCAGACAGAAAACCTCGACGCACAGGCAACCGCTGGCCTGACCGCGGCGCGCGCCTACTCCGCCCTGGCCGACCCAGTCGCGGCCCAGCGTTCATTTGCCCAGGCCGCGGATGCCGCCCGACAGCTCAAGCGTGGCGCCCTGCTGCGTCGCGTCCTGACCGAGTGGGCAGATCAATGCGCCGCGCAAGGCGATCACGAGCGGGCATACTCGCTCAGCCGCGAGGCGCTCCAGACCGCTCTCTAGAGACCGACCGCCGGGGCCTGAATCAGCGCTTGCGCGCCTTCCAGGCCTGCTCGGCGGGCCACTTGCGCGCCCACTCGAGCGTGACCCACCCGTAGGAGCTCGTCGCACCTGGCGGCGGCCGCAGCTCAATCAGATCCTCGATTTCGAAGCCGCTCTTGCGCAGCAGCCGGATCCAGTCGCCGTAGCCCAGGTGGAACTCGACCCCGTCGCTGTCGGGCCATTCGAAGCGATGCATCCCGAAGTAAGGCCGCAAGAGCTCGTTCGTAGCCGCGCCGTCGGCCTCCAGCTCCGGCTCGGACAGGATGATCCACGGCGCGTTGCCCAGGAAGATCAGCTGCCCGCCCGGTCGCAGCACACGTGCCGCCTCAGGCACCCACTCATACGGGTCGGCCCAGATCGCCGCGCCGTACTCGGAGATCGCCAGGTCGAATGAGCCGGCCGGGAAGGGCACGTGCTCGGCGTTGCCGTGGAGGAGCGGGAAGTCGAGGCCGAACTCCTGCTGGAAGGCGCGCGCAGTCTTGAGCTGTTCGGCCGAGTTGTCGATGCCCACTGGTTTGGCGCCGCGCCGCGCTAGCCACGCCGAGACGTAGGCCGTGCCGCAGCCCAGCTCGATCACGTCCTTGCCCTCCAGGTTGTCCGGCAGCAGGTGGACGTCGGGCTCGGGAATTCGCCAGATGCCCCAACACGGATCGTTGCTCGCCCACGCCGCGCGGCCCTTGTCGACCCACTCGTGGGCCATCGCGTCCCAGTAGGCGCGGTTGCGGCGAACGTGCTCTGGCATCTCGTCCATCAGCCGGCGAAGTAGACGTTCAGCGTGACCAAGGTGTCGTACTGGTCGTCGACGCGGAACTTGAGCACGTTCAGACCCGGGCTGAGCGTCACGTCGAACGACCACTGGCCGGCAGCGTCGGCGGTGGTGTGGTTGTCGAACCAGAACGGGATGTCCTGGGTGATAGGCGCGTTCGGCTGCGACAGGCCGCGCACGGTGATGGTGCTCTGCGCGACGGTCGAGCCGTCAACCGGGTCGATGATGATCAGCCCGACCGGCGGCAGCGTGGGCAGCGGCGCCAGCGATGGTGTGGGCGAGGGGGTGGGTGTCGGGCTGGGCGTGGGCGATGGGCTGGGGGTCGGTGAAGGTGTCGGCGTTGGCGATGGAGTTGGCGTCGGCGATGGTGTCGGGCTGGGAGTCGGCGATGGAGTCGGGGTGGCCGTCGGCTCGGCCGAATAGGTCGGCTTCAGGGTCGGCGTCCGTGAGGCAACCGCGATGCCGGTGGGCGAGGCGCTCGGGTTGGCGGTCGGCTTGCCGCCAAGGAAGCTCGCCAGCACGACGAGCACGATCACCATCAGCGTCGCCACGCCCACCAGCGCCAGCCAGTCGCGCCGCGCGGTGGATGGACGCGGCCGGGGAAGCTCTGAGCGGCGAACGACACCAGTGTGCCGCGGGCCGGAAGGGGATGCGCCGTCGCCGTCGGCCATGGGCTCCGCAGGATACAGTCGGCACGACAAGCAGGCGCCGGCAGGGGCGGGTCATGGAGGTAAGCGGTGGCTGATCGCAAGGTGCTGCCCTACGGCTCGTGGCCGTCGGCGGTCACCGTCGAGATGGCCGTCGCGGGCAACCTTGCCCTGCGCGAGCCGCGCCTCGACGGCGACGACGTCTACTGGACGGAGGGCCGTCCGCAGGAGCGCGGCCGCCAGGTGATCGTGCGCTGGAACGAGCGCGATGGCGCCGTCGATGTGACGCCCGCGCCGTTCAACGCGCGGACCATGGCGCACGAATACGGCGGCGGCTGGTACGCGGTCAGCGACGGCACGGTGTACTTCGCAAACCTGGAGGACGGGCTCATATACCGGCAGCCGCGTGATGGCGCGCCCAGCCCGCTGACCGCGGCGGGGCCATTCCGCTACGGCGATCTGACCGTCGACCGCGCGCGCAACCGGCTGCTGTGCGTGCGCGAGGACATGTCGCGCGTGGTCGCCGCGGGCGCGGCCGCGCACACCGCGCCGGAGGGCGGACGCATCACGGAGCCGGAGGACGCGCTGGTCGCGATCGACGTCGAGACGGGCGCGACGACGGTCCTCACGTCCGGCTACGACTTCTACAACACGCCGCGCCCTTCTCCGGATGGTCAGCGCCTCGCGTGGCTCAGCTGGCGCCACCCGAACATGCCCTGGGACTCGACCGAGCTGTGGGTCGCCGACGTTGACGCAGCTGGCATGCCCTCCAACGCGCGCCAGGTCGCGGGCGGACCGGATGAATCGGCCATCCAACCAGAGTGGGCGCCCGATGGTTCGCTCGTCTTCGTGTCCGACCGGACCGGCTGGTGGAACCTCTACCGCTGGACCGGAGATGACGTGGTCGCGCTCGCGCCGACCGACGCCGAGTTCGCTGGTCCGCTGTGGGTTTTTGGCCTGTCGTGGTACGGCATCGCCGCCGACGGCACGATCGTGGCCATGGTCCGGCGCGCCGGCAGCGACCAGCTGTGGATGTTCCCCGTCGCCCGCGCAGCAGAGCGGATTGACGTCCCCGACACCGCGATCGGGAGCGTCCAGGTCAGCGGCCGGCGCATCTGCCACGTCGGCGCCTCGCCCACTGAGTCGCCCGCGATTGTGCTGCTCGACCTTGACGGTGGCCGGCGCCGCGTGCTGCGTCGCTCATTCGAGCTGACGGTCGCTCCCGGCTATGTGGCGCAACCTGAGGCGATCACCTTCCCGACGAGCGACGGCGACGTCGCCCATGCCTGGTTCTACGCGCCGACCAACAACGATTACACCGGGCCGGCGAGCGAGCACCCGCCACTCGTCGTCTTCAACCACGGCGGGCCGACCTCGCACTCGCCGGCGGTGCTCGAGCTGGGCAGGCAGTTCTTCACCAGCCGCGGCTTTGCCGTGGTCGACGTCAACTACCGCGGCTCTAACGGCTATGGACGCGAGTACATGCGCAAGCTGTACGGCACCTGGGGCGTGTACGACGTCGACGACTGCATCGCGGCCGCGAAATACCTGGCCGGCCGTGGCGACGTCGACGAGCGGCGGATGGCCATCCGCGGCGGCAGCGCCGGCGGCTACACGACGCTCTGCGCCCTGGCTTTCCACGACGTCTTCGGCGCCGGCGCGTCGTATTTCGGCGTCGGCGATCTCGAGGCGCTGGCGCGCGAGACGCACAAGTTCGAGTCGCGCTACCTCGACCGGATGGTCGCGCCCTATCCGGAGGGCATCGCCCTCTACCGCGAACGCTCCCCGATCTACCACGTCGACCGGCTGAGCAAGCCGCTCCTCG
>Ga0214473_10010995_pt1 | contig 10632 bp, 9 predicted proteins | sample RVTome_7_FD_203509 | JGI IMG/M metagenome (GOLD analysis project Ga0214473, IMG submission 203509) | Soil microbial communities from uranium-contaminated site in the Upper Colorado River Basin, Wyoming, United States - RVT98D197 | ecosystem: Environmental > Terrestrial > Soil > Contaminated >... | reverse complement strand
GCTCGCCATCGAGCGCGGCGTGAGCTTCGTCCCCGGGGCCGTCTTCTTCCCGGAGGACGTCCAGCACCACGCCCTCCGGCTCTGCTTCTCGGGCGTGGCCCCCGACCTCATCGCCCGCGGCATCCAGTTCCTCGGGGAGGCCCTCCGCGAGCTTTCGGGCCGGAGCGCCTCCGCGCCCGCCCCCGGACGGAGGCGCGTGTGAGCACCGCCAACCTGCTGCAGTTTCTCTTCTCCGGCCTCGTGGTCGGCGCGATCTACGGTCTCGTCGCGCTCGGGCTCAACATCATCTTCAACGCGACGGGCGCGGTGAACTTCGCGCAGGGCGAATTCGCCATGCTCGGCGGCATGCTCGGCGCCTCGATCCTCTCGGCGACCGGCCTGCCCCTGCCGCTGGTCGTCGTCCTCGCGGTGGCGGCGGTGACGGTGATCGGTGTCCTCATGGAGCGGCTCGCCATCCGGCCCGTCCGCCACGCCGACGTGCTGAACCTCATCATCGTGACCATCGGGGCGTCGATTCTGCTGAAGGGCGGGGTGATGGTGACACTGGGCAAGAACGCGGCGGGACTGCCGGCGTTCTCGGGCGAGCGGCCCATCCGGGTGTTCGGCGCGACCTTCGTGCCGCAGGCCCTCTGGATCGTCGGGGTGGCGTGCGCGATCGTGCTCCTGCTCCACCTCTTCTTCGAGCGCACCCTCCTCGGCAAGGCCATGCGCGCCGTCGCCCTCGATCGCGAGGCGGCCCGGCTCATGGGGATCGACGTCCGCCGCATCGTCATGCTCTCCTTCGCGCTCGGGGCGGCGGTGGGCGCGATCGGGGGCATCATCATCACGCCGGTGACGCTCACGATCTACGATGCCGGGACCATGCTCGGCCTCAAGGGGTTCGCGGCGGCGGTGACGGGCGGGCTCGGCAATACCCTCGGCGGCATCGCCGGTGGCCTCGCCCTCGGCCTGCTCGAGGCCTTCGGCGGCGGCCTCATCGGCTCGGAGTTCAAGGACGTGGCGGCATTCCTCCTCCTCCTGCTCTTCCTCTTCGTGCGCCCGCGGGGCCTCTTTGCCCGCGGCGAGAGCGAGCGGGTATGAGGATCCACCTCGATCGACGCGCCTCCACGGGAGCGCGCAAGGGAGATCTCATGCTCACGCGACGGCAGTTCACCACCACCCTCGCCGGCGGGCTCGCGGCCGGCCTCGTCGCCCCGGGCGCCAGCCGCGCCCAGGGCGCGCCCATCCGGATCGGCAGCGTCTTCTCCTACACCGGCCCCGCCGCCTTCCTCGGCGACCGGATGAAGCGCTCCGTCGAGCTCTTCGTGGAAGAGGCCAACAAGCGGGGCGGCATCAACGGGCGGCGCATCGAGTCCATCATCTACGACGCGGCGAGCGAGTCCACCAAGGCCGTGCTCGCGGCCAAGCGGCTGATCGAGCAGGACCGGGTGGACGTGATCGTGGGAGACGGGAACCGGAGCGACATCGGCCTCGCCCTCATCCCCACCGTCCAGCGCGCGGAGGTCCCGCTGATGAGCGTCTCCGGCGCCACCGGCCTCGTCGAGCCCGTGCGCGACCGCGCCTGGGTCTTCAAGTCCACCGTGAACGACACCGAGGTCGTGGCCCGGCTCCTCGACTTCTTCAAGAAGCGGGGCATCAAGGACGTCGCCATGCTGAACGACACCGGCGCGTTCGGCGTGAGCGCGCGCGACCAGCTCCGGGCCCAGGCGCCCGCCGCCGGGATCAACGTCGTCTACGAGGAGTTCGGGCCCGCCGACAACGACCTCACCACCCAGCTCACGCGCATCCGGGGCACGAGCGCCCAGGCCATCGTCTGCTGGACGGTGACGCCCGCCGGCGTGGTCTTCCTCAAGAACGCGCAGCAGCTCGGGCTCAAGCAGATGCTCGTCCACGGCTTCGGCTTCGTGGCCGAGCGCTACATGCAGCTCGCGGGGGCGGCCGCGGAGGGACTCGTGCTCACCTCCCTCAAGTTCCCCGTGGCCGAGGAGCTCCCCGACGGCGACCCCATCAAGGCCACGATCCTCGAATACAAGGCGCGCTACCGCGCCCGGTTCAACGAGGACACCGACGTCTACGGCGGCCAGGCCTGGGACGGCATCGGCATGGTCGCGCACGCGATCGCCCGCGGGGGCGGCAGCGAGCGCGGGAAGATCCGCGCCGGGCTCGAGGAGCATATCCGCGAGTACCGGGGCGTCGGCGGCGTATTCCACTTCTCGCCGCAGAAGCACTGGGGTCTCGCCAAGAGCGACGTCGTCATGATCGAGTGGCGCCAGGGCAAGTTCCGCCTGGTGGACCTGTAGCAGCCCGCGTGCTCGCGGTCGACCGGCTGCCCGGCCGCGTGTCCGGCCGGGCGCTCGCGGGCTTCCTGGCGGCGGTGGCGGCGGCGCCGTGGCTCCTGCCCAACCAGTACCTCGTCCACATCCTCGTGCTGGCGGGGCTGTACGTCACGATGGCGACGGGGCTCAACCTCCTCATGGGTTATGCGGGGCAGGTCTCGCTGGGGCATGCCGGCTTCTACGGCCTCGGCGCCTACGTCTCCGCCGTGCTCTCGGTGCGCCTCGGGCTCTCGCCCTGGCTCGGCATGCCGCTCGCCGCCGCCGCCACCGCCGCGCTCGCCTATGTGCTCGGGATCCCCACCCTCCGGCTCAAGTCGTACTATCTCGGCATGGCCACGCTCGGGATCGGCGTGGTGCTCCACCTCGCCTTCGTCCAGCTCCACGGCCTGACGGGCGGCTCCTCGGGGCTGGCGGGGATCCTGCCCTGGGACCTGGGCCCGCTGCGCTTCACCACCGCGACCCAGCACCACTTCCTCGTGTGGACCTTCGCGGCGGCCGGCCTCTGGGTGGCGAGGAACCTCGTCAACTCGCGCGTGGGCCGCGTGCTCCGCGCGCTCGCGGAGAGCGAGGTGGCGGCGGAAGCGATGGGGGTGGACACCGCGGCGGAAAAGCGCCGCGTGTTCGTCCTCTCCGCGGTCTACGCCTCCGTGGCGGGGAGCCTCTACGCGCACTACATCACCGTGATCAGCCCGGAGATCTTCTCCTTCCTGTTCTCGGTGGTCCTCGTCCTCATGGTGGCGATCGGCGGGATCGGTCTCTACTGGGGCGCGGTGGTGGGCGCGCTGCTCCTCACCGTGCTGCCCGAGGCCCTGCGCCGCTTCGGCGACTGGGAGCTGCCGCTCTACGGCCTCGCCCTGATCCTCGTGATGCTCTTCCTCCCCAGCGGCATCGCCGGGCTCTTCGTCCGCGCCCGCCCGCCCGGACCGCTGCCCGCCGCCGCCCCGCGCACCACGGCGGCCCCGCCGGCGCGCGCCGGCGCCGCGGATGGCGCGCGGCTGCTCGAGGTCCGCGGGATCTCCAAGCGCTTCGGCGGCGTGCGGGCCGTGCACGACTGCACCTTCGACGTCGCGCAGGGCGAGATCAAGGCGATCATCGGCCCCAACGGCGCGGGCAAGACCACGCTCTTCAACGTGATCACCGGCTTCTACCCGCCGACCGAGGGCGAGGTCCGGTTCCGCGGCGTCCCCCTCGGCGGGCTGCCCGCCCACCGGCTCGCCCGCCTCGGCCTCTCGCGCACGTTCCAGAACGTCCAGCTCTTTCCCGGGCTCACGGTGATCGAGAACGTGATGATCGGCTGCGAGCGCGATGCGCCCGCGCGCTTCCTCGGCGCCGCCCTCGCCCTGCCCGCGCTCGGGCGGGAGAGCCGCGTCCACTTCGCGCGCGCGGAGCGCGCCCTCGCCACCGTCGGGCTCGAGGGATGGGCGCTCGCCCCCGCGGGCAGCCTGCCCTTCGGCCGGCAGAAGCTCGTCGAGGTGGCGCGCGCGCTCGCCTCCGAGCCCACTCTCCTCCTCCTCGACGAGCCCGCCGCCGGCCTCAACACCAGCGAGAAGGTCGAGATGATGCGGCTCATCGCCCGCGTCCGCGACGGAGGGATCTCGCTCCTGATCATCGAGCACGACATGCGCCTGGTGATGGGCGTCTCCGACCGCGTCGTGGTGCTGAACTACGGTGAGAAGATCGCCGAGGGCAACCCCGCGGAGGTGCAGCGCGACCCCGCGGTCATCAAGGTCTACCTCGGAGAGGACGTGCCCGCCGTTGCTTGAGGTCAGCGGGCTCTCCGCGCGATACGGGCCCGTGGAGGCGCTCCAGGGCGTCTCCCTCGAGGTGCGCGCGGGCGAGATGGTGGCGCTGATCGGCGCCAACGGCGCCGGCAAGTCGACCCTCCTCCGGGTCATCACGGGGTTGCTCGCGCCGGCGGCCGGCCGCGTGCGGTTCGACGGGCGCGATCTCACCGGCCGGCGTCCCGAGGAGATCCTGCGCGCGGGGATCGCGCTCGTCCCGGAGCGGCGCCGCGTCTTCGCCGGCCTCACGGTGCTCGACAACCTCCGCCTCGGCGGCTACTCGCTGGCGCGCGACCGCGCGTTCCGTGGGCGTCTCGAGACCGGCGTCGAGGAGACCTACCGGCTCTTCCCGGTGCTCCGCCAGCGGCGCGGCCAGCTCGCGGGCACACTCTCGGGGGGCGAGCAGCAGATGCTCGCCATCGGCCGTGCCCTGATGAGCCGCCCGCGGCTGCTCCTCTGCGATGAGCCGTCGCTCGGGCTGGCGCCTCTCATCGTGCACGAGATCATGCGACTCCTGGCGGGGCTCCGCGACGCCGGGACGACCATCCTCATCGTCGAGCAGAACGCGCGCATGGCACTGCGGGCCGCGGACCGGGCCTATGTGCTCGAGACCGGCCGGGTGGTGCTCTCCGGCGCCGGCGCGGCGCTGCTCGAGGACGACCAGCTCAGGGTCGCCTACCTCGGCGGGTAGGCGGCGCGGAAAGGCATGAGCGCATGTCAGAGACGAGCGACCGGCTGCTGAGGGGCTACCAGGCCCAGGAGAAGCGCTTCGTGGAGCGGCGCTTCCCGCTGCGCTTCGCTCCCGAGAACCCGGCGATACGCGAGCTCTACAGCCAGGCCAAGGGCTTGCGGTGGAACCCCGTGGAGGACGTCGTCTGGAGCCGCTTCGATCCCGCCGCCTACGACGCGCCCGTCCGCGAGGCGGCGCGCCTCGTGTGGAGCCGGCGCGCCTGGGGCGTCTACCCGGGGCTCGGCGAGAACACGGCGCTCCTCATCCGGTTCTGCCTCGAGTCCGGCTCCACCGGCATAGACGCCAAGCTATTCCTCTCCTTCCGCCCCGCCGAGGAGGCCAAGCACCTCGAAGCGTGCCACCTCTTCTCCCAGCGGCTCGGCGGCTATGAGGCCAGCCCGGGTGACGAGGCCATCGCGCGGGCGAGCAACCATCCGTTCGCCCAGATGGCGCTCGATCCCGACCTGCCGGTGGAGGCCGTCGTCGCCGCGCTCGGCTGTCTCGACGACCAGCTCGACCTCAACCTGTGCGTGAGCCACCTCCAGCACAGCCGCGACGAGGTCGCGCGCCAGGTCCTCCGCCTCATCGCCGGCGACAAGCAGCGCCACGTCGTCTTCGCGTGGACGCTGCTCGCCGACCGCCTCCCGGGGCTGGCCCCCGAGCGGCGCGCCGCCGTCGCCGCCGCCGTCCGCGATATGCTGGAGCGCGTGATCTTCGCCGGCTATCGCAATGCCTGGCTCCTGCCCGCGGGGGCGCGCGAGGGGCTCCTCGCCGCCGAGGCCCTCACGGCGGAGCACGGCCTGGGCGCCTCCACCGTGGAGCAGGAGAAGGCGGTGGTCCGCGCCACCCTGGTCCAGGTCCGGGAGCGCCTCGCCGCCTTGGATATCGCGCTGCCTCACGTCACCCATCCGGAGCTCGGACGCGCATGACGCGCCCCCGCATCCACCAGCCCGCAACAAGGAGCCTGCCATGACCCCGTATCTCGCCGAGGCCCGCTACCCGCTCGAGCTCGCGCCCGCCATGCCCGATGTGTGGGAGCTCTGGCAGCGGGCCAAGACCCTCGAGTGGGACCCGCAGACCGACATCCCGTGGGCAGAGCTGCACCCGGAGCGCTATACGGAGGAGCAGATCCTCGCCGCCCGGCTGCACTGGAGCCGGCGGACCTGGGGCGAGTACGGCGCCATCTCCGAGAGCCCGGCGCTCCTCCTCCGCTTCTGCCTCGAGAACCGCCTCCCTGATCTCCGCTTCTTCTTCACCATGCGGACGCAGGAGGAGGGCCGGCATGCCGAGGCCTCCTGGCTCATGGCGGAGCGCCTCGGCGGCTACTTCCCGCAGCCGCAGAACCCGCCGACGGTGAGCGCGGTGGGGACCCATGGCGTGCGCCGGATGGCCTTCGACCCCGACACGTCGCTCGAGGCCATCTTCGCGAGCCTGGTCTGCGCCGCCGAGGAGATCCTGATCGACGCGTTCAAGGCGACGGTTCACAAGGCCACCAATCCGGCGGTCCGCCGCCTCATGGAGCTGATCCTCCGCGACGAGGTGCGCCACATCGCCTTCGGCTGGCAGTGTCTCGACGCCTGGGCCCCCGGTTTCACACCGGTGGCGATCAGGAGCATGGAGCGGGCCGTCACCACCATGATCCAGACCGTGGAGTTCGGTGGCTACCGGAACCTCTGGCTTGCCATCGAGGGGGGGAGCGCGACGGCGCTCGAGATCGACGCCGACCGCGTGGCCTGCGAGGCAGGTCTCGGCGGCACGACGCCCGACGACGAGATGGCGATCGTCCCCCAGTTCATCAAGAAGATCCGGGCGCGGATGGCGCCATGGGGCGTGAACCTCCCGCTCTTCGAGCACCCCAAGCTCGGGCGCGTCTAGCTGGATCTCGTCGTGACCCACCACGGGGAGACGGGCGGGTGGCGTCGGAGCGGCCCCGACGACAGGACCCGCCCGCCTCGCGCGTCGCGCGTCGTGCATGATGCGGGCTGAGACGTAGCCGCGTGCGACCGGCCCCGTTCGAGTACTTCGCCCCGCGGGCGGTCGAGGAGGCGCTCGACCTCCTCGCCCGCCACGGGACCGAGGCCAAGCCGCTGGCGGGCGGCCAGAGCCTGGTGCCCATGATGAACATGCGCCTGGCGCGCCCGGGCGTGGTGGTGGATCTCAACCGCGTGGCGGCGCTCGCCGCTGTGCGGGTGGAGGCGGGGAGCCTCCGGCTCGGCGCGCTCGTCCGGCAGCGGGCCCTCGAGCGCGACGGGCGCGTCGGCGCCGCCGCGCCGCTCCTCGCCGAGGCGGCGCCGCTGATCGGACACCTCCAGACGCGGGCGCGCGGGACCGTCGGCGGGAGCCTCGTCCACGCCGATCCGGCCGCGGAGCTGCCCGCCTGCATGCTCGCGCTGGACGCGGTGTTCCGCCTGCGGAGCGCGCGGGAGGCCCGGACCTGTCGCGCGGCGGATTTCTTCCGCGGCCTTCTCGCCACCGCGCTCCGGCCCGATGAGCTCCTCGTGGAGATCGAGGTGCCCGCGCCGACGACCGCGCGCGTGGGGCATGGCTTCGCCGAGGTGGCGCGCCGCCACGGCGACTTCGCGCTCGTCGGCGCCTGCGCCGTCCTCGGCCTCGACGCGGCGGGGATCTGCCGTCACGCGCGGCTCGTCCTCTTCGGCGCCGGCGACGTCCCCCATCTCGCGCGGGCCGCGGCGGCGCTCGTGGGGGAGCGGCCGGTGCCGGCGCGCCTCACGGAGGCCGGGCGGGCCGCCGCTGCGGAGATCGACCCGCGCGCCGATCTGCACGCCACCGCCGACTACCGGCGCCACGTCGCCGCCGGCCTCGGCGCCCAGGCGCTGTCGCGCGCGGCCGTCCGCGCGGAGGCGGCCCGGTGACGGCGCACGCCATCCGCCTCACCGTCAACGGGACCGAGCGCGGCGCGCGCGTGATGCCACGGCTCCTGCTCGCCGACCTGCTCCGCGAGGAATTCGGCCTGACCGGCACCCACCTCGGCTGCGAGCACGGCGCCTGCGGCGCCTGCACCGTGATCGTGGACGGCGAGCCCGTGCGCTCCTGCCTGCTGTTCGCGGTGCAGGCCGACGGCTGCCGGGTGGAGACCGTCGAGGGTCTCGCGGGGCCGGGGCCCGACGCCGGCCTTCATCCCCTCCAGGAGTGCTTCCGCGCGCGCCACGCGCTCCAGTGCGGGTTCTGCACGCCGGGCATGCTGATGACGCTCGCCGCCTATCTCCGCGAGCATCCCTCGCCCACGGAGGCGGACGTCCGGGAGGCGCTGTCCGGGAATCTCTGCCGCTGCACGGGCTACCAGAACATCGTCGTCGCCGCGCTCGACGCCGCGGCGGCGCTCCGCGCGGCCGGGGTCGCGCGGTGAAGTTCGTCGGCGACCGGCACCTCCGCAAGGAAGACCCGCGGCTGCTCACCGGGCGCGGGCGCTACGTGGCCGACCTCGCCCTGCCCGGCATGCTCCACGCGGTGCTGCTGCGCAGCCCCCACGCCCATGCGCGCATCCTGCGCGTCGACGCGGCGCGCGCCCGCGCGCATCCCGGCGTGGTGGACGTCGTGTCCTTCGCGGACCTGGGCGCCGCGGCGCGGCCGCTGGCGATCGTGCCCCCGCACCCCGAGCTGCGCGGCCGCAACTTCTCGCTGCTCGCGGGCGGCCGCGCGCGCTTCGTCGGCGAAGCCGTCGCCGCGGTGGTGGCGGACAGCCGCTACGCCGCCGAGGACGCGCGCGAGCTGATCGACGTCGAGTACGAGCCCCTGGCCTCGGCCCAGACGCTCGCCCCGGGCGCGCCCCCCGTCCACGATGACGTCCCCGACAATCTCGCCGGGCGCGTCAGCCTCACGCGCGCCGACGTGGACGCCGCGCTGCGCGCGTCGCCGCGCGTGGCCGAGGTCCGGCTCCGCATCGGACGGGGCGGCGGCCAGCCCATGGAGACGCGCGGGCTCGTCGCCGACTGGAACGCGGCGTGGGGCCAGCTCACGGTCTGGGCCTCCTCCCAGGTGCCGCACCAGATCCGCCAGTTCATCGGCGATCTGCTGGACCTGCCGCCCCACCAGGTGCGCGTGATCGCGCCCGACGTGGGCGGGGGCTTCGGCGCCAAGCTGATCGTCTACCCCGAGGACGTGCTGATCCCGTTCCTCGCGCGCCGCCTCGCGCGGCCCGTCCGGTGGCTCGAGGACCGCCTCGAGCACATGCAGGCCGCCACCCAGGAGCGCGAGCAGGAGCACGAGGTCACGGTGGGCTTCGACGACACGGGGCGGCTCCTCGCCCTGCGCGACCGCTTCGTCCACGACACCGGCGCCTATACGCCGCGCGGGCTCGTCGTCCCGCTCCTCACCGCCTCCATGCTCACCGGCCCCTACCGGATTCCCGCCGTCGAGTCGAGCTTCGAGAGCCGCTACACGCATCGCGTGCCGGTGACGCCCTACCGTGGCGCCGGCCAGCCGCAAGCGGTCTTCGTGATCGAGCGGGTCCTCGACCTCGTGGCGCGCGAGACGGGGCGCGATCCGGCCGCGGTGCGACTCGCCAACCTCGTCCGCCCCGAGGACATGCCGTGGGACGTCGGGCTGACGAACTACCGCGCGAGCGGCAACGTGGTCCTCGACAGCGGCGATCTCCCGTCCGTGCTCCGCCGCGCGCTCGAGAGCGCCGGCTACGCGGCGCTCCGCGCCCGGGCGGCCGCCTCCCGCGCCGAGGGCCGCCTCGTCGGGGTGGGGCTCGCCTGCTACGTCGAGCTCACCGGCGTCGGTCCCTTCGAGGGCGCCCGCGTGCGGGTGGATGCGGCGGGACGCATCGCGGCGTTCACCGGCGTCACCTCCCAGGGCCAGGGACTCGAGACGACGCTCGCCCAGGTGGCGGCCGACGAGCTCGGCGTCACTCCGGAGGACGTGAGCGTGATCGCGGGCGACACCGGAGGCATCGAGCAGGGGATCGGCTCCTTCGCGAGCCGGGCCGCCGTGGTCGGCGGGACGGCGGTGGCGCTGGCCGCGCGGGACGTCCGGGCCAAGGCCCTGGCCCTCGCCGCGCGGGCCCTCGGCGTCGCGCCGGCCGACCTCCAGCAGGCGGGCCCGGCCTTCGCCGAGCGCGGGCGCCCGGAGCGGCGCGTGACCTTCGCCGAGCTGGCGCGCCTGGCCGCCGGGGCGACCGCCGCCCTCGGCGTCGAGCCCGGCCTCGAGAGCACGCGCTTTTTCCAGCCGGCCGACATGACCTATTCCTCGGGCGCCCACGTGGCGCTCGTCGAGGTGGATCCGCTCTCCGCGCTGGTGCGCATCCTCGGCTACTGGGTCAGCCACGACTGCGGCCGGGTCATCAACCCGATGATCGTGGACGGCCAGATCCAGGGAGGCGTGGCGCTCGGCATCGGCAGCGCGCTGCTCGAGGAGATCGTCTACGACGATGCGGGCCAGCCGCTCGCGGGCAGCTACATGGACTATCTCCTGCCGACGGCCACCGACGTGCCGGCCATGGCCATCGACCACCTCGAGACGCTCTCCCCGCTCAACCCGCTCGGCGTGAAGGGCGTGGGCGAATCGGGCGCGCTCCCCGTCCCCGCGGTGCTCGCCTCCGCGATCGAGGACGCGCTCGGCCCCCGGGGGGGACGCGTCACGCGCATGCCCCTCGGGCCGGCGCGCCTGCACGCGCTCCTGCCGCCGCCTGGCTGACCCGCCTGCAGAGGCAATATGCCTGATGAGCCGGGATCGTGTACCCTCGAGGACGGCACGCGTTGCGCTGCGGGGGCCGACCACGACGGGAGGTGCGATCGATGACGCAATACCTGTTTCGCAATGT
>Ga0214473_10010994_pt1 | contig 10632 bp, 7 predicted proteins | sample RVTome_7_FD_203509 | JGI IMG/M metagenome (GOLD analysis project Ga0214473, IMG submission 203509) | Soil microbial communities from uranium-contaminated site in the Upper Colorado River Basin, Wyoming, United States - RVT98D197 | ecosystem: Environmental > Terrestrial > Soil > Contaminated >... | reverse complement strand
GCGTATCGGGATCGCGCGGCGACTCGGAAGTAGGCGAAGGAGGCGTTGCTCCTCCGGGTGCGTCCCGATTGCCCGAACAGGCGCAGAACAGAGCAGCGATCAGAACGGCACGAGTGACCACCGAACGAGCATACGCGATGGCAGGCCGTGTTGTGCGCCATTACGGTCCCGCGCGCCGCTCAGCGCGGTCCCACCAGGGTCGCGGTGATGGGGAAGTCGCCCCCGACAGGATCTGCGCTGCTCGAGAGCAACACGACGGTCACGACCGTGGCGATGACGGCCAGCGCGACCCCGCCGGCGATCCACCAACCGAGGGCCAGACCGCTTCCCTCCCCGTCTTCGGCCTCGGCGACGAGCCGCAGCGAGATCTCGGCGCGACCGCCGGGCTCGATGCGGACGACGCGCTCGTCGCCCCGTAGCCCGTCGGCCCGCGCCTGGACGACGTGGCGCCCCGCGTTCACGTCGCGGCGGAGCGCCTCCCCTTCGGCGACATCGGCGGTTGGCTCGCCGTCGATGCGAATCTCGATTCGCTGCGCGCCCGTGGCGCGAATCTCGAGGACCGCCACCTCGCGTCGCGCCTCGGCGCAGATCTCTTCGGCCTGCGCGCGCCGCGATTCGTCGAGCTCGCCGTAGCGACCGTCGAGGAGCGCCTGGCAGACGGGGAGCGCCTCCGTGGGGCTTCCCAGACCGCGGAGCGTCACCGCCAAGTTGAATGCCGTGGCGGGATGGGCGTGGTGCTCGAGCGAGCGCCGCAGCAGATCCCTCGCTTCGGGAAGCCGTCCCTCGCGCAGGGCGAGCGTTCCCTCCTCGAAGAGCTCGCGTGCGGTTGTCTCGTCAGCCCGGGCCGAGCTCGGGTTCCCGAGGAACGCGACGAGCAGCAATGGCGCGAGCCTTCTCATTCCCAGTCCCAAGCCGGCACCTTCCCCGTCGTCATGGTCGACTGCATGACCGCTCGTTCTCTGCGCGTGCGCATCGACGGTTGTACCGGCTCCAGCGCCGTGTCGGAAGGCTCCGTTTCGGGCTCCTCGGTCGGGGTCGAGTCGTCGACGAGGTCGTCCTCCGTGGGGACAACGGGGTCGGGGACCGGCGCGACGTGGTCCGGGCTGGGCCCTGGTCGCACTGGGCTCGCCGTCGACGCTGGCTCCACGAGCCCCTCGCGATCCTGTTGGGCCCACGCGAGTAGCAGCGCGCCGCCGCCCAGCAGGAGCACGGCGATGGACAGGGCCGCCACGCCCAGCATTCGGCGTTTGCTCCCCGGCGCCGACTCGGGCGGGCGGCTCAGGATGCGCGTGGGCGCCTCCGAGTGCTCGGCGCGCTCGGGGTGTTTCGCAGAGGCAAGGGGCGCCTTCGGAGGCTCGGCCGGAGTCGGCCGCGCCGGGGCCCCGGCGTTGTGTGCCGTGGTGTCCCGATCCTCGATGGCGACGGCGATCATCTGGCGCTGGCGCGCGCGCTCCTCGGCGAAGAGCGCCTGCACCCATTCGGCCACGTCGAGCGGGCCCTCCTCCGCTCGCACCTCCGCCAGGATGGACGTGAGGCGCGCGGCCACCGATCGCGCGTCGGCGGGTCGGCTCGCGGGGTCCTTCGCCATGAGCTCGAACAGCAAGGCCACCAGATCGGGGGGCACGTCTTCGCGTTGCTCGCCGATGTCGGGCGGCGGCTCCTTCAGTATTCGCTCGCGGATCTCGTCGCGCTCGCCCACGTACAGCCCTCGGCCAGCGAGAAGCTCGAAGAGCACGACGCCCAGCGAGAACAGATCGGACCGTGCGTCGATCGCTTCGAAGCGGAGCTGCTCAGGCGACATGTACCCGAGCTTCCCCTTGAGCACCCCCGCGCGCGTGCGGCTCGAGCGGTCGAGCGCACGTGCCACACCGAAGTCGGTGACGCGTGCCACGCCGTCGAAGCCGAGCAGCACGTTGGCCGGGCTCACGTCGCGGTGGATGACGTCCAGGCGTCGCCCCCCCGCTCCCGTGAGCTCGTGCGCCGCGCGCAGGCCCTCGGCGGTCTGGCGCGCGATGTCGACACAGACCTGCACGGGCAGGCCCACCTCCGATGCGCGGGCGCGGCGTAGGATCTCGGAGAGCGGTACCCCCTCGACGAAGTCCATCACGAGGAACGGGCCGTCACGGTCCTCTCCCACGTCGAGCACGCTCACGGCGTTTGCGTGCCGGATGAGTCCTGCGATGCGCGCCTCTTCGACGAACATGGCGCGCACTTCAGGATCGCTGGCCAAGTGTGGGAGTAGCCTCTTCATCGCGTAGGCTCGGGCGAAGCTGCCCTCGCGCCGCACGACGAGCTGCACCTGCCCCATGCCCCCCCGGGCCAGGTCGCGCACATGCCGATAGGGCGGCTTCGTGCCCGGGTCCGCCACGGCCATGCCGTAAAGCCTAGCACCGCCCGTGGCCCCCGGGGACGACGGTGGGGTCGGCTGGCCAATTCGGTACACTCGGGTTCATGTCGGTCGGAGGGGACTGGGACGAGCAGGGAAGGCGTGCAGTAGACGCCGCGGCCCTGGGCGACCTCGGACCAGCGGCTGACATTGCATCCACGACCGAGACCGGAACAGTGGCTGAGGCATGGCGTCGTGCGTCACGGGCGCTGCTCTGGACTGCCGGTATGGAACCCTCTCTCGGCGTGTCCCCGGAGCAGGTGCCGTCGCCGGCAGGGCAGGATGCGAGCCTGCGAGAGGCCTGGGGCGTCGTTTGCATCGCGGCCGAGCGCGCCTCCGTCGCACGGCTGAACGTCCGCGCGCTCCGCAATTGGATCGACGCCCACGCGCGCCTGGTGGATGGTCTGTCGGCGCCCGAGGCCCTCCTCGGCCTCGATCTCGCCCGCGGTTGGTCCCGACTGATCGCCGGTGACGTCGACGGTCTCGTCGAGCAGGCCACCGCGATCGAGTCCGCGGCCTCGAAGGCTCGCATCGCGCCGATGGTCATCGAGGCGGCTTCTCTCGGAGCCATGGCCGCCCTCGCGCGCGGGGAGCTCGGCGCAGCCACTGCCGTCGCGAGGCGTGCCTCGCGCATGGCGCGCACCGAGGCTCTGCCCCAGCAGGAGTACCTCGCGCACCTCGTGCTCGCGCGGCTGCGGCGTTTCTCGGGACGCGCGCATCTGGCCCTGCGGATCGTCGGAGCGCTCGGTCGTATCGCCTCGCCGCAATGGCGAGGGTGGATCGCTTGGGAGTCGCTGCTCGCCGGTGGCATCGAGGAAGCACGCATCGTGCTCGACGCCGATGAAGAAGCGAGCGTGGCATCCGCGGCATCCGCGGCTGCGCGCGCACTGATGGCCGTGGTCGAGGGTGCCAGTGCGGGCCGCCGCGACGTCCTCGAGCAAGGAGCGCAGGCAGCGCGTGAGGCTCTCTCGGGCTGTGCCCCTTGGCAGTGGGAGCTCGAAGATGCGCTCGTGGCCGTCGACCCAGACCGGCTCGAAGGGGGCTCGGCGGCCGTCGCGGCGTGGGCGTGCGGCGATGGAGCCCTGCCCGGCTGGCTGAGCGGCGTCGCCGGGCTCGCGCGACTTCCACCGGAGGCCGCGTCGATCTACGTTCTGGCGCGGCCCGGAGGCGGCTCCCGGCGTCTCATCGAGCTCGGATTGCCACTCGTCGCCGGCCCGACCTCGGAGCTTGGCACCGAAACGGGCCCCCTACGAACACGCAAGGCGGCCGCGCTGCTGCTCCTCGCGGGTCCGGCGGGTGCTGTCCGTGAGACGTTCTTCCGCAGCGTGTACGGATTCGCCTTCGCGCCCGTCATACATCAGGGCGTGCTCGACGTGCTGCTGCACCGGGTCCGAGCCTATCTTGGCGATGCGGTCGAGATGAGCCGGTCCGGCGACGTCATCGCGATCGAGGTCCGACGCGCATTGCTCGTGCCGGAGGAGGACGCGGAGCGCCCCCTCGACGATCGGATCCTGCGTGCCCTGGCCACGCGCGGCGGTGGCAGCGCGCGGGAGGCAGCCGAGTTCCTCGGCGTGCCGCTCCGAACGGTGCAGAGCGCTCTTCGCGAGCTCGTGGACGAGGGCGAGTGCGTCGCCCACCGACAGGGTCGGCAGATCCATTATCGCGTCGAGGACACGACTTTCAGCGAGCCCACACGCCACTGAATCGGACAGGTGTTGGCGCGCGCCGCGGCGTGGCCCATCATCTGCCCGCGCCCCTCGCCTCGGCACATGCTGTTCAATTCCTACGACTTCATCCTGAAGTTCCTGCCTGTTGTGCTCGTCGTGTGCTTCGCGCTCGGCCATGCGGGCCGGTCGCGAATCGCGTTGGCCTGGCTCGTCGCCGCCTCCCTCTTCTTCTACGGGTGGTGGAATCCCCCCTACCTGGTCCTCATCGTCGCATCCATTCTCTTCAACTGGGTGGTCGGTCGGGGCCTCTCGGCGGCCGAGCGGCACAGGAGAGTCCTGCTCGGCGTAGGCATCGCGTGCAACCTGGCCCTGCTCGGCTACTTCAAGTACGCGGCGTTCTTCGTTCAGAACGCCAGCGGTCTCATCGGCATGCCGCTGGAGCTTCGTCACATCGAGCTGCCCCTGGCCATCTCCTTCTTCACTTTCCAGCAGATCGCGTATCTGGTGGACGCCTACCGGTCGGCGGCTGGCGAGCGCGACCTTCTCCGATACGGTTTCTTCGTGGCCTTCTTCCCGCAGCTCATCGCGGGACCCATCGTCCACCACAGCGAGGTCCTGCCGCAGACCGCTGTGCCCGGCGCCTTTCGCTTCAGGCATGAACACGTCGCTGTCGGGAGCACGATGTTCGTCATCGGCCTCGCGAAGAAGGTCTTGATCGCGGATTCGCTCTCGCGCGTCGCGGTTCCGGTCTTCGACACGGCCGCGCGCGGAGCCCCGCTATCCTTCGCAGAGGTCTGGGTCGGCGTTCTGGCCTACGCGTTCCAGATCTACTTCGACTTCTCGGGCTACTCGGACATGGCGGTCGGGCTCGGACGCCTCGTCGGGATCCGTTTGCCGGTGAACTTCAACTCGCCCTACAAGGCGGTGACGGCCGTCGAGTTCTGGCGACGTTGGCACATGACGCTGTCGCGGTTCCTGCGCGACTATCTCTACATTCCCCTCGGGGGGAGCCGTCACGGGACGGCGCGCCGCTACGTGAACCTGATGGTCACCATGTTGCTCGGTGGTCTCTGGCACGGGGCGGGATGGCCCTTCGTCCTCTGGGGCGGACTGCACGGTCTGTACCTCGTCGTCAATCACGCGTGGCGCCTCGTGGTCGACCGGCTCGGCCTGACCTTCACCGGGTCGCGCTGGTGGCGACTCGGCGTAGCCCGCCCGCTGACGTTTCTGGCGGTGCTGTTGGGCTGGGTGCTGTTCCGCGCGGCGGACCTTAGGGTCGCGGGGTCGATGTTCGGCACGATGATCGGTCGTGACGGCTTCGGCACGGTGCTCCGGCCTCCGTTCGGCGGGGAGCACGCCACGCAGACCGTGCTCTGGCTCGTCGCCCTCTTCGCCGTGGTGTGGGGGCTCCCGAACAGCCAAGAGCTCCTCTCCCGGCACAACCCCGTCTTCGAGCCCGTCCCCGATTCCAAGCACTGGCTACGGTGGGGTCCCAATGGAACCTGGGCCGTGATCATCGCCGCGGTCGGCCTCGCGTGCCTCCTTCACATGGATCAGATCAGCGAGTTTCTCTACTTCCAGTTCTGATATGTCACGCTTCCGCGTCTACAACTTGTGTGTCTGTGGGGTGTTCGTCGTCGCCGGGATCGCGGCGCCCGTGGCCAGCGCCGTGATGTTGCCGTTCTATGGCGATCTGACCCGGATCGGGGCCCACCTCGAGGAGGACTTCGGCTGGCGCGAGCCGCAGCTCGAGCTGCCCGCGCCACACTATGCGTCCGCCGCCGCGTACGTCGGGCACGCCGACGTGGTCATACTGGGGGATTCCTTCTCCGCGCCGGGCGATCCGCACAACTGGATCGCTCACCTCGCCAACGCCACCGGTCTGTCGATCGTCCGGCTCAACATCGACCTATTCGATATCGATGATGTTGTGGAGACCGAGGCTTTCCGCGCGACCCCGCCCCGGTTCGTCATCTACCAGTCGGCCGAGCGGGCCCTGCACGATCGGGTAGGCGAGCGAGCGACGCGGTGTGAGCCGGGGCCGGATCCTACGCCGGACCCGCTCGTGCTGCGTCCCCTCGGGATCAGGCCCATTGCGGTGCCTCCCCCAACCCAGCCGAGCTTCGGCGACTACGCTCTGCCGTTCTTCATGGCGCGCAGGAGCTTGCCGCGCCTGCTCATGGGTTTCGACGACCCACTGACTCGGCTTCGGCAGCTCAGGCGGGATGCGCCCTTCTCGAGCCGCGTGCGCAATCGTCTGCTCTTCTTCGACTGGGACGCGAGCGTCAAGCTCACCTGGCCGGGCGACGCCGCCGAGCGCATCGCTTGTGGGCTGCTACATCGGCAGCGGCTGACGCAAGCGAACGGGCAGACGCTCTTCATCGCCCTGTCGACCCCGGACAAGCTCACCGCGTACTTCGATCTCCTGGAGGACCGGAGCGGGCTTCCAGTGAGCCATCTCGGCGAAGTGTGCGCGACGCCGGGGCTACACGTGGCTCGGGCGGACCTGGCGCTCGCGCAAGCCATCTCCGCTGGCGAGGTGGACGTCTACCTCCCCAACGACACGCACTGGGGCAGCACGGGCCACCAGATTGCAGCACGCGAGCTGATCCGGGAGATGCGTGCGCTCGGGGCGGTGCGCGACCCGGAGTGACCACCCCCGGTGCGCGCGCGTCAGCGAACCGCGAACACCTGCTCCTGGCCGCCGGGCGGCGTCCAGAAGAGCTGCAGGGCGATCTGCACGCGCGGCCCCTGGAAGTAGTCGAGCATGATGCGGTGTGCGCCGGGCTGCAGCACGACCTGCCCCGCGCGGCTCGTCGGAGGATGCACACCGTCGTTGTCCACGACGACTTGGCCGTCGATGGTGAGGCGGGCACCGTCATCCGATACGACACGGAACCCGTAGGATCCGCCCGTGGTGATGTTCACGGTGCCCTCGTACCGGATCCCGAACCACTCGAAGCGGTCGGTCACGCCCGGGAAGCCGCTGTCGAACGACCGCGCGGCGATGTCGATGCTGCTCGCGTAGATCGTTCCGATGGACGGCATCTGCGCGAAGTCGGGCAGGCGAGCGGTCCCCTCGGGCAGGGCGAAGATGTTGCCTCGCAGTGCGCCCTCGATGGGCTGGGTCGAGCCGAAGACCGTCACGGTCGCCGGTCCTGTTGGCTGCGTCGTCTGAACCGTGCCCGTGGCTTGCACACCGACGCCGACTGTGGCCTCGCCCCCGGCGGCGACCGGAGTCGATGGCTGGACCGGTGGGCAGTTCCCGTCGTCCACGTAGCAACCGATCAGGATGGCGAGAGCGATGAATGAGAGTGTCTGTGCGATCGCGTGGCGCATGGTGCCCTCCGTTGAGCCCGGTATGGAACGCCCCCAACGCGCCGCCGTCAATGCCCGCGTCCACGCCCTGCGGGTGCGCGGGACCCGCGCTCACATCGGGACCTGTGAGGCCGCCCGCCGGACCACCTCTGCGCGCGCCTCCACCACTTCCCGGGCTCGCGCGAAACGCGGCTCGTCCCGGAGTGTGTCGAGGACCGGGCAGCGGTCCATCCATACGATGTCCGTGAGCGCGCCGGCGGCCGCGCGCTCGAGCGCCGAGAGCGCCATTTCACGGTCGCCCGCCACAGCGAGTAATTCGGTCATGAGCTGCCAGGCGAGGGACCGCATGCGGGGCGTGACGTCCGTGCGGGCCTCGATTCGCGCGAATGCAGTCGCGGCGCCGATTTCGCCGAGCGTGTACGTGCAGGCGGGCTCGACGACGCTGCCCCTCATGATCGGAAGCTCGAGCAACCCATGTGTCAGCCGTTCGACCGTCGCCCGGTCTCCAGCCCACAGCGCGGCCCGACAGCGGATGCTCATGACGCTAACAGCGTGATCGTGGCCTCGCCGATCGATCTCCTGCTGAAGTGCGGCGTATCCCTCCGCATCTCCGGTCAAGAGGCTCAGGCGAGCGAGGTCGGTGAGCGGGACGACCGAGTCCGTGTCGAAGTCGGCTGCGTGACGGAGCCGAACGAGCGCCCGATCGGTCAGGCCCACCTCGGCCTCGAGGCTGCCGAGGATTTCCTGCGCCTCCGTGTAGGTCGGGATGGCCTCGAGGACAGCGCCGAAGGCCCTCACCGCGCGCCCCGTGTCCCCCTCCTGCAGCGCCAGCCAACCCACGGCGAGCTGCGTTTCCGGCAGCTCGCCTGCCAGCGCCTCGGCTCGACCGACGCTCGCGATCGCGGCCTGTCGGGGGTCGCCATCGCGATCCTTGTCGGGGACGAACCACTCGCGCACCGACGCGATGGCGTGATGGGCGATGGCCGGCTTGAAGTTCGGTGCCAGCTCGAGCGCCCGAGACAACAGGGCGAGCGCCCCGTCCGGTCCCGTCGTTTCGAGCATCCGCGTCTTGCGCTTGCCGCGGAGATACAGCTCGACGACCTCGGCCGACGCCGAGCCCGGGTGACCCGCAGCGGTGACGCGCACCCGGAGCACCTCGGCGACACGGCGGGCGATCCGGTCTTGCAGATCGAGCACGTCCTCGAGCGTGCCCTCGTAGCGGTCCGCCCACCGTTGCTCCCCGGATGAGACGTCGATCAGCCTCACGGAGATGCGCACGCGAGGCCCTACGACCTGAACCGTCCCCTCCACCGCAGCCGTCACGCCGAACAACGACCCGAGCGCCCTGGGGTTGCCCGTCACCTCCGGCCCTCGCGTCGAGGCCGTGCCCACGGTCCGTAGACCCTTGATGGACGTCAGCGTGTCCGCCAGCTCGTCGGCGATGGCGTCCCCGAGGTAAGCGAGCTCCGGCGGGCCGTGCATCCGAAACGGCAGCACCGCGAGGATCTGCTCCCCAGTGCGCGGTGCCGAGGTGGCGAGTGCCGCACTGGCCACCATGGTCGCGGCGAGCTCCTGGGCTGCGGTCGCGGACAAAGCCCCGTCGAGCAGTCCCAGCAGCTCTTGCGCGGATCCCGCGCGGCCCGCGGGATCACGGACCACGGTGCGCGTGATCAGCTCGCGCAGCGGGGCAGCAACGGCAGCCAGGGACGAGTGGTCCAGCGGCGCACACTCGAGACGCGCCACAGCGGTCGCAATGGCGGTATCCCTCGCGTGCGGGATCTCTCCGGTCGCCATCTCGTAGAGCATGATCCCGAGCGCGAACAGATCGGTGCGCGCGTCCACGGGGGCGCCCGAGATCTGCTCGGGCGCCATGTAGAGCGGCGTGCCGATCGGTCCTTGGGTCTTGAGCTTGTCGTCGCTGGCCCCGACCGCGCGGGCGATGCCGAAGTCCGTGATCACGACGCGACCATCGTCAGAGACGAGCACGTTGGCCGGCTTGAGATCGCGGTGGATCACACCGGCCGCGTGGGCTGCCACGAGCGCCTCGCACAGGGTGCGGGCCAGCGTCAGGATCTCGGCCGGCGGGAGCGTGCCCCGTTCGTCGAGCACATCGTCGAAGGACCGCCCCCGCACGAGCTCCATCGTGAGAAAGTACTTGTCTCCCCACAGGCCGAGGTCGAAGACCCTCGCCACGTTCGGGTGGGTGACGCGCCGAGCGAGGCGCACTTCGCGCCGAAATCGCTCGATGGAATCGGGCGTGGCGATGCCCGGCGTGAGGAGCTTCAAGGCCACCTCGTCGCCGAGCTCCCGGTCCATCGCCCGGTAGACGACGCCCATGCCGCCCTCTCCGAGCCGCGCGAGGATCTCGTAACGGTCCGCGAACACGCCGCCCGTCTCGAGCTTCACGGCCGCATGTTACCAGGGGCGGGCGTCGTCCGGACAGGTGGCATTGTGTGGGGGCGCGGGGTGAGGGTAGGGTGGCGAGAAAGCGCGTGCCGGGGTCGCCCCGACGAGTGACCTCCTGCCGCTCACTCGACGCTTGACGGGAGGTCGACCGTGTGTCCGTTGTTCGGTGCGTGAAGCCCGAGCCGCCAGCGACTCGACCCGGTGGGCGTGCTCGTGCCGTGCGTGCGGCCCGCGCAGCGGGCCTCGACGCCGAGGCCTTGGCGGGCCTCGACGAAGACGAGGCCGCCCGACGGCTCGCCGAGGACGGTCCCAACGAGCTCGCCGCGCAGAGGAAACGCACGCTGTTCGGCGTGGTGTTCGAGGTCGTCCGGGAGCCCATGTTCCTGATGCTCATCGCGGCCGGGACCCTCTACCTGGTCATGGGGGAGCCCAGCGATGCCCTCATGTTGCTCGGCTTCGTGGTCGTCGTCGTCGGGATTACGATCGTCCAGGAGCGGCGCACCGAGCGCGCCCTCGACGCCCTGCGCGATCTGTCGAGCCCACGCGCCCTCGTGATCCGCGGTGGGCAGAGTCGCCGAATCGCGGGACGCGACGTGGTGCGCGGAGATCTTCTGGTTCTGGCGGAGGGCGACCGGGTGCCGGCCGACGCGATTCTGCGCCGGGCGATCAACCTCTCGACGGACGAATCCCTGCTCACGGGGGAATCGGTCCCCGTGCGCAAGGTCCCCTCCGAAAGCGCGACGGATGTCGATCGGCCTGGCGGAGACGACCTGCCGTCGGTCTTCTCGGGCACGCTCGTCACGGCAGGGCAGGGTATCGCCGAGGTCCTGCGCATCGGGGGAGGAACCGAGCTCG
>Ga0214473_10010993_pt1 | contig 10632 bp, 12 predicted proteins | sample RVTome_7_FD_203509 | JGI IMG/M metagenome (GOLD analysis project Ga0214473, IMG submission 203509) | Soil microbial communities from uranium-contaminated site in the Upper Colorado River Basin, Wyoming, United States - RVT98D197 | ecosystem: Environmental > Terrestrial > Soil > Contaminated >... | reverse complement strand
GCTGTGCCCGAGCACCGTCAGCAGAATCACGAAGGCGAGCTTCACGCCGCCATTCTTGTTTCCCGCCTCAGGTCCAGACCGGCAGCGCGCCCAGCCCCGCGGTCTCAGGCTGCCCGGTCATGAGGTTCGCGTTTTGCACCGCCTGCGCGGAGGCGCCCTTGCCGAGGTTGTCGATGGCACCGAGCGCGACCACCAGCCCGGTCTCGGCGTTCACGGCGTAGGAAAGGAACGCCATGTTCGACGCCGTGGCCCACTTGGTGTGCGGGCCGCGCCCCTTGTCCAGCGGCACGACCTTGACGAAGGGCTCGCCCGCATAGCAGGCCTGGGCCGCCTCGTAGAGGCGCGCCGCGCTAGCCGCGCCGCGCGGGCGCGCGTAGCAGGTGGCGAGGATGCCGCGGGTCATAGGAACCAGGTGCGGCGTGAAGGCGATGGTGGCCTTGCGCCCGGCGATTTGCGCCAGCGCCTGCTGCATCTCCGGCACGTGCGGGTGCGCTTCCAGCCCGTAGCCGAACACGTCCTCGTTGGTCTCGGCGTAGCCGAAATCGCTCGCGCCGCCGCGCCCGGTGCCCGTTACGCCGCTCTTGGCGTCGATCACGATGCCTTCAGGCTCGACCAGCCCTTCCTTCAGCAACGGGGCGAGTGCGAGCAATGCCGCCGCCGGGTAGCAGCCGGGGTTGGCGAGCCGCTTCGTACCCTTGATCTTCGCGCGCTGCCCGGGGAGCTCGGTGAGGCCGTAGGTCCAGCCCTCCACGAAGCGATGGTCGCCGCCGACGTCCACGATTTTGATGCCCGGCGCGATCCGCGCCAGCGGCTCGCGCGACTTGCCGGTCGGCAGCGAGGCGAACAGCAGCTCGATGCCCGCGACCTTCTCCGGGACGAACGGCTGGATGGTGAGCTTGCCGGCGGCGTGCCCGGCAAGGGTGGGAAAGCGCTGTGCGAGCGTCTGCCCGGCGGTGCTTTCGCCGGCCACGTAGACGACTTCGAACGCCGGGTGCTGGACGCAAAGGCGCAGCAGCTCGCTGCCGCCGTATCCGCTCACCCCCACGATGCCGATTCTCATGCGGGAATCGTAGCGGCAAAACGCGACTCGTGCAGCAGCGATTCGCTGCTGCACGAGGGCAAGCGGGAGCGGATTAAGCCTGGCTGGTGGCTCGGGCCTGCAGCGCGGCGATGCGCTGCTCGACCGGCGGGTGCGTGGAAAACGCGGCCATCCAGCCAGGCGTGTTATTGATGCCCGAGGACTGGACCGACTGCGGCAGCTGGCCCGGCTGCAGGCCGCCCAGGCGGGCGAGCGCGTGGATCATCGGCTGCGGCGAGCCGAGCAGGCTGGCCGAACCGGCGTCGGCGCGGAATTCGCGCCGGCGCGAGAACCAGGCCACGATCATCGAGGCGAGGAGGCTGAACACGATCTGCGAGGCGATCGAGGCGACGTAGTAGCCGATCCCGACCTGGTCGCGCTCGTTCCTGAGGATCATGCGGTCCACGATGTAGCCTACGATGCGCGACAGGAACACCACGAAGGTGTTGACCACGCCCTGGATCAGGGTGAGGGTCACCATGTCGCCGTTGGCGACGTGCGTCACCTCGTGGCCGAGCACCGCTTCCACCTCTTCGCGGCTCATGGACTGCACCAGCCCGGTCGAGACGGCGACCAGCGCCGAATTGCGGAACGCGCCGGTGGCGAAGGCATTGGGCTCGCCCTCGTAGACCGCGACTTCGGGCATGCCGATGCCGGCTTTCCCGGCGAGGCGCTTCACCGTGTCCACCAGCCAGTACTCGGTGCTGCCCTCGGTGCCGTCGACCAGGCGCGCGCCGGTGGACCACTTGGCCATCGGCTTGGAGATGAGCAGCGAGATGAAGGCGCCGCCGAAGCCGATCACGCCCGAGGCGATGAGCAGCATCGCAGGATCGAGCCCCTGCGCGGTCAGCGCGCGGTCCAGGCCCAGCACGCTCAGCACGACCGAGAGCACCAGCATCACCGCGATGTTGGTGGCGATCAGGAGGAGGATTCTCGTCATGGCGTCTTCAGGCTCCTTGTGGCGGTTCGAAAAAGCGGCGCATTCTACTCTGGGCGGCGACCGCGCCGGGCATCGCCGTTAGAATCATGGGGGCGAAGCGCCTGATTTTCAAGCCATGAGAGGAGCGCATGAAGCTCGACATCTTCAACCACATCTTCCCGCGCCGATTCTTCGACCGCATGGTCGAGGTCGCGCCCAAGGCGTCCGACATGCACCAGCGGGTGCGGGCGATCCCGTGCATCGTGGACCTGGACGAGCGCTTCCGCATCATGGACCGCTTCGGCGATTACCAGCAGGTGATCAGCTTGCCCTCGCCGCCGATCGAGGCCTTCGGCCCGCCGCCGCTCAGCACCGAGCTCGCAAGGCTGGCGAACGACGGCATGGCGGAGCTGGTAGCGAAATACCCGCAGCGCTTCCCGGCGTTCGTCGCCTCGCTGCCGATGAACGATCCGCAGGGTTTGTTGAAAGAGGCGGAGCGCTCTGTAAAAAAGCTCGGCGCAGCCGGCGTGCAGGTATTCAGCAACGTGAATTACCGGCCGCTGACCGCGCCCGAGACGCTGCCGCTGTTCGACCTGATGGTGCGCCTCGACAAGCCGATTTGGCTGCACCCTGCGCGCGGCGCCGATTTCCCCGACTACCGCGGCGAGAAAAAAAGCCACTACGAGATCTGGTGGACCTTCGGCTGGCCCTACGAGACCAGCGTCGCCATGGCGCATATCGTGTTCGCGGGGCTGTTCGACAAGCACCCGAACCTCAAGATCATCACGCACCACATGGGCGCGATGATCCCGTACTTCGAGGGCCGGGTCGGGCCGGGCTGGGACCAGCTCGGCACGCGCACCTCGGACGAGGACTATCGCGCGCTGCTGAAAAGCCTCAAGCGCCGGCCGCTCGATTATTTCCGCATGTTCTACGCCGACACGGCGCTGTTCGGCGCGCGCGAGGCGACCCTGTGCGGACTGAAATTCTTCGGCCCGGAGCGCGTGCTGTTCGCTTCGGACTCGCCGTTCGACCCGGAAAAGGGCTCGGCGTACATCCGCTGGACCATCGAGATCGTGGACGCGCTGCCGATCAGCGCGGCCGAGCGCCACGCGATCTACGAAGGCAACGCGCGCCGCCTGATCGGCTTGCCGTCAGCCTGAGCGAACGAAGCGCGCGCCCAGCTCGGCGATGGCATAGGTCGGGGCGTTGGTGTTGCCCGAGGTGATGCGCGGCATGATCGAGGCGTCGATCACGCGCAAGGCGTCCACGCCGCGCACCCGCAGCCGGTCGTCCACCACGCCCATCGGATCGTGGCCCATCTTGCAGGTGCCGATCGGGTGGAAGATGGTGGTGCCGAGCTCACCCGCCGCGCGCGCGAGCTCCTCGTCGCTCTGCGCCGCAGGGCCGGGCCTGAACTCCTCAGGCTGGTATTTCGCCAGCGCTTTGGCTGCCATGATGCGGCGCGTAAAGCGCATGCCATCCACGGCCACCTTGCGATCCTCGGCGGTCGAGAGGTAATTGAGCTTGATCTCCGGATAGGCCGCCGGATCGGGCGATTTGATGCGCACCCAGCCGCGTGAGGTGGGGCGCAGATTGCACACGCTCGGCGTGATCGCGGGGAAGGGGTGCAGCGGATCGCCGAACTTGTCCAGCGACAGCGGCTGCACGTGCCACTCGATGTTGGGCGTGGGCTGCGACGGGTCGCTCTTGGCGAACGCGCCCGCCTGGGAGGGCGGCATGGTGAGCGGGCCAGTGCGGAAGAGCAGGTACTCCAGCCCCATCGCCGCCTTGCCCCAAAGGCTGCCGGCGAGCTCGTTCAGAGTGCGCACGTTATGCACCTTGTACTGCATGCGGATCTGCAGGTGATCGTGCAGGTTCTCGCCCACGCCGGGCGAATCGCGCAGCACCGAAATGCCGAGTTTCTGCAGCAGCGCGCCCGGACCGATGCCGGAGAGCTGCAGCAGTTGCGGCGAGCCGATGGCGCCCGCAGCGAGGATGGTTTCGCGCTTCGCCTTGGCAAAGCGCCCGCCATCCAGCTCTGCGCCGGTCGCGCGCCGGCCATCGAAGCGAATCCGCTGCACCAGCGCGTTGGTAAGCACGGTGAGGTTTGGACGCTTCATCACCGGGCGCAGGAACGCGTTGGTGGCGCTCCAGCGCCGGCCGCGTTTCTGGTTCATCTGGAAGTAGGCGCTGCCGAAATTGTCGCCGCGGTTGAACACTTTCACCGGAGGGATTCCGCACTCGGCCGCAGCCTCGCGCCAGGCGTCGATGATTTCCCAACGCACGCGCGGATCCTCGACGCGCAACTCGCCACCCGCGCCATAGGTTTCCACCGCTCCATGCTCGTAGTCCTCGAGCGCCTGGAATACCGGCAGCACGTCGTCCCAGGACCAGCCGCGGTTGCCGAGCGACGCCCAGTAATCCCAGTCCTCCCTCTGGCCGCGCATGTAAATCATGGCGTTGATCGAGGAGCAGCCGCCGAGCACGCGGCCGCGCGCGTAGTGGATCGAGCGGCCGGCGAGGTGCTGGTCGGGCTCGGTCTTGTAGCACCAGTCGGTGCGCGGGTTGGCGATGGTGTAGAGGTAACCGACCGGGATGTCGATCCAGAACCAGTCGTCCTTGCCGCCCGCCTCGACCAGCAACACCGTCACCGAGGGATCTGCCGAGAGCCGGTTGGCGAGCAGGCAGCCGGCGCTGCCTGCGCCGACGATCACGTAGTCGAACGAGCCGATCTGCTGCATGGGGTTCCCCTTGCAGGTATTGTAGCGACGCGATGAACCAGCAGGTGCGCTTCTGACCGCTCCGCGGAGAACCGATGACGCTGCGTGAGCGGCTGCGCAGGCTGCGACTGCACTGGAATTCCCGTGCCCTGTTTCGCGAATGCCTCGCCGACCCGGCGCTCGCCTGGAGGCTGCCGTTCTCGCCGCCCGGCGGGAGCGTCGAAGTACGCTTCAATTCCGGCCGCCGCATGGTCCTTCCGGCAAAGCACTGGCCGCTGCTGGCGCTGGCCTGCCGGCTCGACCGGATCGGCGCCGAGTTCGAGTTCCAGGACGACGCCAAGCGCATCTTGCTGGATGGGCTGACGTTCTATTCGCCGCTGTGGACCCGCAATGAGGCGGCCTATCTCAAGGAGGTGCTGATCGACGACGTCTACGAAGCGAAGGGCCGCGACTTGCGCGGCCGCATCGTGGTCGATGTCGGCGCCTACGTCGGTGATGCGACGCTCGCCTTCGCACGCGGCGGCGCGATCGTGCATGCGGTAGAACCGTCCGCGATCTTCTGCGGTTTCATCCAGCGCAATGCGGCGGCAAACGGGCTCGCGGGGAACGTCGTCGTGCATGCCGTCGGACTCGCCGAGCGCGATGCGCTTCAGGTGACCGATACCGACACGCTGCGGTTTGCGGAGGGCGTCGGTTACACGTGCCGGAGCCTCCCCGCCGCCGTGGACATCCTGAAGCTCGACTGCGAGGGCGCCGAATACCATCTGCTCGGCGACCCGCGGTTTCTCGGCCATCTCGCGCCGGGCGAGATCCGCATGGAATATCACCGCGGCAGCGAGCCGCTGCTACCGGCGCTCGAGCGCGCGGGCTACGCGGTGGAGCTGGCGCCGTCGCGGGGACCGGTCGGACTTCTGAAAGCGCGCCGGCGCGCGGCTGTGGGCGCTGCAGGACACGGCCGGGGAGTTTGCCAAACATGAGTCGCGCTGCCGGACGGTTGCGGCTATTTGCCCGCGCACTGCCACGGTTGGTGCTGCAGCGCGCAGGGCGGCTGCTCGGCCATCGCCAGCGCCCGGCCGAAGTCCGGCGCATCCTGATCGCGCACCACCTGCTGCTGGGCGATACCTTGATGCTGACCGCGCTGCTCGCCAAGTTGCGTGCCAGGTATCCAGCCGCGGCTATCGCCATGACCTGTCCGGTGCCGTTCGTTGCGCTCTATTCAGGCAAGCCGTATGCGGTGGAGGCGTTGCCGTTCAACCCGCACGACGCCGGGACGGTAAGCGCCATTCTTGCCAACGGCCCCTACGACCTTGCGCTCGTTCCCGGCGATAACCGCCACGCCTGGCTGGCGCTCGCAGCCGGCAGCCGCTGGATCGTCGCCCACGCGGGTGACACGCCGGATTGGAAGAACTGGCCGGTAGACGAGTCGGTGAATTATCCGGATACCCCGACTGCGTGGAGCGACATGGCGGCGCAACTGGCCGATGGCCCGGCCGCAGCGCCTTTTCGCGCAAGCGATTGGCCGATGCCCGCCGCAAGATCGTTTGCTTTGCCCGACCAGCCCTACGTCGTTCTGCATCCGGGCGCATCGACGCCGTTGAAGCACTGGCCCGCCGCGCGCTGGACGCAGCTCGCCGACTGGCTCGCGAGCCGTGGCTTGCGGCCGATCTGGAGCGCCGGAGCGAAAGAAGCCGCGGTGGTTGCCGCCGCCGACCCCCAGCAACGCTACGCGAGCTACGCCGGCCAGCTCGATCTCGCCCAGATGTCGCGGCTGATCGCGAACGCCAACGCGTTGGTCTGCCCCGATACCGGCATCGCGCACTTGGGCAGAGTGGTGGGCACGCCCACTCTGGCGCTGTTCGGCCCGGGCTCGAGCGTGATCAGCGGCGCAGGCGAGTTCTGGCGCCAATGCCCGTTTGTTGCGCTGACCGAGCGCGATTTCCCCTGCCGTGATCAGACCGTGCTGTTTCGCCGCCACAAGGACTGGATTCGCCGCTGCGGCCGCAGCACGCGTGAATGTGGCCACGCTCGTTGCATGGATGCGTTGGGCTTCGAGCGCGTGCACGATGCGCTGCAGGGCCTGATGGCGAACGGGAAAGCGCTAGGGAAGCTCTGAACAAGTTGCGCGCATGCGCGTTGCGGCCGGAACGCGGCGCCTGCTAGGCGCGAGGCCGCAGCGATATGTCGATATCGCAAGGCCGAGCAACAACGCAGGCGCCCGTGTCATCGCGCCGACCACCGCCCGAGATACCGACTTCCGGCCGCAACCCGAAGGCGGCGAGGGCCTCTGCCTTGCACCCCTGCGGCACGGCCTCGCCGCCCAGAGGGACGGGTGGATTTCGGCGCATGGCGTCGCCATCGGCCGCCTGATGTACATCCAGTACACGGCGGCGTCCGCTGTCTAGCCCTGCGCCAAAATCCCCTCCGTCGCGCACGCGGAACTTGTTCAGAGCTTCCCTAGCTTCCGGGAGCGATCCGGGTTGACCGCGGCGACGAAGAACTGCAGCCGGCACTGCCTGCACCGACGATCACGTAATCGAAGCAGCCGATCGACTTACGCATCGCTCACTCGATCACCCGGTCGGCGCGCAGCAGCAGCGATTGCGAAATCGTCAGCCCGAGCGCCTTCGCGGTTTTGAGGTTGATCACCAGCTCGAACCTGGTGGGCTGCTCGATGGGCAACTCACCGGGCTTGGCACCCTTGAAGATGCGGTCCACGTAGGTGGCAGTGCGCCGGGCAAGCCCGCTAAGGCTGGTGCCATACGCCATCAGGCCGCCGTCCTCCACTTGCTCGGGCCACTCATAGATCGCGGGCAGCCGGTGCTTCGCGGCAAGTTCGATGATCCGCTTCCGGTTGTTCATGAAAAAGGCGTGCGCGCCGACAAACAGCGCTCCGGGCCGCTGGGCCGCGATCGTGGTGAAAGCGCGGTCGAAGTCGCTGTCCCGAACCTCCACGACATTCAGCTGCACGCCGAGGGATGACGCCGCCGTTCGCGCCTCCGCCACCTGGCCCGCAAAGGCGGGATCGTCGGGCGCGAGAAGGACCATTCGCTCCGCCCCCGGTACTGCTGCCTTGAGCAGCTCCGCTTTTTTCCCCGCCAGCGTGCCCGCGGGCGCGATCAGGATCCCGGTTATGTTCCCTCCGGGTCGCGCGAGGTTGGTCACGATCCCGGCCGCGACCGGATCAAGATTGCCGAACAGCACGATTGGAATCGTGGCGGTGGCGTCTTTTGCTGCCCGCGTTGCCGTCGCGCCGACGGCGACGATGACATCCACGCGAAGCTGCGCCAGTTCGCGCGCCAGCCCCGGGATCCGTTCGAGGTTTTCCTCGGCGAATCGCCGCTCGATGACGAGGTTCTGGCCTTCGATGTAGCCCAGATCGCGCAAGGCCGCCGGGATCAGGAACGCCGATGAGGCCTGCTGGTCCGCCAGAGTGGGGGGCTTGGTAGCGTAGAGCATGCCGAGGCGGTAAACGCGTCCCGCCCGCTGCGCTTGAGCGACCAACGGCGCGAGCGCGAGAGCAAGCAATGCGCGTATCGTGTCACGCCTTTTCATTGGATCCACCCGGCCGCAAATGTACACCGCGAACGGCCGCCTCGGTTCGGCAGGCGAGCTTCGCGGGATCGCCCATAAAGTAGACTGCCCGCATGGACGCGATGGTCGATCTGTTCTGGTCTTTCCGCAGCCCGTATTCCTACCTCGCGATGCCGGGCGCGCTGCGGATAGAGCAGGATTTCAGGGTAAGGGTGCGTTTCCGGCCGGTGCTGCCGCTCGCCGTGCGCGACCCCTCGTTCTTCAGCCCGGACAACCTGAAGCGCGCGAAATACATCCGCCTCGACTGGCCGCGCCGCGGCGAGATGCTCGGCGTGCCGCACGCCTGGCCCTCGCCCGATCCGATCGTGCAGGACATGAAGACCTACGAGATTGCATCGGAGCAGCCGTACATCTACCGCCTGACCTATCTCGGCGTCGAGGCCGAGCGGCGCGGGCGCGGCCTCGCGTTCGCCTACGAAGTGTCGCACCTGCTTTTCAGCGGGACGCGCGACTGGCATCTCGGCGAGCACTTGTCGCAGGCGGCGCAAAGGGCGGGGCTCGAGCTTGCCTCGATGGACGCGGCGATCGCCGATCCCGCCACGCATCGTGCAACCGTAGACGAAAACCAGAAAGCCCTCACGAACGCCGGGCACTGGGGCGTGCCGACCTTCGTGTTCGAGGGCGAGCCGTTCTTCGGCGAGGATCGCATCGACACGCTGCGCTGGCGGCTGGGAAAGCACCAGCTCCAGCGCAACTGACGGCTGGGAGAGGGATCCATGCGGCGAATCCTGATAGCAATCGACGGCAGCCCGAACAGCCGCGAGTCGCTGCGTACCGCGGTAATGCTCTGCGGCATGACCGGAGCCAGCCTGTCGGTGGCGCATGCGAGCGGCGATGCGGGTGGCGTCTCCGGCTTGGGCGAATCGCTGGTGGTGGTCAACATGGTCGAGGACGGCAAGGCGCGGGCACGTGCTGCCTTTGATGAGGTCTGCGGCCACCTGCCCGATGGCCGCTTCAAGACTTACGGGGCCACGAGTGCCGATCTCGTCGCCTGGCTTGGCCCTGGCCACGACATGATCCTGGTCGAGCGCATATCGCGCGAACAAGGCCCCAAGGCGCAATTGCTTAACGCGGCACTCTTTGAAACCGGCCGGCCGGTCATGCTGTTGCCGCCCGAGCCACGGACCGCGCCCATCAGAAGGCCGGCGCTCGCCTGGAACGGCAGCGCGATCAGCGCCCGCGCAATCCGGTCAGCGTTGCCCTTGATGCAGCAGGCGAGGCGCGCCACCCTGCTGATCGGCAGCGGCGCTGGCAAGATCCGCCCGGAACCGCTGCGCGAATATCTGGCGAGCTACGGCGTCGCGGTCGAGGTCAGCAGCTACGACTCCGATCACCTGACGGCGCGCGCTCGTGGCCGCGCCCTGATCGCGGCGGCAGTTGCCAGCGAGGCCGATCTCCTGGTTACAGGCGCGTTCGGTGAATCCGCCGCCAGCAGCATCCTCGGCCTCGGTCGCGCCACCCAGAAGCTGGCGACCGCCGCGCCGATGCCGGTGCTGATGCAGAATTAGCATGCGATGACTGCCGAGTTCGTGCTCCCGGAGACGCGATACGCGGATCGCACAGCCCGGGGTCCATTCCCGCGCCGGGTGTAGCGGTCCGCTGGACGGCTGGCTCCTGGTGGACTAAACTTAGTCCACCATGGAAAAGATCAATGTCCACGACGCCAAGACGCATTTCTCCCGGCTGCTCGACCGTGCGCAGGAGGGCGAGGAGTTCGTCATCGCCAAGGCCGGCAAGCCGGTGGCGCGGCTGGGGCCGCTTGCGGGCCGGGCGAAGAAGCGGCGCCTCGGCCTGCTGGACGGCAAATTGCGCATCCCCGACGATTTCAACGCCCCGCTGCCGGACGCGGTGATCGCGGCCTTCGAAGGCCGGCGCCGGTGAGGATCCTTCTCGATACGCACCTCCTGCTGTGGTCGGTCGCGAGTTCGCGCCGCCTGCCGAAGCAGGCGCGCGCGCTCCTGCTCGACGCCGCAAACGAGGTCTTCTACAGCGCCGCGAGCGTGTGGGAAGTCGCGATCAAGAGCGCGTTGCGGCGCAGCGATTTCAGGGTCGACCCGACGGTTCTAGTGCGCGCGCTCGTGCAGAGCGGATTTGCCGAGCTGCCGGTGAGCGCGGCGCACGCAGCGGGCGTTGCCCGGTTGCCGGTGATCCATCGCGATCCCTTTGACCGTCTGCTGGTGGCCCAATCGGTTGCCGAGCCGTTGACGCTTCTCACTAACGACGCGATGCTGGCCCGATACGGACCCCTGGTGCAGGTGGTGTGAGCTTCAGGATTGGGGTCGACCTAGGCGGCAGCAAGATCGAGCTCGTCGCGCTCGACG
>Ga0214473_10010992_pt1 | contig 10632 bp, 10 predicted proteins | sample RVTome_7_FD_203509 | JGI IMG/M metagenome (GOLD analysis project Ga0214473, IMG submission 203509) | Soil microbial communities from uranium-contaminated site in the Upper Colorado River Basin, Wyoming, United States - RVT98D197 | ecosystem: Environmental > Terrestrial > Soil > Contaminated >... | reverse complement strand
TGGCCGCCTGCTGGGTATGCGCGATGTGGTCGATCTTGAGCTTGATGCCGGTGTCCTTGGTGAACTGCTGGCCGATCTCGGCGAGCTTCTTGTCCGAGGCGGGGGCGAAGTTGTTCCAGCAGAGGTAGGAGATCTCGCGCTGCTGCCCGCGGGCAGGCGGAACCCGGGTGGCGAGGATACCGGCGAGGCCGGCTCCGGTGCTCGTCAGGAATGTCCGTCGGCTGACTGGTCCCATGGGGCGACTCCTCCTCACTGAGGGCACAGATATGGGTCACGGGAACCGGGAAGATTGTGTGCGGACTGTATGCCGGGGGCCGGCCGCCTGTCAAGCGATTCCCCCTCGGGGACGCGCGGATCAGGCGTAGACGCGGAGCACACCGTAGAGCACCGTGCCCGCGAGCAGCGCGGCGGCGACCAGGGTGAGCGCGACCTGCGCGGCCCTGCTCACGAGGGGCGCACCGGCTCGGCGAGCATGACCGTGGGACGGAGCTTCTGGAGCCCGAGTCCCAGCAGGAGCAGGCCGAGGCCGACGAGGTCGGTGACCAGGCCCGGATCGATGAGGCAGAGGGCGGCCGCGATGAAGATCGCCCGCTCCCAGGGCCGGGCGACCCGGATGAAGTAGCCCTCGAGCCCCGCCGCGAGCGCGACCACCCCGATGGTGCCGGTGACGACGGCGCGGCCGATATCGATCCAGGGGCCCGAGAAGAGGAGGGCCGGGTTGTAGACGAAGAAATACGGAACGATGAAGCCGGCCGCCGCGAACTTGACCGCCTGCCACCCCGCCCCCCACAGGCTGCACTTGCCGATCGACGCCGCCGCGTAGACCGCCAGGGCCACCGGCGGCGTGACCGCGGAGAGGCACGCGAAGTAGAAGCCGAACATGTGCGCGGCCATCGGGGTCACCCCGAGCTTCATGAGGGCGGGGATGAGCAGCGCGGCCAGCATGATGTACGCGGGCGTCGTCGGCATGCCCATCCCGAGGATGATGGCGGCGACCATGGTGATGAAGAGGGCCAGCACGAGGCTCGTGCCGGAGACGCTGACGAGGAAGCTCGTGAACCGGATGGCGAGCCCGGTCTGCAGGACGACTCCGATGACGATGCCCGCGGCGGCGGTGGCCATCGCCACCGGCACCGTCTGCTCCGCGCCGTCGCGAAGCGCGTCGAGGGCGCGCCGCCAGGTGATCCGGCTCTCCGGGCGGAGCCAGGAGAGCGCGATCACGGACACCGACGAGACGATGGCCGCGTAGGTCGCGGTGAATCCCTGCAGGAGCAGGACGAAGATCACGACGAGCGGCACGAAGAGGTGCCCCTGCCGCCACATGATGTGGCCGAGCACGGGCAGCTCTTCCCGCGGGATGCCCCGCAGGCCGCTCCGGATCGCGTTGAAGTGGATGGCCGCGAAGAGCGCCCCGTAGTAGAAGAGGGCGGGGATCACGGCCGCGAGCATGATGGAGCCGTAGGAGACGCCCAGGAACTCCGCCATCACGAAGGCGGCCGCCCCCATGATGGGCGGCATGATCTGCCCGCCCGTCGAGGCCACCGCCTCGATCGCGGCCGCCGCGTCCGGCTTGAAACCGGTCCGCTTCATCATCGGGATGGTCAGCCAGCCGTCCACCATGACGTTGGCCACCGCCGAGCCCGAGATGGTCCCGAACAGGCTCGAGGACACCACCGCGACCTTGCCGGGGCCGCCCCGCGCGCCGCCCGCGATGGCGTTGGCGAAGTTCATGAAGAACTGGCCGGCGCCCGACTTCTCCAGAAATGCCCCGAAGAGGATGAAGAGGATGACGTAGGAGCCGGCGACACCGAGCGGGATCCCGAAGATGCCCTCGCTCGTGAAATACGTCTGGTCGAGGAGGATCTCGAGCGTGAGACCGCGATGGTGGAGAACCCCCGGCATCCACGGTCCCGCGAGGGCGTAGAGGATGAAGGACACCGCCACGATGGGCAGCGCGGCTCCGATCGTGCGGCGCGTCGCTTCGAGGACCAGGACCACCGCGAGGGCCGCCACCGCGATGTCGGCGGCGCTGAGCGGGTCGGCGGTGGGGAAGCGCAGCGTCACGTACTCATAGCGGACGAACAGGTAGCCCGTGCCGACGAGGGACAGGGCGGCCAGCCCGAGGTCGGTCCACGGGATCCGGTCGGGAGTGCCGCCCTTGCGCGCGGGGAAGAGCAGGAAGGCCAGGACGAGGCTGAAGGCGAGGGTGATGATCCGCAGCGCCAGGCTGTCCGGCGCGGCGGGGGTGAGCCGGGCGTAGACGTGGTAGAGGGACATGGAGACCCCCACCACGCCCACGACCAGGCCTGGATAGCCCGCGAGCTTGCGCACCGGGCGACTACTTCAGGAGGCCGGCTTCGCGATAGTAGCGCTCCGCCCCGGGATGCCGGGGCATTCCGAACGACTCGGCGAAGTGTTTCGGCGTGGTGCCCTTCATGACCGCACTGACGTTGGCGAAGGCCTCACGCCCCTCGACGATGGCCTTGGTGACCTTGTAGATCGCGTCGGCGGGGGCCTTGGACGAGGCGATGAGGATGGTCGGGGCCTGGATCGTCACCACGTCCTCCTCGATCCCATAGGCGCCGTACGTGCCCTTCGGGACCACGTGGCGGACGAACCCGGCGTTGAGCGCCTGCATCTTCTTGATCGTGTCCTCGGTCAGGCCCACCATCCGCAGCTTCCGCGAGGAGCCCACGTCCAGCACGAACGAGGCCGGGACGACGGTGTACCAGCCCATCGCCACCGCCTGCCGGTTCTTGATCAGCTCGCCGTTCTCGGTGATCGAGCCGTAGCTCTTGGTCCCGAGGTCGTCGAGCTTCATGCCGACGACCTTGAGCAGCAGCTCCCACCCCTCGGCGAGGCTGGTATTGCCGCGCGGCGGCAGCGCCACCGCCTTGCCCTTGAGATCCTCGATCTTCCGGACGTCGGTGTCGGCGGGGACGATGAGCTGCCAGACGTTCGGGTAGTAGTTGGCGACGATGAGCGGCTTGTCGGTCTGCTTGCCCTTCCAGGTGTTCACCCCGGCCCGCGCGTCGGCGAGCACCGTGGTCATCGACCAGCCCAGGTCGGCCTTGTCGTTGCGGATCTTCTCCATGTTGACGAGGGCGGCGCCCGGCTCGACCTGCACGTCGAGCTCGGGGAACTTCTTCTTGATCACGTCGGCGGTGGCCGCGGCCATGGGCGTCCAGGTGCCGCCGGTCGGGCCGGCCGAGAAGATCAGCCCCACCTTTTCCTGGGCGAGGCCGGGCGCTCCGAGGGCCAGGCAGAGCATCAGGGCGGCGGCCAGCAGGGATACACGTCGGGTCGTCACGATCATTCCGAAGAGCCTCCTTGTTGCGGTCAATGAGTGAGCAGCGGCACGATCCGGCCCGCCGCGTCGAAGCCGAGGGGGCGGCCCTCGCCGATCACGGTCAGGTCCGGACGCTTGGCGATCTCGGGCAGCAGGGCTGCGGAGCACTCGATCTCGCCCAGGACCAGGGTGCTCCGGATGCGGATCACCCGGGCGCGCTCGGGCGGGGTGAGGCCGATGCAGTTGAGCGCGCTCTCCACCGCCTCGCGGTCGCTCTCGAACACGAGCGGCAGCTTGGCCCCGTTGGGGGCACAGGCGGTGAGGGTGTTGATGGCGGTCGGCTTCCAGTCGATCTTCTCGGCGAGCCGGCGAGTCGTGAAGTCGGCGTTGCCGATCCCGGTGGCGTTGCCGTAGCTCTCGTCGGTGAGGTCGAGGGCCACGATCCACAGGATCTTCGGGTCGGCGGGGAACGGCTCGTGCGGGTTGGACGGACGGCCGATCACGTTGGTGTCCATGCCCGAGCCGGAGACGTTCTTGCCGATCTCCTCCACCACCAGGACGTCCAGCTTCGAGCACGGCAAGCGGGCCATCCAGGCGCGCGCGTCCTTCAGGAGGCGGCGCTCCCCCGCTTCGAGGTCCGCCGCGTTGAAGGCCTCCACGCACGCGGTCTCGTCGTAGCCGTTCTCCACGATGCCGAGCCCGAAGCCGATGCGGGCCTTGGCCAGCATCTCGCGGCCCACCGCGGTGATCACCGTCTCGTAGCCGTGGTTGACGTTGGCCCGGTGGTACTGGGTGGCCCCGTGGTATTTGCCGAGCCCGATCGTCATCATCTTGAAGAGGCCGGATTCGATCGAGCCCTTGAAGTCGGTGTGAGGCTTGATCCGGTTGACGACCCCGATCCAGTCGGCCTCGGCCGCGATCCGGTCGAGCCAGACCGGCAGCCCCAGGGCCTCCCCCACCTGGACCACCTCCATGCCGGCCCGGATCTCGCAGCCCATGGTGGATTCGGTGATGCCGTAGTGGGCGAGCACCGCCCGCTGGCCCTCCGCGGTGGCCCCGCCGTGGCTGCCCATGGCCGGGAAGACGAAGGGGTGGGCCCCCTGCGCCTTGAGCCAGTCCACGGTCGCCCGGACGACGACGTCGATATTGGCGACGCCCCGGCTGCCGGCGCCCACCGCCACCGTATCCCCCCGCTTGACGGGCAGGTGGGCGGCAGAAAGGGTCTCCACGACCCCGCCCGGGATGTCCTCGAGCCGGGTGCGCTGGAAGGTCTGCCGCACGCGGTACATCGTCGGGAGCGTCACCGGCCCCAGCGGCGGCATGACCGGATGATATGAAGCCTCCCTCAGTCCTGTCAATGTCCTTGACTTTCAAGACTTCCGCCCTTACAACTGGGGGCCAATCGATGGCCGACCCGTGGCCGATGCGTCGCAAATTCCTCTCGGTTTCTTTGGCGCTCGCGAGTCTGCTCCTGCTGCAAAGCGGGTGCACGACCATTGCGGATTTCTTTCGCCAGCGCCCCCAGCCGCTGCCGCCGGCGTCGGATCTCTATGCGGAGGGCGAGAACCAGCTCAACAAGGGCCGGTTCGACGAAGCGCGCACCGCATTTCGCAAGGTCGCGGAGCGCCACCCGCAATCGGGCTACGCCCCGCGGGCGCGATTCCTGATCGGTGAAGCGTTCTACCGCGAGGGTCAGTGGGACAAGGCGATCAAGGAGTTCGAGGGCTTCATGTCTTTCTACCCGCGCCATGAGATCGCCGACCTGGTGCAGTTCCGGCTGGCCATGAGCTACTACGACCAGATGAAGCCGGTGGAGCAGGATCAGGAGATCACCCGCAAGGCGATGGAGGCCTTCCGGCTGCTGGTCCGCGAGTATCCCGAGAGCCGCTACGCGGCCGACGCGCTGGCCAAGATCGATATCTGCCGGGGCCGGCTGGCCCAGAAGGAGCTGTGGGTGGCCAGCTACTACCTGAACCAGGGCAATCCGGGCGCCGCCCGCCAGCGGCTCGAGAAGGTGGTCAAGGAGTATCCCCGCACCCTCGTGATCCCGGAGGCGCTGTTCCGGCTCGGCGAGGTGTATGCCGGCGACGGTCGCGCCGACGATTCGCAGCGCATGTTCCGGCAGGCCGCCGACGAATACCCTTACACGGAATGGGGCCGGCGTGCCGCGCAGCGGATCCAGACCGCCACGAGGTAATTCCATGCACGACGTCGTCGATCTCCGATCCGATACCCTGACCCTCCCCACCCCGGCGATGCGGGAGGCGATGGCCCGTGCCGAGGTGGGTGACGACGTCTGGGAGGAAGACCCGACGGTTCGCCGACTGCAAGAGCTGGCCGCCCGCCGCACCGGCAAGGAGGCGGCGCTCTTCGTCTCCTCGGGCACCCAGGGCAACCTGGTCTCGGTGCTCTCCCAGACCCGGGCCGGCCAGGAGGTGGTGCTCGACGCCGACTCGCACATCTTCAACTACGAGGGCGCGGGGGCGGCCGTCTTCGGGGGCGTGCAGACCCTGCCGCTCCAGACCCAGCGCGGCTTCCTCACCCCGGAGCAGGTCCGCGAGCACATCCGGCCCAGCAACATCCACATCCCGACGACCGGGCTGGTGTGCCTCGAGAACACCCACAACCGCCACGGCGGCACCTGCTGCACGCCCGAGGAGATCGAAGCGGTGGCGGGGGCGGCCCATGCCGCGGGGGTTCCCGTGCACCTGGACGGCGCGCGAATCTTCAACGCGGCGGTGGCCCTGAAGCGCCCCGTCGCCGATTTCGCCCGCCACGTCGATTCGCTCACCTTCTGCCTCTCCAAGGGTCTGGGCGCGCCGGTGGGCTCGCTCGTGTGCGGGTCGCGGGAATTCGTGGCGCGCGCGCGCCGGGTGCGGAAGATGCTGGGCGGCGGCATGCGGCAGGTCGGCGTGCTGGCCGCGGCCGGCATCGTGGCGCTCGAGTCCATGGTGGAGCGATTGGCCTCGGACCACGTCAATTGTCGCCGGCTCGCGGAGGGCGTGAGCCGCCTGCCGCGCGTCAGGCTGGATCTCGGCACCGTGCAGACCAACATCGTCATCTTCCGGGTGGAGAAAGACGGCGGCGCCGCCGAGCTGGTCACGGGCTGCCTGGCCCGGAAGGTGAAGATCCACCAGACCGGCCCCGGCACCATCCGCTGCGTCACCCACAAGGACGTCGACGCCGACGACATCGAGCGGGCCCTCGAGGCCTTCCGAGAGATCACGGCGGCCTGGTAGCCGCCCGCACCCCAGAGGAGGCCGCACCCTATGGCCGAGCGCCTGCTGGACGTCAAGAACCTCAAGACCTACTTCTTCACCGACGAGGGCGTCGTGCGGGCCGTCGACGGTGTCGACCTCTACATCGAGAAGGGGGAGACGCTGGGGGTCGTCGGGGAGTCGGGCTGCGGCAAGTCGGTGACCGCGCTCAGCATCATGAGGCTGATCCCCCAGCCCCCCGGGCGCATCGTCGAGGGGGAGATCAACTACAACGGGACCAACCTGGTGACCCTGGCTCCCAATCGGATGCGCAAGATCCGCGGCAAGGAGATCTCCATGATCTTCCAGGAGCCCATGACCTCGCTCAACCCCGTGTTCACCTGCGGGGAGCAGATCGCGGAGGCCATCCGCCTCCACGAGGGGCTCGGACGCCGCGACGCCATGGCCAAGACGGTGGACATGCTGAAGCTCGTGCACATCCCCAACGCGGAGCGCCGCGTGAAGGAATATCCGCACCAGCTCTCGGGCGGCATGCGGCAGCGGATCATGATCGCGATGGCGCTCTCCTGCAACCCGAATCTGTTGATCGCGGACGAGCCCACCACCGCCCTCGACGTCACCATCCAGGCCCAGATCCTCGAGCTGCTCAACGAGCTGAAGTCGAAGCTCCACATGGCGGTCATGCTCATCACCCACGACATGGGCGTCATCGCGGAGACCGCGCAGCGGGTGGTCGTGATGTACGCGGCCAAGGTGGCGGAAGAAGCGCCGGTGGCCGACCTCTTCAAGGAGCCGCTGCACCCCTACACCCAGGGCCTGCTGCGGTCCATCCCGCGCATCGACCTCGCGGCCACCGCGCGGCGCCGGCTCGAGACCATCCCGGGCACGGTGCCGACGCTCCGGGGCGACATCGCCCCCGGCTGCCGGTTCGCCCCGCGCTGCCCATTCGTGAAATCGGTATGCACCGAGAAAGATCCGGTGCTCAAGGAAGTCAAGCCGGGACACAAAGTGTCCTGCTGGCTCTACTAGAGGGCAGCCATGGCTGAGACCGCACTTCTTCGCATCAAGAACCTCAAGAAGTACTTCCCGATCCGCGGCGGCCTGTTCTCCCGCGAAGTGGCGCGGGTGCACGCGGTCGACGACGTGAGCTTCGACCTCCAGAAGGGTGAGACGCTCGGCCTGGTGGGCGAGTCGGGCTGCGGCAAGTCCACCACCGGCCGCTGCATCCTGCGCCTGATCGAGCCCACCGCGGGTGAGGTGTGGTTCGAGGACAAGAACGTCACCACGCTCGACAAGCGCTCGCTGCGTCACCTCCGGCGGGACATGCAGATCATCTTCCAGGACCCGTACGCCTCGCTCAACCCGCGCATGACGGTGGGCTCGATCATCGGTGAGGCGCTCGTGATCCACAAGCTCGCCAAGAGCAAGCGCGAGCGGGACGAGCGGGTCGTGCACCTGCTGGAGACGGTGGGCCTCAACGCCGACCACCTGCGCCGCTACCCCCACGAGTTCTCGGGCGGCCAGCGCCAGCGCATCGGCATCGCGCGCGCCCTCGCGGTGAGTCCCAAGCTGATCGTGGCCGACGAGCCGGTCTCCGCGCTGGACGTGTCCATCCAGGCCCAGGTCATCAACCTGCTGGAGGACCTCCAGAAACAGTTCAACCTGACCTACCTCTTCATCGCCCACGACCTCTCGGTGGTCGAGCACATCTCGACCAGGGTGGCCGTGATGTACCTCGGCAAGATCGTGGAGATCGCCCCCGCCAAGGAGCTCTACACCAATCCCAAGCACCCCTACACGGAAGCGCTGCTCTCCGCGGTGCCGATCCCGGATCCGGCCATCAAGCGCAAGCGCATCCTGCTCGAGGGCGACGTGCCGAGCCCGATCAAGCCCCCGTCGGGCTGCCGCTTCCACACCCGCTGCCCGGTCCGCGTCCCCTCCTGCTCCGAGAACGAGCAGGTCCTGAAGCAGATCTCTCCCGGCCACTGGGTGGCGTGCCAGGTGAGGGCGTAAGGGCGACCCGTCGCGAGCTCTCTGCCGTGACCCCTCTCTCGGATTCGCTCGCCTCGCCTTCGGCTGCGGCTCGCCCAACGTGGTCCGGCATCTTCCACATCCTCGCCACGCCGTTCCGCGAGGACGGCGCGCTCGACACCGCGGGCCTCCCGCACCTCGTCGAATCCGCGCTGGCCACCGGCATCACCGGCTTCACCATCCTCGGCATCGCGGGCGAGGCGCACCGGCTCACCGACGAGGAGCGCCGCCGCGTGGTGGAGAGCGTGGTCAAGGAGGTGCGCGGGCGCGTGCCGGTCGTGGTGGGCGTCTCCGCCTCCGGCACCCACCTGGCCACCGCCTTCGCCCGCATGGCGCGCGAGCACGGCGCCGACGCGCTGATGGTGGCGCCGCCCGCCGGTCTCAAGAACCTGGACGCCGTCTCCGAGTACTACCAAACCGTCGCCGCGGCCACCGGGCTGCCGATCGTGCTGCAGGACGAGCCCGTCACGACCCAGGTGATCATGCCGGCTCCGTTCATCGGGCAGCTCTGCGAGCTCGTCCCCCAAATCGGCGCGGTCAAGCTCGAGGAGCCGCCGACCTTGCCCAAGATCACGCGCCTGCGCGCGCTCTTCGGGAGCCGGGTGGCGATCTTCGGCGGGCTCGGGGGCGTGTACTTCTTCGAGGAGCTGTCGCGCGGCGCCGACGGCGCCATGACCGGCTTCCCCTACCCCGAAGCCCTGCGCGGCATCCGCGAGCACTTCGTGGCCGGCCGGCGCGACGAGGCCCGCGCGCTCTTCTACCGCTGGCTGCCCTTGATCCGCTACGAGACCCAGCCGGGCGCCACGCCGGGCACCGCCGTCGGCATCCGCAAGGAGATCCTGCGCCGCCGCGGCTGGATCGCCTCCGCGACGGTGCGACCGCCCGCGCCCCTGCTCGACACGGCCACCTTTGCCGAGATCGGCGAGATCCTGACCGCGGTGGGGGCCTGAGCGCCGTGCCCAGCGTCACGGTCAACGACGTCCGGCTCTTCTACGAGGAGGCCGGCGCCCCCGACGCCCCGCCGCTCGTGCTGATCATGGGGTGGGGCGGCGATCACACCGCCTGGGCGCTCCAGGTTCCCGCCTTCGCGGCCGAGCACCGCGTGATCGCGTTCGACAACCGGGGCGCGGGCCAGAGCGAGGTCGCGGACGCGCCCTACACGATCGCCGGCATGGCCGCGGACGTGGTGGGGCTCATGGACGCCCTCGGCATCGGGCGCGCCCACATCTGCGGCGCCTCCATGGGCGGCATGATCGCCCAGGAGCTGACGCTGCTCCATCCGGAGCGCGTGCGCACGCTCGGGCTGCACTGCACGGCCCCGGTCATCGACGCCTACGGCCGCTTCCTGATCGACACGCTGCTGGCCGTGAAGGCGCGCGGGGACCGCGAGGAGAACGTGCGGGCGATCATGCCGTGGATCCTCTGCCGGAAGACGATGGGCGAGCGCCCGGACTTCATCCGCTTCTGGATCGACCGCGCGCTCACCTATCCCTACCCGATCGGCCTCGAGGGGCTCTCGCGCCAGGCCGACGCCATCCGCTCACACGACACGCTCGCGCGCCTGGGCGAGGTCCGGGTGCCGACGCTCATCACCACGGGAACCGAGGACATCCTCGTCCCGCCCACGTCCTCCCGAGAGATCCACGCGCGCATCCCCGGATCGGAGCTGACCCCGATCGCGGACGCGGGCCACCTGCACTTCATCGAGCAGGCGGAACGATTCAACGAGGCCTGTCTGGGGTTTCTCCAGAAGCACCGCGGGGCCTGACGCCCCGCGGCCCGCGGTCAGCGCGGGCGGGACTTGGCGACGGCCGGGCCGGATTCCTCCCAGATGTAGCTGTGGGGGTTCAGGGGCTGGCCCTTGACCTGGATCTCGTAGTGGAGATGCGGGCCCGAGGAGCGGCCCGTGTTGCCGGTGAGCGCCACCGTGTCGCCGCGGCGCACCTGCTGGTCCATCGCGACGGTGACCTTCGACAGGTGGCCGTACAGCGATCGGGTGTCGTTGCCGTGGTCGAGGACGAGCGTGATGCCGTACTCCGGCTGCTGGCCCGCGAAGACCACGACGCCGGGCGCGGGCGCCTTCACGGGCATGCC
>Ga0214473_10010991_pt1 | contig 10633 bp, 6 predicted proteins | sample RVTome_7_FD_203509 | JGI IMG/M metagenome (GOLD analysis project Ga0214473, IMG submission 203509) | Soil microbial communities from uranium-contaminated site in the Upper Colorado River Basin, Wyoming, United States - RVT98D197 | ecosystem: Environmental > Terrestrial > Soil > Contaminated >... | reverse complement strand
TATCATCCTCATCAGCATTGACTCCGGCCCGCCGGTGACACGAGGCTATGGCGTGATCGCGGGGATGAGCGGCAGCCCGATCTATGTGAAGGGCAAGCTGATCGGCGCGTTGGCCTATGCCTGGTCGTTCTCAAAGAAACCGATCGCCGGGGTCACCCCCATCGCGCAGATGCTGGAGGCGTATCAGCCGGGCGGCTCGCCGAAGCCGGTGTCCGGCTCGCTCAAGCCGACGCGACCCTTGCGCATCGGGGGGCAGAGGGTCGAGCGCGCGGTCGTGCTGCCCTCTTCCGGCACTGTTGCCCCTGCCGCCGGCGGCGGCACGGCCACGCTGGTGCCCATCGCCACTCCGTTGCTGGTGAGTGGGGGAAGCCCGGCGATGATCGCGCGGCTCCGCACCGCGCTGGAGCCGAGGGGGATAGTGCCGGTCGCGGGGGCGGGCGCGAGGGCGATCGCGAAGGCGCGCATGGAACCCGGCGCCGCGATAGGGGCGCGGCTGGTGGGTGGCGACGTGGATCTCACCGCGGTGGGTACGGTGACCTATGTGAAGGACGGCGTGGTGCTGGCCTTCGGCCATCCGTTTCTGGGCCTGGGCACGACCGACGTTCCGCTGACCGCGGCCTACGTGCATGGGATCATGCCGTCCTCCGAGCTGTCGTTCAAGTTGGCCTCCGGCGGACAGGCGATGGGGCGGTTCACCGAGGACCGCGCCTCCTGCATCGGGGGGAAGCTGGGCGGCAAGTCCTCGCTGATCGAGAGCACGCTACGGGTGTCGGACCAGGACCGGAACTGCGCGCGCAGCTACCGCGTGCAGGTGATACGCAATCGCGGGCTGACCGCGATGCTGTTGAGCATTCTCCTGGGCGGGGCGGTGGAGAGTATCGGGCCGCCTACGGAGGGAACCAGCCGGATGCGCCTCGCGCTGCAGGCTGGGAGTCTCCCCCCGATCAGGCGGGAGAACACCTACAGCATGGAGGGGGGAGGAGACCTCCTCTCGCTCCTCTTCGGCGGTTGGGGGGGAGCTATGTCACCTACTGACGAGCTCTCGCAGATCTTGGAGGTGCTTCAGGACAACGATTTCGGTGAGGCCAAGGTCAGCCGCCTGGAGGTGGCGGTGGAGCTCAGCAAGGAGCGCCGGGTGGCCAAGGTGGAGCGGGTGTTTGCGCCGCGGCGCACGGTGAAGCCGGGAGATGAGGTGCCGGTGGAGATCACGCTACGGGTGGCCGAGCGGGGGTTGGTGACACGCACTGAGAAGGTGACCGTCCCGGCGCACTGCCCGCCTGGTCGCCTGCGCATCGGGATTGCAGGCGGGAGCTCCTCCGATGACCTGCGGGGCCGGCTGGAGGTCTCGGATCCGAAGCCGGAATCTTTGGCGCAGATGGTGGACCAGATGGTGAGAAGGCCGCGCAACAACGACCTCGTGCTGTTCACCGCGTTGCCTACCGTCGGGGTGGAAACGCGCGGGTTGGTGTTCCGCGATCTACCCCCCGCGGTGATCGAGGTTATCCGGGCCGCGCGGTCCACACGCGTGCGGACGTTGCGGGATCACGCGGAGCAACGCGCGGAAACGGACTGGGTGCTCTCCGGTCACGCCGTGATTTCGTTCACCGTAGAAGGGGACCAGAAGGACAAGGGCGGTCGCCCACCCTCACCCGAGTATGCCCCCTCGATGTTCGAGGATTTTGGCTCGCCCTTTGCGGGCCTGTTCTCGAGCTTGGAGGGCGAGGCGAGGCGAGCACGCGCCTCTGTCGGCGGGGAGGTGATGGAGGGGGGAGAGCTCGGCGCCGACGAGGACGGTGGCGAGGAGGGTGACGGCGCGGGGGGAGACGCGGAGCTCGAGGAGAGCGATGTCCCAGAGATGCCGAGCTGGGAAGAGGTGTCTTCAGCTGGGGAGCGTGAACTCGACGAAAACGGCGCGCCGACCTCCTCCGGGAGTGGCTCGCAGAACCGCGGCGGCGGAGGCGGATCGGGCCGCACGGCCTCGGTATGGCGAGTGAACGATCCCAAGGAGATGGCCAAGGGGAAGTGCGTGGGCGTGGCCCAATTCAACACCGGGGCAGTGATGCTGGCTCCGCAGATGAGCGCGGTGGCGGGCCTAGTCGAGCGGTGCCTGTGGTCGGTGGCGGTGGGAGGAGACGGGTCGGTGTACGTCGGCGCATGGGCGGACGGCCGGCTGCGGCGGATGGCGCCTGACGGGACGGTGACAACGGTGCTGGAGACGCCAGACGCGGTGGTGCAGGCAGTGGTGGTGGGTGGGGATGGGGCGGTGTATGCGGCGACGGGGCCGAGCGGGACGATCTACCGGATCCCGCCGGAGCGCGGTCCGGCGGCAGGTCGGACCCACGGAACAGTGCTGTGCCGGCTCGACGCGCAGAACGTATGGGCCCTGGCGCTCGACCAGAGCGACAACCTGTGGGCGGCGACGGGGCCGAAGGGCAAGCTGTACCGCATCTCGATCACGAAGGCGGGCGTAGGCACTCCCGCCCTACAATTCACCGCCCCGGATCGGCATCTCACCGCGCTGGCGCTGGCCGGGGACGGGACGGTGTACTGCGGCACCTCGCCCTTGGGAAAGGTGTACGCGGTGGCTCCAGACGGGGCCGTGCGATCGGTGTTCGAGGTGGCGAAGGCGACGGTGCAGAGCCTGGCAGTGGGGCCGGACGGCAGCGTCTACGTGGGTACGTCGCCGGACGGGAAGGTGTTGAAGATCGGGCCGGAGGGAGCGGCGCGCGAACTGCTGAAGACGAAGGGCCGGCATGTGCTGGCGCTGCGGGCGGCCTCGGACGGATCGGTTTATGCGGTCTCCGGGCCGGAGGCGCGTATCTATGTGGTGCAGGACGACACGACGTGGTGTGAGCTGCCGCGGGTGGAGTCGGACTACGTGGTGGGAATGGCGCCGGGGAGCGACGGGAGCTGGTACCTGACGGCGCCGGATACCGGGCGCCTGATCAGGCTGGACCTGAGTGCTGAGGGGAAGGGCAGCTACACCTCTGCGGTGCGGGATGCGGGCGCGATGGCGCGCTGGGGCGCGGTGCGGAGGCGAGGCGAATCTCCGGCGGAGAGCCGCATGAGCATCTGGACGCGTACCGGCATGACCGCGTATCCCGACGGCACCTGGAGCGAATGGCAGGAGGTAGAGGAGGGAGTAACCAGCCCGCCTGGACGGTATCTACAGGCTCGGGTTGACCTATCCGGCGGCACGAGGACCCCGCCTCGGGTGGACAATCTGGAGATCAGCTATCTGCCGGCGAATCGGGCTCCGGAGGTTTCGGTGACCGCGCCTGGGCCGAACGCCATGTGGTCGGGGAAGCAGACCATCCGGTGGTCAGGAAAGGATCCAGACGGGGACAAGCTGGCCTACGAGGTATCCTACTCGGTTGATGATGGAGCCACCTGGACGAAGATCGAGGCTCCGGCGAAGCCCAAGGAGAAGGAGCAGCCGAAGGCGACGGAGGGAAGAGCGCAGGGCGCGGATAAGCCGACGGAGGCCAAGCCTGCGGGTTCCGCGTCGCCTCGCCCCGAGCCGGGTGATCAGCGAGGGGAGGCCGCGCCCGCGCAGGGCGCGCGGTGGCCTGGTGCGCAGCCGACTGCGGTGAAGCCGCCGCTGGGCCGGACGACCCCCGGAGACGCGGAGCCGGAGGCGGGAGAGCCGGAGGAGAGTGAGGAGCCCGGGGAGGGAGAGGAGGCCCGCACGGAGGCCGAACCGCCAAGGCCCGCCTCTGCCAATCGCGCCACGACGCTGTCTTGGGACACCGCGACGGCGCCGGACGGGCTGCACCGGATCAAGGTGGTAGCGAGTGACAAGGAGGCGGATCCCCTCAACCCACGCACGGGAGAGGCAATCTCGCAGAGCTTCACCGTGGACAATACCCCGCCGGGATTCACCCTCGATCCCACCCGCCGCGAGGACGGCCCGCCGCCGGAAAGCGTGTTGGTGTGGGATAAGACCACCTACGTCACGAACGTGGAGATAAGAGTGGATCAAGGCGAGTGGTCACCGGTGGCGGCGAGGGATGGCATTCTCGACAGCGCGTCGGAGACGGTGGCGATCGCGGTGGAGCAACTGCCCGGGGGCGCGCATCAGCTCGAGATGCGGGCCCGCGATGCCGCGGGGAATGTCGGAACGGTGACGCTCCGTTACAAGAGGTAGGCCAAGCACCAACGGCCAGGGCCGGCCCGTTCAGCGCATCCGCAGGAACATCTGGAAGTCGGCGGGGCTGCTGGCTACGGCCATGGCGGTCTGCGGGTTCACCTTCGCGGAGAGAACGAGGGTCTTCAGGGCCTGATCCAGGGTTTGCATTCCGTCCGAGGCGCTAGCTTGCATCACCGAGAGCATCTGGTGCGTCTTCCCTTCCCGGATCAGATTGCGAATTGCGGAGTTGGCCACCAGGATCTCCTGGGCACAACACCGCCCCTTGCCGTCCGACATGGGGAGCAGCGTCTGGCACACGATCCCCTCAAGCGTGGTGGAGAGCTGGACGCGGATCTGCTCCTGCTGGTAGGGCGGGAAGACGTCCACGATGCGGTCTATGGTCTGGGCGGCGCTGGTGGTGTGGAGCGTGGCCAGCACCAGGTGACCCGTCTCCGCCGCGGTCACCGCGGCCGCGATGGTCTCCAGATCGCGCATCTCGCCGATTAGGATCACATCGGGGTCTTGGCGCAGCACGTGTCGGAGTGCGATGGTGAAGGACTTGGTGTCGCTGCCCACCTCTCGCTGGATGATGATACTGCGCTCGTTGCGGTGCAGGAACTCAATCGGGTCCTCAACGGTGACGATGTGGCAGCGCCGGGTGACGTTGATCTCCCGGATCATGGCGGCGAGAGTGGTGGACTTGCCGGAACCCGTGGGCCCCGTGACCAGCACCAGGCCGCGCGGCTTGCTGGCGAAGGTCTTGATCACCAAAGGCATTCCCAGGCCGTCGAGAGAGGGCGGGTCCACGGGCACGGCCCGAAACACCGCGCCGATGGTACCCCGCTGCTTGTGCACGTTGACACGGAAGCGGGAGAGGCCGGGAATGCTGTAGGCGAAGTCGAGCTCGTGGGTCTCCTCGAACTCGGTGATCTGTTCGTCAATCAGGATCGCGTACACCAGCTCGTGCACTTGCTTTGGCCCGAGCTTGTGCTGATTCGCCGGGACGAGATCTCCGTCAATGCGCAAGGTGGGGGCGCTGCTCGCGGCCAAATGGAGGTCGGAGGCCTTCCGCTCCATCATCAGGCGCAGCAGTTCATCAACGTGCAGAATCTCGGAGTCAGCCTCTTCCGGCCGCGCCCCGGCTTGCGTTCTGTCCGCGGTCGGCCCCGCCTCACCGGCCTTCACCTCCCGCATCAGCTGCGTGTAGAAGCGATCGATCGCGGCACGGATCTCCCGCTCCGTGGAGATGAGCCGCTCGACACGGGCTCCGGTGCGCGCCTGGATCAGGTCGCAGGCCAGCGTGTCGAGCGGGTTCACCATGGCGACCGCCATCTGACCCTCTACGTAAGTGAGAGGGACAACGCCGAAGCGTCGGGCCATGGACTCCGGCAGCAGTCGCACTGCGTCCACCTGGCAGACGGCGCGCGCCATATCCGCGACCCTCAGGTTGAGCGCCCTGGCAATCGCTTGGGCCATATCCTCCGGCGAGACGGCTCCCAGTTCCACCAGCACGCTGCCCAGCCACCGCCCCTGCGTATGGTGGATGGCCTGCGCGCGCTCCATCATGTGGCGGTCCACGAGACCGGCCGCCTGGACGATATCCGCCAGCTGTTCGCTGTCGGTCTTCGCGGGGGCCTTCGCCCTCGGGTCTGTCTTGGTCGCTACTTCGCTCACTTGCCTTACCTCAGGTGACCGCGTGCGATCCCATCGCCGCGGTGGACGTGGGAGGTGCGCTTAGCGGAGCAGGCTCGCCGCGTGCGAGGCCTGCATCGCCGGAACTCGTCTTTCGTCGCTCAGCACCGTCAGGAGCGCCTCCACCACCGTCGGGTCGTAGCGCCGGCCGCGCTCCATCACGAAATGGGCCCGCACCTCTTCTTCACTGATGGTCGGGCGGTACGGGCGGTCTGAGATCATCGCGTCATAGCAGTCGGCCGCCTGCACAATCCGCGCCACCAGGGGAATCTCTTCGCCGGCCAGTCGGTCCGGGTAGCCCCGGCCATCCCAGGACTCGTGATGGTTCCGCACCAACGCGAGGACCTCGCGGGAAGGCTTGAGCGGGCGGATAATCCGTTCCCCGATGACGCAGTGTTCCTGGCACGCTGCGCGCTCCTCCTCGGTGAGCGAGTTGGGCTTTAGGAGAATCGCGTCGCGGATGCCAATCTTGCCGACGTCGTGGAGCGGGCCGAAACTCTCGATGTCCCGAAGGGCCGATTCGGGGAGTTCCAGTTGTTCCGCAATGCGCAGCGCCAGCGAGGCGACGCGCTGGCCGTGGGTGGCGGTGTAGTTGTCTCTGGCATCGAGGGAGTAGATCAGGGAACGCACGGTGGAGAGGTAACTCTCCCGCAGCTCGGCATGGTGCTGTGCGCTTTCCATGGCCTTGGCGGCCATGTTCGCCAGGGTGGTAACCGCGTTCTGGTCGTCCGGCTCAAAGCCGCGTTCGCGCGCCGCGGTCAGCGCCCCCGCGAGCCCATTCTTGAGGCGGAGCGGGGCGCAGATTCGCGCGCCGCTCTCGCTCCAAGCGCGCACCTGCTGTTCCAGGTCCGCGATATGGTCCAGGTCCCCGAGCAACGGCCCGGGCCAGATTCCCTGCGGATCCAGCGAACCGATCTCGGCCGTCGCGAAGTTGTGGCGCGAATCGCGCGCGTACACCGGGTACCCCGTCTCTTCGTCGAAGAGCACGAGGGAGGCGGCATCGGCCCCCATATTTCCGACGAGGGAATCCACCACGAAAGTGGCGATCCGGTCCATGTCCAAGGAGCCGGAAAGCTCGGCGCTGGTGGAGCACAGCCCGCTGAGCTGGTTCACCCGCGCGTCGAGTATGGTCACGGTTTCCCTCAGTTCGCGGAACAGCCTGCGGTTGACCAGGCGCTGCTCTCGTTCGCGCCCGGCGAGGTAGAGGATCGCGCAGAAGATGAGCACGCCCAGCCCAATGCTCATCACCGCCTCGTCGTAAGTCATCCCGAAGACCAGCGGCTGGTAGCCGAAGATCAGCACCACCGCGAGCCAGGCCGCGAGGATGATGATGAAGCTGATCGCGATCCAGAGGATCTCTTTCCGTTTCTCGTCCGGGTCCGTCACCTCGCGGAATAGCTGAAAGCGCACAGGCTTACCCCTCTCTGAAGAGCCGTGGATCATAGGAACAGCTCTTCCCAGGAGATCTGCGCCCACTGCGACTTCCCGGTGCCAGGCAAGGGTAGGCCGGTCCACACGTCCGTATACTGAACGGTGATACTGCCCTTGGCGGCAGTCACCACGTCGGCGCAGATGGCGCCGTGAATGGTGACGTTACCAGTACCACTGACCGTGGCGTCCACCTCCACGCCGTGAGCGTAGATCAGGCCGTCAATCTCGGAACCGCCGGTAATGCGGATGGCCTTTGGGCTCATCAGGGCGATGGAGCTGGTCTCCGGCGTGGTGGTGGTGACATTGCCGACCACAGTGATCTGGCCGGAGGCCACCAGCAGGAACTGCCCCTCGAAACTGCCGGCCAGCTTGATATCGCCGTTGATGTAGACTACTCCGCTCAGCCCGGCCATGTCGGCGGTACTCCAGTTCAGGCCCTGCTGCGGTGCGTTGAAAATGTGCGTGGCGATGCTCCGGTAGTAGTTCAGATCAATCACCGGCATGGGAATGGGGGCGATGTGCTCATAGACGTTGGTCTGGGGACAGCCCTCCGGGATCTCGTTGATGGTGCCAGTGGTGTAGACGTACCCGACGTCCTGAGGCAGCGTCCCGGTGGGGTCGTTGAAGCTGACTGAGCCGCCCTTGAGAGTGATGTCGCCGTTGGAGTAGATCTGCGCGCCTTCGCCGCCCTCGTCAGGGAGAACGGTGACGTTTCCGCCGATGGTCAAGGGGCTGTCGGAGAAGAGCGCGCCCTTGAAGACGCGGCTGGGGTCGTCCACGTAGGTCGCGATCACCCGGATGGTCTCTTCCTTGTTGGCCCAGGTCTGGGAATGGGACATCACCAAGCAGGTGTTGGTAATGCCGTTGTAGGGCGCGGTTACCGTGAAATCCACGTCCCCCTGAGGCAGGGCGAAGGAGCCGGAGTAGGCGCCGGTGGTTTCGATCGCCTCGTTGATGCCGCCGTAGTCGTCATAGAGCATCGCCAGGGCCATGTCCACCCCCGATTCGGCGAGGGAGAAGGCCTGGGCGCGCTTCTGGTCCTTGGAGGCCCGGTCGAGCCCGTTGACGGCGATCTCCATGAGGGAGACCCCCAGGATCACCAGGCTGATGAGAGCGATCATGGCCAGCAGGAAGATGCTGCCGCGGTTGCGCCGCCCGGTACGTCCGATTCTCATTTTCGTCTCCTCCACGCCGGAGTAGAAAGGCCCTCGGTTTTCCCTCCGGCGGTACGGCGTTCCGCTCGCCGGTAACTGCTACAGATAACAGACTATCGGTTTCTCAGGCCGATCTCGCCCACCATGGTGGCCTGCGCGGTGCGGCTCCCAATACTCTCCCGTACCGTCACCGTCGCCTCTACCGAGTTGAGGTGGTAGATGTCGGGCCAGTAGATGAAGGTGTGCTTGGGGTGTCCCGTCTCGTCATCGGGATTGTCCACGATATGGTCGGCGATGACGTCCTGGCTGATGAGCGTGGTCCCGTCGGCCGCGAACCGCTTGCGCCAGATGCGATCTCCATCCGTGGCGATGCTGCCGCCCGCGTCACCGCGGTAGTAGATCACCCAGCCTCCCGGAACGAGGTAGGCATGTCCCAGGGCGTTGGTTTGGATCTCGTTGAAGTGGGCCGTCTGCGCGGCGTCGAAGATACGATTCGGCAGGCGGATCGCGATGTAGGTGGATTCGAACGGCGCGTCCCCGGGGGTGACGCTCATCCCCTGATGGATATCCGGCATCATCCTCTGCACGGCCCACGCGGACTCTTGCTGGGCCATGTTGTCCACGGTGGCGGTGCGCCAGGTGCGCATGCAGCCCTGAAATATGGACACCACGGAGCCGATGACAATCATGATGACGATGATGGCGGTGATGACTTCCGGCAGGGTCATGCCGGCGGCGCGGTGTCGGTGGATCCGGAGCATGGTGCCTGCCTCCCTAGGGGTGGTTTGCCAGGAAATTGCGCAACACGATCGTGCCTTCCATCGGAGTGCCGCCCGCCCAGTCTATGGTGATGGTGATGTCCTTCAGGTTCGGGTAGATTCCCACGCCACTGTCGTAGTACGCGATGTCAACCGTCCCCACCCCACTGGGTAGCTGTGGCACCTGGAAGGTGACCTGGCCGGTCCCGTCGGGGTTGCTGGTGACGACGGTGTAGCCGCGCGCACTGGGGAAGGCCCAGTCATCGGCGACGCAGGCGGAGAAGCCACCGCTGCGAAGTCGTTCCATCTGCTGTCGGGCCATGTTGTTCGCGGTGCTGATGCGCTGGGCCTTGCGGCTGGAGACGATGCCGGACACGAACAGCGCGCTGATGCTGGCGAGACCCACCCCAAGGATGAAGATCACCACCAGCAACTCGATTAAGCTGAAGCCTCTTCTCTGTCGCATCCCCATCGCCATGCTCTCTAGTGGTGCGGCGCAGGGATAGCAGAAGTCGCCGCTGTGGTTCCCCCTGCTATCCCCGCGCTCGCCAGGATATCCGGCTACGAAGGTGGCTGTGACTTACCAGTCGGAGTAGTTCTCGCCGTTGATCGCGGTCAGGGTCGAGGAGCTGTTCACATCGCCGCTGGTCGCAACGTAGGTCCAGTCGGCCAAGGTCGTGAACGGATCCACAGGGAGTCCGCCATCCGGGGTGCGGAGGTACGGGCCCTGCCAGGCGCTGACGTCGAGGTCAATGCCGTTGCCGCCGATGCTGCCCGCGGCGGGCGCGGTCTGCAGGTCATCGATGGCCGCCGGATAGTCGCCACAGTCGGCCTCAAACTGCTGGATCGCATTCCGAAGCTGGTGCAGGTCGCCCTTCAACGCGGCCTCCTTGGCCTTGCGGCCGGCGCCCAGCAGTCTCGGGATGACGATCAACGCCAGGATGGCAATCACCACGATCACGATCAACATCTCGATCAGGGTGAAGCCCTTGCTCTTACGACTTGCCAGTCTGCTCATCATCTCGTCTCTCCAACCTCCTCGCATTTTTGCTCTGTGAGCTTGAACTCAAAGTCGCCGGGCTGACGCCTCGGCATGGTTAGGATATTCCATAAGCGACGAGGATTTTGATATGGATCAGTGGTGCGGGCGTGAGCGGGGCAAGGCGCCCGACCGAAAGTACACATAGGTGGGGGGAAAAGGGTGTGGCGACGGCGTTAGCTCTTAGAAAGCGACTGCAGGCGTAGATAGCGATCACCGCCTTGGAGACGGGCCTCACTCACCGACTCCTGGGCGGCCGACAGCAATCCCTCGACAGAGCGGCCGTCCCCGGGGAAGATCGCCACGCCGATGCTTACGGTGCAAGTATCCTCTCCGCCCTGGAGGCGGCTGGAGACAGTTCTGACGATGCGATCCGCCAGCACGGTTGCTTCGCGCCCGGTGTGGGGGAGCAGCAAGCCGAACTCCGCCT